>Ga0316203_1000191_pt1 | contig 100767 bp, 92 predicted proteins | sample 6monrhotite_MG_FD_204940 | JGI IMG/M metagenome (GOLD analysis project Ga0316203, IMG submission 204940) | Microbial mat bacterial communities from mineral coupon in-situ incubated in ocean water Damariscotta River, Maine, United States -... | ecosystem: Environmental > Aquatic > Marine >... | reverse complement strand
GCTGGATCGGCCTCGGCGAACAATTTGCTCAACAGTGCTGTATCGGCTGGCAAGGTCAGCCGCACGGCGGCGGCGGCTTTAAAGTCTTTATGGTACGCCGCCATTTTTGCGGTGATATCGGCTTTGGAATCGGCGGGAATGGTGCTGGTTGCCAATTGTGCTGTAAATTCAGCCAAGCGTTTATCCATTCTTCCCACGTATTTATCTTTAATACGCATGAAAAAATCTTTCTCATGGCGGCGCATCATCAACATGGTGACCATCAAACGTGGCTCGTCAAATTGCTTAAGCTTTGTTTCCACATCATGAACCGAAGCGCGCAGAGAGCCTTGCAGACCTGATTTTTCATCCAAACCAAACGTGTGCCAACTGTCCACAACCTTGTTGAACTGTTGGGCATAGGCTTTGAACAGTTTGTCGATCACATCAATATTGGCTTGCGTTTCGGCATTGGGGTGTAAGTGACGCAACTGTTCAATCATGGGGATTGCATCGGCCACGATAACCGCATGTTTTTTGACGTATTTATCATTGAGGCGAACGATAAAATCTTTTTCCGCGCGCCGAGCATTGAGAAAGTCATAATCAATTTTATCGCTGAGATTTTTGGCTTGCTGACTAAACTCAGCCTTTTCCATCACCGCATCCTGATTGGATTGACTGACAAAATAGATAAGGCCGATAATGGCGAATCCAGCCACGGCGAGTGCGCTAATCAACGACACTTGATACAAAACGCGCATATTTCTCAAAAAACCCATAACGTTACCATCCCTAAACATTGAAATCTCTCAGGTTAAGCCCTGATCCTAAGCCCTATTTTATGTACTTAACAGGTTTCCCTGACAGGAACCTGACAAATATCACAAACCCATATATATGAGATGGTTATATTGCAAAATGAAGAGCAGGAAGTCAATCAAGTCCGGTTTATAGCAAGATTTCCAGGCCTTCTTTGGCGGCAAAAGCGCCGGACCAAGTGGCTTTGGCTTCGCGTTCAATCTTTCGCACATGGTCATCGTTGTAATCAGGCGAATAATGGAACATAGCCATGCGTTTGGCCCCCGCCATTTGACACAGCTTAACGCCTTCGTTCCACGTCGAATGCCCCCAACCTAGGCGTTCGGGCAATTCTTCTTCGGTGTAAGTGCAATCATAAATCACCAAATCGGCATCAGCCATAAGCTCCAACAGCGTTTGGTTGGGTTCGCCCGGGGTGTGTTCGGTATCGGTGGCATAGACAAGAACTTTGCCTTCGGCTTCCAAACGATAGCCCGTACAACCAGCAGGATGGGTTAACATACAGGTTTTGACATGCACGCCTTCGTACAAATCAAAACTGTCCCCGGCTGTAAAGCCTGCGCAGTCTAGATCTGAACCCAGATGGTCGTACTGCACCGGATGCAATTCGGCTTGCATGTGGTGACGGATCATCCCTTCGATGCTGAGCTCGCCATAATTCGCCGCCGCCTTCAGGTGAACGGAGTGGCCGGGAATATAGATGGGCTTAAAATAATTAAAGCCACCGGTGTGATCGTTGTGGAAATGGCTCATCAACAGATCCATTTCGCGCACGCCGCGCTTCAACAAATCGTTGCCCAGCCATGGCAAGCCCGTCCCCGCATCAAAAATGAGGGTATGGCCCAACACTTCAACCTCCACACAGGACGTATTGCCGCCGTAGTCTAGGAAATCCGGATATGCACAGGGAATGCTGCCGCGCACGCCCCAAAATTTTATTCGCAAAGCTTCATCCTATCTCACCCGTCGTGTGCACACCCTAACCGTGCCGTTCCACAAGCACAACAGGCTATTCACAGACTGCTTTCGTAAAAACCGCTTGAAGCTTTGCCACGTTCACGCCTTCATAATTTTTCCATTGGTCTGCACACCCGCCAAAGTCTTGGTCATCGGTGTAATCGTTGGTCACAATCAAGCACGGAATGTTTGCGCGTTCGCACGCGATCAAACCATTGCGGCTGTCTTCCAAGGCCAACGTTTGCTGGGGTTTTAGGCCCAGTTGGTCCAATACCCAGTTGTAAACGTCGGGTTCAGGCTTCAAGATCGGAACCACCCCGCCATCCCCGATGCAGGCAAACCAATCCAGAGAGTCTTCACCCAAATTCACCTTCAACAAGGTTTGGACATTGACTGGCGTCGTCGTCGTGGCAATAGCGATGGTAAGGCCTAACGCGCGGGCCTCGTTGATCAAGTCTTCAATGCCGGGGCGCAACGGCACCTGACCATTTTCCAAACGTTGAATGAAATATTTGGTCTTGGTTTGGTGCAATTTCAAAATCAAGTCATCACAATTGTCTTGTTCCAAAAACTTGAGGTCATGGTCTTCACAAAAAAAGCGGATGCGCTGTTTGCCACCGGTGACTTTCAACAGTTTTTTATACAGCACCCGGTCCCAAACCCACGACAAACCGAATTCGCCAAACGCGTCGTTGAAGGCTTGACGGTGCGCGTCTTCGGTATCGGCCAAGGTGCCGTCAACGTCGAAAATCAGGGCCTTGATGGTGTTAGATGTGTCCATGTGTCTATTCCCCTAAAATATGCAAGACCACCTCGCGCGATTGCGGGCGGTTCCGGTGTTCAAAAAGATAAATCCCTTGCCACATCCCCAACACGGGCTGGCCGTCTTCGACCGGAATCGACAACGAAACATCGGTCAAGGTGGTGCGAATGTGGGCCGGCATGTCGTCAAGGCCTTCTTGGGCATGACGATACAAATCACGGCCTTCAGGGGCGAGGCTTTTAAAATACGCCAACAAGTCATCACGCACTTCGGGATCGGCATTTTCTTGAATGATCAGGCTGGCCGAGGTATGGCGGCAGAATACCGTCAACAGCCCCCGGTGGATGCTAGTCTTTTGAACCCACGCTTTCAGCTCGCTGGTGAACTCATAAAGTCCAGCCTCACGGCTGTTGATGCTGAGCGTGGTTAAGTCTTGTTTCATTTAGACGCCTCCGTAGCGATGTAGATCTCGGCCATGAGCTTTGAGCCACGTTTTAGCTTGATACATGTGGTCTGTCAGGCTGTTGGTCAAGGTCCAAAATTCCGCGCTGTGATTGTGGTGAACCAAGTGCGCCACTTCATGGGCAACGACATAATCCAACACATAGTCTGGTGCCAGAACCAGACGCCAGCTGAAGTTCAACTGTCCACGGGCGCTACACGAACCCCACCGAGATGTGGTATCACGCACCGAAATGCCCGACACTCGCACCTGAAGGCGGTCCGCCTTTTCATGAGCGCGGGTGGTGAATTCTGCGCGCGCCTGAGTTTTCAGCCAATCGGTCAGGCGCCGGGGCAGATGTTCAAGCCCCCCCGACACAACAATTTCATCGTCTCGACGCCGCGTGCGGCTGCGTCCAACTTCATGACGCACCACCAGCGTTTGCCCCAACATCGGCAGGTGTAGCCCATCGACAAACGCCAACGGTTGGCTGCGTTTTTTCAACTGCCCCGCAATCCATGCCGTTTTGCGTTTGGCCATATTGACGCCATCTTGCACCGAAGTGCGGCTGGGAATGGTCACCACGGCCCCGCCGGTGTCTTCATCAATGCGCAAAATCAAACGTCGGGCACGGGTATTACGGCGCACCCGAAGCGGCACGGCACGGCCATCTATGTCTAAGGTGTGATCGGTACTGGTGGGCGAATCGAACATAATTTCGATTATCTCATAAACGGCGATAAGGTCTATACAGGCCAATCAATGATATGATCTTCCAAATCTTCACCTTCGGCCTCATGGGCTGATACCGCCCAGCCCCGAACCGAAATTTTGGACGTAAACACGCTCATGGGATCCCCCGTCACCAACGGGTGCCAATCGGGCAAATCCTTGCCTTCCGCCAACAAACGATAGGCGCAGGTCAGGGGCATCCATTTTAGCGCCCCCACATTTTGTGGGCTCAACGCCACACAGTCCGGCATGAAGCGTTGGCGCTGGGGATAATTGCTGCAGCTACATTTTTCAATATCTAACAAACTGCAAGCCACATCGGTGTGACTCACTTTACCTGTGTCGATGTCTTCAAGCTTTTCCAGGCAACAGCGGCCACAGCCATCACACAGGCTTTCCCATTCTTCCCCCGTCATATCGACCAGGGCTTTTTCTGTCCAAAATGTCATGCTGTGTCCACCACATGGGCAAAAGAGCCAAACACATTCAGCACCTGCAACCCGATTGGCCCTAGGTTTAAGCCCTCGGCGTCGGCAGCATCAAATAGGTTGGCGGCCAAGCCTTTGTCAATGATGCTGGCATAATGAAATTCGTGGCCGCGAAATTTTGCTCCGGCCTTGCCCAAAGGCGTGTCCGTCTGCAACACCAGTTGGCGATAGCCTAAATGCAGCTTACGCTGGGCAAAAGAGGTTTGCAGCGGCAACAGGCCCAACATGGCATGGCTTTGCCCTTCGGCGTCAACAATAGCATCGCCCAACACCATATAACCCCCGCATTCGCCATAAATAACGTTACCATCGCGCGCTGCTTTTTGCAGACCAAAGACAAACTTTTCCGCACTAGACAACCGATAGCCATGCAATTCCGGATAACCGCCAGGCAGAAAAACGGCGTCGGCATTGGCCGCAGGTGCTTGATCGTCAAGCGGCGAGAAAAAACTAAGCTCAGCCCCTTGGTTGCGCCACCCTTGCAACAGAGCCGGATAGGCAAAGGCAAAGGCTTCATCTTGGGCCACGGCAATATGTTGACCCAAAGGCGGCAACGGTTGGACCTGGCCCGAAGCGTGCCAATCGGTCGCCAAATCATGCACGGCCCCCACATTCACATGTTTTTCCATGCACAGTGCAGCTCTGTCGATAATCGTTTTCAGCCCGTCTTGTTCGGTGGCTTGAATCAGGCCTAAATGGCGGCTCGGCAATTCCAGTTCATGCTCCCAAGGAATCATGCCCAACACCGGAATTTGAGGCAGCACACGACTCATCGCGGCGCGTATGACGTTTTGATGTTTTTCACTGCCGACACGGTTAAAAATAACGCCCGCAATGTTGATGTCGGATCGAAAACGATCAAATCCCAAAACCTGGGCTGCCGCCGAAGCCCCTTGGGACCGGGCATCCACCACCAAAACGATCGGCCATCCGGTCAAGGCCGCTAGATCAGCCGTCGATCCCAGATCCAAGGTGGCGCCGTCAAACAAACCCATTACCCCCTCAGCCACCACCAACTCAATGTCAACGCCGACTTCATTGACCGAAGCGCTTAGGGTTTCAGGACGCATGGCCCAGGGGTCTAAGTTAAAGCACGGACGCCCGGTCGCCTTGGCATGGAACGCCGGGTCAATATAATCTGGACCCGTTTTGAACGAGGCGACCTTGATGCCCCGGGCTTTTAACGCCGCCAACAGACCAAGGGTCACCACCGTTTTGCCGCTGCCCGACGAGGGGGCGGCGATAATCAGACCACAAACAGGCGTTTTGCGGCTCAAATCAGGTCCCAATTAAAGAACCTCAGCCAACTTGTCGGCCATCATTTTAACGGATGTACCGTGGCTGAAATGGGCAACATATTGCCCGTCTGGCCCGATCAAATACGTGGTCGAGGCATGGTCCATGGTGTAGTTGCCATCTGGATCATCTTGGTTGGCCTTGGCATAAAAAACCTTATAAGCTTTTGCCACGGCTTTTGTGTTTTTCAAAGACCCGGAAAGCCCCACCATTTTATCATGGAAATTTGGCACGTATCCGGCCAACACTTCGGGCGTATCGCGTTCTGGATCAACGGTGATAAAAATCGGCACCACCTTGTCCAATTGAGCTGGCGGCAACAAATTTAAGGCCTCACCCATAATGCTCAACGATGTTGGGCACACATCGGGACAGAAGGTATACCCAAAATAAACCAGCATATATTTGCCCGCATAGTCTTGATCCGTTACAGTTTTTCCGGTTTGGTCTACCAAATTAAACGGTCCGCCAATGCTCGCGGTTCCGCTCTGTCGTATGTTCGAGCGATCATTCAAAAAGAAGGCTTTTCCACCGATCAAGGCCCCAACAAAAACCACGGCGGCTAAGGCAATAAATAAAATGCGCGACATAAGAATCCTTAACTGATGAGTTACAAATAACGTGCACAGACAATACGAGCCTAGCGCCCCTGCAACAAGGCCCTTTTCACAGGACGCGCCAAGACCTAAAGTGCCGTCATGACCTTGCCACCCTCCCCTCGCAAACCCGACACCGGCCCGCTCAAAAAAGGCTGGACCACGGGGGCGTGCGCAGCCGCAGCCGCAGCCGCAGCGTGGCGCGCCATGACCACCGGGGATTTTGCCGACACCGTCACCATCCACTTGCCGCGCGGCGAAACCCCAACCTTTACCTTGGCGACAAAAATTTTAGGTGCCGATTTTGCCTGCGCCGGGGTGGTCAAAGATGCGGGTGATGATCCCGACGTCACCCATGGCTTGGAAATCATCACCGATGTGCAAAAAGGTCGACGGGGAACGGGCGTAACCTTTGGTGCTGGCGAAGGGGTCGGCACCGTGACCTTAAAAGGTTTACCGTTGGCGGTGGGCGAACCCGCCATCAACCCAGGCCCTCGCCAGCAAATCACCGATGCCATCATTCGAATGGCCCGCGAACTCAAAGGCCCTGAGGCTGCGACACCCGATGTGCGGGTGACCATTTCCATTCCCGGCGGACGAGACGTTGCCCTAAAAACCATGAATGGTCGGCTCGGAATTTTGGGTGGCCTTTCGGTTTTGGGCACCACCGGAATTGTCGTGCCCTATTCGTGTTCCAGTTGGATACACGCCATCCACCGGGGCATTGACGTGGCCCGTGCGCAAAACTTAGACCATGTTCTGGCCTCGACCGGGCGCACTTCGGAACAGGCTGCCAGTCAACAGCTTGGTCTTCCCGATGCGGCGCTTATCGACATGGGGGACTTTGCCGGGGGATTGTTTAAATACCTCCGCACCCATCCACTGGCCCACCTGACCCTTGCCGGGGGCTTTGCCAAGTTGGTGAAATTATCTCAAGGATCGATGGATTTACATTCATCCCGATCCCAAGTCGATTTTGAACAGTTGGCCGATGTCTTGGCCCGTTTGGGTGGCGATAGAGACACCGTGGCCCAAGTGCGGACTGCCAACACCGCCATGGAGGTTTTGGAATTGGCAGGCGACAGCGCCCCGGAACTGGCAAGCCTTATCGCCCGTCAAGCCCGCGAAGTGGCGTTAGCGACATTGGCGGGCGGCACCCAAGTCACGGTACAGGTTTATGATCGCAGCGGCCATTTGGTGGGGACCAGCGCATGAAGTTGTTGATCCTTGGCGGCACATCCGAAGCCCGTACCTTGGCCGCCCAAGTCACGGCAACGCATCCGAAGATCACCGTCATCACCTCCTTGGCGGGGGCCACCAGTACGGCCCCAAAGATTTCTGGTCAAGTTCGGATTGGCGGCTTTGGCGGTGCGGATGGCCTCGCCCACTACCTTCTCGGCGAATCCATTCAGTCCGTAATTGACGCCACCCATCCGTTTGCCACCCAGATCACCAACCATGCGGTCCAAGCCTGTGCAAGCGCGGGCGTTGCGTATCTGCGCCTGGACCGTCCTGAATGGGTCGTTCCCTCTGACACCGACGTGATCTTTGTTCCCGATGCCGCCCAAGCCGCGCGTCTGGTCGCACGGTCCTCAAGCTCGGCCTTTCTCACCATCGGTCGTAAAGATTTGGCGGCCTTTGAACGTTTGGGCAAGGTGAAACTGTTGATCCGCGCCATCGAAGCCCCCGACCCAGGCCTCAAATTCGACAACGCCACCTTCGTGACCGCCCGCCCGCCATTCACCTTGGACAACGAAACCGCCTTGATGGAAGCCCATCAAATCGACACCCTGGTCACCAAAGCCAGCGGCGGTGATGCCACCCGTGCAAAACTCGACGCCGCCGCAAAAATCGGCGCGCGCATCATCTTGCTGCGTCGCCCCCCGCCGCCCGATGGCGAACGGGTGTTTGGCGTTAGTGAGGCCGTGGTGTGGCTAAATCAACGTGCATAAATGGGCGACACTACGCCAGCCCTTAGCTCGCCTTGGCATCCCGCAACACATGAGAATGCGATGCGTCGTAGAGTTTTGAATCCGTGAAGTCTGTTTCCCCCAGCGCGCGACCGACCAAGATCAGGGCGGTGCGGGTAAATCCGGCTTCTTTTACTTTTTCGCGAATGTCAGAAAGTGTCCCCAACACGAACGCTTCGTCAGGCCAGCTGGCGCGAAACACCACCGCGACCGGGCAATCAGAACCGTAATGCGGAGACAAATCGCGCACCACGTTTTTTAAATTATTGACCGACAAATGCACCGCCAAGGTGGCCCCCGTGCGGGCAAAATTATCCAGCGTTTCGCCTTCTGGCATGCTTGAAGCCTTGACCGAGGTGCGGGTCAAAATGATCGACTGGCTGATGTCGGGCAGGGTCAATTCGCGTTTCAAAAGAGCGGCGGCGGCGGCAAAGGCGGGGACCCCCGGCGTCACATCATACGAAATACCAAGCTGATCCAAACGCCGCATCTGTTCGGCAATCGCACCATAAATGCTGGGGTCGCCCGAATGCACGCGCGCCACGTCTAAACCTTTGGCGTGGGCCGCTTCTATTTCAGCAATGATTTCATCCAAATGCAGCGGAGCCGTGTCGACCACATGCGCATCCGGTGAGGCTTGTTCGACAATTTCCACAGGCACCAACGAGCCCGCATACAAAACCACCGGACACGCTTGAATAAGTTTCAAGGCACGAACCGTGATCAAGTCTGCGGCCCCGGGACCTGCGCCAATAAAGTGAACCGTCATAATCTTAATTGCCTTTGCCGAATATCGTATTGAAAATGGAATCAATTACGCTGGGTTGTTGTGTTTGGGTTGGCGTTTGAGAAGGAGGCGCCGACAGCGAGCCGTTGGTGGTGGGAGCCGGAGCTGGAGACTTTGGTTTGCCACCATTGCGCACCGCATCCAAGATCACATCCAAAACGACGCCCGTGACCCGGTCCAACAACACCACATCGTTGCCGACGATGGTGACTTCTTGTTCGGATGGGCGCTTTAGCAGTTTGGCTTTAAGATCATTTGGCAAATTTCGTTTGTTCAGTCCGCGCGGCAAACGACCATTTTTGTCATACTGTTTTTGTAAGCCGGGCGGCAGTTGAGAGCGTTTGGCCAGACCGTACGGCATGTCGTTTGATTTGCCTTTGGACTCATGCTTGTTCTTTTTGTTCTTATTTTTGTCTTTCTTGCCTTTTTTGCCTTTGTCATCGCGACCTTCATCTTCGTTGTCATCGCCGTTGTCGCGCCCATAATCATTGTTATTACGACCATAATCTTGCTCGTTTGAATCGTGGACCGCCCAATCGGGGCTGCGATTGGTTTGTTGCGTACGTTGATTGGGATCGACGCCATAATAATCTTTAATGATGCGTTTTTCGACTTCGCTAAAAATCACATCCATCGGCGATTGCGCCCAGGCGGGCAATGCGCTTAAGCCAACAATCAAAGCAGCTGCATATTTCAAAGTTCTCATGACGATTCTCCATTTTGGGCGGCGTCCATTTTTTTGCCGTAGCCGCGCGGCGTATAGACCCAGGTGTTCTGACCCCGTTCGATCTTGCGCGTATCTTCGCCCCCAACCATCACCAGAGTCAACATGTCGGCCATGTCGGGGGTGAGTTCCCCTAGCGTGACAATGCGGATGTCTTCGTCAGGTCGGCCCAATTGACGGGCTAGAATTACCGGCGTTTCGGGATCTCTGTGTTTGAGTAAAATATCGCGCGCTTCAGCCAATTGAGTGCGGCGGCGTTTGGACACCGGGTTATAGAACGACACCACAAAGCCACCTTGGGCGGCAGCGTGTAAGCGCCGTTCAATCACTTCCCACGGCGTCAACAAATCCGACAACGAGATCAAACAGAAGTCATGACCAACCGGAGCCCCGACCCGAGAGGCGGCGGCTTGAAAAGCACTGATGCCCGGCTCAACGTGGATGTACAAGCGGTTCCAATCGGCGCGGTCTTCGCGTTGCAGCAATTCAAACGCCAGCGCCGCCATGGCGTAAATACCGACATCGCCAGAACTGATCAGCGCCACATCCTTACCTTCGGCGGCGAGGTCCAAAGCATGCCGCACGCGTTCTTCTTCTTGGGCTAAGTTCGAGGTGTGATGCTGCTTACCCCGGATCAGATCGGGAATCAAATCAAGGTAGAAACCATAGCCCACCACATCGGTCACGGAACTTAAAATCCGTGTGACTTCGGGGGTGCGCCATCCGTCACAACCCGGCCCGATGCCCACAACATACAAACGGCCACGCCCCTTACCAACCTGATCTGGGTTGATGTCCGTTGGGCTTAAGCCAACCGCGCAGGTGGCACGTTTTGACTTTTGCTTTTCCACCAGCAACGATCCGTCTGCCCCAACGGCGGCCAAGGCAGAACCCTCACTGACACCAGGACAGCCGACTTCGGCCAGCACGATATCCGATGGGTTTTTAAGGCGTGTGGCTTGGGCGTTCAATTGCTCGGCCGTAAAAAAACGTGCAGGAACATCAAAACTTGCCGCCAATTCCAACACCGCCGCCTCATCTGACTTCACGTCGATAGACGTTACACAGGCAATGGAGTCTGGGGACAATCCAGCGTCTTGCAACGTTTTGTCGACTAAAGATTTGAGTTCTGCCGGATCACAATCGCGTTCACATCCAACCCCAAGACTTAACGTTGGTGCATGTAAAACCAAGATTTCGCCCGGTTGGCAAATGGCTTTATGGGTGACGTGCACCGCATCGCCGCCCCCAAGACCCGATAGCCAAGACGCATCGCCACTATCGACTTGAAGTCCTGCCGCTTCGCCCGACAACAGATTAGACACCACCGCTTTGGCGGCGTCTGGGTTTTGCACCGACCAGCCTTGGGGCGGCTCATCTAGGGCCAAGCCCAACGCTGAATCCCCTGCCGTGGTGATGGCGGCAAAGCCTTTGGTGATTTGAGCAACCGCTTTTGCCAAACGGTTCGCACCGCCATGACCGCCCAACAAGGGGACTGCAAAGCCACCGTCCGGCGACACCGCCACCACCGCTGGCTCATCGCGTTTATCGGTCAACAGCGGGGCCAAGGCACGGATCACGATGCCGCTGGCGGCAAAGGCTAAGATCGGCGTGCCGTTGGCAAACAAATCACGCAAGGTTTGAGCTGTATCCGTGAACACTTGATCCACATCTTTTTTATCGATGCGCCCCGACAGACCCCACAGGGTCGCGTTTGGCAACGTGCTTTGGAACTGGCTGGCCGAAGCTAGCGAGGCCGCGTTCAAACACACGATGGCGACACCACTTGGCAAGGGAGTCGTTTGCGGGGCACGCACGGCTGGAACCAAAATTTGCGCGAAGTAAGCGGCTTCGCCATCATAGTCTTTCAACGCCGCCACGCGCTGTTCAGCCCACGTGGCTTTTTCCACCAAAATGGCATCGTCCAAACGACCTAAGCGTTTCAAAACCGCCTTCACGCGGGCCAAGTGGCGACCGAGTTTGATGATGGCAAAGGTGCTGTTGGTATCGGTTAAACGGGATGCCAAAGCTCCATCGGGCAAGGTCGCAGGCAAGGCTTGGACCGTTTCATCACCGCGCGCAAAACACAATTTAGCCGCCGCCGCACTGGCATTGATAGACGAGACGCCGGGAATGATTTCGACCTCATAATCGCCACTTAAACGGTCCATCACATATTGGAACGAGCCGTAAAACAACGCGTCCCCTTCACACACAAAAGCCACGTCATGTCCCGCATCCAAATGCATACGCAGCAACGGCATGGCTTTGTCATAAGCGGCTTGGCGGATCGCATCATCGGCGCTCATCAGCACCGAAATGGCGACTTCCACCACATCGTCTTGCATCCAGTCTTGGGCAATTTTAAACGCAATGCCGGGCCGTCCGGTCGCGTGAACGTGGCAAATGACGGGGGCGGCGGCAATGGCATCCATGCTTTTGACCGTCAGCAAGTCGGGATCGCCCGGACCCACACCAATGCCGATAAGTTTGCCTGTCATAAATCTTTCTCCACAACGTATTGAGTAATCGGCAACTTGCCTGTGATGGACATTTCCATCAGCATGCCGCCGTATTTTTGTTTCAAGGTTTTTAGCATGGTGCGGCTATCGTCGGTCACCGCATTGGCGACCAGACGGCCACCGGGTTTTAAGCGTGTCCACGCCGCATCGATCAATCCGGGTGCCGTAAGGCCGCCGCCGATAAAGATCGCATCGGGAACGCCTGTCAGGGTTTCGGCGGCGTGCAAATTTTCACAGACTTCGAGGATCAATTTTGGCACCCCCAACCGGGCGGCATTTGCAGCAATTCGTTTTGCACGCACCGGATCACGTTCAACGGCGACGGCGCGGTTCGAGTCATGACTGCGCATCCATTCAATGGAAATAGACCCCGCTCCAGCGCCCAAATCCCACAACATTTGACCGGGCAGCGGGGCTAGAGATGACAGCGTAACCGCACGCGTGGCGCGTTTGGTCAGTTGACCATCATGATCAAACGCATCGTCGGGCAAACCCGCCACCCGAGACAACGAGCGCGCCGACGGATCAGCCACCACGTCAATCGCCAAAGTGTTTAGGTTAGCCGCACGGGGATGCGCCCAGCTTGACGCACGGCCTTGGTATCGATCTTCCAGGTCTCCGCCCAAATGTTCTAAAACCGTCATCAGGCTAGAACCAAACCCTTGAGCCGCAAGCAACTTTGCCACCTGGGCTGGGGTCTCGCCGTTTTCGCTCAACACCACCAACTGCGCGCCGGGGGTCAGGTAGAGGTTGAGACTTTCCAAGGGGCGGCCGTGGACCGTCACCACTTGGATGTCGGGTTGCGACCAACCAAGGGCGGCGCACGTTAGACTGACGGCTCCCGGCACCGGCAACACCTGCACCCGGGCTGCGCCAAACCGTTCGATGAAATTTTTCGCCACACCAAAATATGATGGATCCCCAGAGGCCAGAACGACGATGTCTTTATTGAGTTGGGATTCAAGTGTGTCGAGCACGCTCTCAATACCATCTGACCAGTCGATGCGTTGTGCGGATTGCTCCGCCACAAAAGCTAAGTGACGAGTACCGCCGATCAAAATATCGGCGGCGTCTATTTTGCCGCGCGCGGTTGCGCTTAAACCAGACAAACCGTCTTCGCCAATACCCAATATCCAAATCATGGATTGCCGCCCAAGGCGATGGCGTTCAAGGCCGCCGCCGCGACCGGGCTGCCGCCCATGCGTCCAGCCAAGGTGATAAATGGAACCTCGTCGGCGTACTCAGCAAGGGCGTCTTTGGATTCTGTAGCACCGACAAACCCCACCGGAAAGCCTAAAATAGCCGCTGGCTTATAACCCTCATCAAGCATCATTTCCAAAACTCGAAACAGTGCCGTTGGGGCGTTACCAATGACCACCACCGCCCCATCAAGGCGTTCGCCCCACCGTTCAACGCCGATCGCAGAGCGAGTCTCGCCGCGTTCCTTGGCTTCTTCAGAAACACCCTCATCACTCAAGCAACAAATCACTTCATTGTTTGCGGGTAAAAAGCGCCGGGTGATGCCGCGTGAAACCATTTCCACATCCACCAGAATTGGGGCACCGCCCAGCAACGCTTCGCGGGTGGCTTCGGGCGCATTTTCAGAAAAGCGCAGATGGTCAGCGGCTTCGACATTTGCCACCGCATGGACAACGCGTTCGGCCACGGCCCCCATCAAACCCGGCAAGTACTCCAATTTGGCCTCAACACGAATCCGTTTGAACGACAGGCGTGTGATGGCATCCGGTGCCCGGACGTAGGCAAAGGGGCTTTTAAAGAAAAGAGTCATTAGCGATCCACCTCATCTCCGTGATGGTGGTGGTTCGGATGCAGAGGATCGTGGCTGTGATCATGACTATGTCCATGACCGTGTCCACGATGCACGCCGTGATCTTCTGGATTTTCTTCGACACCGGCCCCTTGAACATGATGATGGTGACCCGCTTGAGCGGTGCCTTGGTCATGTTCGTGGCCGATGATCTGTTCGCGGTATTTACACAATTGGCAATTCATGTTGCCAGTCCCGTCCAAAGCTTCGCCCAATCGCGCGACAAATGCATCAATCACTTTGGGATGGTCGTTCAAGTAAGACGCTTTCAAAAACTCAATGCCTGGGTTAGCGTCCGCCGCCTCATCCACCCATTTGTAAATGCGTGACACCAAAATGCCGGAAAACAAAAAGTACGGGAACACGACGATGCGCTTAAAGCCCATCTTAGTCACCCGAGCCAGGGCTTCATCCACCAACGGATAGGCGACCCCAGAATAAGCGGTGTCGGCCCAACCGACACTCAGGCCTTCCCACAACATCCGCGTCACCTTGGCAACGTTGGAATTAGCATCGGAATCGTTGGTGCCGCGACCGACTACCAACAACAAGGTATCTTCTAACGCCACCTCGTCCGAGGCCGCATCTAGGGCTTCTTGAATGCGTTGTTGCGCCGCCGTGATCAGGCGCGAATCCAGGCCCAGGTCTGCGGCAAAAACCAAGTCTAGGTCCGGGTTTTCAGCGCCGTAAGTGTTAATTTCGCTGGGCAGATCGTTTTTCACATGGCCCGCCGCGAACAACATGCCCGGCAAACAAACAATTTTCTTGGCCCCCGCATCGCGCAACTTATCCAAACCTGTGTTGATCACCGGCTTGGCAAATTCTAAAAATCCGCTTTCGACTTGGTGATCGGGCAAGCGTTCTTTGATACGTACCGCCAGTTGGTTGAATTCATCAACGGCGCTTTTAGAACGCGAACCGTGGCCGCAAATCATGATGGCAGGAAGGTCTGAAGGGTTGGACATGGGGTGTCCCTTTCGCTGGTCATTGCCTCTGGCTTAAATTTCAATCGGATGGTCATGGCCTCCGTCCGAACCCTGTTTATATACGAATGTTTCTTATATTTCATAATTTTAATTCCTCTCAAAGAGTTTATGCATAAACTGACCCCATGTTCATGTTTGGCGTTATCGGATCACAGTCGGGATTTGACCCTTTGGTTTTGTTGCTTCTAGCTTTGGTGCTGGATGCTGTGGTCGGCGGTATGGGCTTTGTCTATAAGGTCTTGCCTCACCCCGTCGTCGTTTTGGGCAAACTTATTTCTTGGTTCGACAACAAACTTAACCGCCCCCAACGCAGCCCCATGGACCGCGCGTTACGCGGTGCCGCGACCGTCATAGTCATTGTCGCCTTGGTCGGGGCCGTGGGGATTGGTGTGCAGTGGCTGACCTTTCACCATAAATTTGGCTGGGTTGTTGAACTGTTTTTACTGGTGTCGCTGTTGGCGCAAAACGAATTGTATCGAGCCGTGCGCCGGGTTGCCTTGGCCTTAAACCATGACGGTCTTGAAAGTGCCCGCACCGCCGTCAGCCATATCGTTGGCCGCGATCCGGCTTTTTTGGACAAACACGCCGTGGCGCGGGCGGGCATTGAAAGTTTAGCCGAGAATTTTTCCGATGGCGTGGTGGCGCCGGTGTTTTGGTATGTGCTGTTCGGCATCCCGGGATTATTAATTTACAAAACCGTCAACACGCTGGATTCGATGATTGGTTACCGCAATGAACAGTACGCGGCCTTTGGCTTTACGGCGGCGAAATTGGATGATGTGTTGAATCTCATTCCGGCGCGTTTAACCGGCCTGATCATCGCAATAGCCGCCACCGTGGCCCCCAAAGCCAACCCACTGCGGGCCTTTTCGACCATGTGGCGCGATGCATCTAAACACAAATCACCCAACGCGGGGTGGCCAGAAGGGGCTATGGCCGGGGCGTTAAACTTAAGCTTGGCGGGGCCGCGCAAATATATCCAGCACACCCAAAACGACCCCTGGATTGGTCAAGGGTCAGCCCAGGCCACCGGGTCTGACGTGGATCGCGCCCTTTATCTTTATATCGTCGCGTGTTTGATCAACGTCTTAATCGTCGGCGTGATTTCCATGTACCGATTTGGGCTTGGTGGTTAAGCACACCTGTAAAAATATTCATTAAAATTAAATAGAAACGTCACAAAATTATAATAATTCTAAATTAGAGTTGACGCTAGATTAGGGCTGCTGATATAACTCAGCAATTTACTCAGGTATTATTTTATTGTCTTTGCTCAGGAGAAACTTCACATGGAACTTACATTGCAAATCGCTCTGATGTTGGTCTTGTCCGGAATCGCAACGTGGGCCCTGTTCACAACGCTTATGTTCACTTTGCTGCCTGTCAACACAGACGACAAAACAGGTGATTGGGCGGAATCGGCAATCTATTCGATCATCACCATCATCTTCGGTGCGGCATCCGTTTTGCTTTATCCCTTATCCACTGTGATCTGACGCCCAAAGGTCTTTGATTTGATCGCCTAGGGTCATGGGGTCAAAAGGTTTGGTAATAACACCCAAGGCCCCCAGCTCAAGGTATTGACCAATTTCATGGGACTGGACTTTGGCGGTCATGAAGATCACCGGGGTGCTGGCGAGTTCGGGAATTTTTCTCAGCTCAGCAAAGGTCGTCGGACCGTCCATACCCGGCATCATCACGTCCAAAAGAATCAGGTCCGGGGCAAAGCCCGGGGCCTTGTCCAGTGCCTCTTGCCCAGAACCGCAGGATTCCACTTCAAAGCCACCGACCAGCTCAAGCGTCATTTTGGCCACCTCTTGAATATCGGGTTCGTCATCAACGTGAAGGATGCGTTGCAAAGAGGTCATTCGTTCAGTCTCCATTTACGATACGGCGTTTAAACAGTCTATTTGGGCGTTCATTTTCGAGCTTCAATTGAAGAGAGAATTGTCGCCAGCAAGCTTTCGTTTGTGGTTTTGGACTTAACCAGGACAGCCTTGATATTCTCTGCGGTTTTTTTGGATATTTCCTGCCCTGAGAACACAATGGCCGGTATAGATTCGTTGTTTCCTTTTTGCAGCAACGACAAGAGCTCCTCGCCAGCACCATCGGGAAGCATGAGATCCAAAACAACCAGATCAAAGGCTTGCTGTTCCAATAGGGACCTGGCTTTCGAAAGTGTCATTGCCGGGATGATCTCAGCGAGACCACCAACAACAGATTTGACAATTTGAATTATATCCGGATCATCCTCAACGTGAAGGATACGGGCTTTGCCGTTGGAGGAAGACGACACAGCACGGCGCAGGTCATCCGAAAGACGTTGTTGGTCAATCGGTTTCTCAATCCAATCTATGATCCCGATCGCATCACCGTTTAAGTCCAAGGCCCCCTTGGTCGCATTGGCGGATATGACAATAATCGGAAGATCTTTGGTTTTTGGATTCTGCCGAAGCTCCCGAAACAGCGTAATGCCGTCTTTGTCGGGCAAGCCAAGGTCCAGTGTCATCGCATCATAGGTATTCTGAGCCAGAAATGCCTCCGCTTGTGCAGCCGTTTTGGCGACATCCGTGGTATACCCATCCTGTTGAAGCATCAGATCAAGTAACGTTGAGATGTCGGGGTCATCCTCGCAGATTAGGATGTGGTATTGGGGATGATCAGGCGCGGCCACCACTGGCACAGAGGGTTGATCCTGCAATTGTGGCAGATCAAAGAAAAACGTCGATCCGGCACCAACCTCGCTGTCAAAACCAATGGTACCCCCGTGTTGTTCGACGATGGCTTTGGTGATGTTCAAACCCAACCCGGTGCCACCTTTTTGCCGGGTATCGGAAGAGTCGGCCTGGGAAAATTTGCCAAATATTTTGTCTTTAAAATCTTCTGGTATGCCCGGCCCTTGATCGCGAACCGCAATCCGAAACTGGTGGTCGCGTTGAATGAGTGATATTTCGACCGTGCCTTCAGCGGGCGAAAATTTCGCCGCATTGGACATCAGATTGGCCAGTACCTGCATCAGGCGATCTGGATCGCCATTCACGTTCGCCTCGCCACCACCCGACGACAAAACAAAAGACACTCCGTGTTCGGTCCCGTAACCCTTGTTGGCGTCAACCGCCTGTTCAAGCAGTCCGTTCAGCTCCACCGGGGCCATGTGAAAATCCATCTTTCCGGCCGCAATTTTTTCAATGTCTAAGATGTCATTGATCAACCGCACCAATCGATCACTGTTGGTGTAGGCGATTTCCAGCATTCTGTTCAATTTTTCGGGAAGTTCGCCAACGGCCCCTGATTTAATCAGACCCAGCGAGCCCTTGATCGAGGTCAGTGGCGTTCTCAATTCATGACTGACGGTTGAGATGAATTCCGTCTTGGTCTTTTCGGCCTGTTTACGTTCGGAGATATTTCTCACGATGCCCGTAAACATCGTTTTCTCACCGACCAACATACGACTTACGGCCAATTCCATGGGGAACGTTGAACCGTCTTTACGCTGGCCAATCACTTCGCGGCCACTGCCGATGATTTTAGCCACCCCGGAATTATGATAATTATCAAGATAACCGTCATGTTCGCTGTGGTAAGGCTCAGGCATCAAGCATTTTACGTTTTTGCCAACCACCTCTTCGGAGACATAGCCAAAAAGTCGTTGTGCTGCAGGATTAAAAGTATCAATGGTGCCAGCTTGATCAATGGTAATGATGCCATCGACCACATTATTAAGGATAGCACTCATCCGTTGTTCACGGTCACGCAACGCCTGTTCACCATTTTTTTGTTCGATAGCTGTATTGCGGAAAACTTCTACGGCGCGACCCATTTCACCGATCTCGTTGTTCTGCTTTTTGCCCACAACCTCAAGATCAAGGTCACCGGCGGCCAACCTCGTCATAATGTCGGTCATACGTGCGATCGGACCGGTGATCTGGGTGCGAGTCAACCACAACACGGCAATGATCAGCAGGGAAATGACGGCCAGCAGGAGCAGGTTTGCGGCTTTGGTAATCGATATAACGAGCGCCAGTGCCGTGTTGACCTTTGTTTCTTCGATTTTGTTTTGAAGGAAAATTTCCCGGGTCAGAGTATCCAGACCTTCAAGCGCTGGTACGTCGTCGATTTTGACGGCAAGGTCTAAGGCGGCTGGTGACTTGCCTTGCTTGGCGAATTGATCAACCGTGTCCAGTGCCATTTTATAGGCATTGATGACTCCGCTGATATTATTGAGCGCTTTGCGTTCCGAAACCGTTAGACTGCGTTCGGAATATAGCCGTATCGCGCCTAAGGCGGCGGCGATGTCCTGGTTGGTGGTGTCTCTTGTTTCATCACCGGGACGTAGAACCATATTCTTGAAGTTGTGGATCATGCCGCCATACCCCATCGCCTTACGCAGGCTAGCGATGGCTTGGGATTTGTTGGGCCTTTCTGCGTTTGCGCCCGTAACCTTAGTGACTTCGGCATCCAATACATCCAGTCCTTGGATCGCTGCGGTGTCATTGACCCGCACCAGGGCATCGATTTCAGTTTGGCTTTTCCCCTGGCTAACAAGGTTTGTAGCCCGTGACAGCGCCTGGGTATAGGCCGCCAGCATATTTTGAATATCGCTGATAGCACCCCGTTCTTCCTCGTTCAGGCCCAGCGCCCGGTAGCGCGCGATGGCTGATGCAGCACCGCCAAGCTTTGCGTTGACGATGCCGACCCTGTCCACATCATGACGCAGAACGAAATTCTTGAATTGGTGGATCATGCCACCGTAGCCGATTTCCTTGCGCAACGCGTTCAGGGCGGCACCCTTTGCTGAACGGCTTTCCTCGAATGCATCCCAGGTCGTCTTAATTGTCGCAATGCTGTTAATGGTGAACAGCGAGCTGGTGGCGATCATAGCCCCCCCAAACAACATGGTGACGACAAAAGCCCAACCAATGCTGCTGATGCGCATGTTCTTAAATAATTTCATACTGCTATCATCCTGATTCCCGTATATTGGCAGAGAGAAGTGGAAACTTCAAAAAGCCGACTTCTTACGTCAAAAATTTGCAAGAGCCAAAAGCGCGTCTAAATTTAAGCAGGATTCCAAGTGCTCGGCAAGAGCATCAAGGGCAGCTTCGACTCCGACCTCGTAGCTTGTCCCCCGAGAACGATCTTCTCGCAGCCCGGCCAAAAAGCCATGGCGAAAGTCATCGGCGGCAAACAAGCCGTGCACGTACGAGCCCATAACTTGCCCGTTGGTGCTGATCGCACCATCTTCGCGGCCATCGGCCAAATGTAGCCACGGGGTGTGGCGGTCGGGGCCTTCGGTGAGGCCCAAGTGAATTTCATAGCCCTTGATTTCAAAGCCCGTTTTAGCCTCAACACCGCACACTTCGGCCAACGTTTTATCGTCGGTGAGCACCGTTTCGACGTCCAACAAGCCAAGGCCAAGCTCTTCAGTGGGTTCGCCCTCAACCCCGTCGGGGTCCGAAATGCGTTGCCCCAACATTTGATAGCCGCCGCACAAGCCCACCACCAAACCGCCGCGATTGACGTGGGCCTTTATATCAACATCCCAGTCTTCGGCCTTAAGGGTGCGCAAATCGGAAATAACCGATTTTGATCCGGCCAACACCACCACATCTAGGTCGCCAGGAATCGCTTGGCCCGCTTCGACCAAAACCACATCCACATCGTCTTCGGCCAACAGCGGGTCTATATCGTCAAAATTTGCCAGGCGGGGAAATTTCAACACCGCCATGCGGATGCGTTTCCCGTCCCCAGACCGCTGCCCCGTTTCGACCCACTGAGCCAACGAAGCACTGTCTTCTTTGGGTAATTTAGCGGCCTCTGAAAACCACGTTACCAGCCCTAATCCCGGCCACCCGGTGCGGGCTTCGATGTCGGTCGTGGCGGGGCCAAACAAAGCCGGATCACCGCGAAATTTATTGACGATAAAGCCTTTGATCAAGGCTTGTTCGGATGGCATCAACACCGCATGGGTGCCAACAATCTGGGCAATCACGCCGCCTTTTTCCACATCACCCGCCAACACTACAGGGACATGAGCTGCGGTGGCAAAGCCCATGTTGGCGATGTCGCCCACCCGCAAGTTCACTTCCGCCGGGCTACCGGCACCTTCGACAATCACCAAATCGCACTGGCTTTTTAAGCGTTCAAAGGCAGCCAAAACGTCCGGCAACAAGGCCTCTTTGAAGGTGCGGAAATCTTTGGGTTGAACATGGCCCCGAACCTTACCCGACACCACCAATTGCGCGCCGGTATCGGCTTCGGGTTTTAACAACACCGGGTTCATGTCGGTGGTCGGAGCAACGCCGCAGGCCCGCGCTTGCAAGGCCTGAGCCCGGCCAATTTCCCCACCATCCACCGTAACGGCAGCATTGTTTGACATGTTTTGCGGTTTGAACGGCAAAACTTTTAGGCCACGCTTGGAAAACGCGCGACACAATCCCGCCACCAGCAAAGACTTACCTGTGTCCGAGCCGGTGCCTTGGACCATAAACGTGTATGTCGTGGAAGCCTTACTGACCATTGAGGGTCGCACGCAAACCATCTGCGGCCCCGTTTTGGGCTTGCCCTTGTAGAACAATTTCTTCAGGTGTTATGGGGCGACCATAAAAAGCTTCGTTCAAATCATTACGTTTGATCAACGCAGCAGCTTCCAACGAGCCCCCGGCAAAGGCACCCATACCCTGGGAAAAGGCCATGATGTCAGCACCAATGTTGGTGGTGGTCGAAGCCTCGACTCCAGCTCCTATGGTGCCAAAGGTCAGACCCAAATCGGCCCCAAGTTTGCCTTGATGCGCAATGATTGACGCCACCGCTTTTTGGCTAAACAACAGCAACACCACATCGGTCGCCTGGGCCCCAATTTGAAAGCCAACGCTTCCCGCCGCCAAAAAATAATAAGCCGGATTTCCCCACTGGCCTGCCGCATTCTTTGCCAACAAGACCCCGTTTCCGCCTTCGGCGGCAACGATAAAGCCACCCTTCAACAGACCGGGTAAAATCACCACCCCTTGGGCTTTGGGAAACAAGGCGCGAAAATCATTCATCACCACTTCGGGGGCTTTGTGCATATTTACAAAGGCCACTTGCGCCGCGCCTAAGACTTGAGCCGCGCGCTGATTGGCGCTCATCGGCTGGACTGAGGCACAGCCTGATACGAAAGAAGCCACCAGAACAATCATTATAAAACGTGCGCGCATCACCAAATCCCTTTGCGAATCAAAGCCAGAATTAACTCTTGGGAAAAATAGTAGCGTCTTTAATATTCGATGCCAACCTGCGCCTTCACCCCGGATCGGAACGGGTGTTTGATCTGGGTCATTTCAGTCACCAAATCGGCCCCATTGATCACCTCGTCAAGCGCGTTACGGCCCGTCAGCACCACATGAAGATCAGCACGTTTGTTGGCCAAGGCGTTCAGCACCAAATCCTTGTCCAGCTGGCCGTAACGAAGCGCAATATTGATTTCATCTAAAATAATCAAAGACACCGTGTTGTCAGCCATCAAGGTTTCGGCGGCTTGCCAAGCCCGTGCGGCGGCGGCCCGGTCACGTTCTAAATCTTGGGATTCCCAACTAAAGCCTTCGCCAAAGGATTCGATTTGGCACAGATCTGGGAAGTGTTCAAAGATCGTCCGTTCCCCAGTTTCCCACTTGCCTTTAACAAATTGCACGATGCCAACCCGTTGACCGTGGCCAAGGGCACGCACAGCCAAACCCCACGCCGCCGTCGACTTGCCTTTGCCTTTACCGGTATGGACGATCACCAAGCCCCGCACCTCGGTTTTCGCCGCCATGATTTTATCACGCGCGGCCTTCTTTTTTTCCATTTTGGATTTGTGATGGTCGGCATCTAAATTAATTGGCATCGGCAAGGCTCCCTAGACGAATAAACAATAGGCCCCCTATAATTAGGGTAGCCATTGTTATGTCGCAATCGTATTGTCAAATTACGATGTAAATTTAGGGCGAGGGGGTAACAAGACTATGGATTCAGCCAAAATTCTTTTGGTTGGTGGTGATGCTCATATTGAAGCCTTACTTTTAAAGCCTTTCGAAGATGCACACCGGACCGTCGACATCGTGCATGTTCAAGATGCCGACGATGCGTTACATGACCTTGTGGTCGGTGGATTTCAGTTAGGCCTCATCGTAGACAGACCTCAAGAGCCTACATTTGCCGTAGGAATTTGCACCGATGCTCGCGAAGCTGGCGTGCGCGTCCCCATCATTGTGCTCATGCTAAAACCCGATCTTGTGGTCGAACAAGCCATCATTGATTCGGGCGGCTATGTCACCTTGGCCACCGAAGGCCCGCAAAACACCATGTTACGCAACCTTGTCAATTTGACGGTTGATCTGCGCAAAACCGAAGAAACGCTGCGCAAATCCAATGACCGTTTGATGATGGAAATGCGCACCTTGCAAGACGAACGCGAACGCGCCGAGGCGTTGACGTCTGAATACGTTGAGCTGATGGAAAATTACGCCCAAGCCAAGGAAGAGCTGGAAAAAATCAACCAAGAAAAAAATAAGTTTTTTTCCATCATTGCCCACGACCTGCGCAGCCCCTTTACCGGATTGATTGGCTTTTCCGCGTTGCTGAAAGACGGGGCTGAAACCTATCCCCCCGAAAAAATCAAAAAATTTGCAGGCCACATCCATAAAAGCAGCACCAGTATTTTCAAGCTGTTGGAAAACCTGCTCGAATGGTCGCGTTTGCAGATGAACCGAGTGTCCGTTTCGCCCGTTTCACTGGCTCTGGGTGAAACCACGGACCAAGTCTTCAACGTCCTGCACTCTGTCGCTGTCGAAAAAGGGATCGAACTTAGTGAATCCGGCACCCCGTCCATCGTCTTTGCCGACCCCCCGATGGTTGAAGCGGTGATCCGCAACTTGATCAACAACGCCATCAAATTCACCCCCCAAGGCGGCACCATTGCGGTCCAATACGATAAAGACGAGGCTTCCAACACCGCCACCACCCGCATCATCGATTCCGGTGTCGGCATGGATTCTGAGACCGCCGCTAAACTGTTCGACATCACCGAAAACACCTCGACCCGTGGTACCGAAGGCGAAGAAGGTACCGGCTTGGGCCTGTTGCTGTGCGCCGAGCTGATTAACCGCAACAAAGGCAAGATCACCGTCGAAAGCACACCCGGCCAAGGCTCAACCTTCACCTTCACCCTGCCGCTTAAGGCCCCCGAAGAATAATCTTTCCATTGCTGTAAACCCATAGACTCGCTAGCGTTGCGGGTATGAAAGATTTATCGCCTCATACGCAGAGTTTCGAGCGGGAAGATGCGCGGCCCGAAACGGCGTTCGTCAGCTTCATTGTCTTAGGCATCGTGACCACTGGACTTATCCTCTGGCTAGGCTTCGGCCTGTTTGCAGACAAGTGGCCCTCAAAAACCTCCGAAATGGACGATCTCAGAAACTACTTCTGGTCCGTAGGCATCGTCGCCGCAGGCATTATCGGTATCTGGGGCTTTGCCCTCGCCGCCGTCAGAACCCGCGCGCTGGATCGCCAAGCGAAAACGGCAGAACGAGATTCCGAACACAATGCAAAAAAACACGAATCCGAAGCCTTCGCGGTGGCCATCGGACAACTGGGTCACGAAGACTTCGCCGTCCGCCTTGGTGCGATCTATGCCCTAGAAGCCCTCGCCCGGACCTCCAAAAACCTCCACGGCCCAATCTTTGAAACCCTATGCGCCTACGTGCGCGAAAAAGCCCCAATAGCAAATGACACCGAACCCGATGTGGTGGTGCTAGCCGTCCTCACCGTGATTGGACGGCGAAAGATCGAACATGACCCAGACGGTTTCCGACTCGACTTACAAAGCACCTATCTACGTAGAGTCGGTTTGCAGGGCGGGACCTATCAAAAGGTTAATTTAAGAAAGGCAAACCTCGAAGGGGCTAGCCTCATTGATACCCACCTCCAAGGGGCAAACCTCTTCGCGGCCCACCTTGAAGGTGCACTCCTCTGCAGGGCCAACCTCGAAGGGGCAAACCTCAGCTTTGCCCACCTCGAAGGAGTAGATCTAGAAGCGTCTCACCTTGAAGGGGCAAATCTCGACTGGGCCCACCTCGAAGGGGCATGCCTCTACGGCACTTCCTTTGATGAAAAAACAAGCGTAAGCGGTGTCAATTTGAGCACAGCAATACTCATTCCCGCCAAAACCGATCTTGACTTTCGCGCCACGGTTCAAAGTTCTAACGACACCATTTGGCCCGCCGATGATGCGCAGGGGGCTTGGGACCGGGGCGATGGAGACGCTTAACGTCCCTCCCTCGTCATTCCCGCGTAGGCGGGAATCCATGCTGCGGCGAGGGTTTGTTTTGAGGGTGTTTGGATTCCCGCCTGCGCGGGAATGACGGAGTGAGAGGCGGGAATGACGGTTGGGTGGTAAACTACCCCAACAACCCCTGCAAAATTGCTCGCGTTGAATTCAATCTCGGCGTCCAGAGCTGGCGGTCTTGGGCTTCGATCAAGCGGGCGGCCATGTCTTTGAGGGCTTCGGGGTTGTTGTCTTTTAAGAACGCCAGCACCTGTTCATCATCTAAGTAGGCCTGAAACACCGCATCGAAGTGGTGGTCTTTGACGCACTTGGCGGTGGCGGCGAAGGAGACCATGTAATCGACCGTGGCGGCCATTTCAAACGCGCCTTTGTAGCCGTGGCGCATCACGCCTTTGATCCATTTGGGGTTGACCACACGGGCGCGGACCACGCGGCCAATTTCATCTTCTAGGGTTCTGGCAACGGGTGTTTCAAGGCGCGAATGGTCCATGTGCCAAGTGGCGGGCTGGTTGCCCGACAACACCCGCACCGCCGCCGTCATACCACCTTCGAATTGGTAGTAATCATCGGAATCCAACAAATCGTGTTCGCGGTTATCTTGATTTTGCACCACCGCTTCGACGGCTTTTAGGCGGGTTTCAAACAGGCCGTGGCTAGCTTCGCCTTCGGCCCCGGCGCCATAAGCATAGCCGCCCCACGCCACGTAAGCGCTCGCCAGATCGGCATCGGTATCCCAGCCTTTTTCATCCATCAAGGCCTGCAACCCCGCCCCATAGGCACCAGGCATAGAACCAAAGACGCGAAAACCAGCCCGGCGTTCGGCTTCATCTTGATCGACGCCGCCGTCCACCAGCTCTGCCGTTTCCTTAGCCACCCGGGCGGCTAAGGGATTCATGTCGTCTGGCTCCTCCAATGCCGCCACGGCGCGCACGGCACTGTCGAACAGGTCGATCAGGCCCGGGAAGGCATCGCGGAAAAAGCCTGAGATTCTTAACGTCACATCAACCCGTGGACGGTCCAAAAGACTCAACGGCAAAACTTCAAACCCGGTCACCCGGCGGCTGGCCGCGTCCCAGGTTGGGCGTGTGCCTAACAACGCCAAGGCTTGGGCGATGTCGTCGCCGCCCGTGCGCATATTGGACGTTCCCCAAGCGGTGACCGCCATGGTTTTGGGCCAGTCGCCGTGTTCTTGATAATGCGCCTGAAGCAAAATACTGGCCGATTTCCAACCCAAGGTCCACGCCGCAGGCGTCGGCACGGCGCGGGTATCGACAGAATAAAAATTGCGTCCGGTGGGCAAAACATCTGGGCGACCCCGCGTCGGGGCACCACTGGGGCCGGGGGCAACGAAGCCACCCGCCAAGCCTTGCAAAAGCCCACCCAGTTCCGCCGCACCGCAGGCTTCAACAGCCGGACGAATACGGGTGGTGATTTCGCTGAGCACTTGGCCTGTCGCCGCCCAAGCCGCATCCGTCTCGCGCGTGCCATTGATCAAACTGAGCGCCAAGGCTTCGATGCGTTCCACCGTGTCCCCAACACTGCGCCAAGCGTCAGTGCCCCCCAAAACGTCCGGCCGGGGGCCAGGCCAAGGGGTGCCCATATCGCAATCAAGTGGATCGAAACCCAAGTTCAAATCAGCGGCCAAGGCACGGGTTAAGGACGCGTCTTTGGCCTCGCCCCCGCGCGGCACGCGCACCAAAGCCAACACCAGATTGTCCAACAAATCGCCTTCGGGTGAGCAGCCAAACACATGCAAGCCATCGCGGATTTGCATTTCTTTAAGTTCGCACAAATAGGCATCCAAGCTGGCCAAGCGTTCGTCTTCCCCCGCCCCGTCTTTGAACCCGGCATCTTGGGCAAGGCCAGAGGTGTGGCATAAATCCAAAATATCGCGCTTGAGAATCCGTGTGCGCCGGGGATCGGACCCGCAGGCTTCAAAGTATTCATCTACTAGTCGTTCTAACTCTCGCAACGGGCCATAGGTTTCGGCGCGCGCCAATGGTGGCGTCAAATGATCGATGATCACCGCCGCCGCACGGCGTTTGGCTTGGGTGCCTTCGCCTGGATCGTTGACGATGAACGGGTACAAATGGGGAATCGGACCCAGAGCGACTTCAGGAAAATCATCTGCGCCCAAGGCCAAGGCGCGACCCGGCAACCATTCTAAATTGCCGTGCTTGCCAAAATGCACAATCGCGTCTGCGTTAAAATTTTTGCGCAGCCACACGTAAAATGCCAGGTAGCCATGGGGCGGGACCAGATCTGGATCATGATAAGTTTTCGATGGGTCAATATTATAGCCCCGCGCGGGTTGCAAACCGACCGCCACACCGCCACACATCATCACCGGGATGGCAAAAGTGCCGTCCGCACGGGCAAAAGGATCGGTGTCTGGCGCGCCCCACTGATCCAACATTTTATCCTGTACGGTCACGGGCAAGGTGGCGAAAAAGGCGTGATAATCATCCAGGCTTAAGGTGTGTTCGGCGGCCTTGATGTTGATCGGATCATGGGCATTGGTGGGTCCGGCTTGCAGGCGTTCGACCAAGGCGTTGCCATCTTGGGGGATGTTTGAAACCGGGTAGCCCGCATCCGCTATGGCGGCCAAAGCTTGCACCACGCCCGCCGGCGTATCCAAACCCACGCCGTTGCCGATGCGGCCATCGCGGTTGGGATAATTAGCCAGCACGATGGCGACTTTTTTGTCCTCATTGTGGGTGGTTTTGAGCTTCGCCCATTTCGCCGCCAGTTCCGCAACGAAAGCGATGCGGTCCGTTATGGGTTGATAGCCGACGATGTCGCACTGGGTTTGGGGGTCGCGCTCCGTTAAGCCCTTGAACGAAATGGCGCGACTGAGAACCCGGCCATCGACCTCGGGCAAGGCCACGTTCATGGCGATATCGCGCGGCCCCAAACCCCAGGTGTTGGTTTCCCAACCCTCACGATTGCCACCCGACAACACCACTTGCAACATACACACATCATAGGCATCGAACGGCGTTGGCGTGCGGTCGCGTCCGGGGTGGCTGACCGCGAACCCGGTGGTGTTGAGCACCACGCCTATTGGGCCTTGGACCGTGTTCAACAGTTCCTTCACCGTTGCCACCGACAGCGGGTCTTTAAGGCTGGCCACAAAGATCGGCAACGGGTTTAGGCCAGCTTTTTGCAAGCCCCGCACCAAATCATCGATCACCTGTAAATTGCCGCTTTGATAAAGAGCGCGATAAAAAATAACCGGGCTGATCGGCTGATTTTCAGGCCAGTGCGCGGACATTTCAGCCACCCCCACGGCCCCTTCACCCGGCCAATACCCGCCTGCTGGCAAAACCGGGCGCGGGTCTCGGTATTTAACCTCAAACCCCACCAAGTTGGCGCTGCACTCTATAAAGGCCCGCGCATTGTCGGGGCCGCCAAGGCTTAAATATTGCCACAAGCGGTGAAGATCGTCTTGGCCCACGGTGCTGAGCGCATTGAGTTCAGGATCGGGCTGATCGTCACCGGGCAAGAACGCCACAGCAATGTTGCGCGCCTTGCACACCCGGGCCACTTCATCGACACCATACGGCCAATAGCCGCGCCCGCCCAAGGCCCGCACCACCACCAATTTGGCATGGCGCACCACGTCTTCGACATATAAATCGACCGACATGTTGTGGGCCAAATGCATTTGGTTGGCGAGCCGCAATGTGGGAAAGTTTTCGTGCTCCTCCACAGCCAACTTACGCGCTTGGGACAACGCCAAAAGTTCCGTATCGGCCGCCGTAATCAGCACAATGTCGGCAGGAGACTGACCCAGATCAATCGCCTCTGTGCCGTCTTGAATCCCCCCCGGCTGTGCGGCCAACAGATGCATTTAGGACCCCAGGGCAGAGGCGATGGCGGCTTGATCGAGGCCGGCTTGACCGATCACCACCAGGCGGCCTTGGCGATCTTCGTCGTCAAACCACGGCCGATCAAAATAGCGGGTGAAACGGGTGCCGACGCCTTGCACCACATGACGCGCGGCTTTGCCTTCGACTTCGACAAAACCCTTGATGCGTAAAATACCATGGTGTTCAACCAGTTCAATCAGGCGCGTTTCCAAGGCGTGCGGATCGGTTTGGCACGGCACGGCCACGACAAAACTTTCAAAGGCATCGTGGTCATGATCATGGGGATGGTCATGGTTATCATCATCGTGATCATGGTCATGGTGCGCGTGACGGCGGTCCAGGTCGTCTTCAACACCCGCGCCTAAGCCCAACAACACATCAATGCCGACATTGCCGTGGCTGGTGGCGACGATGTGCACACCGGGGCGCAACTTGGCTTCAAGCTCGGCCAGCAAACGTTGCTGATCATCGTCTGTTAACGCATCGGATTTGTTGAGCAACACCATGTCGGCGGCGTGCAGTTGGTCTTCGAACAGGTCTTCTAAGGCATTTACGTGGTCTAGGTTTTCATCGGCTTGGCGTTGGGCATCAACGGCGGCTTCATTGGTGGCGAATTGTCCGGCGGCTAAGGCTGGGCCATCAACCACACTGACGACCCCATCAACCGTAACGCGGGTTTTGATTTCCGGCCAATTGAACGCGCTGACCAACGGTTTGGGCAGAGCCAAACCCGACGTTTCAATGACAATGTGGTCGGGTGGCGTAGGCCGCTCAAGCAAGGCTTCCATGACTGGTAAAAAGTCATCGGCAACGGTACAGCAAATACAGCCATTGGCGAGTTCGATCACATCGTCGTCTTCACAGCCTTCGATGCCACAGCCGCGCACGATATCGCGATCAATGCCCAAATCGCCGAATTCATTGATGATCAAAGCGATGCGACGACCACCAGCCTGTTCCAGAATTTGGCGGATCAAGGTGGTTTTGCCCGAGCCTAAAAATCCGGTGATCACGGTGGCAGGTATTTTTTTCATGGGTTTTTTAGATCTTTCAAAAATTGAGGTAGGCCCGCCGTCACCAACACCACGCGGGTGGCAGAGGCGGCGGTGGTTTGGTTGCAGAGTCCTAAGGCATCGACAAAGGCGCGCGCCACCGCATTCATCGGAATTACGCCCAGGCCCACTTCTTCGGACACCACCACCACCGGGCTTTTGTGTTTGACCAGGGCGTGGACGATGGCATCCATTTCCAACAGCGGCGAACGCCCTTGATGCAGCATGTTTGACACCCACATGCCCAAACTGTCAATCAACACGGGTTTATCGCCATACAGCTTGGCCGTCCGGTCAAGCGCATGGATAAGGTCGATGGGTTCTTCCACCGTGATCCAGCCTTCACCGCGCCGTTCTTGGTGGGCTTCGATGCGTTCCGCCATGTCGGTATCTGTGGCGTGTCCCGTCGCCAGATACACGCCGCCCGCCGAAAACAAGCTTTCCGCATACACACTTTTACCCGAACGTTGACCGCCCAAGATCAGGGTTAAGGGGATTTCGACAAGGCTCACGGTGTCACTCCAACATTAAGGCCAACCACGCGCCAGCTGCCTTGGCCTATAAGATTGGCTTCGTTTGATATAAAATCAAGCCGTGTTAGGGCGGTGTTTTTCACGTCCAAGGCCAAAGCTTGTTCAGGGGTCAAGGCCAAAGCAAGCGCCACGGCGGCGCGAATCGATCCGGCGTGGGCGATACACACAATATCACGACCTAAATGTTCATGGGTGATCTGATCAATGCGGGGGGCCACGCGTCGGCACACATCGTCAAAGCTTTCGGCACCATCTCCGGGAGGACGCTCATGGGCAGGATCATTCCAGAACGCCTGGGCTTGGTCTGTTACGCCCACTTCGTCCCAGGTTTTGTTGGTCCAATCCCCAAATGCCTGTTCAACGAAGGCTTGCTCAACCCGGGCATGGGTCCGCTCGGCGCCCGCCCGACACAGCGCATGGGCCGTTTGTTGACTGCGTTTTAAGTGGGTCAACACCCACACCGCACCTTTTGGCAGATGCGGTGCTAAAGATTCAAATGATTGAAGATCGGTAACGTTTGCATCCACATCCGCTTGCCCCGATAGACGCCCCAAATGGGCGTCCACCACCGGGGCATGACGAACCCACCACCACCGGGTAACACCAGCCGAATCCATCAATAAAAAACCGTCCGCAAGATCACGGCGACACCTGCCAGAACCAAGGCTTCTGCAACTTGTTGTGCGGCCCCCAAAACGTCCCCGGTAAAGCCTTGAATTTGCCGTTGAGCAATCGCGGCGACCAAGGCAACGCCCAATCCCGCCAACGCCGCCGCCACCAATCCTGGGCCTAAGCCTAAGGTTAAAATCGCAATCAGCACGCCGATCAGAGCCGCCATCACCGCGTTTTCCGTTTTGGGAACACCGGCAACTTTACCCAGACCGTTGCGTCTGGCCGCAGGCAAGGCCACCATCACCATCGGCAAAAAAGCCCGAGACAAAACATGAGCCGACAACACCGCCGCTGCGGCAAACCCGGGACTGTTAAAGCCCGCCATTGATCCCGCTTTAAAACCGACCATCATCAGCAGCGCCATCACGCCAAAAGCGCCAATCGAAGAATCGCGCATAATGCGTAATTTTTTCGCCCGCGTATCGCCGCCGCCAAAACCATCGGCAACATCAGCCAAACCGTCTTCGTGCAAAGCTCCGGTGGCCAAGGTGGCAATACCCATAGCCACAAAACTGGCCGCCAAAGGGTGCAAACCTATATGAGCCGCCAACCACAAACTGCCCCCCGCCATAGAGCCAACGGCAAGACCCACCACAGGCCACGCCCTAACCGTATCCGCCAACGGCGTCATACCCTGGCTTTTGTCAACCGGGGTGGCTTCAGCCGGAACCTCTGTGCCGTCATCCGGTTGCTCATGTTCTTGAATTTCGACCTCGCGCTCGGTTTTATTCCACCACTGGGGCAAGGGAATCCGCGTCAAAAACAACCACGCCACGGTAAATTGATCTAGCAGCCGCGTGAAAAAACCCTCTGTTGCAGACTCGCTGTGCACGGCATCGGGTTCTAGAACCTCGATAATTTTGGGAGTGTCGTCTTTTTTCGCCATATCAAATTTCCTAGAATTTATTGCCAGCGCAAGGTGAGTGCGCCTATGTTAAGTCCATTCTTAACCGACTGCGAGTCCCAAACAATGACCAAGTTGCCAAAAATCACCTGTCTTGACGATGTTCGCACGCTTCTTGGTGATTTACCGGGACCCGATGAGCAAGCGGCCAAGGCCGCCCAAGAGCGAGAACCTCAACTGACCAAGCCCCAAGGGTCCTTGGGTCGGTTGGAAGAATTGGCGGCGTGGACCGCAACGTGGCAAGGCCGCTACCCTGCCCGGATGAAGACCCCCAACGCCCACGTTTTTGCCGGAAATCATGGCGTTGTTGCGCAAGGCGTTTCCGCATTTCCCCCCGATGTCACCAAACAAATGGTCAAAAACTTTGAACACGGTGGGGCTGCGATCAATCAAATGTGCAAGGTTTTTGGCGTTGGCTTGTGTGTCGAAAGTTTGGATTTGGATCATCCAACCGCTGATTTCAGCAGTGCCCCAGCCATGAGCGATGAAGAATGTGCCGAAGCGATTGCGTTCGGCATGAACGTTATCGATTCGGCATCAGACATGGCCTGCCTCGGCGAAATGGGAATCGGCAACACCACCGCCGCCTCGGCCATTTGTTTGGCCTTGTATGGCGGCCCGTCCGTGACCTGGGCCGGGCCGGGAACGGGCATAAATACCGAACAAATGGCACATAAAGCCGATGTCATCGCCCGCGCGGTGAGTTTACACAAACCCATAATGAAAGACGGCTTGGATGTTATGCGCTGTCTGGGTGGGCGCGAAATGGCGGCTATTTTAGGAGCCGTCATCGGGGCGCGCCTCAAACAAATTCCGGTGATGTTAGACGGTTTTGTTTCGACCGCCTCTGCCGCGCCCTTGGCCGCTCTGAACAAACACAATTTAGATCATTGCCAAGTCGGCCATGTATCGCTTGAACCCGGCCACATTTTGCTGTTGGAAAAACTTGGCAAGGTGGCGCTGTTGGACCAACAGATGCGTTTGGGCGAAGCCACCGGAGCCGTTTTGGCGATGGGCTTGGTCAAAGCTGCTGTGGCTTGCCACAACGACATGGCCACATTTGCCGAGGCGGGTGTGTCGGATAAAGACGCTGACGCTTAGGATTAACCGCGTTCGATGCGGTGTTTCAATTTCAGCAATTGACGACGGCGCTCGTCTTCGGCGATCAAGTGTTCGATAAAGTGACCTTGGAACATACGAACCCCGACGGAGCGGCCAAAATCGACGGCTTCGCGGTCGTCACAACGCACCATAATGATCCGTTTTTCCCCCGTTCTCTTCACCATTTGCGCCAGTTCTGCGGCCATTTCAGTGCCGCCATCAACCAGATCAGGGCTCCACATAACCTTAACGTAATCAACCCCAAGGCGTTCGCGGTCAATCATCAAAAGATCTTGATAGGTCAAACCATCCAAGCAAATGCGGTAGCCTTTTTCGCGGCAAAAGTCGTGGGCAAACAGGAACGATCCAAAATCGGCAAAAATATCAATTTTTTGCAGTTCCAACACCATTGATCCACGCCGGGCGGCTGACATGCCTTCATCAAAGGCAATGAATTCGGGGCTCATCAAGGTTGAAACATTGACATTAAAGCTAATGTCACCGGTCATCGTAGCGCTATCGGATTTCGACAAGAGCGATAAAATCCGTTTGTCTAAACTTTCCGTAAGATATTGAAACAGCCATCGATTGGCGGTCAAGTTAATGCCCGGCATCATGGTTTCGCGCAAATCGGCGATGGAAATATAAAGCTCGGAAAATATTGGTTCCGGGACCAGTTTTTCATTTACGCCACAGATAAATTGACGCCTTACCAAGCTGGTCAAGTCGGTGCGCAACAAAGCTTTCACCGCTCGTGATAAAATTTCTGGGGTGAGAGGATCACCATGTTCTTGGCGCGCCTTCAAAGCTTCGCGGACGTTTGATCGCGAACTGGTTCGTTTCGGAGCACCGCCGCCATCGCCCATGTCTTGGACCATTTTCAGCAGCTCATCATACTGGCTTTCCACATCAAACCAGGTCAGAAACTCTTTGCCCGCAGGCGGCGTTCCTTCAAACAAAGGATCGTCGGAAAACAGAAACTTAATTTTTTGCACCGTGTCTTCAACCCGCGCATGAGCCTCGGATTTATACACCACAAAAATGTCTAGGTTTTCCAGTTGAAACAACTGCCCCATCAAATCGCTGACCAAGCTTTCAAAGCTGTTGGTCGCGGCGCGAATATGATGTTCACGTTTGTTGGCGGGCATAAGATTGGACAGGTTGATGCGCACCGCTTTGCGACCTTCACGGCGGCTTTCCAAACGGCGCAGATATTCCAACAACAACTGTTCTTGGGTGCGGCGATGCATGTGCGATGTGCCAGACGATTGCTTAGTCAAGTTTACGCCCCCTTCCAACACCTGAGTTCCTGCGGCTCATTTCAAGGCCCCCTTGGCGGCCATGGCTTCAACCACTTTGTCAATAAAGTGGCCTTGGAAACACAAAATGCCAAGCCCTAAACCCCAGCTTACGCCTTCTTCCGTATCCACGCGCGACAAAACCACGCTGCCCAGTTTCATTTGTTTGAGCACCGTTGAAATTTGCTTTGTTTGGTCTTGGCCAAGTCCGCCTTGAACTTCTGGACCCCAGTTAATTTTAACGAAATCTGCGCCTAGGGTTGAGGGGTTAAAGAAATCCAAGGTCAAGGGATTGAGGCCGTCAATTAGAACCCGATAGCCCCGTTCTTGGAGCCAGTCTCGCGTTTGTTCGTAATTGCGCATATTGGCAAAAATGTCGATCATTTGAATTTCGACAACCACCTTGTCGGTATGCTCGCCAACGATGGTGTTAAAATTTTGAAACGGCCGAGACATGATGGTCGAAACGTTCAAATTGATACTGACAGGATAATCCATGGTGGCGTAATCAAGTCGAGAAAGGACTTCGAGAACCCGCGCATCCAAGGTTTCTGACAAATATTGAAACAGCCAATGACTGGAAAATATATTCACCTTTGGGGCAATGCGAGCCTGCAGTTCGCTCATTGCAATATAGTGTTCCCGAAAGGCCAATTCCTGTTTTTTGTTGGCGCTGACGCGGACTGTCGGCTGGCGATGCACCAAGTCTCCGATCCGCGCTTCCAAAAGCTTTTGCATAATGCCCTGCAACATATCTGGCGTCAGGGCCTCGCCTTTCATGGTTTTTGAGGCCCGCCCGGTAGACGTTGGCTCACCCATTTTACTGCTTACACTTGCTGCCATTTTATCAATGGTAGCAACCGAATCTTCAAAGTCTTTTAAATCTGCTGATTGGCTCAAATCGTACCAAGCTGAAAACCGATCTTCTGCAGATCCGTCTTCGGCTTGGGTGATGGGGTCTTCGTTAAACAAAGCGCGAACCCGAAACACCGCATCGTCAACTTCATCAATGGGCGCGTTGCGGCACATCAACACCACATCTAAATTGGTTAAACTATATATTTCCACGCCTTGCTTCGCCGCTAAACTTTCCAACGTGCGGCTAACCATACGAATGAAATGTGGTTGGCGGTGACTGGGCGGCAGCTCGGAAAGGCGGATATGCACCGCATACGCACCATCATTGTTGGTTTGCAAACGGGCTAGGACATCCAAAAGCCGTTGTTCTTCGGTTTTTTTTGCGTTACCTGGGCCGCTGTATGACGCTGCTGTATCAGCCATGCTGAGACTCTAGTCCTCTAAATGGGTTAACGCTTTTGGGTATCGTAAGGATAAGTGGTTAATAGGCAACTACCTAAGTACAGTTTTACTTGAGACGCACCCCTTTACACCTTATCTATAAAACCTGATGAACATACAATACCCCAAAACCCCTGAAAACACCCGCGTATATGCCATTGGCGATATTCATGGCAGGCTTGATTTGTTTGATCACCTGTTAGGCCGCATTGAAAAGGATGCCCGCGACAATCCTGGCCTGCACAAAATTTTAGTGATGCTGGGCGATTATATTGATCGCGGGCCGGACAGCCGGGGGGTTTTGCAGCGTTTGGTTGATTTACGAAACGGCCGTGTACTGTGCGGATTCGAAATCCACCTGTTAAAAGGAAACCACGAGGACTCCATGATGAGTTTCCTTGCCAATGCCGAAAAATTAACGTGGTTGGGCTGCGGCGGTGACCAAGCCTTAATCAGTTACGGATTGGACCCAAAGCAGAACCCAAAAGCCTTAAGCGCCGCCTTGTTGTACAGTTTGCCCAAGGCCCACCGAGAGATTTTGCGAAGCCTAACATTTTGCGTGACCGTTGGTGATTACGCCTTTGTCCATGCTGGCGTCCGTCCAGGCATCGCATTTGTGGACCAGGACCCCAACGATTTGGTGTGGATTCGCGCCGCTTTTTTAGACTCTAAAAAAAATCATGGCCATATGATTATCCATGGTCATTCCCCCACCAAGGACCCCGCCGTGCGCCCCAACCGGATCGGTATCGACACCGAAGCCTGGGCGTCGGGCAAGCTTACATGTTTGGTGCTGCAAGACTGCGAGCAACGGTTTATCAACACCGAAGCTGGATAATTGAACTCGGCCTTTTCTTAACTACAAACGGGTGGTACCGTCTCCGATATTGGAGGAACGACACATCATGCCCATCTTTGAACGCAAACGTATTCTTGTCACCGGCGGCGCTGGATTTTTAGGATCGCACCTGTGCGAACGCTTGGTTGGGCAAGGTCACGACGTGATCTGTGTCGATAATTTTTTCACCGGTCCCAAAAACAACATCATCCACCTTATGGACAACCCCAGATTTGAACTGATGCGCCATGACGTGACCTTTCCGCTGTATGTGGAAGTCGATGAAATCTACAACTTGGCCTGTCCCGCTTCGCCCATTCATTATCAACATGACCCGGTCCAAACCACCAAGACTTCGGTTCATGGGGCGATCAATATGTTGGGGTTAGCCAAACGCACCGGGGCGCGCATTTTTCAATCTTCGACGTCCGAAGTCTATGGCGACCCAGAGGTCCATCCGCAAACCGAAGACTACCGGGGCAACGTCAATCCCATCGGCCCCAGAGCCTGTTATGACGAAGGTAAACGCTGTGCGGAAACTTTATTTTTTGACTACCACCGCCAATACGGAGTCGAAATTCGCGTCGCCCGCATTTTCAACACCTATGGTCCGCGTATGCATCCAAATGATGGCCGCGTGGTGTCTAATTTCATCATGCAAGCGCTTAAGGGCGAAGACATCACCATTTACGGTGACGGCTTGCAAACCAGGTCGTTTTGCTATGTCGATGATTTGATCGAAGGCTTCCAGCGCTTTATGGAAACCGACGACGTTACCGGACCGATCAATCTTGGCAATCCAGGAGAATTCACCATCACACAATTGGCCGAAAGGGTGATTGCCCTGACGGGAGCCAAATCACAATTGGTGTTTAAAGATTTACCCATAGATGACCCGTTACAACGCTGCCCCGACATCAGCCTCGCCAAGGCGACATTAGACTGGGAACCAAACATACAATTGGAACAAGGCCTGAAGGCCACCATCGAGTATTTTAAGGGGTTGGGGGCGTAAAATTTAGGGGCTTGCCCTTAAGCGCGCATATCATCGACAAAGTGTTCGCGGTCGACCAAATCACTTAAGATCAAGACCAACCCATTGCGAATATCATCGCTCAATTTTACGCGGCAGAGATCGTCCGAAGTCTGTAGGGGATCATGGCAACGGATCATCAAGCTCCGCGCCCGATCAATCGCTCGTTGACTGCAGTTTCTTTTGCAACTGCCCGCGCGGCCTTCATCCGTCATGAAATCTTTGCGCACCACCCCGACCAATTCATTCAAAAGCAGGGCGCATTCACTAAATTGATTGATCATAACGGCAACTTCGATGGCTTCTGAGTATTGACGCACATGAACCAGTTCAAGGCTCAAGCCATCATCAAAATGGCTTGAATGAGGATAGTGCCCACCATTGTCATTTGCATTCATCGTCCACCCCCCTCGTTTACGCGCGTTATTATAGAAATAGAATATTCTATAACTCATTTTCTGGATACGTCTGAGACCCGATAAGAACCCATACTTCACGTTGCATTGGAATTGTCATATAAATCGATAGATTAAACAACTACCCATTAGGATTAGGGAGGGTGCGGTTCAAGCCTTGGCGAATGCAAACGAACGCGCTACAACAGGGCAACGACAATCAATGGGGCGAAATAAAATGGCCGACGCGTCCGATTTAGCGGGTCTGATCGAAGGTTTAAGCGGGGCACGGGTGCTGTGCATCGGTGATGTAATGTTGGATCGTTACGTCACGGGCGCGGTCGAACGCATTTCTCCCGAAGCACCCATCCCTGTTCTGTGCATTGAACACGAACGCACCATGTTGGGCGGCGTCGGAAACGTTGCCGCGAATATCGCGGCATTGCACGGCACCGGACGGTTTGTTGCAGCCATCGGCCATGATGGCGAAGGTAGCGAAATTAAAGGCTTGCTGAGTGCCTTAGACACGATTTCAGCCGACCTGGTGAAAGATTCGGCTCGCCCGACCACCTTAAAAACTCGATTTGTCGGCGCAGGCCAGCAATTGATGCGGGCTGATGTGGAATGCTCAAAACCGCTTGAAGGCGAAGCGCTGGACAAGCTCACAGCAGCGGCCAGTTCCGACCCCCAAGACCACGGCGCGCTGGTTCTTTCCGATTACGGCAAGGGCGTACTGACACCAAACCTGATTGCCACGCTCATCAACAAGGCAAAGGCCGCAAACGTAGCGGTGATCGTTGATCCAAAGGGCACGGATTACACCCGCTATTCAGGAGCCAGTCTGGTCACGCCCAACAAAAAAGAATTGGCCCAAGCCACAAATTTACCAGTCGGCACCGATGATGAAGTGGTCGCGGCGTGTCTTAAGCTGATTTCTGACTGTGACTTGGGCGGCGTTTTGGCGACCCGCAGTGGCGACGGCATGACGTTGGTTATCAAAGACCGAGAGCCTGTCCATCTCAGTGCCGAAGCCTTGGAAGTGTTTGACGTGTCTGGGGCTGGCGACACCGTGGTCGCAACCTTGGCCCTGGCCATCGCCAGTGGCGCCAGCTGGATTCAAGCCGCCATGCTGGCCAACACGGCGGCGGGTATTGTGGTTGGCAAAGCCGGAACCGCAACGGTCAGCGCGTCTGAGCTGTCGCAAGCCCTGCACCATCAAGATTTAGATGCCGCCGAAGCCAAAGTGGCAACCCTGGACCAAACCATCTCCGCCGTCTCCACATGGCGCGCTCAAAATTTGCGGGTCGGATTTACCAATGGCTGTTTTGATTTGCTGCATCCGGGCCATATTTCCTTGCTCAGCCAATCGCGCAAAGCCTGTGACCGTTTGGTGATCGGCTTAAATTCCGATGCCTCGGTCAAACGGCTTAAAGGCGAAAGCCGCCCGGTCCAATCCGAAGCCTCGCGCGCTGCTGTATTGGGTGCTTTAGCGGCGGTTGATTTGGTTGTGATTTTTGGTGAAGACACACCGCTGCGCTTGATCGAAAACCTTAAGCCCGACGTCTTGGTCAAAGGTGCCGATTACACCCTCGACACCGTGGTCGGCGCTGATATCGTGCAAGGCTACGGCGGCAAAGTCGTCCTCGCCAATCTCGAAGACGGCCACTCCACCACCCAAACCATCAAACGCCTGAACACGAAATAATCACCCGGCAAGTCAACGCTCTGACGGTTAGAGCCGAATCTCCGACCTTGCGTTCAGACATGCTTTTGCATCATTTAAGAAACTATTTTCTTAAAATATTTCTTATTTATTGATTTTTGGGCATAATTGTGAAAAATGAGGGATCAACGGCTCTGAAAAGGATTACTCATGCCCGGCGAGCAAACCAAAACCATCGACATTGATATCGATGTTGGTAAGGCGATCGAAGCCGCGCGGTTAGGCTTCGATGAGACCCCCAACGCTATTTTACGGCGCCTTTTGCACATAGATGCCCCTAGATTGACGACGCCCCAGCCTCTGGCCCAAACCGATGGCTGGACCTTCGGCGGAGTCTTTTTGCCCAACGGTTCAAAGTTATTTATGACCTATAACGGCATCGAATACTGGGCCAAAATCCATAACGGATTCATCAAATTTGAAGGCCATATCTTTAAGTCCTTATCCGGGGCCGCCGCCGCCGCAACCGAACAAACCCTCAACGGCTGGCATTATTGGTATGTCCGTTTGCCCGGTGAAAATTTTGTCACTTTGGCAGACGAATTACGGCCCCATCGATCAACTCGCAAGCCGCCGCCTGTTGAGCGCGCGTAATGCGCCTGAGCCCAAAAAGTTTTTACATGTCGGCCCTCATCACCGCCTTGGTCGCGACCGGGCCTTTGTCGACGGATATGTATTTGCCAGCCCTGCCCGCAATTCGGGCGGCATTTAGCGCTTCGACATTCGACGTACAGCTAACGTTGAGCGTATTCATGATTGGATTGGCGTTTGCCCAGCTGATTTTGGGACCCTTGAGCGATAAATTTGGCCGCCGTCCGGTGCTGATCGGCGGGTTGGTGCTTTATTTTATCACCAGCTTGGTCTGCGCATGGGCTTTAAGCATCGAAATTCTAATCACTGCCCGGTTTTTTCAAGCAGTCGGGGTGTGTGCCGGGGGCGTTGTTGGGCGCGCCGTAATCCGCGACATTCATGGCCCCGCTGAAGCCGCAAGGATGTTCGCCCTCATGGCCACCGCCATCGCGGTGGCGCCCCTGGTGGCGCCTTTGATAGGTGGGCAATTGACCGTCGTTTATGGCTGGCCCAGTATTTTCATTGTTATGGGCACCATCGCCGCCCTTTTGATTCTCACCACGGGCCTTGCCCTGCCCGAAACCAACCGTTGGCTAAAGGCCGATGCCTTAAATCCAAAACGCTTCATGCGCAATTACGGGGCGTTGCTTAAAAGTAGAGACTATCGATCCTTTATGTTGGCGACGGCGTTTAATTTTGCGGGCCTGTTTGCCTTTATTTCCGGGGCAAGTTTCGTGTTGATCGAAAGTTTAGGGCTAGACGTTGAACACTTTGGCTTTGCGTTTGGCTTTGTGGTTGTTGGATTTATGGTGGGCTCGCAAATCAGTGGCCGTTTCATCAAACGTGTTGGCATCCCCCGCATGGTCGAATGGGGCGGACGGCTGGCGATTTTAAGTGGGGCCTTGGGCGTCGCCATCCAATTTCTGGTCACCCCCAGCGTGTTTTCGGTGATTATGCCCATGGCTTTGTATTTGGTCAGCGTCGGGCTGGTTATGCCCAACGCCATGGCGGGGGCCATTTCCCCACACCAAGAGATGGCCGGGGCCGCCTCAGCATTAATGGGCTTTGTGCAAATGGCAATGGCCGCAGGGGCGGGTATATTGGTCGGTCATGTCCATGATGGCACACCCATTCCGATGATGGCGGTGGTCGCGGGCTGTGGCGTGTTGGGCTGGGTCTTTACGCAAAATCCGAAAAAAACCTAACGCCCAAATTCATCGTCTAAAACCATTGCATGGGGACCATCGGTCCACAACAAAACACAGCGAATTCGGTGGCTGGGATAAATGGCCGCCAACAAGGTGCGATAGGTTGCCATTTGGCGAAGGTAAGCTTCGGGGACTTTTTTGGGATCGGTGGGGGCGGGGCGGTTGGTTTTATAATCAATAACCGTGACCTCATCGTCGGTGATCGCCAAACGGTCCAAACGTGCCGACACAACCTGATCGCCAATCACGCCCGAAAGAGAGACTTCGGCAAGGCTATCGGTCGCAAACAGGGCGGAAAAACGAACGTCGGTGAGCACCCGAAAGGTCTCGGCTAAAATATCAGCTTGGGATTTTGTATCCAACTCATGGCCCGGCAACGCCAGCCATTTTTGCGCCGCCGCTTGGCGTTTGCCCGCGTCTAAATCGGGCAAGATTTCCAGCAATTTGTGCACCAACAAACCCCGTTTAAAACGATCCGTATGATCGTCGACAAACGGCCCCAAGGCGGGTGGGGCTTCGGGTTCTATTTTTGACGGGCTAAAGGGTCGCCCGGGTGTTGGCTCAATGGGGGCCGCTTCCGATGCCCAACGGGGCAAGGGCGCAAGCGGCACCAAGGCGGCATCGGCGCGTAAGTCTTTGAGCGCCACTTTGTGCGCAGTCTCATAGCGCAAAATAGGCTCGTCCTCTTGCCAACTTGGGATAGGCTTTCCGACCTCTTGCATCACACCCGCGATCAGGTCGTACCAACAGCCTTCGGCGCGGCCTTGCTTGTCTTCGAACCCGGTCACATACAAACGGTCTTTGGCGCGGGTCATGGCGACATACAACAAACGGCGATATTCGTGTTGGGCGTTCAAGCGGGCCTGATCGGTCCACCGGGTGAAGGCCTTGCAGCGCACATCTTTATAGGGCGCCCACAACACTTCCGACGTCTTGACCCCCCATTGCACGCGCGCATCCGTACGACCATCGATGGCTTTGCAGGTGTCAGTCAAAAATACAATCGGAGCTTCCAAACCCTTGGCCCCGTGCACCGTCATCACCCGCACTTCGTTGCCCGATGTTTCCATGTCGCGTTTGATTTGTGTGCCGCCCGCCGTGACCCATTGCAAAAAGCCTTGCAAGGACGGGGTGTGGGTGCGTTCAAAATCCAAGGCGAGGCTTAAAAATTCATCCAACGGATCTTCGGCATCAAAACCCAACCGGGCGAGCAGCGCTTTGCGCCCACCGTTTTGCAACAGGTCGGCGTAAAACTCATAGGGCGGCGTATAATCGGCTTTGGCGAGCAGGCGGCTGAGGAAGGTGTAGGCCTTGGTAAAAGCCGCGTTCTCATCTCGGCGTTTTGACAGTTGTGCCCATAAACTGGTGGGGCGATCATGTGCCAATAGAAATAGCGTGTCGTCATCCCAGCCGACCAAAGGACTTTTTAAAACTTCGGCCATCGCCAACGAGTCTTCGGGCAACACGGCAAACCGCCCCGCCGCCAACACATCCATGACGGCGATTTGATCGGTGAGGATCATGCGATCCGCCCCCGCCACGGCGATGGACCGTTTTTTCAAACTGCTGACCATGGCTTCGGCAAAGCGCGCTCGGCGGCGCACCAAAATCAAAATATCGCCGGGTCGGATAAGACGATTTTGCGCCGTAAGCTTTTCTTTATTTTTGATCCAGCCTTCGATGGTTTCGGCAATTTTATCGGCCAACTGCAACTCGGCACTTTTGGCATTTTGATAATCCAACGGAGCATCCCACGGGTCTTGGTCTTCGACCTGTTCGGGCTTAAACGTCGGCCACACTTCAACCACCCCCGCTTCGCCTGCGCGGTTGGTTTTGTGGGTGACGTAATTGCCGTCAAACGTAAGGCCTTCGGAAACGCCGGGTTGGGCAAAGACCCGATCAACGATGCGCAACACCGCCTCGACGGTGCGAAACGATTCCATCAATTGCACTTTTTTAAAGGTCTGACCCGCGTCCGTGACACGGCCCTCAAAATGTTCGCGCAAACGGCCAAATTCATAGGGGTCGGCCCCTTGGAAAGAATAGATCGATTGTTTTTCATCGCCCACCGCAAATACCGTGCGGGGCGTTTCGTCTTGGTCTTCGTGGCGACCAAGCCCTGAGTGAAAATCGGTGGCAAGGCTTTGCACCACGTCCCATTGGGCGGGGCTGGTGTCTTGACTTTCATCAACCAAAATATGATCGATACCGCCGTCGAGCTTAAAGTGCACCCAACTGACGCCACCGGATGTCGACAACAATGACCGGGCGGTGTTGATCAGATCGTCATAATCTAAATGCGCGCGCACCCGCTTTAAATGTTCATAAGCGTCAATCATCGCTTGGCCGACGGTCAGTAAGGAAATGGTCGCGTCGGCGGTGGCCCGCGCGCGGAGCTTTTCCAAGATTTCTAAGACTCGGAACTGCTCATCCAACAGCGCTTCTTCGGCGGCCTCGGCGCCCTTGGTGATCATTTTTTTACGCGGCTCGAAAGCTTTGGTGACAAACAACGGCGCGTGGTCGGCTAAGAAATTGTGTGCACAGTCCACGTCAGATAAAGCCAAGTAGGCCATTAATGCAGCGCCCATTTTCTGACTGGTTTTCGCCCCCCGCATCAACACCGAAGCGGCGTCTTTAAGGGCAGCTTTGTTCATCACGCGGTCAGAGACGGAGGCGGCTAAAATCACCGCCTCGCTGGTTTCCTCATCGCTTAAGCCAACCAATTTTGTGGTGGCCGCATCAATGCCCCCCAGCGTGGCATAGTGATCCATAACTTCAGCCAAACGCGCCCGCTTGCTGGTCAACGTTTGCATAAGGGAAATGAAACCGTCTTCGTTGACCAGCTCGGCCAAATGATTGAGCGCGTGCGCTAGGTCGCTGTCTGGATTTTTAACGGTGCGTTCTAAGATTTGTTCGCGGGCGTTACCCAACAGCTCTGCCGTAGTGCGTTCGTCTATCACCGAAAAATGCGGGGCGACTTGGGCTTCAATGGGAAAGCGCCCGATCAGGCTTTCGCAAAATGAATGGATGGTGCGAATTTTCAAGCCACCCGGCACGTCCAAAACCTGGGCAAAAAGTTTGCGCGCGGTGGCCAAGATATCCTCGTTTGGAGCCGTGCCGATCAACGCTTCAAGGTCTTGCACCAAGGCCGCATCGTCCATCACCGCCCAGTCGCCCAACAGCAAACTGATGCGCTTAGACATTTCGGCGGCCCCGGTTTTGGTAAACGTTAGACAGAGGATTTTTTCAGGCCGCGCCCCACCCAACAGCAAGCGTGCGATGCGGTCCACCAACACACCCGTTTTGCCCGTTCCCGCATTGGCCGACACCCACACATTGTGTAACGGTTCGGCGGCGCGGCTTTGCGCCGGGGTGCGAATATAAGTGCTCATTCGCCGTCTCCTTCGCCTTCGCCGGACCATTCCTTGACCCGCGCCAAGTGATCATAATCACTGTATTGGCTGAGGAACTTGGGCCGGGGCCTTGATAGATACGGCGTCTTTTCACAGCTAAACTGACCAATCAATTTAAGCAGTCCCTGTTCGGCTTTTTGCATGGCCTCAGCGCCGTCCAACTTGATGGGTTTTTGTTCCCCTGCCAGTCGGCCCCCCGTTAAACGTACATACAACATGCCCGACAACGCGGTCGCTGTGCCTAAACTTTCAAATCCACCCCGCGCCGCGATCAAACCTTCTAAGGGCAATTGCGGCGTTAAGCCACTATCGACTTGGGCGGTGGTGGGTGCCATTCCAGTTTTGTAATCCAGAACAACCAAGTCCCCATCGGCGTCTCGGTCGATGCGATCCACTTGAGCGGATAGCGTGAAGTTGCCGAGCTCTGTTTGACCGCGTTGTTCGATCAACACCGGGCGAAGCCCAGCCCGGCGGCGTTCACTTTCAAAGTCGACAAACCACGCCGCGATGCGTTTAAAGCGCGGCCACCAAAACGCGCGAACACCAGGACTTGAAATTTCTTCTTTAAAGACGATCTCGCCAATTTTTAACAAGTCCCCCACCGGATCTTCAGGCAGACTTTCTAAGTTTTCTTTGACGAAACGTTCGAGGGCCGCGTGAATAACCGTACCCTTATCGGCGGCACTGGCATCGGCATCAATCAAATCCAAAGGCTGCAAATTCAAAATGCGTCCGGCGTAAATAGCGTAAGGATCACGCATCCATTTTTCAATCGCGGTGACGGACATTTGTGTTGGCCGTGCGGTCACCGGGGGCTTTGGTTTGGGCGGTTGGCACGGTTTAGGATCGCTGTTGGGTTTGGTTAATTGTGTGGCCCACGCGACCCATTTGTCTTCCCGCGCAAGCTTTTGTTCGCCCAACATCGTGTCAAGCCGCACCAACCACCGAGACGGCACTTGAGGGCTGGTACCCGTGCGTTCGGACCGGGTCAAATAGACACGCGGTGCCGAAGCGGCTTGGACAAAATCGTGGGCCGCAAGACCAATGCGCCGTTCCGGTAGGGCTAAGCCAAAAGCGTGCATCATGGGGCGGCTCATCCACGGACTGGCTTCGACATCACCGGGCCACGAGCCTTCGTTTAAGCCTCCCAAAACCGTAATGTCGGCGCGTTGCAAGCGGGCTTCTAACGGCCCCCAAATCAACACGCGAGGATGCTTTCCATATTGCGGACGCACCGCACGGCCTGCCATCAAGGCTTTGATCAGAGCTGGATAGTGTTCACCCGCGATGGGGCCAAAGGCCTCAAGCGCTTCATGGGCTTCGGCGATAAAGGTGCTCAACACTTCGCCCGCTTCCCCCGCCCACAAACGCCGTTCGTCTTCAGCGGCATCGGTCAGGGCCAGAGCTTCACACACTTCGACATGGAGTTTTAACAGCTCACCCGGACAGACTTCGCGTTGCTTTAGACGTTCGGCAAACGGTTGAACCACCTCTTGCAACAGGGCCAAAACGGTGCGCGCTTGGGTCGCCGTCAAACCCATATTTTTAAGGCGGCGTTCTTCGCGGCCACTGGCATCATGGTGAAACACGCGTAAGCGGTCTTCAAGTCCGGCCAAGCCTTCGCCGGGGCGTGGGCCGCGCAGGCAGACCGCTTCCAACGCCCGCACACACGCCCGTAACGTCTGGGGCATCATGCCACCACTGGCTAGGGGGTGTTTCAGGCACGCCAACAAACTCACCGGGTGGAAATTTTGCGCCGCCATATCGCCCAGCAAATTGAAAAAAGCCCCTGGTGGCGTTTGATCCAACGGTTGCCCGGCACTATCGTCGACGCTCACATCCCACCGCGCCAATTCGACCGCGACGCGACGCGCCAATTGCCGATCTGGGGTGATCAGCGCCGCCGTTTTGTCCGGTTCATTCAAGGCTTGGCGCAAGATCAAAGCAATCGCCTGGGCTTCTTCGCGGGGTCCCGGACAATCGACCCGGACCAAACCGTTTAAACCTTTGTCTACGTCATCGGCGGGCAAAGCCTGATCACGCCACAGATGGCTAGCGGCGGCGGGAACCAAGGCGCGGTTTAACACATTCTGGCGATGGCAAGGACCACCTTGTCCATCCACCCACTCTGTCACGCCCCCGCGTTCGACGCCTAATTTTTCCAACAATTGCGCCATGCCAAATTGCGGGTGGCTGGATTCTAAATTCGCCCATACATCGGCGGCGGCGTGACGGTCTAAACCCGGCAGAACGACGGCCCCTTGGGGCAGGTTCGCGATGACCTTTAACAGTTCGGCGGTGGCCGGAATGGTGCCCGTTGAACCCGCCGCAATAACCAAGCCTTGGGGTGGATTTTCAGCCCACGCCAATGCCCGGGCGCGTAACATTTGATCGCGCCGCTTGGCCGAATCCATCAAGCCCTGAGCGTGCAAAACGGTGGGCCACGTTTCGCCCAAGATGGACAAAAACTTCACCGTTTTTTGCCAATGTTCCGACAATTCTTTGTCTTGCACCAGACCCGGTAGTTTTGCCAAGTCTAAGCCTTCGGTGTGCACCTGATCCAACAGCTTGGCCAATTCTTCGGCCAACCGCACGGCTTGATCCGGGGTAGTATCTGAATCCATTTTCAAAACGTAACGGGCCAGCTGGGCGACCCGTTTAAGGCCGCCGATTGAAGGCTCTAAGCTTAAATTTAAATCGCTGGCTGCCGTTTGCAGCGCCAAACCGTCTTCGTCCACATCACCCAAGGGCATCAATTGGGGCAACAACATGGGCTTGCCGTCAGATAGCCTTAAAAAGGCCTCGCGCAGGGATCGACACGCACGTCGGGTTGGCAACAGCACGGTCACTTGGGCTAGCTTTTGTGGATTGTCGCCGACTTTAAGTAAAATTCCCTGGGTCAAGGCTTCGACAAAGTTTTGATCAGACGCAATGGTAAAGACATTTGGGTGCGTCATTCAGACCCTCGCAAGGCCGCATCGGTCGCGGCTAAGGAGTCCGGCGTGCCGACGTGATACCACGCCCCACGATGTTGCAAACCATACAGCCGTCCTTGGGCCAAAGCTTGGTCATAGAGCACGTTTAAGGAAAAGGCCCCTTCGGGTGATTTTTGAAATAAGCGCGGATGCAAAATTTGCACGCCCGTAAAAACAAAGGCTGGCTTTCCCGCGCCGCCATCTTTCAAGCGGCGAACCTGCCCCGCATCGCCTTCGCACCAAAAGTCCCCGGCCCCGTCGTAGCCTTCGGCACGCTCGACTGCTTGCAACAACAACAAGCCATCCATGCGGTCCTCGTCCCACGCCTCGGCCAAGCGGGCCAGTGCGCTATTGTCTTGGTCCAGCCATAGGTTATCGGCATTGCACACATAAAACGCATCGTCTTGAAAGTAGCCGTGATCCAGGGCATTTTTAACCCCACCGCCAGTTTCCAAGACCGGGTCTTCTGAAATGTAGCTGACCCGTGATTTCAGGTGCGCTTGGATCTGGTCACCCAAATAATGCAAGTTGACCAAGGCCTGTTCGCAACCGACTTCATCCAAGCGGTCCAACGCCCAATCTAAAAGCGGTTTGTCGGCCACTTTTAACATGGGTTTGGGCTGCGTATCGGTCAAAGGTCGCATCCGCGTCCCCAATCCAGCGGCCAAAATCATCGCCTTCATACGCGATCCTTTGCGGCTTGGCGTCTGTCTTTGGGGACGTAGGTGTCGAACCACGTTTTCAGCACAGACAAATCTTGATGGTCCAAACTTTGTTCCAACAAACGCCACAAACGGTTCATGTGTTTTAGGTATTGTGCCTTGCCATCACGGCGATGCAGACGGGTGAAAATACCAATCACTTTGGCATGACGTTGGGCGGCCAAAATGGCGTAGGCGACATCGAACGACGCGCGGTCTTCGGTGCCAACTTGAGCGTGATAACGATCCTTCATGCGCGCTTGCAAATCAATATCCACATCACGCCTAGCGTCTTCCAACAGACTCATCAAATCATAGGCCGGATGCCCGGCCAAGGCGTCTTGAAAATCTAACAAGCCACAGGCATCCGTGCCGGGTCGGTCGTCTAAGCGCATCAGGTTGTCCACATGATAGTCCCGCAATACCAAGGTGCGGGGGCCTTGGTGGACTCGTTCAAACAGCTCGACCCACGCTTGATCATAGGCGGTGCGGGCTTCGCTGGTGACGTCAATGTCTTGGGCGGCCATAAACCAATCTAACAAGAGCGCCGTTTCCATCAACAACCGATCATCGTCATAAGGCTGCACATGATCAGGCACGGGTTTGGTGTAAAGGCTGGCTAAGGTGTCGGTCGCCAGTTCATAAAGTTGGCTTTCGTCTTCGCCGCTTGCCAATAAATTTGTAAACGTTGCATCGCCAAAATCTTCCAATAACAAAAATCCGTTGGGAGCGTCTTCAGCCAAAATATTTGGCGCGCTAAATCCGTGCGCCGTTAAATGCCGGGCAATCGCCGTAAACGGACGAATGTCTTCGGTGGGCGGGGGTGCGTCCATCAACATGGCCCGTTCGCCGTTGTGGTTCAGGCGGATATAGCGCCGATTGGACGCATCACCAGGCAAGGGCCGCTGTTCGGCGTCCCCCCAACCACAGGCGCGTAAAAAGGCTTGGCAAAGCGGGCCGCGTTGGACTTCATCCATGTCCGCACTCTCGCAACCGTTCGGACCAATCGGCATGGGGGGTGAGCACGGCTTGGCGGTGGTTTTTGCCCTTGGTGATCGACAGGCGAATATCCAAACGATTGCGCGGCAGGTAAGGGCCTAAGCGATCCGGCCATTCGACGATGGAAATGCCTTCGTGAAAGGCGTCTTCGATGCCCAATTCAAAGGCTTCTTCGGCCCGCTCTAGACGGTACAAATCAAAATGATAGATATCGCAAAGATCGCTTTCGTAGGTTTGCAGCAAGGTAAACGTGGGGCTGGGGACTTCTTCGGATTGATCGGTCAGGGCGCGAATGAAGGCGCGGGCAAATTCCGACTTGCCAACCCCCAAATCGCCATACATCGCCAACACGTCGCCAACCTTAACAATACGCGCCAAACATGCGGCCAAATCGCGCGTGGCAGGTAGTCCGGCCAGTTCAATTGTGACTTTTTCGGTGCTTAGCGGCATAATATCGTACTTTTCCCTTAATTCGGTGCGCGAACCTGATATAAATTTATATGGATTCGCAAGTTCTAGTTTAACCCTCTATTCCCCGGAGAGGCTATGCCCAACTCACCCATTCACACTGATGTCGCAATTATTGGAGCCGGACCCGTCGGTTTGTTCGCTATTTTTCAGTGCGGCATGATGAAAATGAGCTGTCAGGTCATCGATGCCTTGGATGAAGTGGGCGGTCAGCTGTCTGCATTATACCCCGAAAAACCCATTTACGATATCCCCGGACACCCGTCGATTTTGGCGGGCGACCTGATCACACAGCTGGAATCCCAGGCGGCTCCGTTCAACCCTGTCTATCATATGGGGCAACAAGTCACGGGTATGGTTCAAGGTGCAAATGGTCGTTGGACGCTGAGCACATCGAAGGGCGTTGTGATGGATGCGGGGGCCGTGATCATTGCCGCAGGTGTCGGCGCTTTTGGCCCCAACAGACCCCCATTGGACGGCATTGAAGATTTCGAAGGCTTGGGCGCGGGCCTGGGCGTAAATTATTTGGTCAAACGGCGCGAAGATTACCGTGACAAAAAAGTGGTCATTGCTGGGGGCGGCGATTCCGCCGTGGACTGGGCGATCTCGCTGGCCGAGTTGGCCACCAGCGTGCAAGTCGTTCACCGTCGCCCTAAATTTAGAGCGGCCCCGGAAAGTGTGCAACGCCTTGAAGCTTTGGTCGAACAAAAGCGTGTTGAATTGGTGGTGCCGTATCAACTGTCCGGCTTGCAAGGGTCTAAGGATAAACTGGACGCGGTCGTGGTGACCAATTTAGACGGCGCCAGCCGAACCCTTGAAGCCGATGTGTTGCTGCCGTTTTTCGGTCTTTCGCAAAACATCGGACCCATTGCCGAATGGGGCTTGGGGTTAGAACACAACCACATCACCGTCGACCCTTCGACCATGAACGCCGGGCTTCCTGGTGTTTTTGGTGCAGGCGACATCATCACGTACCCTGGCAAACTGAAACTCATTTTGATGGGATTTTCCGAAGCCTCGCAAGCCGCGCATCATGCCCGCGATTATGTGCACCCCGATGAGGCTTATCATTTTGAACATTCCACGTCTATTGGGGCGCCCGGAGAGAGTGCTTAAATGATGCTGAACCGTTTGGGTATTTTGGCGATGACGGTGGGGGGGGCTTTGGCCTTCGCATCGGTTCAACCTGTCCAAGCGCAAAGCCCCTCTTCACAAGACCTGTTGAAAACCTGCTTGTCTTGCCATGGACCGGGGGGCATCAGCACGCTACCGTCTCGACCGTCGATTGCCGGACAACGGGGCGATTATGTCGCACGCCAGTTAACGTCCTTTTTGCAAGCCGCCGAATTTCACAAAGCCAATCGGATACAAGACACCGACGATGATGCCGTGGGCACTGCGGACCCACGCGGGTCGTCCTTGCGCGTAGACCCCATCATGGAACACATGGTGACGGGCTTGGATGCAACCCAGGTCGTAAAAATTTCAGCCGCCATAGCGGCCTTACCCTGCAGGCTTGATAAGATGGTGATAAAATCACCCCCCCCTACGCCACCATCCATTTCAAAGTCATGCGCCATGTGTCATGGGGTTGATGGGGTTGGTGATCAGCATGATGTGCCCATCTTGGCTGGGCAACAACGTGCTTATCTGCGCCGTCAGTTGTTGTTGTTGCGCGAATCCGCCTGGGGGGCACCGCCCCGCGAAGGCGATATTTCACGGTCTCACCCCATTATGGAAAGCGAAACCGCCCGCCTTAAAATCCAAGACGTAGACATCTTGGCAAAATATTATTCTGCGCTAGACTGTCGTGGCCGTGCGGACAACTAAGACCATCCAGCATAAAGAGGCGCCTAAAAAATGTTTTTTAACAAACGCCCAAAATTTGAAACCCCGATGGATCACTTCCTCAATCGCGAGGCCTTAAACGAAGACGAGCGATCTGTTTTAGACGTGTATTTGACCGGCGTCAGCCAGACCCTGGTTGAGCTGAATACGGTGCACATCAGCAATGACCGCGACCCCATTTTCAAACCAAGCGCCGCGCAAGACCTGACCACAATTGAGCTTGAAGCCATCTTAGATGAATTTTTAAAACAACGCCCCGACATGCAGACAAAATCATTGGGCCTGTGTGCTGTGATGGCGGTTTTGCAACGTTTTCCCGCTTAAGCTAAATTTTGCTATTTTGATTCCTGTAACTCCGACAAGTCGGCCAGGGCCATTTTTTCATCCGTTATTTGTCTAAACCCAAAGCTGTGATGCTGACCAAGTCCCACGTTAATGCCACCCGTGCCGCTGACAGAAACCGTAAGTTTATAGAAGTACGTTTTTCCGGCTTCAAATTTAAGCGGTATGTTTGCATCCCTGTGAATCCATTGCATTACATTCCCTGTAACACGAAGTGAATGGTTTCCTGGGGGCGCATGGAAACTTAAAAAACCAGCATTTTTCAGCTGCCCTATGTTCGTAGAATCGAGCGCTAAGTCGGGAAAATTCCCCGATTGAACAAAAGATGAAGGTCGATAAATATAAACCTGCGCTAAATTATCAGAGGGTTTCTCAATCCCACTGAATTTCGCCCCACCAGCTGAGCAGCCACTCAACAGCACCAATCCGATCGCTATACATAAATTTCTCAACACCATACCTATGCCTTCCTTCTCAAACCAAATGTTGCTTAAAGAATGTGATGGTTCGTGACCACGCCAGTTCTGCCGAAGCCTTGTCGTAACGCGGCGTGGTATCGTTGTGAAAACCGTGATTAACACCTTGGTAAATGTGCGCGCTATAGGTCTTGTGGTTGGCTTTCAGGGCCGACTCAAAGTCCGGCCAACCTGCATTGATACGTTTGTCGAGAGCGGCGTAATGCAGCAACAACGGGGCTTTGATGTTAGCAACATCGGCGGCCACGGGCTGGCGTCCATAAAAAGGTACGGCGGCTGCAAGGTCGGCCAAGCGCACCGCCATGGCGTTACACACCCCACCGCCATAGCAAAACCCAACCACGCCAACTTTGCCCGACGTGGTCGCTTTCAGGTGGTCATACGCCGCAAAGAAATCTTCCCGCAGCTTACCTTGATCCAGGCTCTTTTGTAGGACTTTGCCTTCATCGTCATTGCCGGGGTAACCGCCCAGCGAACTCAGGCCATCGGGGGCTAAGGCTGTGAAGCCTGCTGCCGCCAAGCGTCTGGCGACATCGGCAATGTACGGATTGAGGCCCCGGTTTTCATGCACCACCACCACCGCACCAAGGCTTGGCCCCGTTGGTTTCACCAAATAACCCTGCACGGTGCCATGACCGTTTGGCGACGCATACGTTATGGTCTGTGCGTGAATTTTTGGGTCCTTTTCATCGACCTGATTGGCCAATGCATATTTTGGCGACAGCGCATCCAACAACGTTATGGCCGTCACCCCGCCCACGGCAAACTTGGCGGCGCGTTTTAAAAAGGTCCGACGCTCGATCAAGCCATGAGCATAATGATCATAAATATCGAGCAGTTCTTGGTCAAAGTCTTGGGCTGTTTTGCGGGTCATTTTTAAGTCTCCACATTTCTTTATTGCTCAACAAATCCAGTAAACAGATCAGGCTGGTTGCGGGCGCGTGGGCCAACTTCAGCGGGCAAGCGACAGATCACGGTGGTGCCGTGACCGGGGCGATTGGTGAGTTCTACCACCCCATTGTGCAGTTCGATAAAGCGCGCAATCAGGCCTAGTCCAGCGGGGACCTCGTCGTTGTCCAGACCTGGTCCGCCGTCGGTAACACGAAACACCATATCGATACTTTCGCGCCGCGCGGTTAGCAAAACGCTGCCTTGGGGCGGCGTTGCGGCCACGGCGTTGGATAGCAAATTAAACAGCACTTGTTTCAGACGCTTTTCATCGGCCACCACCCAACCAATGTCGGCAGGGGAATCAAATTCAATATCAATTTTTTTGCGCCGCGCGCGTTCCCGCACCAAGTTCATAGCGGTCAACAGCAACGTATTGACGTCGACCGTGTCCAATTCCAAAGTCAACAGACCCGCTTCAACCGACGACAAATCCAACATGTTGTCGATGATGCCAATCAGCTCTTCGGCGCTTTCGTGAATGCCCCGGCTATATTCTTTTTGCCGATCGCTAAGCTCGCCAAAATAATTGTCGGACAGCATCGACGCAAAGCCGACGATGGCATTCAACGGCGTGCGAATTTCGTGACTGACACTGGTCATGAATTCAGATTTTAAAACATTGGCTTCGGCCATAGCATGGGTGCGTTCCAACAGGGCATTTTCCACCCTGGCACTATCGGTGACGTCCAAATAGCTGAGCAGCACAGCGCCATCCGGCAATGGTACCTTGGCGTATTCTAAAACTTGTCCATCGGTTAAATCCAACCGCCCACGACCGGACTCGCGGTTCATCAATTTGGCGACCAGATTGTCTTTGTTCAGCGGTTTCTTGCCTTCGTCACGCAAAATCATGGGCAAGATATGACCGACAAAGCCCGACATGTGCAGCGCATTTCCGCCCCGATCTTCGGGCAGTTTCCAAATCCGCGCAAACGACGGATTTTTCAGTTTCATCTGACCATCGCCGCCAAATACGCAAACGCCTTCGTACAAATTATCGAGGGTTTCGCGTTGCACCGCGCCCAGCGTATTAAAATTGCGTTCTAAATTTAAATGATCTGTGACATCTTCGTAGGCAAACACCAGCCCGCCCGTAGGATGCACCGTGGTCACCGCGCGCAACGTGGCGCCGCCGGGCAGGTGCAACATGGTTTCTTCCGGGTCGGTAAGGGTGCCAAACAAATTCATCAATTGTGCTTTAAAGGTTTTAAAATCGGTGACTTCAGGAAGGGCGCGTTGTTCGCGCAAGCGGTCCAAAACGTCGCCATAGGTCGGGCCTTCATCCAACCATTCTGAACTCAAGCTCCACAAATTGGCATAGGCGGTGTTGCTGTAAGTCAGCCGTTGTTGATCGTCAAAAATAGCAATGGCGGTGGCCAACGTTTCCATAACTTGGTTCTGCGCCGATATGTGGCGGGTGAACGTTGTTTCGCTTTCTTCAACGTGGGTTAAGTCTTGGGCAATGCCGAGCGTGCCGCCACCAGGTAGAGGCGCTTCGGTAATGTCGAGCACTTGAGGGGTGCCATCGTCGGCGGCAATCAGATGGCGTTCGGTGAGCGTTTCGCCCGTCTCTTGAGCACGTTTTGCTTGGCCCTCAACGATCGTTGACGTGGCCAAGGTTCTGGCCGCAGCATTGGCAACCTGAACCCCCAATTTGCCCCCGCGCACCCAGGCCGCCACGGGCATGGCTTCGATAATGTCGCGGGCCGAAATGCGCGCGCCTTCGGCTGGCGGTGCCAAATCTGACACGTCCCTCATCCAGATCACATCGGCCAAGGCTTCATCCAGTGGACCCTGGCGCTCTTCATTGACTCCGGCTCGAACGCCGACCACCAACAGGCGGCGTTGGCCGTTTTCAGTGGTCACCACACATTCAAACGGTGTGCCTTCTTTGCGTAAATTGTGCACGTGGCTCATGATGATTTTGGCATCAACACCGGAAAAGCACGCCATGACCGAGCGAAACGATGACCGAACACCATCACGCAGGCCCAACAAAACCGCCAAACGCCGCGAACAGGCTTCGGAATTGTTCGCCACAACCCACAAAAACAAACCATCCGGCGCGGTGGCCAAAATTTCATGACTGATTTCAGCATCCGAAAGCAGCCGTTGGTGGCGATCGCGAAGACGGTTAATTTCACCGCGTTGCTTGATCGCGATCATCACCAACACCAGCGCAACAACAGCCATCAACAACGCCAACAGCGGTGCCGTATCCATCAAGTTGGTGGGTAAACTCAGACCATCCATAACGCGCGCAATTTTCCCCATAAACCAGAGCTGATTCTGTGCCTAAGGGATGTTAAGCCGCAGGGCGCTTGGGAGCAAGGTTGGTGGCTTTATTTCGTCGTTTTTATTTATTTTGGAAAGAGGGCCTTCACGTCAACGCACCCTCTTGACAGATTTGGACGAACGTCCTAATTTAGGCTTCGTGTTGGACGGTCGTCCTAAACCTTGTCTGGAAAAGCAAAGGTAATTATTATGTCTGCAGATTTGTTCGGGCCTTTTCAGTTAGGTGACCTGACACTCGCAAACCGTATGGTCATGGCACCGTTAACGCGCAATCGCGCCGATAGAAATGGCCTCGCACAACCGATGATGGTGACTTACTATCAACAACGGGCCAGTTCAGGTTTGATCATTAGCGAATCCACTCCGGTCTCAGCAAAAGGTGTGGGCTATCCCTTCACCCCAGGCATGTACACGGAAGACCATGCGGCCAGCTGGCGTAGCGTGACAGATGCCGTTCATGAATCCGGGGGGCATATCTTTGTTCAACTCCAGCACTGCGGACGTATTTCCCACCCGAGCATGCAGCCAAACAATGAATGCCCTGTGGCTCCATCGGCCGTGCAACCGGCCGGACAAGCCGTCACATATACGGGCATGCAAGATTACGTGACACCGCGTGCTCTGGAGACTGGGGAAATTTCGAATATCGTGGCGCATTTTCGGCGCGCCGCAGAGATGTCTAAGCGTGCCGGTTTTGATGGCGTGGAGGTACATGGTGCCAACGGCTATATCATTGACCAATTTCTGCGTGATGGGTCTAACCAGCGCACAGATGAATATGGCGGCAGCGTACAGAACCGCATGCGCCTATTGAACGAAATCCTGGAGGCAGTGTGTGCGGTGTGGCCAGCGGGCCGGATTGGCGTGCGCTTATCCCCCGAGAATAGTTTTAATGCGATGTCAGATTCCAACCCGCAAGGGCACTTCGAATATTTTGTTGAACAGTTAGGTCCGCGCGGCTTGGCGTATGTGCATATGCTCGAAGGTGACATGATGACGAAGACCAGCACGGTAGATTACCGTGCCCTACGTGAGAAGTTTTCAGGACCATATATTGCGAATAACGGCTATGATCTTATACGTGCCGAAACGGCGGTACGTGATGACGCCGCAAATATGGTCGCTTTTGGCGTTCCGTTCTTGGCAAACCCGGACTTGGTGCGGCGTTACCGGGAAGACCTGCCAATAAACGAGGCCGATCCATCCACATTCTACGGCGGAAGCGAAGCAGGCTACACCGACTATCCTTTTTATAGCGGCGAGGCCACATAAGCGGGAGACATTGTTCATGAACGAAAAGGCAACGCGCGATCACATTGTTGAAGCGGCCGATAAGTTGTTCTATCGGCAAGGTTACGAGCACACCTCATTCTCAGATATTGCGGGTGCCGTAAAAATATCACGTGGCAATTTTTACTATCACTTCAAATCCAAGGATAAAATTCTGGATGCCGTGATTAATGTGCGCCTTGCGAACACCCAAAATATGTTGAATCAGTGGGAAGCCGAAGGGAAACACCCCACAGATCGCATCCGAAGCTTTATTCATATTTTGGTCGTAAATCGAGCCGACATCAAACAATATGGTTGCCCCGTTGGCACGTTGTGCAGTGAGCTCGCGAAACTAAATCATTCCTCTCAGGGTGAAGCAGCCCACCTTTTTTCGTTGTTTCGAGCTTGGTTGGGTAGGCAATTTGCCTTGCTCGATCACAAGGAAGGTGCCGACGATTTGGCGATGCACCTTCTCGCGCGCAGTCAGGGTATTGCCATGCTGGCAAATACCTTTAACGATGAGAAATTCATCAAGCAAGAAGTCAAGCTAATGTGCGACTGGTTAGAAACATTGACGGAAAGTACGGCGTTAAATGCACACTGAGTTCAAGGCGTCCAAGTGTATCGGAGGAGAAATTTGATGTTTATCGTGATGCTTAAATTTTCAAGCAACAAAGGCCAAGCGCACCAATTTATGGAAGGTCACAATGAATGGATCAAACGTGGCTTTGATGAGGGCATATTTTTGTTGGCTGGTGGTCTTCAGCCTATGTTGGGTGGTGCGGTCGTCGCCCATAATACATCACTGTCGGAACTTGAAACCAGGGTGAAGGAAGATCCCTTTGTTGCAGAAAAAATTGTGAGCGCAGAAATACTTGAGATCGCGCCCTCAAGAACCGATGAACGACTAAAATTTCTGCTCAATTGAAAAACGTATGTCTCATTTTTCAAGGGAATGATACGCGGACATGAGTATGGCAATGATCTGCCCATAGGCGAAAGTATGATCGTTCATCAACTATGCTAGACGGGCTCAGGAATTGCAAACAAAAAGGGCGGCCTTCATATTAATGTGAAGGTCGCCCTATTCGATTTTTTGTAGCATCGAAACTTAGTAACGATATGCGTCAGGCTTGAACGGGCCTGCGACTGGCACGCCGATGTAATCGGCTTGTTCTTGGGACAAAACGGTTAGAGTTGCTCCCAATTTGTCGAGGTGCAAGCGAGCCACTTTTTCGTCCAAGTGCTTCGGCAAAACGTAAACGTCGTTTTTGTATTTGCCGTCAGCGTTGTTTTTGTACAGTTCGATCTGCGCCAAAACTTGGTTGGTGAAACTGGCTGACATAACGAAGCTAGGGTGGCCTGTTGCACAGCCCAAGTTCACCAAACGACCTTCGGCCAACATGATGACGCGGTGGCCATCTGGGAACGTAATTTCATCCACTTGTGGTTTGATGTTGTTCCAAGTGTAGTTACGCAAAGCGGCAATTTGGATTTCGTTATCAAAGTGACCAATGTTGCAAACAATCGCACGATCTTTCATGCCATCCATCATATCAGCGGTCAGGATGTTGAAGTTGCCGGTGGTGGTGACATAGATGTCGCCTTCAGGCAGAGCCTGTTCCACGGTGACGACTTCAAAGCCTTCCATGCACGCTTGCAGGGCGCAGATTGGATCGACTTCGGTCACCAAAACGCGGCAACCAGAAGAACGTAAGCTTTCGGCAGAGCCTTTGCCAACGTCGCCATAACCACAAACCACAGCAACTTTGCCCGCCATCATCACATCGGTGGCGCGGCGAATGCCGTCAACCAAGCTTTCGCGGCAACCATACTTGTTATCAAATTTAGATTTGGTCACCGAATCATTGACGTTGATCGCTGGGAACAAAAGTGTTCCTTTTTTCGCCATTTCGATCAAACGGTGCACGCCGGTGGTGGTTTCTTCGGTGACGCCCATAATTTCAGCAGCCGCTTTAGAATACCAGCTCGGGTCAATTGCCAAGTGCTCTTTGATCGCCGCGAACATAATGACTTCTTCGTCGGAACCTGGATTGTCCAAAACAGAAAGATCTTTTTCAGCGTCTTTGCCCAAATGCAAAAGAATCGTAGCATCGCCACCATCGTCCAAAATCATGTTGGCAACGCGACCGTCAGGCCAGTTGAACAAACGGTGGGTAAAGGCCCAATATTCTTCCAAGGTTTCGCCTTTGTGCGCGAAAACAGGGGTGCCATTGTCGGCAATCGCCGCCGCAGCGTGATCTTGGGTTGAGAAGATGTTGCAAGACACCCAGCGGACTTCCGCGCCCAGGGCTTCAAGCGTTTCAATCAACACAGCCGTTTGAACGGTCATGTGAAGCGAACCCGCGATGCGCGCGCCCTTCAAAGGCTGTTCGCCTTTGTATTCTTCCTGAATGGACATCAAGCCCGGCATTTCAGTGTTGGAAAGATCGATATCTTTGTGGCCCCACTCAGCAAGGCTAATATCGGCTACAGAATAATCTTGGGCGTCGCTCATTGACGTTCTCCTGGATACAAATTGGGGGAATAAAAAATCTTAGGCACGGTTTACCAGCCCAAGCCCCAAGGATCAAGGGAAAGAAGGAAAAGAAGAGGAAGGTTTTGAACCACAAAGGGCACAGAGATCACAGAGAAGTAAAGAAGGCGTGATCAAAGGCCAGGACGAGGTTCGTTTCAAGTCAAATGTGTGCTTACGGGTTGGCGTTTATGAGATTTAAGGTTGCGTGAAATTTAAACAACGCAATAAGCTCTTGAATGCTTTTGCTGTCACAGCCTTCTTTATCAATAATACCCTGTACTCTTAACACAAGATCATCAGCATGGCGCTTGAGCAAATTATCGACACGATCACTTGAAAGGTCCGATTTTTTCTTTTTTAACTCTACGCTCGTACTGATCATGACGTGCAAAAATTGAACTTGAAAATCTTGAAGTTCTTTCGGTGTTGGTTTGTAGCACTGTGATGCCGCAACATTTGAGATGACGAAGCGATCAAAAATTTTGTAGATACTGAAATCATTTGCGGCATCGACGGGTATTGCATATGAAAATAATGCAAAAATAAATGATGTGAACGCAAAGTTTTTCACTATTCCCGCCTCAAACCAACCCATTAAAGTCATCCAACAACATCGCAATCCGCCCCGAATCGGTTTGGCTCATGATGAAGTGGGCGCGGTCTTGGGCGGCGGTGAGTTCAATTTCGCGGACCCGTTGCTTGACTGGGCCTAGGTTGTGCGCGCTCATGGATAGTTCGCGAATGCCCAATCCCAACAACAAGGCCGTAAAACGTGTATCACCCGCAATTTCCCCACAAATCGAAATGGGGATGCGATTGCGGAGCGCCGCGTCGGCGGTGCCTTGAATCAAGCGCAAAACCGACGGATGCAACGGGTTATAAAGCCCCGCCACTTGTTCATCGGTGCGATCGACGGCCATGGTGTACATGGTCAAATCATTTGATCCGATGGCAAAAAAGTCCGATACGGCGGCCAGCGCATCGGCAGTCAAGGCGGCGCTGGGAATTTCGATCATCACGCCGATGGGCGGAACTTGATCCATAATCGGCACCTGTCTGCGGATCAATTTTGCTGCCACCACTTTGATAATTTCGCGGGTTTTTTTGACTTCACGGGTGGTTGATACCATCGGCAACAAAATGCGCACCGGGCCATAAACGCCGGCCCGCAGAATGGCGGCGACTTGGGCTTCCAAAAGCTCTGGCATTTTCAACGACAAACGAATGCCGCGTAGACCCAAAGCACTTTGGGCGCTTTCGCCAATGTCTTTGGTGATCGATTGGGCTAATTTTTCGCCGCCGATGTCCAACGTCCGCACCGTGGTGGGGCGACCATCCATGGCTTTGACGATATCGCGCAACACGACGAATTGTTCGTCTTCGGTGGGGATGGTGTCACGGTTCATAAACATGAATTCAGAACGCAACAGACCAATAGAGCTGGCACCAGAGCTTAACACCCCCGGCATTTCAATCGGCAGTTCGACGTTGCAGCCGAGTTGAATATCAATGCCATCGCGGGTGATAGACGGTTGACGGCGCAACCTGCCGAGACGTTTTAAAGTTTTTCGGCGCTCCCCTTGTTTGGCTTCAAAGGCGGCTAAGGTCGAGGGTTTTGGATTGAGGATCACCCGGCCTTGGTTACCATCAATAATGACCACGGCGCCAGACTGCGCCATCTGCATCAAATCTGTCACGCCCAAAACCGCTGGCAGGCCCAAGGCCCGAGCCATAATCGCAGTATGACCTTGCGCACCGCCCAACATGGCGGCAAAACCCAAAACGCGTTTGGGGTCAAGTTGCGCGGTATCGGCGGGAGTCATTTCTTCGGAAATGATGATCGACCCCCGAGGGACCGTGTTGAGCGGTTTAACGTGGGTTTTGGTGAGCGCGCGGATCACCCGGTCGGCGACTTCACGGATGTCGTCCATGCGTGCCGAAATATAGGTGTCTTCAAGGGCAGCAAAACCCGCCTGAATGTCATTAATTTCCGCCTGCACGGCGGCTTCGGCATTGATGCGATTTTCTTTGATGCGCCGATAGGCTCCGCGCACCAGCCGCGAATTGCCAAGCATTTGTTCGTACGCTTCCAACAGGAAGGTAATTTCTTCGGCGGCAGCGGGTGGAATAGACTTTGCTTTGGCCTTCATGAGACCAATTTGTTGCTGGGCGATGAGCAGGGCCGCATCTAGGCGTTTTGTTTCGCCCTCAATTTCGCTTATTTTTAGAGCGTATTCCGGCACTGCAATGGCGCCCGTTTCGCGCATGTGCACGGTGCCGATGGCGATCCCGGAAGAAACGCCCAATCCATAAAGAATGGTTTCCTTGGTCAACATCAACAGCCCTCGCCAAATTTGTCGGCGATCAAGGCTTCTACGGCCTCCAAGGCGGCTTGAGCCTCAAGCCCTTTGATTTTGACGTGAATGGTGGTGCCAATTCCAGCCGCCAGCATCATCAAGCCCATGATCGAGCCGCCGTCCACCGATTGCCCGTCTTTGATGACCGCTATCTCAGCCTCAAAGGTTCCCGCCAACTTAACGAATTTTGCCGCTGCCCGCGCATGTAAACCGCGCTGGTTACAGATGGTTAAAGTTCGCTCAAAAGCCGTCGCACTTGAACTCATTGGCCATCCTGATTAAGAAGCTCAGAGGCAATGTTGATGTATTTCCGTCCGGCGTCTTTGGCTTGAATAGCTGCCGCAACCAAACTGTCTTCGCCGCGCACACTGGCCAACTTGATCAGCATCGGCAAGTTGACGCCGGCAATGACTTCAACGTTGGCTTTTTCAATGACGCTGATGGCCAGATTTGACGGTGTGCCGCCAAACATATCGGTCAACAAGATCGTACCGGCACCATCGTCGACCTTGGAAATGCTGTCCAAAATTTGCTTGCGCCGCTCTTCCATATCATCATCGGGACCGATGCAAATAGAGGCGACAGCGTCTTGGGGACCCACCACATGTTCCATCGCGGAGATAAGTTCGTCAGCCAAGCGGCCATGGGTAACAAGAACAATGCCAATCATAAGCTTTTTCCGGTTTCTTTGGTTGGTGTCATTTCTAAATCTCTGTGAACAAGGCGAACAGTGGTCATCGTTTTTTCCAGCCACGTCGCCAAGGTTTCGGCAACATAAACAGATCTATGTTTGCCCCCGGTGCAGCCGACTCCAAGCGTCAGGTAGGACTTTCCTTCTTCTTCATAGCGCGGCACCAGTGGCGTTAACAAGCCCGTGAGGTTTTTTATAAAATCGCTAAAAAGTGGGTCTGCGTCAATGTACGCTTGAACCCCCCGGTCGCGTCCACTCATGGCTTTCAATTGTGGATTATAGTGCGGATTTCGCAAAAAGCGAACATCGAACACCAAATCAGCATCCCGAGGTATGCCGTGGCGATACGAAAAAGAAGTCACGAACACCGCCATCGAGCGTGGGTTTTTGTCGGTTTCAAAGGTATGCGCCAAAAAACCCTTGGCGTCATAAGGGGTGCGGCCCGTGGTGTCTAAGTAATAATCTCCGACATCAAGCAACGGCGAGACCAGTTGGCGCTCAAGAATAACACCATCCAAAATGGGCCGATCTTTCGCCAATGGATGACGGTGGCGGGTTTCGGTGTAACGGCGCAACAATTCTTCGTCTTCGCAATCCACAAACAAAACTTTCAACCGTAGGCCCGGCCGTTGGCGCAAAGCTTCGATGCGATCCGTGAGCGCCATAGCATCAAAATCACGGGTGCGAATATCAACCCCCACGGCCAACGGTGGGGCATCTCCATCGGTGGTGGGATTGACCACGTTGCCCAGCAACGAGAGGGGGATGTTGTCCAGCGCCTCGAACCCTAAGTCTTCAAACGCTTTTAAGACCGTCGTTTTCCCGGCGCCCGACATTCCGGTCACCAGCACCATCAGGCGACTTTGTTCATTGTGCTGCGTGTTGGCTGGGGTCATCAAATTTCAGGTCTCAAGATTGAAAAAAAGGTTTTTGGTTTGGGCCTTCAACGCCATGCGGATTTTTGCTGGAGCCGAAGCTTCCAGAGCGTGCAGGGTGTAGCTCGGTACGTCAAGTCCTTCGAAAGACACGACGGTCAATTCTGGCAAGCGTTCAACGTTTACCAGAGGCACCAAATCAAACACCGCCACGACAGCCGCGCGTTCCACATGAGGCACCTGCACCAAGCCTAAGCCCCGCACTTCTAAAAGACCTTTGAGCGTTTCGGGTGGTCTGGCCAGAAGCGCATCCCCATCAGCTTCAAGCTCAGTATAATCGTCCGCCACCAAGTCCCAGCCTTGGTCCATAAGGCGCAAGGCCAAGTCAGATTTGCCTGAGCCTGCTTTGCCCCGCAACAACACAGCCTGTCCATCCGAAGCAACACATGTGGCGTGAATACGTTCCATAAGTGTAGCCTGAAGCCCCTCGGCATTTGAGTCAATGGGAAGAATTATCGCCGTACCCGCTCGGCAGGGAAACACATTGTGACCTTGGTTCCCTGGCCCAGCGTGCTGGTCAATTCCAAGCTGCCGCCGTGCAATTCAATCAACCCCTTGGTCAACGGCAGCCCAAGCCCGGTCCCTTCGTGGGTACGCGACAAGGAACTGTCCACCTGGCCGAATTTATCCAACGCTTTGACCATGCCATCTTGATCCATGCCGATGCCGCTATCGGTCACGGTTATGATCATGTTGTGGGCATCGTCAAGATAGGCTTCGCACGACACCATACCCTGTTCGGGCGTAAACTTAACGCCATTGGATAACAGGTTGATGAAAATTTGCTTCAATCGCAGTTCATCGCACCACAACGGAGGCAGATCGGCATTCTTCAAACCGCTCACCGTGACATAGTGCTCTTGCGCTTTTGGCTGAATGATGCGGATCGCCGCTTCGCAAACGTTGGCGATGTTGACCTCTTGGTTATGCAAATCAAGTTTTCCGGCCTCAACCGAAGACACATCCAAAATATCGTTGATCAGCTGCAAAAGATGCGAGCCAGAGGTAAATATATATTCGGCATATTCTTCGTATTTCTCACTGCCCAAAGGACCAAATATGCCGTGAATCATGGTTTCGGAAAAGCCGATGATGGCATTCAAAGGGGTCCGCAGTTCGTGGCTCATGTTGGCCATCAGGTCGGTTTTCGCTTTGTTGGACATTTCGGCGGCTTGACGCGCCGCCTTCAGGGCCAGCTCGGACTCTTTTCGGTGGGTAATGTCTTCATGAATGGCGATGAAGTGCGTAATGTTGTTGGCTTCGTCACGCACCGGTGCGATCGCAGCAGAGGCCCAAAAAATTTCACCGTTCTTGCGTCGATCCTTAATTTCGCCGTGCCACTCTTGCCCCGAAAGAATTTTTTGCCACAGTTCGTCATAAACTTCATTGGCCGTATCGCCAGATTTGATCAAGCTGGGCTTTTGACCAATGGTTTCGCTGGCGCTGTAACCCATCCATTCGGTAAATTTTGGATTGATGTATTCGATGATGCCGTCGACGTCGGTGATAAAAACCATGTGCGCACTTTGTTCAACAGCGCGCGATAATTTACGCAGCTCGGCCTCGGATTTTTTCCGATTGTTAATCTCGACGGTCAAAGCTTTGGTGCGGTCTTCGACACGACCTTCAAGTTCGTCACGGGCACGCCTTAGGTCTTCTTCGACCTGCTTGCGCAGCGAAATATCGGAAAACACCGACACATATTGGCTGACCGCGCCTTGAGCGTCTGTAATGACCGTGATGGTCAGATGTTTGTTAAAAATTTCACCGTTCTTGCGGCGACCTTGAAGTTCTCCGTCCCAATGACCGGTCGTGTTTAAGCCTTGCCACATGTTCGCAAAAAAAGACTTATCGTGGTTGTTTGATGAAAATATTTTGGGGTCTTGGCCCTGAAGGTCGTCAAATGTGTAGCCCGTAATTTTAGTCGTCGCCGGATTGATAGAGATGATTTTATTGGCCGCATCGGTGACCACTACTGCCTGATCCATAACCTCAAAAACGCGGGAAGCTTGTTCTAGACGGCTTTCTTGAACCACTTTTTCTTCGATGTTTTCGATGAAAACGACAAAGAAACCACCTTGAAGCTTGGACACCGTGGTGACAATTTCCACCGCCCACACGGTTCCATCTTTGCGTTTGTGGGCGCTTCGAAAACGACCAAACCCGGCCTTCATCAAGGCCTTCATGTGGGCCGCCGTTTCCTCCGGCTTTTCCATCGCTTCAATGTCTGGAATCGACATATTCAGCAGCTCTTCGCGGCTATAACCAGATTGCTGCACATAGGTGTCGTTGACTTCTAAAAACTTACCTTGATTGCCGACCACCCAAAACCCCAAAGCGGGCGTCTCGATTGCCGCATTGTAAATTTCAAAGTTTTTTTGCAATTGATCTTCCAGCGCCATGCGGTCGCTGATGTCGCGAACGATGCTGAAAATAAAACGCTCACCTTCGACCTCAAACAGACGCGCGTTCAATTCGACCTCCATGATCGAACCGTCTTTGCGGAAATGAGCGGTGTTAAAGGTCGCATGGCCCTCGCGAATGATTTCGGCTAATCGTTCGGGGACTTTTGCTGCACATTCAGGCGTATCTAGGGATTTTACCGATCGCCCCAGCAGCTCATCTTTGGCAAAACCCAACTTTTGATGAAAAGCCGGATTGCAATCAATAATGGTGCCTTGATGATCAACCACCAAAACGCCGTCAGACATTTCGTTAAACAGGATGTCCCTAAGTTCGGTGGCCGAACGAAGGTTTAGGGCCGAAGACGTCAAAACGAAAAAATCCTTACCAGAAGGCGTCTCACACACTATAGAATGTTTCTAGAACGTGTCAAAATTGCCGAGAACCCCAGGCCTACTTAATTACCTTTATCCGCTGGCCTTGGCGCAACGGAGAATCGGGATTTAAGTTATTGAGCGCCTCAAACCATTCGGCTTTCATGTCTTTAACGGCCATGCTGTTCACCAAATTTTGGTAAGTCACATTGGGGCCGATTTTGATCACCCGCACGCGCCAGGATTTTGCCGTCGACAATTCTTTGGCCGTGGGTTCGCGCAAGCTGTAGGTGGTTTTACGCAGCGGTTCATTCAAGCGCTCTCTTTCTTTCGGCGGCACTTCAAATTGTAACCGCCAATAGGTGTTTTGATCGCGTTCAACCAACACCCGGCGCACCGTCATCGTGGTTAGGCCCGACCACACGCTGGCCTCCCCGGTGACCGCTTTCAGGCCATTGATGTCTAACCATTCGACCTTTTCCAAGGTGAGGTTTGAGCTCCACTTTTTAACCAGGAAGTTTTCCATACCGCCTGCGTCTTGAACCTCTTTCGGTGAGGCCATGGCGAATTTAATAATGGCCCCGGACTTATCGGTGGCCAGAACCACGTCGGGGTTGTTTTTAAGGGTGAACCCTTCGGGCACTTCAAAGCGGACTCTAAGGCCGGGGTGAATAAAGACTTGGCCGCGAATTAAACCTTCTTTCGCATCATCCCCAAACACCAACCCGTCAATTGCATTTAAATAATTATCCGCATCGCGCTTGGGTTTTTGACCCTCATCTTTTTGGGCCAGATCGATGGCTTGGGTGATGCGATCGGCGGTGCGGGGGTGGGTGGCAAAAATACTGGTTTGATCAGCCGCATCGGCACTTTTTCCAGCCTTGATGGCTTCGATTTTTTGATGAGCGCGGAGTTTTTCAAAAAAGCTGATCAAGGCATTGGGATCATAGTCCAAAAGCGTCATATAGCGCGCACCCAACATATCGCTTTCTAACTCTTGGTCCCGAGAATAACCTTTGAGGGCGGCATTGGCACCCAGAGACGCAAGGTCTCCACCGACCCGACCAAGTCCGGCGACTTGGCTTAGCACACCGATCACCTGGACTCCGATGTTGGCGGCCACGGTTGAACTGTAGCGTTGCGCCGAATGGCGGGCCGTAACGTGACCAATTTCATGGCTCAGCACCCCAGCCAATTCCGCCTTATCACTCGCCAGCGCCAACAAGCCACGGGTCACATACACATAACCGCCGGGCAAGGCAAAGGCATTGACCATGGTGTCATTGAGAACCGTAAACTTCCACGGCAAGTCCGGCTTTTCCGAGACTTTAGCTAAGCTTAAGCCCAGTTCGCGGACATAAATGGCAAGCGCGCGATCCTCATAGAGTCCGCCAAATTGCTTGACCATTTTAGGGTGTTCTTCGGCCCCCACAGCAATCTCTTTTTCGGGCGACATAAAGCCCGTAAAGCTTTGTTTGCCCGTTGCGGGATTGGCCGAACAACCGCCCAAGGCAACGGCGGTGACGATTATGGCAAATAAAATGTGCATTCTGTTTTTCATGGCTTTAAGTATATACATCATGGAACGATAATTTCTAGTCGTTGTGGGTGGTCCAGCTCAATCAACGGTCCGTTTTTTTCTTTGACCCAGCCCCGCACCCGTATCCGTTGGCCTTTTAACGTCATAAGATCGATACCCGCCGCCGCAAATGAGGCTTTCTCACGGGCGTTGATTTGCACCGTAAAATCAACGCGCCAATCGGCTCCGAAATTCAAGTAAATACGCTTTTTGACGTGGGCGACATCAACGACGCGATCTTCGACCAAAACAAAGGTACCCATGTCTTGACGGACGTTGTCGGCGGTGCGCACGGTGTAAAAAGGCAGGGCCCACAGACCCGTTCGGGCGCTCCTAGATTGGCGTTCCAAAGCCACCATTTCAGGGGCCAGTTTGCGATTGTCGGGGAACGTATACACCCGCGCCAAGCCCTGGGTTAACAAATCACCTTGCACCCATAAGCCATCCGACACCCGCACCAGATGGGCCAAAATACGGCCGTGACGGTCTTGGTGCGTATCGCCTAAGCGAAACTCGACGGCTTGGCCCAAGATTAAAGATTCTAAGTACGTTTTGGCCTCGGGTGCCAACGGCCAAGCCTTAAAATTGCGACGACCCAGGGGCAGCTTTGGCGCTTGGATGCCGACCAATCGCACTTGGCGGCCGCTATCCAAAATCACCGTATCGCCATCGACCACGCTTACGACTGTCGCCGTGCCGCCAGATTTAAGCTGGCCTAAAGCCCGCACATCACCAGCCCGCGCGGGCAAGGTTAAAACCATCAACAGGCAAATATATTTTATCAAACGCATTTAAGAAAGCCTTTGGAACTGTATACTGACGCATGGACAATTTACACGATAACGGGCTTTACCCAGACTATAAAGCTTACACGGCGAATACGTTGGACGTCGGCGATGGACATACGCTGTATTATGAGCTTTCGGGCAACCCATTGGGAAAGCCCGTGGTGTATTTACACGGTGGCCCAGGTGCTGGGTGCAACACGTTTCAACGTCGTTATTTTGACCCCGAAAAATATTTAGTGGTGCAGTTTGACCAACGCGGATCCGGGCGCTCCACGCCGAAAGCCTCAACCCAAGCCAACACTACGGCTCACCTGATCGCCGATATTGAAACCTTGCGCCATCATTTAAATATAGACCGTTGGTTGGTGGCGGGCGGGTCCTGGGGTGTGACCTTGGCTTTGGCTTATGGCGAAAGTCACGCGGGGGCGTGCTTAGGTTTTTTATTGCGCGGTGTGTTTTTAGGGACAGACGTTGAGGCCGATTGGTTCTTGGACGGCATGAAAAAAGTGTTTCCCGAAGCCCATGAAGATTTTTCAAATCAGGTCGGCGGGCTTAAAAACCAAGCGCTGTTCGATGCCTATTTTGAACACCTGAACGACCAAAACCCCAACCGCCACGTTCCCGCCGCCCAGGCCTGGGCACGTTATGAACTTCGCTGTTCAACCTTGCATCCGCAAGATGGTTTTACAGGGGGGCCGCACTTTGATGCCTATGCCCTGGCTTTGGCGCGTCTAGAAGCCCATTATTTTAAACATAAATTCTTTTTACAGCCCGACCAATTGATCCGCCAATTGACGTCTATAAAAAGTTTACCCGCGACCATCGTCCAGGGCCGCTATGACATGGTCTGCCCAATCCAATCCGCGTACCGACTACATCTTGCGTGGCCGGGCTCGAAACTGGTTGTCGTCCCCGATGCGGGACATTCCGGGTCGGAACCTGGAATTTGCCGGGCCTTGCGTAAAGCCGCCGACGATCTGGCACGCTGAACCGACAAACCCATTGATTTACGATGCGTTTTCCCGTTAAATGCCCGCCTAAGTCTGGGGAATAAGGTATTATTATGCGCATCCATTTTAAACGTTTGCTTTCAAGCGTATCGCTGACGGGTTTGTTAACCGTGCTGGCGCTCACCACGACCACAGCCCCGGCCTTAGCGGATGACCCCGCCTTCGTTTCCTTTGGTGCCGGGACTTATGACTGGAATCGGCAAAAGGACGAAGGCGTTGAAGTCCGCGCCGAATATCGTCACAACAAAAAGTATTTAGGCTTCTTCAAACCGTTTGTCGCGGCCTCCGTTGCGCGCAACAGTTCCACCAGCTTTTTTGTCGGCGCAGGCGTTTTGGCTGACATTTATTTTGGCAAGCGCTGGGTCTTAACCCCAAGCTTTGCCCCGCATTTTTACAGTGGCGGCAACAATAAGCTGGAACTGGATTACGCGCTTGAATTTCGTTCGCAAATTGAGCTGGCGTATCGTTTTGATGATCGGTCACGTCTTGGCATGGCGGTTTCTCATTATTCGAATGCCTCGTTGGGCAAAACCAACCCCGGCACCGAAGCGGCCCAAATTTACTATTCCATGCCCGTTGATTTTTTCAACTAACACGCCTTTAAGGTCATGCCTAGATGTTCGTAGTGTTCTGCCTTTGGGAATAGTGTCTGATGCTTAGAGAAATTTTATGACAAAAATTTTAATTGTCGATGACGACGCCGATATTCGTGAAATTCTCAACCTTCATTTGTCACTTGAAGGATACGATGTCATTGAAGCCGAAGATGGCGCCCAGGCCATTAAAAAGCTCACAGAAGAGCACCCAGCCCTGATGATCATTGACGTCATGATGCCCGTGATGGATGGTCATGAAGCATGTCAAATTATTAACAATAACCCAGCCCTGGCTGCCGTTTACATCATCATGCTGTCGGCAAAAGGGGAAGTTATGGATAAGATCACCGGACTTGATACTGGGGCCGATGCATATCTGGCTAAACCGTTTGATCCCGACGAACTTAAAGCCTTGGTGCGCGTGGGGCTGCGCACCGCTGCTGATCGTCTCCAAGCGATGTACGATGCCTTAACTGGACTTTTTAACCGCAAGGCCTTTAATGATTTACTGGCCCGCGAATTGGCCGCCGTCAAACGCGATGATCACCCTTTGTCTCTGGTTATGGTGGACTTGGATCACTTTAAAAACGTCAACGACACCTACGGCCATGACGCTGGGGATGTGGTGTTGAAAGATTTAGCCGACATCATGCGCACGGTTTCAAGACCCAGGGATTTGCCGTGTCGCTGGGGTGGTGAAGAATTTGCTTGGCTGTTGCCCGAAACCACCCTTGAACATGCCAGCCTTGCCGCAGATCGGCTTCGACACGCCATCGAATCCCACAGCTTCGCGGCTGTGGGAACCTTAACCGCAAGCTTTGGCGTGGCGGTTGTGGGTGGAGATGATGATGCCGATACCCTCTGCAAGCGTGCCGACCAAGCGCTTTACCGAGCCAAAGATGGCGGGCGCAACCGTGTCGAGCCGCCACCACCCGTTAAACACCCACGATAACCTTTCCGAGCTGAGGTTTTATGTTATAAGCCTGAGCCATAAACAAGGCGCCCGTAGCTCAGCAGGATAGAGCACCAGATTCCTAATCTGGGGGTCGTGGGTTCGAATCCCGCCGGGCGCACCATTTTCTTTAAAAATACGAGCTTAATCTGACGATCATATGGTCGTCTTTTTGTAATTCTGCCAAGGGGTCGCCCGCATCTATATTGGTAAACAGCCGCGCTTCCAATGACGCCTTGAATCGGTCGCTGAGGCGGCGTTCGGCTTCAAGGGATATAAAGGTGGTTTGCGTTGCAACGTCGACCAAGGCCCCGGCAAGCATTGAGCTGTCATTTTCATCATTTAAGGTCAGGCGAGTGCCGATAAACACGTCGTTATCGGAACTGGTTGCGGGGGCATTGGCCAGGTTCCGTCCATCGTATTGATATTCGGCCAACAAACCTAAGTCTGCCTGGGTATCAAAAGTTCTATACAGTGTATGTTCGACACCACCGACGGCAGCGGCAAATCGTTTACCCTGTCCTGTGCGTGAAATCGCTTCAAACTTCCAAAGCGTTGCGTCCTTGGTCAACTGAGCCTCCAGGCTGGTTTGGTCGATCAGGTCGTAATGGGGTCTGCGCATGGAAACGCCATTTACCGTTACACTGATCATACGCGGTTCCCGACTGGTGCCTTTAAAATGCGCCACACCAATATCTAAATCACCATAGGTTTGACGCCAGCGCAACGCGAGATCGATGTGCTTGTTTTTTGCTCCTGAATCAAACGTCGCGTTATCACGATCAATTGCTTTTGATCCTGAAAAACGTCCCTTCACATCGGCAAAGGTCCGTTCTCGAAATCCGGGCAAAACGAAGGCACTCACGGTGCCCCAATCTTTTTCCACGTTAACATTGACCATCGGCTGACCAAGCTTGGTTTCGCCGTTGGTATTTTCAACGCCATCGGTTTGATTGATGACATCGACAAGGTGACGCGATTCTGTCACGCCCCAAAACACTTTATCAACGCCCACAACGCTATCCCATCCATTCGCCAAATGCAGCCAACTGGCTTCACGTAAATCGAGATGACTACGCCGGGGATCATTTTTATCCCAGCGCACAAAGGGCTTGAAGGTTAGACGGTCGTCACGCCTGTTCCATTCATAGATAATTTCCGGCTCAAAGGATATGGAAGGGGAAACAATGGCATTATTTTGTTGGGTATAAGAGGGGGCATTGGGGAAGACCCGCACCTCTGAATCCACAACGCCGGACACATCCCATTCACCGGCCTGCACGGTCTGTGCGACGAACAGGACAGATAGGGCCGTCAACACGCCGCCTCTAAAGGCAGATCGGAAAGACGCGCGTGTTGACGGCCATTTCGACATCATACCTGTGCAAGGCCTCCATCGACGGCAATATCGATCCCCGTGATGTAAGAGGCATCGTCTGAGGCCAGAAATAAAGCCGTGCTTGCGATCTCTTCTGGTCGGCCCATACGCGCCAAAGGCACCATGCTGACAAAGCCTTCCTTCATGCCCTCAAGCTGATCTTCAGGCACGCCTAAACGACCATAAATTGGCGTTTCAATCGGGCCGGGACTGATCGAATTCACGCGGATATTTCGCGGCGCAAGTTCGGATGTCATTGTTCTGGCGAATGAGCGCACGGCACCTTTGGTGGCCGAATAAACACTCGTTCCCGGAAACCCTTTTTCATTGACGATCGATGAAATCAAAACGACCGATCCTCCATCATTCAGGATTGGCAAGGCCTTTTGCACTGTAAAAAACAAGCCGCGAACATTAATATCATTCATGGTGCCAAACGTTTCAGGGGTTACGTCAGCAAGGGGCTGAAATGTTGCGACCCCAGCGTTTGCGACAACCAAATCAACAGAACCATAGGCGTCTTTGGTTTCCCGGTAAAGACGGTCTAGATCGTCCAAATTTTGAACATCACCTTGTACCGTATGACACTCACCATTGATTGATTTTTGAGCGTCTTCAAGCGTTGCTTTATCGCGGCCCATGATGACGACTTTTGCCCCTTGGGCCGAAAATGCCTGCGCCGTGGCAAGGCCGATACCGCTGTTGCCGCCTGTAATGACAGCGACTTTTCCTTCTAATTTTTTCATAACAATGTTGTCCTTATATAGAGTGGGGAGGTCCGTTAGGAAACCGCATGCGCTGCTCTATTCAACGCGCGCGTTTCAATCGATTAGAGGTAAAATCACCTTGCGTGAGGCCAACTTGAAATTCGTACGGCGCAAAGGTCAGAGTGGTGCTTTTCCCGGTCTGGTGATTGTTCATTTGTAGCGTCAAAGCCCGCCAATATTGATTGAGGTACTGGGCATATTCGCTGTAGGCCAATGTTTTGAGCAGCGCTTCTTTGCGGTCATAAAATTCAATTTTCATGGGGCGGTATTCGGCTTTGTCCGTCCATACGATCTGGCGGGTGTAACCTGAATTTTCGTACAACGGGTACCGTTCGAAGACGAAACAGTCGCTCGACCCGCAGGCCTCATCACGAAGCCATTTGTAATTGTATTTTTCAACTTCCTGGCTGAGCAGGTCTTCGTAGGCGAACTCGCTGCCCATAAAGGGGCCAGACTTGTTGGCCGAAGAAATCCGCTTTACCCGTTTGAGGGCGGGCAGATAAAGCCATTGGTCGTCCGCGTCCTTAATTTTGGTGTGCGACAAAAATGCTGTGCCTTCGATATCGCGAGGGCGGTCAAAAATCGTCAAGGCCTTATCACCCATGCCCGGTTCATTGACTTCCAATGATTTCTGGCGCAATTCACGCGTGCTTTTATCGCCTTGGGCATTCGATAAAACCATCTTCAGGTGAGTGGAGCTATCGTTCCAGCCGGTATCACGTTTGTCCATTTCTATGGCAATCGCGCGACCTTGTTCTTGAGGGGATTGCGCTAAACTGGTCAGCGGCAACATGGCCAAAACACCCACCATAAAGGCCCCGGATAGGCGTGTGATAAATTGTGATGAATGGGTCATGGTCTTACTCCGCAGACTGGGGCACTGCCCCGTTTTGTTCTGTTGCATTTTTTGCATCGATTTTCTTTTGCTTATGTTTATCTAAGGTCAGCAGGAGGGCGGGTAAAAGCAGGAAATCTGCGATCAAGGCCGCCGTAATGGCAATGGCCGTCAGTTGGCCCATGCTTGCGTTCAGGCGGAAGGTCGAAAACGTCAAAACACCAAAACCTGCGATCAGCACAAAAGCCGTGACCAAAAGGGCGATGCCCACGTTCGCAAAGGCATACCGAACAGCCTCCTCTGTGCCGAAGTTTTTCTCACGGATCGCACGTTGATATTTGCTGAGGAAATGGACCGTGGCATCGACAATGATGCCTAAGCTGGTCGCCGTTACGATCGACGAAGCCACATCGACCGTGCCGACAAAAATGGACCAGATACCGAAGGTCATAATGGCTGGAACCAAGTTTGGCACAAGGCTGATAACACCAAGCTTTATGTTGCGCAGCGCCACAGCCAAGCACAACGAAATCAAAATCAAAGCGACGGTTGTACCATTTAACATAGACTTCGCATTGTTGAGCGTGATGTACGAAAACATCATAATTGGTCCAGACGCATGAAGTTCGCCTTGTGATAAATGATCGGCTAACCATAAGGCTCCGCGATCATCCAGTGCACGCAACTCATTGGTCGTCATATTGTCTGTTGTTGCAATGATGCGCATGGCCGATTTATCGACATTGATTTGGTTGTTCAAATCCAAGCCATACGGCAAAGACATCTCGAACAACAACAGGTATTGAGCCGCCAAATTCCGTTCATCGGGCAAGCGGTGCCAGGATGGATCATCTCCATGCATATTTTTATTCAATTTTTTAAACGTATCGGTCATCGTCGTCACATGCATGACGCCGGGCTGGTCCAACAGCCACGTCTCAAACGCTTGAATATTATTTAGATATTGAGGTTCACTGATGCCTCCGGTTTCAGCCGCCGGCAAAGACCACTGCAATTGATACATACCGATCAGATTTTCCGTCGCGAAATCGGTGTCTGCGCGAAACGTTACGCTTTTGTCAAAATACTGGACAAATTGATCGTTCAGTTCAATTTTGGGGATCAACGCGCCAAGGCCAAGCACCAAAACCGTGGTGCTGATCAACACTATTTTTTGACGTTTGATGACAAACTCAGAAAGGCGATCCATAAAACTCGAACGGCCTTCTAAAAAGCTTTCGTCATCGATCACTTTGACGCGGACCGGTAAAATTGACATGAAGGCGGGCAAGAAAAAGATTGAATAGGCCCAGGCTGCGGCAACGCCCACCGCCGTAATATTACCAAGATCTCCGAACGGTGGTGAATCGCTAAAATTAAGACTCATAAAGCCAATGACCGTGGTCAGGCTGGTGAGGAATACAGGGCCAAAATTAACCCGAATACTTTCCACGATCGCCTCTTTTTTCGTCATCCCATGCCGCATGGATTTAAACATGCTGACAAGAATATGAATGGAATCTGCAATGGCAATGGTGAGGATAACCGTTGGGGCGACCGCCGACGGTGGTGTCAACCGAATGCCAAGCCACCCGGCAACGCCCATCGCGGTTATCGCGGAAAGGCCGATCACCACCATCGTGCTCAACGTTCCCGTAAACGAGCGCATCAACACCGCAATGGTGAGCAACAACACGCCATACATGATGGGAATCAAGGACCCCATGTCTTTCATGCTGGCTTCAAAAAAGGCAGAGTTTAAGGCCACCATGCCCGTAATGGCGACGTGTGTTCCGGGATTTTCAGCCTCAAAATTCGCAGCCAAATTTCTGACGAACGCCATCACGGTCGGAATTTCCGTCAAATCAACTTGAGGCAGATTAAACGTGATATTTACGTTGGTTGTTGTGCCATCGGGAGAAATCATACGGTTCAGCAGCAACGGTTCAGATAACGCGACGCTACGGATATCGTTTATGGCTTCAGGGGTAAGGGGAATGTTTTTTGCGACCAGATCCCGGACCGTCAAATCGTCGGCTTCGGCATAGCTATGCTGATAGTTTGTGAGGCTGTCGACACGGGTTGAAAAGGGCGTTTTCCAAGCCGCATTGGTAAGGTCGCGGATCGCTGAAAGCATTTGGGGGGTAAATACATCGCCACTTGCCGCCTTGATAACAAAACTAATGTTATCGTCTTTCGTATACACTTTTTGCATCTGTTCAAAGGCCGCAAGTTGGGGATTGTCTTTGCCAAAAAACACGCGGTAATCAGATGCAAATCCTAAATTCTTTAGGCCGCTTGCGGCAACGACTGTAACCAGCAGGGTCAACGCAATAACAGCCCACCGCCAACGGATCAAACCACGGGCGAACTTAACGACCGTGCCGTCGTTTATGTTAAAGCTCTCGTTTTCGGGGGAGGATTTAGATGCATCGTGCTTCGTCATAATACGCCTCACAAATAATTGGGAAACCCTATGGAGTGCCCCCATAAAAAGGTGTAGATTTAAGTATCGAACAGATGTAAACTGTACGGTATAGTGTAGTAGACTGCACGGTGTAGTTTATTCTGTCAACACTGTTTTTCAAACACCCCTATACCTAAGCGTTGCATCGGCCCTAACATCACAGTAACGCTTTGAAAGCAAAGAAAGATAAAGATGAACAAAAGCTGCCCTCCTTTGACAAAACGCGAGCAAATTGTTCAAGCCGCGCGCAAGCTGTTCCTTGAATCTGGTTATGAAACAACGTCAATGGATGCCCTCGCCACCGAAGCGAATGTCTCTAAACGAACGGTTTACAGTTACTTTGCAAACAAAGAAGAATTGTTTAGTGCGATCATGCAGACGTTGTGCAGCGAATCCAGTTGCACGCATCCCAGCGAGCTGCATGGTGATATGCCGCCAGAAAAGGCCTTAAGGGAGTTTGCCTGCAATATGGTTGGTTTAAAACAATCGCCCGAGGAAAATGGCGTTTTCCGTGTTGTCCTGGCGGAAGGCATCAAGTTTCCTGAATTGGGAAAAGCGTTTTGGAATAATGGCCCCGAGCCTGCCAAGCAAATCCTCGCGGCTTATTTAGCCAAACAGGTGAAGCTTGGTGTCTTGAAAATAGACGACACGGGCATTGCCGCCATGCAGTTTATCGGCATGGTCAAACATCCTCATTCAATGCCAGAATTGTTTGGCTTTACAGAGCCCGCCAGCGATGAAGAACGTCAACGTGCCCTCGACCAAGCGATCTCCATTTTCCTTAAAGGCACCCGCGTTTAATCTGCACCCTATGAAAGCCCAAATTTGGGGGCGGGGCTTTGGTGCTTAGCTAGTTTAAAATGATTGGCACTTTTAGCATCAGGCTAACAAGTGCTGACTGTCGATTGGTATTCGTCTTTGAAAAAATAATTTTCAAGGTTGAGCGTGCGGTGCTTTTCGTCCACCCAAGTTTTTTGGATGCATCACTAAGACTTTGGCCATTTACCAAAGCTATAGCTAACCGAGCTTCCGACGGTGTAAGCCCAAACTGTTGCGAAATGACTTGCGATGACAAGTGGTGGGCCTTATTCGGGTCACTGATAAATACGATCGCAGCAGCTTGTCCGTTACTGCCAATGTCAGCTTGGAGCATCGGCGATATGCAAATGCAGTAAGGCCGCTTAAGAGATGGGCGGCTCAATCGCAATGACCCCCCTGGGTGGATATGATCGTGCAGTCCACGGCGGCTGACCTGGCTCAGAAGATGAGAAAAGGCGGCCCTTTCCTGATGCAATGAGATAACACATCGGCCTTCGCGATCAATTGTAATCCCATCATTGCTATCTAAAATTTCTTTAGCCGATCGATTGTGAAACACCACTCGCCCCCAGCGGTCAATCAAGAGTACGCCGTCTTTTAGGTATTCAAGGGTGTCCGTGAAGGCTGTTGCGGTCTGTTTTGTGTTTGAGAGTTTTTGAGAGATACGGTTCGCTTGCCTTAAGTGAGGAATAATGCGCTTGAAATCAGTCAATTCCTCTAAACTGTATGCACCTAATCGAGGGCCACGCCGAAATACAATGGTCGAAATTTTCGATGGATCCTTAGAAAGCATCGTCTGAAGAAGATGATCCGAATCTGTAGGGCGAAAAAAATCGTTATAAGCTTCGCTGTTTAAATAGACATTTGTGTCCGGGATCATCTCCTCTGTGAAAACCTCTCCAACGCCGTATTTCTTTGCGTATGGTAAAAGCGGACTTATAGGCCCGTAATGTTCTTCATAGAGTTGAGTTAAATTTGAATCGATGTTTGAAGACGCAACCAACTCGGCAAAACCCGAATTCGGGTCTTGGTGCAGCACCGTTGAATAAGAACTACTTAATAAATCGCACATTGTGGCGAGGACACCGTCCATAGCCTTTACATCCAATACGCTCTCATACAACTGTTCAGTAAATCTCTGAAATTCCTGATCGTTGATCAACTAACATAACCTCAAACGTTATTTCGTCTCGTTTGCCGCCTCCCCAATAAAGGGAAAATAGTATATATTCGCACCACTATGGCATTTTCCGCGTTTTTTGTCCATAATTATGGGTGTCCTCAGGTCGCAATAAGGTTCTAATTTTACCCGTCATTTTGGGGCAAGTTTTAATGCAACACATCGATATTTCGGGCCACAGTATTGCCTATCATGAGGAAGGGGATGGTGAGCAAACATTAGTCTTTGTGCATGGAAATCCAATGTCATCAGGCATCTTCGACAAACAGTTTTCGAGCCCATTAAAAAACAAATATCGATTGCTTGCCTTTGACTTGCCCGGGCATGGGAAATCCGACAACGCCCTCGAGCCTGAAGCCACATATACCCTACCCGGACATGCATCGATCATTCGGTGTGCACTCGAAAAATTGCAGATTAAGGCCCCTATTTTGATCGGCTTCAGCCTAGGCGGAAATATTGCCCTTGAATTATCCGCAACGGGGATAGGCCTGATGGGGGTCATGTTAATTGGTTGCAACCCATTGCCGAATGATACCGCGCATATCCTTGACGGATATGCCAAGGACATCAATATGGATTTTCTAAACAAGAATAGTGTGAGCGATGAGGAGGTCGAAGCTTATGCAAATCTTGTCCTACAGGGAACCGTAGGGGCCGCCCCCAAATTCATTTTCAATGATGCTAAACACGCAGATGGTCGTTCACGGCCGATCCTCATGACGAGCATATTCTCCAGTCATTTTGCGGACCAGGCCGCTTGGGTGCGCACTTGCCCCCTCCCTCTAGCCATAGTTTTAGGGGAGAACGACAGAACAATTAATCGCCAGCATCTTCGTTCACTGACCTATGGGAGCCTTTGGCGTGGAGACATTCAAGTCATCCCCAACGCCTGTCATGCGCCTTTTAGAGACGCTGCTGGTTCATTCAACACATTGTTAGAAGCTTTCGTCAAAACGTCGTGCGCAAAGGCCTAATTAGGAACGTTACGCGTCGAAAAGAGTTCCACCCTAAAATTTTTCAGTCTTTACCCCCCAAGTGAGGGGTGCGGTGAGTTGTGTGCTATTGCATCTTAAGATGTGTTGGGGAGGCAAGAATCGGGTGCAAATAGGGGTAAATAAAGGCGACACCACTTAAAATTCGGAAATTTAATTGCCCAATACAAGTCTTTAAATCATCATAAACGAGGAGATTATAGTTATGATAAAAAAAGTAATCATGGCAATTTTAGTTTCTATGCCTATTGTAGGGTGTGTGTCATCAAACGCTTCAACTGAACCAGTTGCAGTTGCATCTAATATGACACCTGCTGCTGTAGCAGCCTACGGCAACTTGAGCAACGAAGCTAAAATGGTCGTAAATCAAGTAAATAGCGCAGCGGGCGATTTTTATGCTGCTTGCGAGGGTGCTAAAGCTGCCTTGGAACCAAGGATTAATGATGCCGTTACCAAATTAGCAAGATCTGGAAAAATTAGTGGCAATTACAATGCAATCGGAAATGAAGCGGGCAGTCTTTATGCCACTGGTTGCGATTCGTAATAAGTGGCTGGGGGGGGCTGATAACACAATTTCACCTCCACCATTTATAGAGCTCAGATTCTTTTGAATAGGGCCAAAATGGAGGAATTTCTCATGCGTAATTATCAATTTAATTTAATTGCTATTATCGTCGCTGCACTCGTGATCTCGATTAGTTCTCCTACTTTTGCAAAGACCTTAAAATTCAATAGCCTAGGTGAAAAAGCACAGCCCTTGAGTGGAGAACTCCACCTCCCCAAGACCGGAAACAAACCATTTCCGGTTGTCGTATTGGTTCATGGCACTGGGTTTTCTGGCGAACGATACAATTTCCATCGGCCAGCTTTCTTGGAAGCCGGTATCGCCACCTTTGAAGTGGATTTCCATTCGGGCATTTTTACAGGGTCGCAAAATCGGCCAAAAGCCGGAAAAATGGTGCCATTCGCTTACGGTGCGCTGCGTGCCTTACGGAACGACCCCTCAATCGATGGAAATAAAATCGCCATCATGGGTTTCTCCCTTGGCGGTGCGATTACCGTGAAATCCATGAGGTTGGTTCTAAAAAAAGACTCCCTAGACGAGAACGAGAAGGGGTTTGCCGGGCACGTGGCCTTCTATCCAGCATGTAAAAGGCAAAAAATTGATCCTAAAGTCACTGGTGCGCCCTTGCTTGTTCTTAATGGCGAATTGGATACCTACAGTGATGGGAAGTCGTGTGAAAGCTGGGCAAAAAAATATGAAGCCTCTAACCCCGGCCTTGTCACCATGAAAATTTACCCTGGTGTTCATCACGGATTTGACATGAAAGGATATCACAAAGGAAAAGACTCGATCTCCTCAGGTGGGATTTCTATTCTAGAATATAACGAAAAAGCTGCCAAGGATTCCAGGCAACAAGCGGTTGAATTCCTGAAAAATATTTTCGAAATGACGTGAGGTTGAATTCTACCGAATGAATAATCGGTGTAAGAGCCAGCATAGACATAAGCCAAGAGTGTCGAATTTCTCCTTCGTGTCACGAGCGGATCTAAAGAAGTCCCTTAACATACCCAGAGCCGACATCGGGTGATAACGATGTCATGCTGATGTGTGCATATACCAGTGCCCATCTATATCCTGCACGGTAACCCTTTTATTTATCCCGACCTTTCTCCTCGCACCTCAGCCAACGGCCTTGCTGTTGACAGGAGGGATTTGCATGACCACATTATCTTTAACCCTTGCAGAGGCCTTTTGGGATCTGCAAGGCGATGCCCCAAGTTGGGGGTCTGGTTAAATTATCGACCGCACTCGCTCATCATTTTAGAGGAGGACGCACCTATGTCTCGTCATTTTGCTTTTAACAGCCCCTTGCTTTTGGGCTTTGACCATTTAGAACGCGTGTTAGATCGCGCCACCAAAGCCGCCGGCGAAGGCTATCCACCGTACAACATTGAACAGACCGATGATTCCAAGCTGCGCATCACGTTGGCCGTGGCAGGCTTTACCATGGACGATCTGTCGGTCACGGTCGAAGACAACCAGCTGGTCGTTCGAGGACGCCCCAGCGATGAAGACAAAGATCGAACCTATATCTACCGAGGCATTGGCAAGCGCCAGTTTCAACGCGCTTTCGTTTTGGCCGAAGGAATTGAAATCAGTGGCGCGACCTTGGACAGTGGGCTTTTGCATGTGGATTTGGAACGCCCCATTCAAGACGTAGAAGTCCGCACCATCAAAATTGAAAATCCACACAATGGCCCCGGTTCCGAGGCCAAAGCAATAGATGTCAACACTTCGTGATCCTTAACGGTGTCTTAGGAACAATAGGTGTCTAATAATGGGGTGAACAAATTGGTAAAGAATTTACCGATAATTTCGTCAAGAATTTGACGCTTTTAGGAGTGCTGTATCATGGAACGCAATCTTAACCCAGACTTCGCTTTATTAAGCTCTTCGTCTGCCCAAAACGGACTGGCCCCTTTCGATCTCGCCAATTGGGGTATGGAAAATGTGGCCTATGTCAAATCCATGATCGGTGACGACGGCAATGCCTATGGCATCTTTGCCGCAGATGGCACCGAGCTCGCGCAAATGGATAATCGCGATGAAGCGATCGTCACCATCCGCCAAAATGACCTTGAAGCGCTCAGCGTGCATTAATAAAGCTTTTCTTTATGAATGACTTGCTTGAGATGAACCCACTTTGTGTGCTTGAAGAATGCCGCTAGGCGGCTTGAGCTTTGTCTTCTGTGAGATACAGATACAGGGCTTCGTTGGTGTCGGTGCCGCGTAATTTTTCACAGGTCTTTGTGTCGCGCAACAAGCGCGAGACGCGGGCTAAGGCTTTAAGGTGATCGGCACCCGCTGTTTCTGGGGCCAACAACAAAAACACCAAATCAACGGGTTCATCATCGATGGACTGAAAATCAATCGGCGTTTCCAAACGCGCAAACAGGCCGTACAAACGGGTTAACGTCGAAAGCTTGCCGTGTGGGATGGCAATGCCGTGGCCGACACCCGTGGTCCCAAGGCGTTCGCGTTCCATGAGCACGTCAAAAATGACGCGCTCATGTTCGCCGGTAATTTCAGCGGCACGTTTGGAAAGTTCTTGAAGGGCTTGTTTCTTGCTGGTGACGCGCAGATTCGCATCCACGGCTTCAACGGTCATCAATTCACTGATTTCCATAGTCAAGTTCCCCAGCTTTATATCAATAGCAACGGACCAAAGCGATTTGGTTAAGCACCAGCAACCGAAGCCGGATCAATCCAGCCCACATTGCCATCGCTGCGGCGATACACCACATTCAAGCCACCGTGAGAGCCATTTTTGAACATCACAACAGGCAGATTGCCAAGGTCAAGACGCATCACAGCATCACTGACGCTCATGGTCGAAATGCTGTGTTCCATTTCCGCGACGATCGCAGGATGAGCTTCGACTTCCACTTCTTCCTCATTGCTTTGCAGCAAAATGGAATACTGTGCTTTCTGATTTTCATCCGCCATTGCATTGGCATGATGGTTCACCAATTTGCGATGATAACGGCGCAATTGCTTGCTAACACGTTCCATAGCCGCATCAAGTGCTGGGTAAGCATCGCCCGCTTCGCCCTGACCATGAACGGTTACGCCACGTCCCGCATGTACAACGATTTCGACATGAAAGCCGGAGTTAACCTTTGAATACGTGACGGTGGCATCGATTGCCCGGTCGAAGTATTTGGCAACGGCTGCTGCAAGAGCCTCATCAGTATGGACACTTAGGGCTTGGCCCACGTCCATCTGTTTTCCTTTGACGGTGATGTCCATTGAAAAGCAGAATCCTTAACGCTTGATCAGGGATGTCATGGCCCAGCATTTTTGCCGTTTGGCCGCATCCGATGAATTCGGTTTATCCATAGCTAATATTTACCTTCTGACCTTTTCGAGCCCCGCTAAAAAGAGAGGCTTTAAAACTCAACCGCAAACGGCTTAGACTTTGCAATAACCACAAAATCCAGAAGTGGAGCGGAAGTTAGTTCCCTCGGGCGGCGAAGTCAAGAGCTAGACTTTAGCATATCTGAGCCCAGCTTTCATCAAATCTTGGATGTTTTTTCACGACGGCGCTGCACGGATGAAGACAAACCTAAAGAATCCCGATATTTAGCCACCGTGCGGCGTGCGACATCCATACCTTCGGCCTTCAAAAGGTTCACTAATTTATCATCAGACAGAACTTTTTTGGGGTCTTCCGCATCAATTAAAATCTTGATTCGTTGGCGCACGGCTTCGGACGAATGACCATCTCCGGTCCCGCTTCCCCCCACCGAAGAGGTGAAAAAATATTTTAATTCAAAGATGCCTCTGGGCGTTGCGATATATTTATTAGACGTTACCCGAGACACCGTGCTTTCGTGCATTTCGATCGCATCGGCGATATCGCGCAACACCAAAGGCTTCAGCGCGCTCACGCCGTGGCGAAAAAAGGCATCTTGTTGACTGACAATTTCACTGGCGACTTTCAAAATCGTGGTCGCACGTTGATGCAAGGATTTGACCAGCCAATTCGCCGTTTGCAAACAATCTTGAATATAACGCTTATCTTTTTTGGAAACATCGCCGGAACTGATTTCTGCGTAATAGACATTGTTGACCAACACCTTTGGCAACGTTTCAGAATTCAGCTCGATCAACCAGCCGCCATCGGGCCGAGGGCGCATCAACACATCGGGAATCATCGGTTGCGCCACGTCGTGGTTAAAGGCGCGGCCAGGCTTCGGATCCAGTTCACGAATTTCACGCACCATGTCTTGGATGTCTTCTTCGTCAACATCACAAATTTGCATCAAACTCGCCAAATCACGTTTGGCCAACAGCTCTAAGTTATCCAAAAAAGTTTTCATCACCGAATCAAGGTGGCCCCGCTCGCTCAGTTGCAAACTTAAGCATTCCGCCAAATCTCGGGCAAAAAGTCCAGCTGGTTCAATGGTTTGCAAAGCTCCCAGCACTGCCTCAATGTCTTCAATGTCACAGCCTAAACGTTCGGCCAATTCCTTCAGGCTGCCGTGCAGATAACCAGCCTCGTCCAACATGTCGATCAAGTGGGCACCGATCAAACGATCTCCGGGCGTGCAGACCAAAAACCCCAGCTCGGCCAATAAATAGTCGCGCATGGACTCTTCGGAGGCCAAAGTCTGATCTAAGCCGGGTAAATCGCCGCCATTAAAGGAGCCGCCCGCGCCGGAACCGTAACTTTCATAGGCCGCACCCTCGGCCATCGGCATCGGTGCATCGCCAGGGGTATCCGAGCTCCAGTCGTTATCGACATCGCTGTCCATGGAGGGGCTACCGTCGATGTCTTGGCCAGTTTCAGCGGATCGGCTCAGGGCTTCGGCGGAATCTTTATCAACCAACCTCTCGCCATCGGGCTGGGCATCGGAGGTCATTTCATCCATACCCTCGGCACGGACTTCGCCGTTTTCGGTTGAATTGGTAGACCCCTGTTCCAAAAGCGGATTTTGTTCCAGCTCTTGTTCCACATACTCTTGCAATTCAATGTTTGTCAGTTGCAACAGCTTAATAGCTTGTTGCAATTGAGGCGTCATCACCAATGATTGAGACTGGCGCAGATCAAGGCGGGGGCCTATGGCCATGACAACCACCCCCCACACTTTAAAAATATTTGCTTTGGATTACAGACTAAAGCGTTCACCTAAGTACACCCGTCGCACATCTTCGTTGCCGACGATGTCAGCTGGTGTGCCCTCCATCAACAACGTGCCATTGTGCAAAATATAAGCCCGATCAATAACATCAAGCGTTTCGCGCACGTTGTGATCTGTGATCAACACGCCAATTCCACGATTTTTCAAATGGCCGACCAAATCACGAATATCGGACACGGCGATGGGATCAATTCCAGCAAAGGGCTCATCTAACAAAACAAATGACGGGTTAGATGCCAAAGCGCGGGCGATTTCAACACGACGACGTTCCCCGCCCGACAACGCCAACGCTGGCGTTCGGCGCAAATGGGTTACCGAAAATTCAGCCAACAGGCTTTCCAGCGTGGCTTCGCGCGCTTCTCTGTTGGGTTCGACTACTTCTAACACGGCGCGGATGTTGTCTTCGACATTCAGGCCGCGAAAAATTGAGGCTTCTTGGGGCAGATAGCCAATACCCGCGCGGGCACGCCGATACATGGGCAAGCCCGTAATGTCTTCACCATCCAAAATCACGGTGCCGTAATCAGGTTGGACCAAGCCGGTGATCATATAAAAACAAGTGGTCTTGCCTGCCCCATTGGGACCCAACAGCCCCACCGCTTCACCGCGTTGGATGGTCATGGATACGTCGGACACCACAGGGCGTTTTTTGTACCGTTTGCCAAGGTTTTCCGCCACCAGGCCGCGCCCGACTGAGGTCTTTGCATCGGATACCACCTTCATACCCGACACCACATCACCCGCAACCCGGGCTGGGCTGCGTGGTTTTTTGGGGGCAGAAGAAGGAGGCTTTAACTGATCCATGGTCTTTCTGACGTCTCTCTATTTTTTTCCCTTTGGGCTCAACACACCATGAACGCGACCCGATGCGTTGGGGGTCGTATCAAGTTTGGTTGTTCCCTTGGCATTATCGCAAGTATTTAAACGATTGATACCTGTATTTAAATCAATATCGGCGCTACAGCCATTTAAAATGTTGTCGCCGCGCTTAATCTTAACCGAACCCGTCAGTCTCGCAAGCCCAGTTGGCACATTATAGGCCGCGCGATCTGAAAAAGCTTGTTCATTTGGCGTGTCAATGCGCACCCCATCAAAGGCTTCGATGCGTTCAATATCTGTTTTCCCGCCCTTGGTCTTGATAAAGTGAGCCGTCAAAACATCCGCTTGAATTTGCTTGTCGGCGTGGATCGCACGGGCTTTGCCTCGCGCCACGGCGACATCGCGTTTATCCCAAAATTCCATCTGCCCTTGGGCGGTGATCACATCGTTGCCAGAGACCAGTTTCACTGGGTTTCCGTCTTTCAAAACGATCACTGACTTGTCCACGTCATAGACCGCATAGCCGCCCGTGGCGACGCGGCCCGGTGTGGTGATGGTGACATTGCCAATCGCATCCAGGCGAAAGATTTCACTGCTGCCGGACGGCGTATCTCTATAATACGCGCGCAATTCGTCGGCATCTAAAACCATAATTCCCCGCGTGGCCTTAGCTGGCCCTGCGGCGGTAAATATTTTTTCTTTCTGATTCCATTCCAGGCCGCCCGAAGCGTCAATCGTCAGCGGCTCCCCACTATTTCCTGCCTTCATATCAATGCCTTGGGCCTTAAGAGTGCTGGTCTCCAGCACACCCAACGTGCCCACGAGCAGGCCTAAAGTTATTAACCATATGCGCGTCATTTGTTCGAGCTCCCGCCACTTGGTGGCGTGTATAGAATCAACTGAGCCGGACCCGTGAAATAAATCACGCGGCCCTTATCAATAAGTTTAATCCCCTCGGCTTTCAGTTCGCCGAACGGACCATGGCCCGTTAAAACAGTATTGCCTTCGGCCATGCCTGTCTTTAAGTGAACCGTCAACTGTTGGGTGGTAATTTCGTATCCAGTATCATGAAACAAATTCACATTGTCTTTAAGTTCCAAGGTGGCAATTTCGCCCTGATAGCGCCCGGTATCGGCCGTCATCACCAACCAGGTTCCATCATCCAAGGTCAGGTCCGCCTTTGGCAAATCCAAATCGACTTCCCCTTTGGCTTCGGAAATGATGCGTGCCAAGTCAGCGGTGACCGAATACGGTTGGCGATTTTGATCGGTGCCAACGTAACGCGCATTGTCCATGCCTGGTTGCGTTTCACCTGCCAATTGAGCCGATGAAAATCCGATGCTAAACGATTTATCCGTTTTTAAGTGAGGCCACGCCAGAACCAGGCCAATCAGCGCCAAGGCTAAAAACGGCAACACCACTTTCGTCATAGAAACGAAGCGAGAATAAGTTCCGCCCGCCCGCAGGTTTTGTGATTTGTCAGGGTCCGCCGCGTCCGTATTTTTGTCCCGCGCCTTGGCACCGCCCACCAAGTTGGCCGCCAAGGGCCCACTGTTCATGGCATCTTGAGCCTGTGAATTTGGCTTAATCTCTGAAGATTCGGTTGGGCCAGTGGGGCTGAGCACCATGCAGATTGATCCTTAAACCACGCCAGCCTGAAGACAATCGTGAATGTGCAAAATGCCCAGCGGCTTACCGTTATTTTGATCGCCATCGACGCAAAACAAGGTCGTTATTTTACGCTCGTTCATCACCGCAACGGCTTCACTGGCGATCCGGTTAGGTTCCAACGTGACGCTGCCAGCGGTCATCACGGACCGGGCTTTTTGATCAACCAAGTTTTTGCTCATATGGCGGCGCAAATCACCATCGGTAATGATTCCAACCAGCACGCCGTCACGATCGGTCACGCCAACCACACCAAACCGTTTGGCTGTCATTTCAATAAGGGCCGCGCTCATCAATGCGTCTTGATCAATCAACGGTATTTGATCGCCGCTATGCATAAGGTCCGCAACCTTCAGCAATCGCTGGCCCAACTTGCCACCGGGGTGAAAGTTTTGAAAATCTTGGGCGGTAAAGCCTCTGCGGTCCAACAAACACACCGCCAGCGCATCGCCCAAGGCCAGCATCACCGTGGTTGACGTGGTCGGGGCCAAACCGATTGAACAGGCTTCGGGGCTTTTCGGAATTACCAACGCCACATCGGACGCCAGGGCCAAGGTCGAGTCTTTTCCCCCGGTCATGCCAATCAAGCCAATGCGGTAACGCCGGGTATAGGCGATAAAGTCCGATAGTTCTGTGGTTTCGCCAGAGTTTGACAGGGCAATCACAACATCGTCTTGCTGGACCATACCCAAATCGCCGTGGCTGGCTTCGCCGGGATGAACGAAAAAGGCCGGCTGCCCCGTCGACGCCATGGTCGCGGTAATTTTGTTGCCGATGTGACCGCTTTTGCCCATGCCCGTGATGACCACGCGCCCGGCGGCCGCTTCGATCAAATCTAAGGCTTTAACAAACGGATCACCCAAACTTGCCGACAAGGCCGCCAGGCCCTGTTGTTCGACTTGTAAAACCGTGCGGGCCGCCGCTAAATCAGCACTCTTGTTTGCAGGTGTGGGGGTTTGATCTTTTTGGGCCGTGCTCTGCGCCATCTAAAGGATGCTCCGAAACGTTAACGAATATTCATTTACCCGTGATGAGAAAAAATGTCTTGATCCAACCAGCCCGCAAGATCCAGGTCGGTCCGCGTGTGCAGAAAATCAAAACACGCCTGAGCCATTTCGGTGCGCCCTTCGCGGGCCAGCATAACGTTCAGCTTTTCACGAATTTCATGCAAATACAAAACATCCGTCGCCGCGTATTCAAGCTGGTCTTCACTTAAAACCTTAGCACCCCAATCCGAAGATTGCTGTACTTTGGAAATTTGCACCCCTGCCAGTTCCAGACAGACACTTTTATAACTGTGGCTGTCGGTGTAGGTGCGCGCCAAGCGTGAAGCGATTTTGGTGCAAAAAACCGGATTCACGCGGATGCCCAAGGCTTTTTTAAGCAGCATCACATCAAAGCGCGCGAAATGGAAAATTTTGACAACCGCATCATCTTCCAACAACCGCTGTAAATTTGGGGCGACACTAGCGCCCAATTCAAATTGCACCAAGTGGCAAACGTCATCACCACCTGACAATTGAATCACGCACAGCCGGTCCCGGTGCGGGTTCAGGCCCATGGCTTCGCAATCCACGGCAATGGCGTCCTTGAACACAAGGCCGTCGGGCAAATCATTTTTATAAAGGCGAATATCTGGGGTCTTCATCTGGCGGCATCTCTCCATACAAGCGTTGGCGAGCCCAAGTCCCCGTATTGTTTTGACTGGCTCTGGCACAGTATAGCAAACCAGAAGAGTGGTGCCCAGGAGAAGACTCGAACTTCCACAACCTTGCGGTTACAGGCACCTGAAGCCTGCGCGTCTACCAATTTCGCCACCTGGGCTTAGACATTTAAGCTTAAGTAAGCCTGCATGTCTGGCGCATCAACTAAAGCTCTGGGCGTTGTCTGTCAACTGGTTTGCTTAAAGACGCATTTTTTTGTGGGCTATTTTTGCCACATCTTGTTATAAATGAGCTCAAAGCGTCAATTCCGTTGGCGAACAAGAGAAAATCAGAGGGGAGAGACACTATGACCGCACGTTTGGTCACCGTATTTGGTGGAAATGGATTTGTTGGACGCCATGTGGTGCAACGCTTGGCAAAAACAGGCGCGCGCGTGCGGGTCGCCGTTCGCGACCCAGAATCGGCTCTTTTTCTCAGACCCCTAGGCACGCCGGGACAAATCGTTGCGGTTAAAGCCAACATCACCGTCAAAGACGAAGTCGCCCGGGCCGTTGATGGCGCCGATGCGGTCATCAACTGTGCCGGAGTCTTAACGCCTTCGGGATGGAATGATTTTTTAGGTGTGCACAAATCGGGATCCGCAATTTTGGCCAAGGCGGTCAAAGCCGCTGACATCAAAACGTTGGTTCATGTTTCGGCGCTGAATGCTGACAGTAAATCCGACTCCGCTTATCTGAAATCCAAAGGCGAAGGGGAAACGGCTCTTTTGTCCGCCTTCCCGAACGCAACTATTTTGCGTCCCTCGGTCATTGTCGGCGCCGAAGACAACTTTTTAAATCTATATGCTAAAATCGCCCGCTGGTCTCCCGTGATTCCGATGATCAACCCGATTTTTTCTTCGATCAAAATGGTTCGCAGTGAGCTTTTTGGGTTTTTGTTACCGACCCTGAAGCCACGTCCTCTGGAAGGCTCGTCCTTTCAGCCCGTGGTGGTCGCCGATGTCGCCGAAGCCATCGTCAAAGCTCTAGACGATTCAGACGCCAAAGGACAAATCTATGACGTGGTGGGGCCAACGGCTTACACGTTTAAAAAATTGATGTTCATGATGTTAGAAGCCTCAGGGCGTGAGGCTTGCGTGGTTTCGTATCCCGCATCGTGGGCTTATTTTTGGGCGTTCTTTCTTGAGTTTGTTCCCGGAAAACCGTTCACGTGCGACATGGTGACGGTGCTCAATAATGACAACTTGCCCAGTGGCGACAACAAAGGCTTGGCCGATTTAGGCGTTCAAGCCCATTCGCTTGAATCCGTATTACCAAGCTTTTTAAACACCTATCGGCCACCGTCAAATCGGCGTTTACGCCCGGTATAACGGCGAACTTAAGGGGTTTTGTTGCCAACGCTTTTGGCGGCGGCGACAATCAGTTCACCGTATTCGCGCAAAAAGACCGAACCTCTGACGGTGCGTTGTACCAGCACCGAGCGCCGATCTTCGCTATCGGTTTTGCGGCGCACCATTTCCATATCGGTCAAACGATCAATGGCGCGTGTGATGGCGGGCTTGGAAACCTTTAAGGTTTCGGCCAAACCCCGCACGGTGTGCGGTGGCGGAGTCAAATAAACCGTCAACAACAACGACATTTGGCGTGCGGTTAAGTCCGGCGCATCCAAACGGACGCTGCTAACAATGGCGCGGCGCCACAAGTCGAGAGCATCTAATTCATTGATTTCAAAGGACATAATCAGAGGGCTTTGCACCAAAATCTGTTCGATTTAACCCGCGAATCGGCTAAATTTGATCGTTACGATAGCGAACTATTCTTACCCAAAGGTGCACAGAAAGGCAATCGTTTAATGTGCGTAACGGTTTTGTAACACTTCAAACAGGGCGCGAATGGCCAGCGCCTCGCCACCTTCTGGACGGCCGGGCTTGGTCAGTGTGTTCCACGCCATCAAATCCACATGGGCCCAAGAAATGCCGGGTGCGACAAACGCTTCCAAAAACAACCCGGCCATAATGGCCCCCGCAAAGGGACTATCTGAGTCATTACGAAGGTCTGCCACCTTGCCCTTGGTTTGATTTTTATAAGGTTTGTACAACGGCAGGCGCCACAGCGGATCAGCGGTTTTAAGTCCCGCCGCCAAGATCAACGCTGCTAAGTCCTCATCATTACAAAACAACGCTGGCAAGTCAGTGCCAAGCGCCACCCTGGCAGCCCCGGTTAAGGTCGCAAAGTCTAAAATCAAATCCGGATTTTCTTCCGATGCCAAACTTAAAGCATCGGCCAAAATCACCCGGCCTTCGGCATCGGTATTGCCAATTTCGACCGTTAGACCTTGGCGCGTTGCAACCACGTCCAAAGGCCGCATGGCCCCATTCGACACTGAATTTTCAACTGCCGGAATCAACACCCGCAACTTAACGTCCAACTTATGGGCCATGATCATAGAGGCCAAAGCCAGCACGTGCGCAGCGCCGCCCATGTCCTTTTTCATCAACTTCATGCCCGCCGTGGATTTGATATCCAGGCCGCCCGTATCAAAACACACGCCTTTGCCGACCAACGTCACTTTTGGCGCATCGTTTCGGCCCCAGGAAAAATCGACCAAACGCGGTGCGCGGCTGTCTTCAGCGCCGCGCCCCACGGCATAGATCGCGGGAAATCCTTCGCGGATCAAATCTACGCCTGTGATGTCTGAATAAGTGGCGCCTGAGGCCTCCGCCAAATCTTGCGCGGCCTTCGCCAACTGTACCGGACCTAGGTCTGAGGCGGGCGTATTGACCAAATCGCGGACCAACTTGGTGGCCCCATAGGCTTCGCGCACGATGGCTTGATTCGTGCCTTCGGGCCACACCAACAACGGTCCGATTTGATTGTCTTCACCGCCCTTACGGTAGCGATCATAACGATATGATGCCAAGACAAAGCCCAATGCCGCGTCATTTGCCGCCACACCATCCAACGCACTGGTAATGTTAAAAACACCCATTTTTGGCAAGCCCCCAAACAACGCCGCCCAGGCCCAAGGGCCGGGTTCGTCACCGCGAATATAAATCACGCCGTCCAGGTCACCCTTTGGCCCCGGCAATAACAAAGTCTGGTTGGCTTCGCCTTTAAATCCAGAATTTTTAACCCAGGCCTGAGTTCGGGCATCTTGAACAGTGAGCCAATCAGCAAAGCTGTTTGACAAAACCGCCTGAACGGAAATGGCGTTGGTGTCGGGTTCGACTAAGTGTTTTGGCATGTTAAGCGTCCAAATTCGCAACCTTCAGGGCATTTTCCTGAATGAAGTCGCGACGCGGTTCGACGTTATCGCCCATCAAAGTCGTAAACACTTCTTCGGCGGCTTCGATGTGATCAATTTTAACCTGCAGCAAAATGCGGACATTGGGATCCAGGGTCGTTTCCCACAATTGTTCAGGGTTCATTTCTCCCAAGCCTTTGTAACGCTGTACGCCTAAGCCTTTGCGGGCCAATTGGATCACGCGGGTCACCAGATCGACCGGGCCACGGATTGCATAATCATTTTCTTTGGCCGTCAAAACCCCATGGTGCGCATACATTTTTTGTAACTCTGCGGCCATTTTGTCCAAGCGCCTGGCTTCCGAGCTGTGCAACAAGGCGATATCTAGAACGTGGGTTTCCGTAACGCCGCGCAACGTGCGCGCCAATTGCAAACCACCATCATCAAGGACCGAAGCCTGCCAACCACGTTCCAATTCCGTTTCCAAAGCATCCATACGCTTAGCCAGAGCATCACCAACGGCTTGGGCTTGGGTTTCATCCTTCAGCAAATCGACGTTCAAAGCTCCCAAAATTGCCGCCTGTTCGACCAAGGCCATCGGCACGTGTTTGGCAATATCAGTCAACAAAGCATTCGCAACATGGGCACTTTCCAACAACACACGCAGGTCTTCCCCGGCCATTTGGCCGCCATCATGGTCCGTAAAGACGGTGCCTTCTTCAACGGCGGTGTTGAACAAATAATCTTCCAACGCATTGTCGTCTTTCAAATAGACTTCCGATTTGCCTCGTTTGACGCGGTACAGCGGCGGTTGGGCAATGAACAAAAAGCCCCGATCAATGACTTCGCGCATTTGCCGATAGAAAAAGGTCAGCAACAAGGTGCGGATGTGACTACCGTCCACGTCAGCATCGGTCATGATGATGATTTTGTGATAGCGGCATTTTTCCACGTTAAAGTCATCGCGACCTATACCGGTGCCCAGCGCCGCAATCAGCGTGCCGATTTCGGCAGACCCCAGCATTTTGTCAAACCGCGCCCGTTCAACGTTCAAGATTTTACCCTTCAACGGCAAAATGGCTTGGTTCGAACGATCACGACCCTGCTTGGCGGACCCGCCAGCAGAATCCCCTTCCACCAGGAACAGTTCAGAGCGCGCCGGATCGCGTTCTTGGCAATCGGCCAACTTGCCGGGTAAAGACGTAATGTCCAACACACCCTTGCGCCGCGTCAATTCGCGGGCTTTTCGGGCCGCTTCACGGGCCGCAGCCGCTTCGACGATTTTGCCAATCACCTGTTTGGCTTCAGCGGGGTGTTCTTCAAACCAGCGGTCCAAACATTCACTCAACACGTTTTCGACCACCGGGCGCACTTCGGAACTGACCAATTTATCTTTGGTTTGCGAAGAAAACTTAGGGTCGGGCACTTTAACCGACAACACGCAGGTCAAACCTTCGCGTGCATCATCCCCCGTCAACGTGACTTTTTCGCGTTTCGCCAATCCGCTGGATTTAACGTAATTGTTAATGGTGCGGGTCAAGGCGCCGCGAAAACCAGCCAAGTGAGTGCCGCCATCGCGTTGCGGAATGTTGTTGGTAAAGCACAGGGTTTGTTCGTGGTAGCTGTCGTTCCACTGCATTGCCATTTCGACCGTGATCTCATCGCGTTCGCCGCCAACCGAGATGGTTTCTCCGATCAGGGCCGTTTTGTTGCGGTCTAGGTATTTGACAAATTCCGACAAGCCGCCTTCGTAATGCAAATCGACTTCGACTTTATCCACATGACGATCATCGGTCAAAATCAGGTGCACCCCGGAATTCAAGAACGCCAATTCGCGCAGGCGATGTTCTAAGGTGGCAAAATCGAATTCGGTCATGGTGAACGTTCCAGACGACGGATGGAACGTGATGTGGGTGCCGGTATAGGGCGTGCCATCGTCAAGAACCGGGGATTTGCCAACCACTTCCAAAGGGCGAACCGTATCGCCGTGTTCAAACCGACAAATGTGTTCTTTGCCATTGCGGTGAATGGTCAGCTCCAACCAATCGGACAGGGCATTCACCACCGACACGCCCACGCCGTGCAAACCGCCGGACACTTTATAAGAATTTTGATCGAACTTACCGCCCGCGTGCAACTGCGTCATGATCACTTCAGCCGCCGACATGCCTTCTTCGACGTGCATATCCACCGGAATCCCGCGACCGTTATCGGTCACCGTGACCGAACCATCGGCATTGATCTTGACGGTGACCAAATCGCACCAGCCGCCCAAGGCTTCATCGATGCCGTTGTCGACCACTTCGTAGACCATGTGGTGCAAGCCGCTGCCGTCATCGGTATCGCCGATGTACATGCCTGGGCGTTTGCGCACGGCTTCTAGGCCTTTAAGAACCTTAATGGAATCCGCCCCATATTCAGCACTGCCGCTGGTGAGTTGTGAGGTTTGGTCTTCGCTCTTATCGGTCATGTTTAAGCTCTCAATCGGTGGCGCAAACGCGGGCTGCGTTCACGGTGTAAAATTTTGCATGGCCCTCAAGGGGCAAAAATAAATTAGCGTCGGTGCCGGTAAACCAGGCTTGGCAGCCCAGGGCTAAGACTTCAGAAAATAAGGCGTCTCTGTGCTCAGAATCCAAATGGGCCGCCACTTCGTCCAACAACAACACCGGAACCCGGCCTTCGTCTTGAACGCTGATGCGGGCTGCTGCCAACACCAAACCCACCAGCAACATTTTTTGTTCCCCGGTAGAACACTGTCCAGCTGGCATTTTTTTGGCCGCGTGGGTGACCAACAAATCACTTTGATGCGGGAAGCGGCCTTTGATGGCACTGCCCGTACCGCCTGTTTGGGCATCGCCTTTACGAGATGCTTTCAGGGCAGCGCGCAAACGGTCTTCGACGTCTAGGGCTGGACCTTCGCTCAACCATTGTTCGGCCAAGCCATCAATGGCCAAGTCGCTGGCGGGGAAAAGGACATCGGTTTTGACAGCGGCGGCAACCAAGCGTTCGGCAACGCTTAAGCGCGCGGCGGCCACGGCGGCACCGCGCGTCGCCAAAGTGTCTTCCAACGCACTCAGCCACGCATCATCCATTTTATGATCAGCCAACAGTTTTGAACGTTCGCGCAGCGCATGGGTGTAGGCCTTGGTCCGGCCCGCATGGGCAGGGTCAAAACCAAACACCAAACGATCCAAGAAGCGGCGGCGTTCTTGCGATCCATCCAAAAACAAACGGTCCATTTGCGGCGTCAGCCAATGGGTGGAAAAATGTTCGCCCAAAACAGCAAGCGCACGCTTGGCCTCGCCATCCACATGGACCAGACGTTTTGCCGGGCTGGTTCCGTTCGACCGTGCTGGATCAAGTCCGGTGCCAAGGTCAACCGAACAGGTATCGCCAACGATGGTGGCGGCGACCGCCCAGGGACGACCGTGGCTGGCCCCCTCGTTCCGTCGACCCACATCGGGCAAACGGGCGCGGCGCAAACCTGTGCCCGGCACCAAAAACGACAAGGCTTCTAAAATATTGGTTTTTCCAGCCCCATTGGACCCGGTTAGCACCACCGGACCCGCACCGGGTTCCAGGCGCACATGATCGTAACAGCGAAAATCGGTCAAGGTGAGGCGTGCGCACGAAAGGCGTACGGCTTGGCCTCCACGCGCTGCAAACTCGCCCTGCGCTTGGGGGATGGGTTGATTAAGGGCGACGGAAGCCAAACTGTTAGTCACGTCTGCTCAAAATCCTATTTTAGCCCCCAAGGGGGCTGTTACGACGATGTTAAACCTCAAAATCGACAGCTTCAAATGCGCCTGCCTTAAACATGCCTGCTTCAAACGCGCATTGGCATCAAAACATACAGCGTGCTTTCATCGCCTTCTTCGCGAATGATTGTCGGGGCCGAGGCATCGGAAAGCAGCAGGTTAATGTTATCGGCATTAATTTGACGCATAATTTCCAACAGGTACGCCGCGTTAAAGCCAATTTCCAAGCGTTCACCCGCGTAATCGGTTTCCAACTCGTCCGTGGCACTGCCACTGTCGGGGCTGGAAGCGGATAAAACCAACGACCCAGAATCCAAGGTGAGCTTCACCGCGCGGGATTTTTCAGTCGAAATAGCGGAGACGCGATCGACAGCGTCCGCCAGAACTTTACGCCCAACGGTCAATTTTTTATCGTTACCCTGGGGAATGACGCGTTCGTAATCGGGAAAGGTGCCGTCAATTAATTTGGACGTCAGCATCACCCCGTCGAACGAAAACTGAACCTTGGCTTCGGACAGAGACACGGAAATCTCGCCTTCGGTTTCTTCGATCAGTTTGTGCAGTTCGTTGACCGTTTTGCGTGGCACGATCACGCCTGGCATATCTTCGGCGCCTTCTGGCAATTCGGTTTCCGCACTGGCCAAACGGTGACCATCGGTCGCAACCCCACGCAACACAGGCACGGCGCCTTCCGTATAGGCATGTAAGTAAATGCCGTTCAGGTAATAGCGGGTTTCTTCGGTCGAAATGGCAAAGCGGGTTTTATCAATTAAATTTTTCAACTGCGCCGCCGCCAGGCTAAAGCTAACGGGTAAATCACCGCCAGACATCACCGGGAATTCGTTGGCTGGCAAGCACGACAAAGAAAAGCGCGAACGACCCGAGCGCAGGACCATTTGACCATCGCTAGACGTCGCATCCAATTCGACTTCGGCTCCATCGGGAAGCTTTTTGACAATTTCATACAGCATGTGTGCGGGCGCTGTGGTTTCACCGGGCTCAACCACTTGGGCGGGCGCCGCATCCACAACATCCAGATCCATGTCGGTGGCGTTAAGCCGCAACTGACCATCTTTGGCGACCAGTTTAACATTGGACAGAATGGGGATGGTATTGCGACGTTCTACAACATTTTGCACATGCCCGAGTGATTTTAACAGGGCCGCTCTTTCAATAATCAGCTTCATATCGTGTCCAACATTTCAGTCAATTTACGGTCAAAACATACTCAGGCGCACATGCCCCCAGCATCCCCTTGGAAAAAGGGAAGTCATTATACCAAGACCCCGGCAAATCCGAAGCGTTTTTTAAGTCCGGAAATAGGCGTAATAAGCATTATATTTCAATGCGTTACACGGCCACCCCCAGGCCTTGATTCAAAGGGAAAGGGATTGCGCTGCGAATCGGCGAATCGGTCCACAAAAAACGGCCCCCAAGCCGTAGTCTGAGGACCGTTTTTAAATAAAGAGGGCGCTTGGCCCTTAGCCTTCAAGCATACGCCTGAGCAGCTCGACGTCTTCGGCGAAGCTTGGATCGCGTTCGCGCAGCTCGTCGACTTTTTTCACGGCGTGCATCACGGTGGTGTGGTCCCGACCACCGAATTTGCGGCCGATTTCGGGAAGCGAGCGTGAGGTCAATTGCTTGGCCAAATACATCGCCACCTGACGGGGACGGGCCACCGAACGGGCGCGACGTGCGGAATGCATGTCTGAGGTTCGAATGTTGAAATGCGCCGCGACTTTTTTCTGAATTTCTTCGATGGTGACGCGGCGATCGTGGGCGCGGATCAAGTCATGCAAAACGTCTTGCACGCTTTCCAACGTAATATCGCGACCAACCAAAGACGAATGCGCGGCGACGCGGTTTAAAGCGCCTTCCAATTCGCGAACATTCGAGGTGATCTTATGGGCCAGAAATTCCATCACTTTACCAGGAACTTCGACGTTCATGCGTTCGGCCTTCGCCAGCAAGATGCCAAGCCGCAGTTCGTAGGTGGTGGCATGAAGGTCGGCCACCAAGCCACAGTTCAAACGCGATTTCAGGCGTTCTTCCATGCCTTCCAAATCGGACGGCGATTTATCGGCCGAAATCACGATTTGCCGGCCTTGGTCAACCAGGGCATTGAAGGTGTGGAAAAATTCTTCCTGGGTGGAATCTTTGCCGGAAATAAACTGCACATCGTCAATCATCAACACATCAACGTTGCGGAATTGATCTTTAAAATCGACCGTATTTTGTTCGCGCAACGCCCGAATAAAGCGGTACATGAATTTTTCAGCGGACATATAAATAACGGTACGCGAAGGGTCTTCTTCACGGATTTTCCAGGCAATGGCATGCATCAGGTGGGTTTTACCAAGGCCGACGCCGCCATACAAAAACAACGGATTAAACTGGGCGTTGGGCTGTTCCGCCACGCGCAGAGATGCGGCGTGGGCAAATTCATTGGATTTACCAACCACAAAATTGTCAAAGGTAAACCGCGTATCCAAAGGCGCGCTGATTTCCAACGCAGAGCCAATAACGGGCGGCGCGGATGCCAACGGGGATCGCTTTATGGTCGCATTTTTGATGGTGCCGGGCATGGTCGGAACTTGGGCCGCGCTGGCTTGGCCGTCCACAAAAACGGGGCTTTCCATTTTAACGGCGGCGGCGGTTATGGGACTGGAAGGATTTGGCTGACCGTATTCGGCTTGAACAAAAATTTCCACGTCGCGGATGTCAGAACTGGCCTTGGCCCAAAGTTCACCAAGACGGTCAACATAATGAGCCGTGACCCAATCTTTCATGAACCGGGTGGGTACTGAAATGCGCACGCTGCCTTCGGTGACGCCGCGAACCGTCATCGGTTTTAACCAGCTCTGAAACGCGGCTTCGCCAATTTCATCGCGCAGGCAAGCCAGAACCGTATCAAACTGTTCTACAACCTGTGTATCAACGCTCACCGAACCCATATACTTCAAATTCCTATGGCCGCCCGCAAAACACGTTCACGAATGACTTATACAATAAACAAAAATGTCGGCGCTTTTCTTGCTGGCGCTCTCAATCGGTGACTAATTTTTATTTTGGGGAGCTTAGATATTGGTCTTTTTTCACCGATTTTTTATCACGCTTTAAAATTTCCATTTTGAAGAGTGACATCACAAAAACTGGCTCCGAAAAGACTAGGTCTGCTTTGAAAGTATGTAACGCTTGTTACAAGCCCTCCCCGGCTTGATAACGAGGCTGATCTTAGTGCTAGCCGCAAATAGATTCAACCACGCCAGACGTCAAAAATGCAAATAATTGGCTTGACTCTGTTGCCCTCATAGATTCCATCCCCGTTATCCACACCCGCACTAAAATCGGTGGAAAAATGGGCCATTAACTGTGATAAAAGTCATTGATTATTTAAGAACATACGCTTGAATGCAGGCCTCTTTGCACAGGCGAAAGAGAGCCTATAGGCACACGAAAGGCCGCGCTTATAAACACAAGCGCGGCCTTAATTTCGAGCAAAACACAGCGGCTTAAACTTAAGCGCTGATCGCTTTAACAGATGCTGACAAACGAGAAAGTTTGCGCGACATTGTGTTTTTGTGGAACACGCCTTTTTGCGCACCGCGCATCATTTGCGGTTCAGCAATTTTCAAAGCACCTTCGGCACCAGATTTGTCGCCCGCAGCAATCGCGGTTTCGACCTTTTTGATGAAGGTGCGGATTGCGGTGCGACGGTTGCCGTTCACGTCTTTGCGGCGCGCCGTTTGGCGAATGCGTTTTTTAGCGGAAGTATGATTAGCCATTTTTTCTCTAAACCTTTGCGTAG
>Ga0316203_1000190_pt1 | contig 101226 bp, 92 predicted proteins | sample 6monrhotite_MG_FD_204940 | JGI IMG/M metagenome (GOLD analysis project Ga0316203, IMG submission 204940) | Microbial mat bacterial communities from mineral coupon in-situ incubated in ocean water Damariscotta River, Maine, United States -... | ecosystem: Environmental > Aquatic > Marine >... | reverse complement strand
CCTATGACACCGAGTCAGCTTGATTAACCACTCGGCAATAAGCTCGTTTTCATCACTCAGCTTCGGCTGATAGCGATAACACGCCTTAGCGCGCCTTCGGAAACATCGTTTCCAGGGGCCGTCTCACTGATCGAAAAAGAGTCACAGGCTGAACGAAGGCTCAACACCCCCTTGCAGACAAATTCTTTAGCCATCTCTCGTCGTCGAGACGGCTTCACCACTTTTTTGCTATGGCTTCCTTTAAAACATCTTTTTGAATCTGAACCTCGGCATACATCTTTTTAAGACGGTTGTTTTCGGCTTCGAGTTCTTTCATCCGGCCCATCAATGAGGCATCCATACCGCCGTATTTGGTGCGCCATTTGTAGAATGAAGCACTGCTCATGCCGTGTTCTCGACAAAGCTCAGGAACGGGCGTGCCAGCCTCAGCCTGCTTCAAAATTGCGATGATTTGACTATCCGAATATCGTGACTTTTTCATTTTGAATCTCCTCAAAAAACATTACGAGAAAATTCTACTCATTTGTACCGCTAAAAATTGGGGGTATTACCAACCCTTCCCCGTCCTATATACTCTTTCTCAGAATCAATTAATTTTAACCACTTCATTATTTCACCTTTAAATTATGTTTACCGGAACTATCCAGAGAATTTTTGATATATTTCATATCGATATCAAACTCACCCAAATGCGTTCCCCTTTTGGGGTGGATTTTCTCTAAACGTCCATGCTGGGTATCGACAGAATACAGATAACCATCATCGCCTATTCAACAAGGAAGCTCCGTCGGCACGTCATACCGTTCCGCGATGCACACTTGCGAAACGTCGCAATCCATGTACCCCCAATCAGCCCAATTTTCGATAAGCCACTTGGTCTCGATTCCGCCTGTACTCACACTTCCCAGTGATTCTAAGGGCAACAACACAGCTATCAATCCGGCCTTGTAACCAGAACTTACGATTAGCCCCATGCCATAACCATTCTCAAGTGGATCAAAAACCATAAAATCCACAAAATCTTCATAGGGGTATTGGGCGGGCATACGCAAAACCCTTCCCCGTCCTATATGCTCTTTCTTAGAATCAATTAATTTTATCCACTTCATTATTTCACCTTTAAATTATGTTTACCGGAACTATCCAGAGAACCTGGCATATATTTCATGTCGATATTAAACTCACCCAAATGCGACCCTCTTTTGGGATGGATTTTCTCAAAACGCCCATGCAAGGTATCGACCGAATACAGATAACCATCATCGCCACGATAGACATCCCGATTGTTTAACGTACTTAACTTATTATCTTTGGGCCAGCCACGCGATGCGGCAACAGCTTGTGTCATTGTTTTCACTTTGGCCACCCTTTCTCCAGCACTAATTCCAACAAGAGATTTTTCATACTCTTCAGTTTGGACACTGATGCTGAGGTTGTTATCCAGCTTTTTTCGAACCCGGGAAACTTGGGCCTTGATATCCCTAACGACGGTGAACGGTTTACGAGGATCGCCAATCATTGCAATGACGCCGAGAATAACCGTTGCATTTGCCTTATCAATTTCTGCGGCTTCATCAAGTCGCCCGGCATTGACCAACGCCTCAGAAATTATTTTGTTTTCTTGGTATTTTTGCCATTTGTCGGCAACAATCTGATCGATGTTTTGTGCGGCCGTAATAACAGCCTCGCCCGTCTCAGCAACAACGGCCTGTCCGGTTTCATCGCCAGAAAGGGCCATGCGCAACGCCAAAGTGCCCTTGGCGGCAAGGCGCAACTCTTCGCGCATGGATGCGGGAAGTTCATCGATACCATCAATCGCGGCTGCGATTCCGTCATAGGCGTCGGCATAAAGCCCCGTCAAGGTCGCGCGGGCAACCACGCCATCGGTCACATCCATTGCTGCATGAGCAGCGTCATATGTAACTTTGAGCGCTTGATCTGCCCTGTCTCTGCGTGCGAGGGCGGCGTCTATCTTTTCTTGAGTCGCAAGTGAATCGCCTTGTCGGCGCAAGCGATCCAATTGCAGATATTCGCTGTTCGCGTCATTGTAAGTCTGATCAAGGACTTTCCATGTGCCTTCCAACTCTTTACGGATGGTTGTGGCTGAAATCTGGTTCATGGCTTTTGCCACTTCCGGCGCGATGTTTGGATATTTGATAGGGTCAAGGATTGCAATGTCCTTATTTGTGTCCGGGCCACAAGAGGCAAACCCGCGCCCACAGCCGCCACCCGCAGTTAAGCTTGCCTTCGCCAATGCCAATTGCGATGGAGAAACACCCGTAGGAAGGGGGCCGCCATAAGTCTGTACCGCCCAGTCCCCCAAAACCCCATCGTAGAATTTCTTGTTTTCGACAAGGTTTGCAGAAAACGTAAGCGAGCTTTTATAGTAATTGTCACGCTTGAGGAAATTGACAGTCTCTCCGTATGCTTGAACGAAGGAGGGGCCTCGTTCAGTAATAATCTGATTAAGAGACGATTCAACGACACCGTTCAGTATATCGTTCGTTACGGGGGGAAGTGTCGCCCCAATGGTTTGGTCAACCCTGCGCAATGCCGCATGCCCCAGAAGCGTTTCCCACTCTTCAGCGCTTAGCTCAAATTGACCGTCCATTTCAGCCGCCATACCCTGAATCGCCTGAATTTCTTTTGTATGAAGCTGACGGTTAAAGGCATTGGCAGTCTCCGCGATGTTTGCGGCGCTGCTGATGGCGCTGGCGTCGCCGCCGTTCAGCGTTACGGCCAGCGCGCCGATGAGACCCGCAAGTTCCGCCTGTTTGGCTGGATCGCCCGCGATGGCTTTGATATTGTCGCCCGCGAGTTCTTGCAGGCCCGCCGCCATGGCTCCGGCCATGCAGTTGCCGCTTTGCGCTTGGCCGACGGCGCAGCCTGTGAGCGCGTGCAGCATGACTTTCTTGATGCTGCCCTCGGGAAGTTTCATCGCGACCCCAAGATCGCCAACGCCCTTGAACGCGACTTGCGACACGGAGGTCAGCGCCGCATTCACCAACGCCCCCTTCAGGTTCTCGCCCAACGGTGCGCCATTGATGACGCTGTCGACGGTGGCGCTGATGGTGCCTTGGGCCAAGCCGATTTTGAGGCTGTTGGTGAACTCGGTCATTTTGAGGGCCGAACCGCTGAGTTTATCCGTGGAACTGGCGAGGGCGGCGTCGAGATTTAAGCCTTCGATCATGCCCGCCGTGACCATTGAGGTCGCCAGCGCTTTCAAGGTGTTGCTGGAGCCCAACTGTTTCAACGCCGCACCAATGTCGCCGCCGTTGCCGACCAAGGCTGTTGCGGCCTGACTGACCAAAGAGGTAAAGCCTGCATTGACCATGGCGGCGGTGCTTCCACTGACGACCGTCGCTGATCCCCCCGCCGCAAGCGAGACGGTGGAGCCGATGGTGGCGGTGCTCGTAACCGCAGCGCTGCCCGCGATCGTGGTGCTGCCTTCGGCGACGACGCCCGCAAGCTGCGACCCCATACCCGCAGTTACATACCCCACCGCAATCGCAATCATCACCGCCCCCGTGGGCGAGATGCCTTGGGACTGATAGTTCCAGCTTTGATGCGCTTCTTGCACGGCGTTCCAAGTGATGTCGTCGCGCGCGCGCAGATCATTCATCCATGCCAAACCTGGGGCTTGGGCCAGTTGATCGATGGACTCACCCAGATTGCCGGTGTCTTTATAATCGACAATCACCCCGTCGCCCGTGACGATGGCAAGATTGCCATTGGCCGTGAGCAATGTCGGCACCACGGTCTCGTCAATTTGTCCGCGATTGGTGTAGGTGGACATGAACGTGCCGTTTTTGGTTTCCGAAATGTGTTCTTCGAAATAGTTCTTGCGCGCACCCAAATACAACGTGCCGTTCGGCGTGGTGAGCGTGAGGTCGCCGCCCGCATTAACGTTAGACGAAATGATCGACATATCGCCCACCAGCGAGCCCACGGTGACGTCGCCTTGGGCCTCTAATTTGGAGGCTTTTTGGGTGATGGTTTTGAGTTTGTATTTCCGGCCTTGAAAATTGTAACCATCCGCAGCGGACTCGACCGTGACGTTGCCCGTGGCCCGCAGACTGAGATCACCATCGGCCTCAAGGCGACTGGCCGTCACCCGCATATCGGCACCCGACGTGACGGCAACATCACCATCCGCTGAAATGGAGGACGCCGTGTTGGTGGCAACATGCAGTTCTGAGTTCCCCTTCTTTGATTGGCCCACACCGTCATAGGTATCAGCGGATGATTCGATGGTGACCGCATCCACGGCGGCGAGGCTCACATCGCCGCCTGAATCGATCTGGCTCCCCTTAACCGTCACCGCCCCGCCGGACGCGACGGTGAACGTACCCCCCGCCACCGCCGTGCTGGTGACGTTGTTGGTTTCTTTGATGGTGTCAGAGCCAAAATGGCGTTCGCGGCGCATCTCGACCACGCCGATGTCGACGGCTTTGCCTGCGGTCAAGGTGGTGTTGCCTGTTGAGGCGATGTCAGAGCCGAGCACGGCGATGGTGTCGTTGGCGGCCACGGTTAAGCTGCCGCCCGCCGTGACTTTGCTGCGTTCGTGTTGGATCGAAAACACGTTGTTCGCCCCCGCGCCGCTTTTGACGCGGTGGACATCGACTTGGGTTTGAACTTGCACGTTGCCGTCGGTCGAGGTCAGGGCGATGTCGTTGCCCGCGATGATTTCGGCACTGGTTGACGTGACGTCGCCCGTGGCGGTCAAATTGACGTCATTAGACGCGGTGATGATGCCTTTGTCGTTGAAAATGGTGTCGGCGGTGACGGTGACGTTGGTGCCCGCCAACACCGCCCCCTTGTTGTCAAACTTGGCCCGCACGGCGGCGCGGGTGGCCGAGGCTAAATACAGCTTTGGCACCAACACGGTGCGGCCTTGGTACGTGATTTTTTCGTACCAAATGATGTCTTGGGTCAGCGCCGCGATGTGTTCGGCGGTGAGCGTGATGCCGAACGCCAAGTTCAGATCGCGCCCCGTCTGAACCCCACCATCCAACAACGCCTTCATCTGCGCTTGGTCGTCTTTGACGGAGGTATTGAGCCAGCGTTGGCCAGTTTCGCGAAGGATGGCTTGGCGGAGCGGTTACGGCTGCTCTACGAGCGGATAATTAAGTAAGGTGTCCCCAGAATTCCCGGGATCGTAATTCTAATTTCCTTCGATCCACACTTCTTTGATCCATGTCGCTAGATCAGGCCATGCCTCATCGGTTGCGCCATTATGATCCCAAAATCGTATCTGGCCATCAGGTGCGATGCAAAAGTAATCTCCATTATCTTCACATATTGGAATCCAATCGTCAGGCACTTCCCACTGACGCGCCTCATCTATAACCTCAAGCAAATCTCTACTACTGTGTTTTCCTCCTGTAACCATAAGAGGCTGTTTTCTGCCATACGTAACGTTACTTGCCTCTTTTAAAAACTTTTTGTAATCATCAGAGAAAGACAACCCGATACCTTTCTCCGCCTGTAGAATCATATCATCCGATGGCAGAGCATGGATTATGGGCGTGTGTTCCCTTAATGATTTTAATTCCAATAAGACCTTTTCTAAATCATACGTCATGTGACCCTCACTTAATAAAATCGTTCGCTCTGTTTTCCCAATACTTTCCTCTCCATGTATCAAACTGACTTCGATTGATCCCTGAAGGAATCGTATTGGGGTTTATATGGATAACCTTTTTATTGGTTGTATGAAAAGTCTGGGTAACTTCGGCAATTGGCCCATCTTGCGTTTGTAGCATGTGATGTAAGTTAATTCGATTGCCATCCGGCCCATACGGGGCGTTTCCGTTTTTCATTAGTTGTAAGTTGCTAACGCCATCTGCATTAAGTCGATTTGGATCAATCAGATCATTTCGTTGATACACATTATTACCGCTAAATTCAGTTTTCTTCGTCCAAAACTTTTTATTTATACTTGAAGCATCAACAGTCGAAAGGCCCGCATTGGCAAAATTATCAGCTATGTTCGTTGATGTTATTGAGGGTATTCTCCCGCTAAACATCCCCTTAACCTTATTGATTACAATGCTGCCAGCACCGCTTTTTTCGAGCTTTAGGACCAATTTGGTCATAATTTCACTGCCCGGAACGACGCTTCCGATTGTTCCCTCGATAGCTATGCTGATTCCGAGCTCTTTGCTCAGTTCAGCGACACGGACCTTGTCATCATTTTTAACGGCCTCGGCTAAGTCGTAGGCATCCTTTGCCATCAAGGCTTTATCAATGACCTCCATTGCCACCAAAATTATGGGAATGATGAACAACGCGTTGTTCTCAGCCGCATTGCCCGCCGTTGTGGATGCTGTTGCGGCATCCCCTCCAACAGCGGTAGCGGCGAGTGCTCCGGACAAGCGGGACAAGTCAACACCCGCTTCTATCCATTTCTGGCTCTTGGCTTCGACCAGATTTTTTTGCTCTTCAAGGCTGAGATTGGAATTTGTAATTTCGTTGAGATCAGCGTTGAGATCATCCGCCGTCATGGACTGATAACCCCATGCGGTGAGTTCACCAGCAACGCCGCCAATCGCACCCGAGCTACAATCTCCGCCCGATGCGGCGCCTAATCCACAACCGAGTGCCGCGTGCGCTACAAGTTGCGTAACTTTAATCACGGCCTGAGAGTTGGTCGGATCAAGGTTTGCATCTACCACCGCCAATTTAATCGCGTTGGCGGCTTCAGACCCGACCAGAGAGATAGCCGCAGTCAGAACGGAACTCTTCAAGTTCTCACTCAACTTACCGCCATTCACCACCGTGTTGATGGATGCGGAGATGGTGGCTTTGGCGAGGCCTTTTTGGACTTTTTGGATGATGTTGAGGTCTTTGCCGGCGACGCCTAACTTGCCCAACGCCGCGCTGGTAACGCCTTGCGTCAGGATGTTCGTCGCCAAGGACTTAACGGTATCCATCGAGGCTAGGTCTTTTAAGATCGCACCGATGTCGCCACCGTTGTTGAAGCCTGAGGTGATGGCTTGGCTGACGAGGGTTTCAAACGCCATTTGAGACAGCGCGCTGGTAAACGCCGTTTGCGCAGCCGCTGCTGCTGCCGCCGTACTGGCCGCCGCCGTGGTGCCGACGGCCGCAGTCGCTGCGGCAGAGGTGCTCAACGCCGTTGATCCAGCCTCCAAAACGGCAGCGGAACCAGCCCCGCCCGTTGCCACCATGACCGCCAAGCTGATCAGGATCGCCGCCCCGGGGCCTAGGCCCTGAGCTTTATAATCCCATTGATCGTGGGCTTCGCTGAGGCCTTGCCAGTTGACGTCGGAGCGCGCTTTGAGCTGGTCGATGTAGTCTAGGCCTGGCAGCGCAGCCAATTGCGCCGTGGACTCTTCAAAATTGCCGGATATTTTATAGTCGGCGATCACGCCTTGGCTGGTTTCGATGATGATCGAGCCATCGGTTTTCATCGTGGTGTGGATCACCGTTTCGTCTATTTTTCCGGTGTCTTGATTGCGGAACTTCATTGGTCCGGAACTGGTGGCGGTTTCCGTATAGGCGTATTTATCCTTGCGTGCGCCAATCACGACTTTGCCGTTGTCGGCGTCAAGACGAATGTTGCCGCTGGCGTTCAGGTTCGACGCCACCACGGCGACCGCGCCGGATTCAGAATCCAACGTCAACGTGCCGCCCGAGGTAAGCTTGGCGCCGATGTTGGTGGCGATGTGCAGTTCGGATTTTCCGGTTTTGGATTTACCGAAGCGGCCTTTTTTGTTGCGTGTGCCGACCGCGTCATAGGTATCGATGGCCGATTCAACGACCAGATCGCCACCGCTTTCAACCTTCAAATCACCGCCCGACTGAACCGAGCCACCCTTAACCGTCACCGCCCCGCCGGACGCGACGGTGAACGTGCCCCCCGCCACCGCCGTGCTGGTGACGTTGTTGGTTTCTTTGATGGTGTCAGAGCCAAAATGGCGTTCACGGCGCATCTCGACCACGCCGATGTCGACGGCTTTGCCTGCGGTCAAGGTGGTGTTGCCTGTGGACGCGATGTCAGAGCCGAGCACGGCGATGGTGTCGTTGGCAGCCACGGTTAAGCTGCCGCCCGCCGTGACTTTGCTGCGTTCGTGTTGGATCGAGAATACGTTGTTGCCGCCCTCGCCGCTTTTGACGCTGTGGACATCAACTTGGGTTTGAACTTGCACGTTGCCATCGGTTGAGGTCAGCGCGATGTCGTTGCCCGCGATGATTTCCGCACTGGTTGACGTGAGGTCGCCCGTGGCGGTCAAATTAACGTCGTTAGACGCGGTGATGATGCCTTTGTCGTTGAAAATGGTGTCGGCAGTGACGGTGACGTTGGTGCCTGCTAACACAGCCCCTTTGTTGTCAAACTTGGCGCGCACGGCGGCGCGGGTGGCGGAGGCTAAATACAGCTTTGGCACCAACACGGTGCGGCCTTGGTAGACGGTTTCTTCGTACCAAATGATGTCTTGGGTGAGCGCCGCAATGTGTTCGGCGGTGAGCGTGATACCAAACGCCAAGTCCAGATCGCGCCCCGTCTGAACCCCACCATCCAACAACGCCTTCATCTGCGCTTGGTCGTCTTTGACGGCTGTGTTGAGCCAGCGTTGGCCAGTTTCGCGCAAGATGGCTTGGCGAACCATTTGGTTTTCAAAATAGGCGTCACCCATGCGGGTTGGCAGGGCTTCGGGATCGTAGTCGCCGAACTGGCCTAAGAAATAATCGGAGCCGAGATAGAGGCCTTTGTCGACAAACACCGCACGGGTTTCAAACAAGAATTTAGGCTTGGGCGCGGTGGAAATCACAAACAGCGCATCGCGCCCCGGGATTAAGTCGGCGTAGGCCGAGGCGGCAATAATGCCGCTGGCGGCGGGCGATGAGGACAGGGCCGAGGAGTCGGTGCTGATGGTATAGGGCGGTGGCGGTGCGTAAACTTGCTCGGTGCCCGAACGCACGCCACCAGGTGCGGTGATGGTTAAGTTGCCCCCGGCTTGGATGAGAGAATCTTCACTGGATACGGCTTTGCGAATGGCGAGAATAGTCCCCCGGGGACGACAGCCGTTGCTACTTGTTACAAACCTGGAAACTGTACAGCCCGCAACGCTACGATAAACATACAAATCACTATAAAGCGAAACAGCTTGGTTATTAGCTGTATTGGCCGTGATATTGATGTCACCGACGGCATTGATGGTGCTGACGTCGTTGGTGAAGGCATTGGTGGAAAGCGAGATGTTTTTGCCCGACGTCACCAAGGCGGATGCGGAATTTGAAGAAACCGTGCTGCTGAAATATCTCGCATAGGGAGGAGGCGCGCCAGGCATATTGCTTGCCATAAACGAGTAGGAACCGATTGATGTATCTGCTCGATAATTATTCCAAAAGTAATTCCGACACCCGCCCGTTCTATTTGTCTTAGCACAAGCGCCACCATGTGAGACTAAAATCGGGGAAACGTACGATGCACTTTGCGCATACGCAAACGCCGACTTGCGGTTTTTGAACGTATCCGCATTGATGGTGATATCGCCTTTTTTGGTTTCAACCACACCCGACGCATTATCGAACAGAAACGCGTTGGTCACGCCGCCATACCCGCCGACTATGAAGTTGTTTTTGGCATACAGCACGCCTGCGGTGTTGGTGAACGATTGAGTATTGACGGCCAAGTTGACGCTTGATGCCAAGGTTCCGGTGTTGTTAATCGTCGGCACGGTGACGGTGAGGAATTGTGGCGCGTAGATGTCGCCTGCGTTGGTCAAAGCGCCCCCGGCGATCAACGTGGTGTTGGTGCCGGACGTAATCAGCTTGGTCGCGGCGTTGGTGATGTTGGTGCCTGCGGTCAAGGTGGTTCCGGTTTGGGACTTAAGGATGCCAGAATTGTTTATGTTGGCCGAGGACGTGAGGGCCAAAGTCGTGCCCGCCGAAAGCGATCCGGTGTTGGTGATGTCGCCTGCGCTTGACGTCACCGCCACGGTGCCGTCCGACACCACCGTCGCCCCGGTGGCAACGCTGGTGCCGCTCAGCGTGACTGCGGTCGCGGAATTGATCTTGCCCGCCCCCACCGTTAGCCCGGCTGTGTTGGTCACCGTCAAGGCCCCATCCGCCGCGATCCGCCCGTTGGTGGCGGTGAGGTTTGGTGTGGTGAGCGTCATGGTGCCGCGTGAACGCACGCTTTCCGAATTGTCATCAACGGCGCGGCTAAAATCGATAATCGGAGCCGTCATACGCACATCCGTACCGCCGCCAAAAAATCCATTTGTGGGCGCGATTGAAGTGCTGGCGGTCATGTTCAAGGTGCCAGCCGTGGTCAACGCGCCATTGGCGTCCATACCCGCGACCACCTGGCCGCCGGACCCGGCGCTCACGGTGGCGGTCGAGGTGGTGACGTTGCCCGCCGCCCCAAGCGTTGCGTTCGCCGCCACATTCAAGGCCGTGGCGGCGGTGGCGGTGGCAGCCCCCCCGGCGTAGACGTCCTTGGCGATATCCACCGACGATGTGGTGCTGGTAAGATTAACGTTGCCCGTGGCCGTGGCGTTGGCCTTCATCACCAACTTCCCATCGGCGGTGAGCGTCATGTCCCCCGCCGAAGCCGCCATGTCGGCGGCGAACCGCACGCCGACGCCGGCTTCGGTTCCGACCAACGTGATGCGCCCACCATACATGCCGCCCAACGCCGTGGAATCGATGCTGAACGTCGGCTTGACCGAACCGTCGGGGGCTTTGGCCACCGTGGTGCGATTGGCGTAATCGAAGTCTTGGCGCCCGGTATAAACGCCTAAATCGACGCCGTTGATTTGCCCATTGAGGGCGGCGATGCGCGTCACGATGTCGAACTTGTCGGCCTTGGTCGCGTCCAGCCCCAAACCTTCGATGGCGATGGTGCCGTCGTTGACCGATAGCCCCGTCAGATTGCTTCCGGTAAAGGTGGGCGTACCAGTGGTGAGCGTGGTGCGCGCGGTGTTGATAAAGCCACAGCCCGAACACGTAATGCCATTGGGGTTGGCCAAGATGTAATCAGCTTTGGTGCCGCCAATTTCCAGCGCACCGCTGAGCGTTGAGATGTTGGCACTGGTCACTTCATCCAAAATCAGCCGCGCCGCCGTGCCACCCAAGTTGGGATTGGCATTGATCAGCCCGCCCAGTTGAGTATTCGCCAAGGCGGTGGCGTTGTTGAGGATCAGCCCGGATGAGGTGACGTTGAAATTTGTGTATTTGTTGTGCGAAACTCCGGCCCCGTTCGGCGCCACGATGTTGACCATGGGCGTGCCACCCGGGGCGGTGGTCACCGTCGATTGATTGGCTGCCGCTGCCGCCGCATCGGGCGTGATGGATTGCGCGTGCGCCTCAATCAACAGGGATTGAAAGACCATCTGGAACGACAAGGTCCACACCAAAAACGCTTTCAAAAACCGTGCAAAACGTGTCATTCCCATATCCTCAATATTCAAGTTTCAGTTTGGCGTAGACCACACCGCCCGATGTGGTGAAGGACCCCGGCTGATGGATCGGTTTTGCATAGGCAACATCGAACGAGGCTAGACCACCGCTGGTGCGAAAGCCGATCGCCATGCCGCTCAGCGCGCCCTTTTCGGAGGCTTCAGTGTGATCGTGACGGATGGCTCCACCATCCACACCGATGTAAGGCGAAAAGCGGCCCATCAGTTTGTCGAAAGGCTTAACTCCAGAGGGGGCTAGGGACCAGCTCAGTTCGGAACGCACATAGCCGCCAACGTCGCCCGAGGCGCTCATGTCTTGAAAACCGCGCACGGAATATTGACCGCCGATGCTGATGCGTTCGGACCCGTACAACGTCTTGGGCGACCATTGGACGTGGCTTGAGAGATCCATGCGGAGGTCTTGCGCGGCCAGCTTGAAAGGCCGAGAATAACTCACATCGCCGCTAAGTTTTTTAAATTGCGCCCGCGCACTTTCGGCCGTGACCTGATGATCTTTTTCAGCCCCCAAAGTCCGAAGCCCCCATTCGTGGCCAAGGCTCAAATTCAAAGCGCCGCCGCCAAGTTTGGTCGCATGGCGCAAGGTCAAGGCACCAATGGTCAGCTTGCGACTTTGCACCGCCAGCTTTGAAAATTCGATGTAATTGCGCACTTGCTTGGCCGTAAGCGCCGCCTCAACGGAGGTTTTGCTATCGGCATTTCGAAACACCACGCGCTCAAGGGTGGCTTTGTGTTGGCGACTGATTCCGTCGGATCGATAGGTTGCCGCTTGACCCTTGATGACGTCGTAATAACTCATCCAGTTTTGCGAATAGCCGAAGGTCCAATAGCCATAAGGTATGCTGACCGAGCCACTCGCGACCCGGCTACCGCTTGGGCTTTCCCCGCGTCGATCTGGCTGAAGGCTGAACGTCCACACATCGTTCAGCCCCAAGGGACTGTCTAAATCTAGACCAAAGGACAGTTGCCGTCGTCCAGTTGACAGCGAACCCGCGTTATCCATGGACGCCGACGCCCGCCAACGCTTAGAGGCTTTGTTCTTAATCACCACCCGGCTGCCGCCCGACGTTTCGCCGGGGACGAGGTCCATTTTTGCTGAGTTGCTGGGAACACGATTGAGCTGGTCGAGACCTTGTTCTAAGTCTCGGATGTTGAGCACCTTGCCGTCTAGGCCGGGGAAAGCCATGTCCAAATCAATAGACGTGTCAGGGGCTTCTAGACGCACCTGCTCCCTTTTGCCTTCCAGAACCAAGATGCGCAAAACGCCATCCGCTAAATCTTGCGGTGGCAGGTAGGCCCGGGTGGTCGAATAACCGCGATCTAGGTACCAGTTAGAAAGTGTACGCAAAACTTCATCAATTTCTGGCAAGCCCATGCACGCGCCGACAAAAGGTTTGAGCAAAACACCACTTACGCTTTTTGAGAGAACCTTAAGACCAGAAACCTCAATATTACCGATGTTTCTACACTCACCTTTTGGTATATCAATGGGGGCATCTTGGCGGGGAATGACTTGACCTTGGGGCGGTTGATCTTGAGGCGCACGGCGCAGCTTTTCCAAACGATCTTGTTCGTCTTCATGCCGACGTTGAAGGTTATTTTGACGCTCTTGAACCAAGGGAAGGTCTTGCGCTGGAACGCCTTGAGCCATAACTTCGCCCCCCGACAAAACAAGGCCAGCCACCATAATTCCAAAAATAGTATAAATAAAGCAATTACTTAAGTCATACAAATATGTTTGTGCAGACGTGCGCCATCCGTCAGGCGCACGTGCCTGTTCCCCCGGCAAATCCAATCCGGCATCTCCTATAAATTTTTTGTGTATTCCCCCACAGAGCAAAGTGGAAGGATCATGAATACCTTTTTACATCGTATCTTTGCGTGCATAGACTATTCTAATACGCGTGTATGCACACTATGCTCACCTGCAATAGGCAATCAAGTTAAAGATTCATTAACGCCTAATTAAATCGCATTAGGCGCAAAGGATTGCATTATTAATACGTGTATATATAATGCATATTTAGAATTTGGGGTGGGTGGTAAACTGAAAAAACTTAAACACACAGGATGTTTGATATGTTGAGAGAAGCTTATGGCTATGAAACGAACTGTTTTGAGCCCACAGAATATGCTCACCACAAAAAGAACACGTTAAACCTAAGCCATCATTATTGCCCAACCATTATGAAAAAATAGATTTAAACAACCTAACAAAGGTGAACCTTTTCGCGCTATTGGTCAGTTCTTTGGCGACAATGGCCTCATCAAGGCACCCTATGTGCGGCAAGTTAAAACTGCTTTCAAAATCACTAGGAAGGCAATCAGCCAAATCTTCTGCCAAGGCACGATGAGTGACGGCATAACCATGGTTCTCTAAAATTTTAGGGTCCAGACTCATTCAAATCCAATAACATATGAGAGCAGCTAGGCATAATGCAGCCCCCGGCGCTCAGCCTCAATCAAGGCCAAACGAAGGCGTCTTATGCGCCATGCCGGCACTGCCATCACAAAGTTACTGTGTCGCTTTTTCATTCGAACAAGGTCAAGTTCCCAAGCCCGGCTAACCACATCACCGCCAGGTCGATCAAGACGTGATGCAATGTCATGAATGAAATCGCCATTCGGCCATAACTTCATGAGATGCTTATCCTCTCCCTGTCTCCAAGGCCTGTAACCTTTCAACTCTCGTACGGTCAGGGGGGACACAACAAGGCAATAAGTTTTTGAGGAAGGTCGTGGGCGTTTATGCGAGCATTCATATGGGAAATCCTGAGATGCCATGAGGTCATAGAATATAGACAGCGAAAGTATATCTCAGGGGTAAGTTGATGCCTAAACGGTTCATTGCTGTCCCATGCAGTTCAGCAACGCCTTTTCCGTATATTTTCCGTACAAACGAAAAAAGCCCACCATATGGCGGACTAACCCATTGAAAACAATGGTGACCCCTACGGGATTCGAACCCGTGTTGCCGCCGTGAAAGGGCAGTGTCCTAGGCCTCTAGACGAAGGGGTCTCGTTGGAAGCTCGGGTTAAGTAACCGCTCTCAGCGCTTTAATCAACCCCCTTTTTCAGCTTATTGGAAGATGTCGTGCGTTGAGGCTTTACCTAGGCTCGATTCCAGGTAAACTCAACGGCACAGAAACAACGTTTTTTCGGGGAAAAGTTATGCTAAAAGGTAAAGTTCTCATCGCCCAAGGTGGTGGTCCGACGGCTGTGATCAATCAGTCTTTGGTTGGCGCTATCTTGGAATCTCGTAAGTTTCCGGGGGTCGAGCATATTTATGGGGCTATGCACGGCGTCAGCGGCATTATCAACGAAGACTTTTTGGACTTAACCCAAGAACCGACCTCTAACCTTGAAGCGGTCGCCGTCACGCCCTGTTCGGCCTTAGGCTCAACCCGTGACAAACCGGACGCCAAATATTGCCAAGAAATTTCCCGCGTTCTGAAGGCGCACGACATTGGCACCTTTTTTTACATCGGCGGCAACGATTCGTCCGATGCGGCACGCATCGTGGCTGAACATGCTCAGGCCGCCGGCCATGACTTAACCTGTATCCACATCCCCAAAACCATCGACAACGATTTGATGGTCAACGATCACACCCCCGGCTTTCCGTCAGCGGCAAAGTTCGTGGCCCAGGCCTTTGCCGGGGTCAACCAAGACAACAATGCGCTCAAGGGCGTGTATGTGGGCGTCGTCATGGGCCGTCACGCCGGTTTTCTCACCGCCGCCTCTGCGGGGGCTCGGATTTACAGTGAAGATGGTCCACACCTGATTTATCTGCCCGAACGCACCTTTAGTATGCCTTCGTTTATCAAAGACGTGAAACGCGTCTATGCCAAACATGGGCGGTGCATCATTGCCGTATCCGAAGGCATCCACGACGCGAAAGGGGCACCCATCATCACTCAACTGATGAAGAACGTTGAAAAGGATGCGCACGGAAACATCCAACTTTCCGGTACCGGGGCCTTGGCCGATTTGTTGTGCAACCAGATCAAAGCCAAAAGCGGCATCGATCGCGTGCGCGGCGATACCTTTGGCTACCTGCAACGGTCCTTTTTGGGCTGTGTCTCGGACATTGACCAAATTGAAGCCCGCGAAGTCGGGGAAAAAGCGGCTCAATTCGCCCATTTCTCCGGCAAAAAGCACGGTACGGTGACCATTCATCGCACCGGCAACTATGCGGTGGAATACAAACTGTCGCCGATTTCCGCCGTGGCGGCCAAAACCAAGGTCATGGCGAACAACATGATCAACAAGGATGGCAACGACGTCACCGACAAGTTCATGAGCTATCTAACCCCCCTGCTCGGCACCGGCGGCTTGCCTACCGTGTCGCGCTTGGACCAAGCCAATCGGGTCAAGAAAATTCTGAACAAAAAGAAATAGGCTTGGTCCGGTTTTTTGTGTGCGGACAAGACGCGGGGCAGCTTAAGCTTTAGTTTAGACTCAGACCTCTCGATATGCCCTGAGAAAGATGAGAAAGCAGTTTGACGTCGGTGGTGGTCAAGCTGCCTGCCTCGTCCATCTCTTTGACAAAGCTGACCAAAGTGCTCGCCATGCCATTCACATGCGCATACGGGCTTCCCTTGACACGTTTTGCCAAATCACGCGCCGTAAAGACCAGACGACGCCATTCCATAGGTAATTTCCCATGATCGACCACTTGGGTCCCTTCGGGGTGAATTCTTTCGACCAAATAGCCAATTTGATAGCATTGGCGTTCGATTCTCAGCTTGTTAAGAATGTTGACCGTCCGGGACACACACGCATCGTAAGCAGCCTCACTGTAAAAGCCTGTGACCTTGTTGTGGAGCGGGTTGGGAACTTGAGTTTTGGGAACCTCCATGGCGCCAGCGCGACGTTTTTGGCGGCGATCAGGGCCAATATAGTCACTGGTGACGACAAACGCTTCCCGTCTGGTCGCAAGTTGATGAATGCGTTCGCAAAAAGATTCAAAAACAATCGGTTTTACAAGAATGTTGTCCGACCCCGAATTGATCACTTTTTGCACCAAATCTTGGGTCGGCTCGCCAATCATGGAAATCACCAAAGGGAAAAGGTCGTTATTCAACATGCCCAAGCGCATGGCGCGAATTAGATTGATGACGCCGCCCTCTTCCATAGAGGTATCACACACCAATAAATCTACGTTGCCGCCAGCAATCGCTTGTTCCACATCTTTGAGCTTGTTCGTTGACAAAATATTTTTAAAGCCAATTTGGGCCAGAAAACCCTCATAACATTTACGGCGTTCTGGATCGAATTCAGCCAACAGAACCTTAGCATTTGAGAAATTTTTCCGATTGATGTGAATTTTTTGCTGTCCCATGCCATTTCCCTAACTTTTAAAATCATGACGCAATTTGACAATTTTAATATAAGGGGTGGTGTAAATATTTAAGTGACGACCATCACACCATGGCAAAAACAACCGCGACCACCAACAGCGCGGCAAAACTTATATTGACGAAACGTCGGGTGGTCGGGGCCTTGATGCGGCGCATCAACCGGGATCCCGCCAACAACCATGCCACATCCACCGCCGTCAAAATCACCACCAACACCAAACCTTTGATCAAGGCATCATTTAAAAAATGATCTTCGATTAACACAAAACCCGAATACAGGGCGGCCATGCTGGCATAGGCTTTGGGATTAACAAGCGACAGGAACAAGCCGGCTAAAAATGAGGGATGACGCTCGGACTTGCGATCATCCGTTTCGGCCGTGGCCGTGGCAATTTGATAAGCTAAGTATAAAATATATACACCACTTAAGCCCGTCACAATCGGGGCCACCCGTGGCACGGCAAGCAACATGCCCATAACCCCCGAGGCCGTGATGACCATAATAATGATCATTCCGACTTCAATGCCCAGCAAATAGCCAAGCCCCCGGCGCGCGCCAAATGCGGCTCCGGTGGCGGCCAAACTCAAGGTCGCTGGCCCCGGACTTCCGACCAACGCAAACGCCGCCAATATGAAACCAGAGATGTCATTCATTTTTTGAGCCAAAGGAGCCGATCAATGCGGGGCTTTCTTTATATGTTTGATTTGCGGGCTGTAATTGACCCGCTCAAAATAGGAACGTGCGCCGGGATGAAGCGGGGCTATGTGCTTTGCTTTGACCATCATTTTAGGTTTCAGATGTATAAGCGCCGTATGTTCAAATCGGAAGTCTGTAAAGTTTTCAAATATCGACTTGATGACGATTTTTACAACGTTATCTGGTGTTTGAGATGACGTGACCAAGGTCGCCGTAACACCAAAGGTCGCGGTGCTATTGCCTGTCCCTTTGTACGTGTCGCTGGGAATTCTGACGGCGCTAAAATAGGGGTATTTATGAATAAGAGTCTTAATGGCGTTATCATAGGTTTGCACCAAAATGACTTTACAGTGCTGCGAAGTGGTTTTGATGCTTTCGTTCGGATGTCCCGCCACGAATACAAAAGCGTCGATTTTATTAGCACACAAGGCCTTTCCTTGTTGGTCAGACGTAAAGTATGTCGCCTTACCAAAGTCCGCAAGCGTCCATCCTTTGGCCTTCATCACCAGTTCCATATTAGAACGCTGCCCAGACCCCAGGTTTCCGACATTTACACGTTTCCCCTTCAAATCATCAAGGCTTCTAATATGTGCATCTGCTCTGGCAATAATAGTGAAACTTTCTGTAAACAAACCCAAGGCGGCGCGCAGCTTTTTGTCTGGGCCAGCAGAGTGAAAAGGACCAAACCCGTTAACGGCATAATATTGGACATCAGACTGCACGATCCCAAAATCAATCATCGAGCCTTGAAGTTTTTTCACATTATTGATTGACCCGCCCGTTGCGATGGCTGTGCAATGAATGCCATGCGCGCTGGTTCCTTTATTTACCGCATTGCAGATGGCTTTGCCTGCTGGATAATAGACTCCTGTAGGGCCGCCTGTGCCGATCGTGATTTCTTGAGCGGAGAGCGTCATTGGGAAGACAAGCCACGTCATAACCACAAGCAAACGCGCACAATAGTGAGCTTTTGTGAAATCATTATTTTTAGAGTATTTCATCGTCCCCCCAAACTTACACTTGAACAAACTGCATTCTACTTCGCGAAATTATGGCCGACCTTCATCCACTTTAGCACGCATAGCTTAAAAGCAAAACTCACGCCACCTGACCACAAGCCTGACCCGATGCCCAGGCCCATTGGAAGTTGAAACCGCCTAAATGTCCGGTGACGTCGACGGCTTCGCCGATAAAATACAGGCCGGGGATAGAGGTGACTTCCATGGTTTTGGACGATAGCTGTTTGGTATCGACGCCGCCGACGGTGACCTCGGCGGTGCGCAGGCCTTCCGATCCGTTGGGGGTGATGCGCCAGGCGTTGATGTGTTCCGCCAAACGGCGCAAAGCTTTGTCCGAGGTCTCGACCAAACGGCTATCGACGCCCGTCCAGGCGGTCATGGCCTGGCTCAAACTTTTGGGCAGCAGCTGAGCCAGTGCGGTGCGAACATCTTGTTTGGGGTGGCGCGCCTTGGCGTGGCTCAGGTGCTCAAACACGTTTGTATCCGGCAACAGGTTGACGATGATCGTATCGCCTTTGTGCCAATATGACGATATTTGCAAAATGACCGGGCCACTGAGACCTCTGTGCGTGAATAGCAAAGCTTCGCGAAAGCTGACCTTGCCAAGCTTTACCGTTGCCTCCACCGACACACCCGCAAGGCCGTCAAGTTTGGCTAAGATTTCATGATCAAAGGTCAACGGCACCAGACCTGGGCGCGGCTCGATAACCTTAAGGCCAAAATCCTTCGCCACGGTGTAAGCAAAGCCGCTGGAGCCCATTTTCGGGATCGAAGGCCCACCGGTGGCAATCACAACAGCCTCACAGCTCATCGGACCACGATTGGTTTCGACGGTAAAGCCTTCCTCATTTTTCACCACCCGGTTGACGGTGGTTTCGGTTTGAATACGGGCCCCCGTGGCTTCGTTCAGCAGCATGTCGATGATTTGCCCCGCCGATCCATCGCAAAACAATTGCCCATGATCGCGTTCGTGATAAGCGATGCGGTAGCTGTCCACCAGGGCCATAAAATCGTGTTGGGTATAGCGCTTTAATGCCGACGTACAAAACCGTGGATTGCTAGATAAGTAATCAGACGGCGAAACAAAGAGGTTGGTGAAATTGGCCCGCCCGCCCCCGGAAATGCGAATTTTTTCCGCCACCTTGATGGCATGATCCAAAACCAAAACGCGCCGCCCCCGCTTCACCGCCGCCCCGGCACACATAAGCCCCGCCGCCCCAGCGCCAATGATGATGAGATCAAAGTCGGTCATGGTTCTGCTGCACAGCCTCAGACACCACGCCAAACAGCTCGGTGATTTGCAACGGCTTGGTTACGTACGCGAAGAAGCCAGCCTGGATGCCTTTGGCAACTTGATGCGGCAGGGCGTCGGCGGTCACGGCGATCACGGGAATATGGCGTGTTTCTTCAAGCTTTTTAAGATGGTGCAAAGCCGCATCCCCGTTCATGCCGGGCAGGTTGATATCCATCAAAATGCAATCGGGCTGTTGGGCCTGGGCCATTTCGATGCCAAGTTCTGCGGTGTGGCTGGAAATAATATTAAGATTGGGCACATTTTGGAAAATTTGTTGCATCAGCGCTAGGTTGGCTGGATTATCTTCAACATACAACACGCTGTAGTGCTGCGCTGCATCACCAAGGGGGGCACTGAGGTCAACTTTGGTGGCTTTCTTGTTTTTGGTGGCCTCTAATTGCGGCGTTATATCTACATTGGGCAACGGCATTTCAATCCAAAACGTGCTGCCCGTACCGACACGACTTTCAACACCAACCTCACCACCCATCAAACGCACCAGATTGCGGGTGATGGTCAGGCCAATGCCCATGCCTTCAATGTCCGAAGCTTCATGGCCAAGGCGTTCAAAGGGCTTAAATAAGTCGTCTTGTTTGTCTTGGGGGATGCCGGGTCCGGTGTCAGCAATGCTGATCCGCATCATGCCCGCATGATCACGGACGCCTGAGACCGTAATGCTGCCGTTTTCAGAATTGTATTTCACGGCATTCGACAGCAAGTTCAAAATCACCTGTTTCAAACGCATAAGGTCCGCAACAACGACAATATCATCGCAATGGTCTTCATCGCAATCAACCGAAATACCACGTTTGTCTGCCTGTGCTTGGATCACCGCCATGCACTCTTTCATAAGCGGGCGCAGCTCCATCGGCTCAAGGTGCAAGGTCACTTTTCCGGCTTCAATTTTCGCCAGCTCTAGCACCTGATCGATCAATTCCAGCAGATGGTCGCCGCTCTTGATAATTTGCGCGGTATTATCTTTTTGCCGTTCTGTTAAGGGATTAGCGGGGTCAAATTGTAAAAGCTGGGCGAAACCTAAGATGCCGTTCAACGGCGTGCGCAACTCATGGCTCATGGACGAAAGGAATTCTGATTTGGCATGATTCGCTTGGTCGGCCGCATCCTTGGCGTCAACCAGTTGGTCTTCAGCCTGTTTGTGATCGGTGATGTCAAACATGAAGCCTCGGAGAATTTTGGCAGCACCATCGGAAACCTGCACCGCCACCAAATCGCGCAGCCACACCTCTCGCCCATCGGCGGCAATCATACGATATTCAAATTCGTGATCTTCCCCCTGTTCGGTGCTGGACGCACAAAACGCAACCGCTTGTTCGCGATCATCGGGGTGAAGGTGATCTGGCCAGAAGTTTTCGGTCAGCCAATCTTCGCACGGATAGCCCAAAAGTTTCTCCGCCTGGGGCGAAACGTAATTGAATCGCCATGTATCAAGGTCCAGTTCCCAGGCTATGGCATTCGATGTTTCAACCAACCCCCTAAATTGCGCCTCGTTTTGAATCAGTTCTGTTTCTTTACTTTGGATCGTGCTCCGCATCGTCATAAAGCTGGACGCCAGCACGCCAAGTTCATCCGTGGACGGGCTGGGTAGCGCCGCCGTATAGTCGCCATCGGCCAACCGTTCAGCGGCATGAGTGATGCGGTTAAGGGGGGACGTAATCCCTTTGGTGATGAGGAAAGAGATCAACGCACCAAGTACGATGATTACGGCCAGGAACACCACCAGTAAGGTCTTGGTCGTAGACAAATGCTGTTCGCTGGTGCGCACGAGTTCCTCGGCTTTGTGGTTGGCGAAGGCAATCACCTCATCAATGTGAGCGGTCAGGTTCTCGACGTAACGAGCTCCTTTGCCCTTCGTAATGGTGGCGGCTTCGTTGCGCTTGCCTGCCAACATCAAACTGATGACTTCGTCGCGAATGGGTTTCCAGTCCTTAAATTCGCGGACCAGGGTCTTGATGGTGTCTGGGTTACCCAGGTAGCGTTCAACAACGATGTCAAAATCCTTTAAAGCTCGCTTTTCCTGCACGGCGACGATTTTGACGGCGGCTAAAATTTCGGCCTCAGCTTCACCCAAAGCCACATCCTTCATGCTGCGGTGCATGGCGATAATGCGCATGTTGGCATCTAAAATGGCGTTACTGACCACGTGCGGGTGCTTGTTGAACAAGGTGGTCTGCTGGGATAGACGTTCCAAACTGCTCAGCGCGTAAACGCTCCAAAGGATGGCGAGAAAAATCACGGCGGCAAAGCCACCCCAAAGACGCACGGCAACGGTTGTATTCTTCAACATCCAACAAGCCCGTTCTTAATTTCTTATAGCTCAAAACTATCAAACTACGGTGTGAAATCATAGGCATTATATCGGTGCTAAAAAGGTTTTAAAGACGGATCGATTAAACGCTCGCCAAGCACACCGTAAAGCGCGCACCCTGGGGATTACCTTCGCCGTCTTGCACAGTTTCAGCTTTCAGCGTGCCGCCGTGGGCTTCGATGATTTGCAAGGATATGGATAGGCCAAGGCCGGAGTGGCGGCCGAAGGCTTCTGCTTCTGGGCGTTCGGTATAAAAGCGGTTGAAGATGGCTTGTTCTTTGCCCGGCGCTATACCGGGGCCAGAATCTTCGACGGTGACGCGGATACAACCACTTTCTCGCCACGCCTTCAGATGAATAGGCGCGTCCGGTGGACTGAACGAAACGGCATTGCTGAGCAAGTTGCGAAACACCTGCATCAAACGGTCTTCGGTGGCATCGACGATCAAATCGTCTTCGATGTCGAGGTGAAGGTTCGGTCCGTTTTCGCCCTCGCCTGCCCCATGGATGTCTGCCAAAGTGATCAACAAGTGGCCCAAGTCCACCTGTTTATTTTCCGCCCGCGACAGTTCCGCATCCAATCGTGAAGCGTCGGAAATGTCGGTAATCAGACGATCCAAGCGTTCCACATCGTCTTGAATGATGGCCATTAATTTTTGCAATTTTTTAGGGTCTTTTACCAGCCGCGTGGTTTCAACGGCGCTTTTTAAGCTGGTTAAGGGATTTTTGATTTCGTGAGAGACATCGGCGGCAAAGGCTTCGATGGCGTCCATGCGGGTCCACAGGGCTTCGGTCATTTCGCTCAAAGCCAGCGCCAAGTCGCCAATTTCATCATCCCGGGCGGTCATTTGCGGAATCGTGTGTTGGCGGTGATGACCATGACGGATGCGTTCGGCGGCGCGGCTTAAGATGCGAATGGGCCGGGCAATGGTGCCACCCAAATACAACGACACCAAAATGGTAAAAACCAGCGTGACCAAGAAGACTTGCAAGGTGTCTTTGCGCACCGCGTACATAATTTTATCAATGTCTTCGGACGTTTTCGACAGCATCAACACGCCCAACGTATGTTTGTAACGCGTGACCGGAAGCGCCACCGACATCACCAGCGATCGATCCGGCATATTGCGGTGGGCCATCCACACTTCGCCGCGCATGGCCCCGATAACTTCTTCGTAATCGGTGCCGCGTTGCTGAATGTTTTCAAAGTACGGTGGGTAGTCTTCGATGCCGGGCAACCAAAAATAAATCACATCCAAATAGCTAAACGCTTTATCGAGCAGGCTGTTGGGTTCTTGATCGGAAATAGGCGGTTCTAGGTTTTCGGCCTCGACCACTTCGCCACCGGGTTGCAACAAATCTCTAGAATCAGCCACCAAGTCACCGTTGACGGCAAACAAGCGCGCGCGCGTTTGCGCCGTGAAGGCGAGACGTCTAACGATTTGAATAGCTAAGTCCGGCAACAACTGTTGACCCACGGGCGACACCGCACTTTCGCTCAACGCCACGGAAAAAATTTCTCCATTAGACCGCAACGCCGATAGCTCCGTTACAATCAATGAACGGCGGTATTCGCCCAGGTAAAACAAGCCTACTAACAACAACGCCGGGGCCAGCAAATTGACAGCCATGATGCGTTTGGTCAGCGGTGAAAAGCGTTGATCACAGGTTGGGGGTCTTGGGGGTGCAGGGGGTGTAGTGTCAGACGACATCAATTTTCGCTCACTCGCCACCATACCGATAGCCAACGCCGTACAGGGTTTCAATGGCGGAAAACTCACCATCGGTTTCCCTAAATTTGCGGCGTAAACGTTTGATGTGACTGTCGATGGTGCGGTCATCAACATAGATGTGTTCGCCATACGCCGCATCAATCAGTTGATCGCGGCTTTTGACATGCCCCGGATTGCGCGCCAAGGCTTGGATCAGCAAAAATTCGGTCACGGTTAAGTTGACGTGTTTGCCTTTCCAGGTGCTGAGATGACGGCTGGCATCCAACATCAAATCGCCACGTTGGACAATTTCGGCCGTGGCAGCAGCAGGTTCACGGCGGCGCAACACCGCGCGAATGCGTTCAATCAGCAAGCGTTGAGAAAACGGTTTTTTGATATAATCATCCGCACCCATGCGCAGCCCCATGGCCTCGTCGATTTCATCGTCTTTTGAGGTCAGAAAAATAACCGGCAGATCGCTGCGTTTGCGCAATTCATCCAACAGCTCCATGCCATCCATGCGGGGCATTTTTATATCCAGAACGGCAAGGTCTGGCGGGTTGCGGCTGATTTCACGCAAGGCCTCGGCTCCATCCTTATAGGTCAGGACTTTAAAGCCTTCGGCTTCCAAGGTCATGGAAACGGACGTGAGGATATTGCGATCGTCGTCAACCAGAGCGATGGTTTGAACCATGAATTTTCCAACTTTACTTATTTTTATTAAAGGCCATGGTACTTGAACGTGTCATTATGGCAAAATTATAGTTGTAATACGAATATGCAATCATAAACAGGTACAGGCCCTTCAAGGACATCAAACGTGAGCGATTTTTCCCACAATATAGGAAGCCTAGCGCGGCTGCTGATGGAATCAGCCCGCGACTTGGCGCCGATTGTCGTGGTGATCGTTTTTTTCCAAGTGGTGGTCATTCGCCAACCTTTCCCCAATTTATCAGATATTTTAATTGGCACCGCCCTGGTGGTTATCGGCTTGACGCTGTTTGTGCGCGGTCTTGAAATGGGCTTGTTTCCGCTGGGGGAATCCATGGCCCAGGCCTTTGCCCGCAAAGGCAGCGTTATGTGGATGTTGCTGTTTTCCTTTGCTTTGGGCTTTGGCACTACGGTGGCAGAACCGGCCCTGATTGCGGTCGCCAAAGAAGCTGCCCAAACGGTTGCCGAAGCCGGACACATCCTGGCCGATGAACAATCGCTCAAAAACTATGCCTTTGGTCTGCGCATGACGGTCGCCGTATCGGTGGGATTCGCCATTATGGTTGGTGTGATCCGCATTGTGAAAGGCTGGCCGATCCAAGGTTTGATCATGGCGGGCTATTTAGGCGTGGTGGTGTTGACGTTTTTCGCCCCCCCGGAAATTATTGGCATTGCTTATGATTCCGGCGGCGTTACCACATCCACTATCACCGTGCCATTGGTCACCGCACTTGGGGTTGGTTTAGCTACGTCCATTCGCGGTCGCAACCCCATGACCGATGGTTTCGGGTTGATCGCGTTGGCCAGTTTAACCCCCATGATGTTCGTCATGGTTTACGGCATCGTGTATTGAGGGGGCGGGCAATATGAACTTAATCCATCACATTCTCGCCACAGGCTATGCCACGCTCTTTGACGTAGTGCCGATTGCCGCTATTTTGATTTTTTTTCAGGTCGTCGTCTTGAAAAAAATTCCGCCCAACCCAAAACGAATCATAGCTGGGTTTGCCTATGTTTTGGTGGGCCTGACCGTTTTTTTGGTGGGATTGGAAATGGCGTTGTTTCCGGTCGGCGAAACCATGGCCCGTCAATTGACGGACCCTGAATTTATCGGATCGAGCGCGGCCTTGGGCATCGTCGATTGGCGCGATTATATGTGGGTCTATATTTTTGCAGCTGCCATTGGCTTTGCCACCACAGCGGCGGAACCATCCCTGATCGCGGTGGCTTTGAAGGCCCAACAAGTTTCGGGGGGCGCTATTCAAGCGTGGGGCTTACGCCTTGCGGTGGCGCTGGGCGTGGCCATCGGCGTGTCGTTGGGGGCCTATCGCATTGTCAGCGGAACCCCGCTACATTGGTACATTATTGCGGGCTATGTGGTGGTTCTGATCCAAACCATCTGGGCCTCTAAATTTATTGTCGCTTTGGCTTATGATTCCGGCGGCGTCACCACCTCGACGGTGACGGTGCCGGTGGTCACCGCCTTAGGACTTGGGTTAGCGTCGACCATTCCGGGACGCAGCCCGCTGTTAGATGGCTTCGGCCTGATTGCCTTTGCCAGTTTGTTTCCCATTATGTCTGTATTGGCCTACGCCAAGCTGGCCGAATGGATGCAGGTTTGGCGACAAAAACGTGAATACAAACGAGACGAACATGAGGAAGAGGGGAAAATCCTGTGAATATGAAAATGATAATGGCGTTGGTTAAAGACGAAATTACCCAAACCATCATTGATGCCGCAAGGGACGCGGGTGCCACCGGAGCCACGGTGATCACCAGCGCCCAAGGGGAGGGCTTAAAACCAGGGAAAACTTTTTTTGGCCTTGATTTAGCAACCCAGCGTGACATCATTATTTTTCTGGTGGCCGAACCCAAAGCGCGGGAAATTTTGGAAACAATTGCGAAAGCTGGTCAATTCGACGAAGATCCAGGATCAGGCATTGCGTGCCAAATCAGCCTAGAAGATACGGTTGGCCTAAGTACACAATTGCCAACATTGATTCACGAAGTTGAGGATGAGCTATGAGCGATAAAAATTACATCAAAATTTCCGACGTGATGTCAACGTCGATTAAGACCATTGATGCAACCTCGACCGTAACCGAGGCCATTAACCTGATGCGCGAAACCGGGGTGAGTTCTCTGGTCACCGAACGCCGGGATGTGTCTGACGAATATGGACTGGTGGTGGTATCTGATATTGCCAAGCGCGTCATTGCCGAAAACCGATCACCGGACCGGGTCAATGTCTATGAAATTATGACCAAACCTGTACTCAGCCTGCATATTGAAATGAACATTCGCTATGCGGTGCGCATGTTGGTTCAATTTAAATTATCCAGGGCTTTGGTCGTCGATGAACGCCGCACCCCGGTCGGTATCGTGACGTTGCGCGACATGGTTTTGCGTCACGACGAAGGGTAAGTAACACCGTGACGACCAAGCCACCGCCCAGCACCTCGGCCCGCCTTGCCCGGCTCATCGCACGCGGTGCCACATCCGGGGCCCTGGCAACCGTACGCGTAAGCGCTAAGGACAAAGGTTGGCCGTATGTATCAAAGGTCGGATTAGCCTTAGACGTCGAAGGCGCCCCGCTTTTCTTATTTTCCACACTGGCCGCCCATACCCAAGACCTATTGTCGGATTCAAGAGCTTCGCTGTTGATCCAAACCTTAAACTCTGATGCAAATCCCCTGCAAGCACCGCGCACCACTTTGGTCGGACTGGTCGAACGGCTAGACATTGACACCGACCAGTATGAACGCGCCCGGTACTTATCACGTCACCCAGAAGCCGCCCAGTATGCAAATTTTGGTGACTTTTCCATGTGGCGTATGGTCGTGAAAAAAGTTCACTATGTCGGTGGTTTTGGCTTGGCAAAGTGGGCCAAAGCTAGCGATTACCTAACCCCTGCCCCCGATTTAAAGGCCAGCGAAACCAAAATTATCAAGACCATAAATCACGAAAAATCCCATCAACTGGATTTGGCTTTGGCTCAGGTGAGCGGACACTCGAATCCTGGGTGGCAGGTCCGTTCTATCGATACGGACGGTTTGCTGGCCGTCCACGCGAAGGGATTAGAGGCGCGGCTTGATTTTAAAACGCCGGCCAAAAACGTACGCAGCTGGCGCGAGCGCTTTACGCGAAGGCTTTAAAATGCCAATTTAGATGCTTATCTGGTTTGGAACTGGGAAAAACCGTGGATTTTGCAATACTCGCCGCCATTCTTGCCCTCTTTATGTCCATGGGAGCCATGTGGCTGACCGGAGGCGTGTTAAAAAAGCTGGATGAGCAAAACCAAATTTTTTTACAAACCCATATCACGTCCTTGCGCAAGGACGTCAAGGGCATGGAAGCTGGCCTGCATAAAACAGGAGCTTCCATAGCCGATTTACAAAACGTTCGCGAAGGGATGCAGACGCGACTGACAGAACACACCACCCAGATTGAAAAGCTAAAAACGGAAATCGCGAGACTGAACAAAGAAATTTTCGTTTTAGATCGTTCGATTCCGGATCGTTATCGCAATCGTACCACTGTGGCCCCGACCCAACCGGTCGCCGCAAAACCTCCATCAAGTTCTTAATAAACATGACGTCAATTTAAGGTTTCGGTTTGTTGAGACTCCCGCTAGGGTACTGCCATAACTGTGCAGCGGGAGCGAAATTTATGCCGAATTTGAACGATACGCCTACGCCTCACCAAGGCCTCATCGCCTGGGTTCAAGGCATTGCCAAACTGACCAAACCAGCCGCCATTCATTGGTGTGACGGCTCACAGGCTGAATATGACCAGCTTTGTGCCGAGATGGTCAGCAAAGGCACGCTCATTAAATTGAACGAGACCAAGCGTCCCAATAGTTATTTGGCACGGTCCAATCCGTCCGATGTCGCCCGCGTTGAAGACAGCACCTATATTTGTTCCGAAAACGAAAAGGATGCGGGCCCCACCAACAATTGGATGGACCCAACCGAAATGCGCAGCCTTTTGGGGGGCCTATTTGACGGCTGTATGGCAGGCCGGACCCTTTATGTTGTACCGTTTTCCATGGGTCCACTGGGCTCACCCATTGCTCACATAGGCGTGCAATTAACCGACAGCGCTTATGCCGCCGCTTCTATGCGCATCATGACCCGTATGGGCCAACCCGTTTTGGACGTGCTGGGCAAGGATGGAGCGTTCGTGCCGTGCATTCATTCCTCTGGCGCCCCTTTGGCGGCTGGCGAAACCGACGTGGCGTGGCCGTGCAATGATACCAAATATATTGTTCATTACCCCGACACTCGTGAAATTTGGTCCTATGGATCTGGCTATGGCGGCAATGCCTTGTTGGGTAAAAAATGCTTTGCCTTGCGCATTGCTTCGGCCATGGCACGCGACGAAGGCTGGTTGGCCGAACACATGTTGATTGTTGGCTTGGAAAGCCCCGAAGGCGAAAAAACCTATATCGCGGCCGCCTTTCCATCGGCCTGTGGCAAAACCAACTTGGCCATGCTCATTCCCCCCGCTGGCTTTGAAGGCTGGAAAGTATGGACAGTCGGTGATGACATTGCCTGGATCAAGCCAGGTGCAGACGGCAAGTTGTATGCCATCAACCCCGAATACGGCTACTTCGGCGTGGCCCCTGGAACCTCGATGCAGTCCAACCCATCAGCCATGCAAACCTTAGACAAAAGCTGCATATACACCAACGTGGCCTTGACCGATGACGGCGATGTGTGGTGGGAAGATATGAGCCCTCCGCCAGCCCACGCCATTGATTGGAAAGGCAACGACTGGACCCCAGACTCACCCACCCCAGCCGCCCACCCGAACGCTCGGTTCGCGGCCCCGGCGGCTCAATGCCCCAGCATCGATCCGGCATGGGAAGATCCCAAGGGCGTGCCAATTTCGGCCTTTGTCTTTGGTGGCCGGCTGTCAAAGACCTTCCCGCTGGCCTATCAAGCCTTTGATTGGAACCACGGCGTTTATATGGCTGCGACCATGGGTTCAGAAGCCACAGCAGCAGCGGTCGGTCAAGCGGCCATCCGCCGTGACCCGTTCGCCATGTTGCCGTTCTGCGGCTATAACATGGGCGATTATTGGCAACACTGGGTCGATTTTGGAACGAAGGTTTCCCAACCACCTGAAATTTTCCGCGTTAACTGGTTCCGTAAAGATGAAAATGGCAAGTTCATGTGGCCTGGATTTGGTCAGAACATGCGCGTTCTAAAATGGATTGTTGATCGTGTGAATGGCAACGGCAATGCGGTCAAAAGCCCGCTGGGTCACATGCCAACACATGCGGATATCACCTGGGACGGGCTTGAATTTGACAACGACCACTTCCACCATCTGATGGAAGTCGATCGCGCTGGAGCCATGGCGGACGCCGAAGATCAAAGTGAACTGTTTGGTCGGTTTGGGGATCGACTTCCCGCTGAAATGGAACGTCAACGCCAAGCCCAAATTGAACGGCTTAAGGTGGCTCCCGAAGTGTGGAAACTGCCCGTTTAGGGGTCAGTCATCCTCATCAACAATTTTGTCCAGTGGGAGGTGGCAGTGGGGACACACGCCCCCTTCCGCTGTGCCTTTTTGATGCTCGGCGGCCTTTATAATTGCCGTCACATCAGATTTATTTAAGTTAAGGCGCTGTACCAAGGCATCTAGCTCTTGTTGTTCCAAGCCATCAATAACACCGTCCTCCAAAGCATCTTGAACGTGTTCTTCCAACATCACCCGGCGGCGATGTAAGGCATTATTAAAGCCCGAAGCTAAAATACCCGCTGGTAGCGCCACCATGCCCAAACCAATGATACCAATAAAAGCCCCTACAATTTTGCCATAAGGGGTGATCGGGATCATGTCACCATAGCCCACGGTGGTCATGGTGATAATGGCCCAATACATGGCAGCGGGGATCGATGAAAAAACGCCCGGTTGAGCTTTGTGTTCAAAAACAAAGGCCAATGTCGACCCCATGATCATCAGCAACAACGACACAAACATGGCCGCGCCGATGGTTCGAGATTCTTCGCGAAACACCTGCAACAACAGAGTCATAGCACTGGAATAGCGGGTCAGTTTGAAAATGCGCAGCAATCGAAGCGCGCGCAATATACGCAGATCGGCACCCAAAACCATCGACATGTAAAACGGCGCAATGGCAATCACATCTATGATCGCAAACCACGTCAACATATAGCGGACACGGCCTTTGACAGGGTGGGCATGATCCGGTTTCCAGGGGTTGTCGATGGCTGACCACACCCGGGCTATGTATTCTACGGTGAAGATCATGACGGAGAAAATATCAAAGTAATGAAAGACCAGATGAAATTCAGCCTCGATTGACGCCACCGATTCCAAGATCACCGCCACCACGTTAAGGCTGATCAGCCAGATTAAGGCAATGTCTACGCGATGGGTCAGCGCATCGGCGTTGTTGAAGGCATACAAAATCTCAGCCGTGCGCATGCGGGCACGTCGATAAGGACTGAGGGGGCGAGCTTCATCTTCCATATCAATAGGATAGCGCGAAGTTGCTCGCCATAAAAGTATTGTTTTTAGCGCTTAGCTTTTGGCGTGGCGGGCACCTTGGATCGCCAAAATCAACCACCCCAATATCAAAAGGCTGCCACCCAGCGGGGCCGCCCCGGTGACGGGCACGAATTGCAGACCCGCGAAGACATAAAGCGTGCCCGCAAACAGAACGATACCCGCTTGGAAAAATCCCCCGGCCATGCTGAGCCAGCGGTTGGGACCACGGCTCAGCAGCAATCCCACGCCCAACAAGGCCAGCGCGTGCCACATCTGATACTGCGAGCCCATCATAAAGACATCACGGATATCTGGCACATCACCCAAGGCGTGCCAGCCATATGCCCCCATACCAACGGCCATCGCCGCGTTCAGGCCCGAAAGAAGTATCCAAATGTTCATGTTCTATTCCTTTAACGATATCTTGAGCGTTTGCGATTTACTTTTAAAGTATGATTGTTCGAAATGCATTTTTTGTTTTGGTTTTTCCCGTGGTTTTTTTGACGGCGGGAGCGGCCCTTTTATCCATACCGCTGACGGTTCCATTTGCGTTGAGCACCGTGCTGCCCGCACTCCCCTATACTTTGGGCTTTGGCGCCATCGTGCTTGGGTGGCGGTTTAAGACGCCGCGCGTTGTGTTGATGGTGACCCTGATGTTGGGTGCCCATTGGGTCCTTACAACCTTTGTTCCAGATTTAGAACACGCAGGCGCTCGGTCTCGCGAACTAATGGTTATTTATGCGGCCTTATCCGTGCTGTTCCCGGTTAACGCGGTGCTGATTGCCGGCATGGCCGATCGCGGCATGGCCTCAAAAAGTGTGGTCGCTTGGGGGCTGTTTATTCTATTGCAAATCATTGCCTTGTTGGTGGTGTGGGATGCGGGTTTGGGACCGGGAACGTGGGTTGATGAAGCCCTTCATGTCCGGGTCTTTGATACGGTCTGGGATTATTGGTCGTTGTTACCCCAACCCGCCATTGTGCTGTTTTTTGTCGTTACCTTGGCGTTGTTTAGTCGCGCCATTTGGAGCGGTACCGCCATTGACGGAGGCCTGTTTGGTGCGGTTGCGACCTGTGGCATGGCTCTGCATGGTGCCGGACAAGGCAATTTGCCGCATATCATGATTTCTTTGGGCTGCTTAGGTTTGATCGTAGCGATGGTTCAAGAAGGTTACCGCTTGGCCTATATCGACGAATTGACCAATTTACCGGGCCGGCGCGCTTTGATGCACGATTTGCACACCTTAAACGGACGCTTTACGGTCTCTATGTTAGACGTCGACCACTTCAAAAAATTCAATGATACTTACGGCCATGATGTAGGCGATCAGGTGTTAAAACTGGTTGCCAGCCGCATGATGAAAGTCACCGGAGGCGGACGAGCCTTTCGGTATGGCGGTGAAGAATTTACGGTTCTATTCCCTCGCAAATCGGCCAAAGAAGCTTTGCCCCATTTGGACAAGTTACGCAAAGCCATTGCCGAGTCCAGTTTCGAGCTGCGCAATGAGGACCGCCCCAAAGAAAAACCACCCGCCACCGCCAAAGCCAAGATCAAGACACAAAACAAGGACCATGTCAGCGTCACCATTTCCATAGGGGCCGCCGAACACATACCGGGGCAACCGCCTGCGGAATCTCTCAAACTTTCTGATCAGGCGCTGTATCGCGCCAAAGACGCTGGTCGCAACCGCGTCTCAGTGTAGTCCGCCGATCAAAAAATAATTTAAATTTGCCTCGCAATTCGGTGGGTGGATAACTATATATAGTGCATATAGACTACCTTAACGCATTCTGTGAGATTTCATGAAAGTTTGGAACGCAACCGCGCTCATAACAGAGGTCAATGCATTTTGGTTTGGTGAACCAGAATCCCCTGAATTTGGTCATCTACGTGAAGCTTGGTTTCGCAAAGACACTGACTTTGACCAGCAAATTCATGACCGTTTTGGCGATGCCATCGACGCCGCCGGGCGCGGTGATTTGCAGGATATGGCAGAGACCCCGCTTGGAACTCTGGCCTTGTTGGTGTTGTTGGATCAATTCACCCGCAATACCGAACGCGGCACCGGACGCATGTATGCCAATGATGAATACGCAATTCAAATTGCTGATGCCGCCATCCTAAAAGGATTTGATCTAAAAGTGAACGCAGCGATGCGGCAGTTTTTCTATATGCCCTATGAACACAGCGAAAATTTGGGGCGGCAAAACTGTTCGGTGGCGTTGTTTGAAGCCTTGGGCAATCCAGAGGCGCTTAAATGGGCCGTGCAACACCGCGATATCATCGTCCGTTTTGGTCGTTTTCCGCATAGAAATGCCCACCTAAACCGTCCTAACACCGCCGAAGAAGAAGACTTCCTTAAACAAGCTGGCTCATCGTTTTAGGTTCGCCCTAGCCCTTCAAAGCACAACTGCCATTGTCACACCCCGCCGCCGCAGGGCATTGAGGCCTTGGCGGTGCGGCCTGGCCACCAACGACAGGTGCCGACAAACCCTTGGACACTTTTTTTGAGCCACACGTCGGACATTTAAGCCCGTTTGCCTTCAATTGCGCCTGGCAGTCTTCATACCCCTCAAAATGCTCTGCAAACTCGTGGTCATTGGCACAGATAAGTGTGTAAGAAATCATGTTTGGGTCCTTGGCGTGAGGGCGGCATAGGCGAGCCTACCGTTTTAAGTATTCCCTATCTGCACAAGCCGCAACATAAAAGGTCGCCAGGCGGCGTTCAGACCAACGAGCCTCTTAATGGCGCACGATGTGAACCGAACACGGTGCGCGACGTGCGACACGACTGGCGACAGAGCCGAGCACGTAATCAGAGATATCCGGATCATGAGAGTTCAAAACGATCAAGTCGGCTTTGATTGTTGAAGCGTATTCAAGAATTTCGGTCGCGGGCTTACCCTCAAGAACAACCGCATCGGTACACTTATACTGGGCCGCTAAGGTGCACAGTTCTTGTTCAGCATCTGCTTTGCGCTTCTCAAGAAGGCCGCTTGGAATGGAAGAAACAATGTACTTTGGCACCCCGTCAATGACATGCAAAAAGATCAAGGTGCCGTCCATTATCTTGGCAATGCCTTGCGCCATTTTTATGCAGGCGTCGTTATCGTCACGTTTTGATAAATCAATCGCAACCAACACTTTTTTCATTTTTCTCACCTTCTCCGTTGTCTTGCGACCAAACGCTGCACCCTCAGAAACACTCTTTATAAAGTGCTTTTGCGGCTTCAAGCGTCAGTTCCACCGGATTGCCGCCCGCACACGGGTCCGCAATAGCCATCGCCGCCAGCTCGTCAAGGCGATCATCCTTGGCCCCCAATGCGCCAAGCGTATTTGGCACGCCCAGATCTGCACGAAGCTGCATGATGTGGGCAAAGAAACCATCGAAACCTCCGCCAATGCCCAGATAGGCGGCGGCGGCACTGATCCTGTCTTCGATAGCGGGTCGATTAAATTTCAAGACGGCGGGCATGACCACCGCATTGGTCATACCGTGATGGGTGTTGTAAGTCGCACCGATGGGATGGGCCAACGCGTGCATTCCGCCCAAACCCTTTTGAAACGCCACCGCGCCCATGGCGGCCGCACTCATCATGTGGCTGCGCGCCTCAATGTCGCCTGGATTGGCAAACACCTTGGGCAGGTTTTCATTGACCAAGCGCAGACCCTCCAAAGCAATCCCTTGGCTCATGGGGTGATAGAACGGCGAACTGTAAGCTTCTAGGCAGTGAATGAAAGCATCTAGGCCGGTTCCGACCGTAAACACTTGCGGCATTCCCACCGTCAGTTCGGGATCGCAAATGACAATCGACGGCATGATTTTGGGATGAAAGATGATCTTCTTTACATGTGAGGCTGAATTGGTCAAAACCCCGGCTCGGCCAACTTCAGACCCGGTCCCCGCTGTGGTCGGCACGGCGATGATGGGGGCAATACGGCTGGCATCGGCACGGGTCCACCAATCGTCAACGTCTTCAAAATCCCAAATAGGCCGGGTCTGGTGAGCCTGAAAAGCAATCAGCTTACCCAGGTCAAGCCCTGAGCCACCACCGAACGCAATGACACCATCGTGGTCGCCTGCGTTATAGACCTTCACACCCGCTTCGAGGTTGTTGTCGTTAGGATTGGGATCGACCTCTGAAAACATCGCCTTGCCAAGCCCGGCTTGATCCAACAGAGCGAGCGCATTTTGCGTAATTTCCATGTTCGCCAGTCCCCGGTCGGTGACCAGAAGTGGGCGTTTCATGCCCACGGCGGCGCACGCCTCGGTAATTTCCTTAATCCGGCCCGCACCAAAACGCACGGCGGTGGGATAGCTCCAATTTGCAACAATGGACATGATGGCTAAGCTTTCTTCAAATGATAAGATTTAGGGCGGGTGAGGTTTTGAAAACCGATCACCGACAAGGCGCCGCCGCGTCCCGTTGACTTGCATCCGGTCCAACACAAACCGGGATCAACAAAATCGGCGCGGTTCATAAATACGGTACCGACCTGTAACTGAGCCCCAATGACGGCGGCGCGGTCACTGTCTTGGGTCCACAAAGACGCCGTCAGACCAAAATCGGAATCGTTGATCAAGGCGATCGCTTCGGCGTCATCTTTGACCTTCATAATGCCCACCACAGGGGCAAAGGTTTCATCGCGCATCACCCGCATGGTGTGGTCAACGTTGGTCAAAATTTGCGGTGCCAAATACGCGCCGCCATCGTCTTTTGGAAACAATGCCGCATCAATCATCGGCACGGCACCATCGGCAATGGCTTCGTTCACCTGAGCCCGAGCTTCGTCGGCAAATCGCTTGTGAGCCATGGGACCAAGGGTGGTTTCTTCATCTAACGGATTGCCCAGTTTATAGCCTGAAACAATCGCGACTGCCTTTTCGACAAAGGCATCATAAAGGCTTTCAACCACATAAATGCGTTCAATACCGCAACAGCACTGACCTGCGTTGAACATGGCGCCATCGATCAAGGTGTCGACGGCGGCATCCAGATTGGCGTCCTCCCTCACGTACCCAGCATCTTTGCCACCCAGTTCAAGGCCTATGCCTGTGAAGGTCCCCGCCGCCGCGCGTTCAATTGCCTGCCCACCACCGACCGAACCGGTAAAGTTGACAAAATCAAAGCTTTTGGCGGCAATCAGAGCCGAGGTGGTGTCGTGATCTAAAAACACATTCAAAAACACATCGCTGGGTAGTCCGGCTTCAACAAAGGCCTGCACCATACGTTCCCCGACCAACAAGGTCTGGCTGGCGTGTTTGATGATCACGGTATTGCCCGCAATCAACGCCGGAGCGATGGTGTTAATGGCCGTCATATAGGGATAGTTCCACGGCGCAATAACCATCACCACGCCCTGCGGTTCACGCACGATGTGCCGATCAAACGCCGCACTGTTTTCCACAATAATCGGCTTTAAGGCGTCTTCGGCAATGTCGGCCATATACGACGCGCGATCATTGACGCCCCCAAATTCGCCGCCGTAACGCACAGGACGGCCCATCATATGCGCCAGTTCCACAACAATTTCGTCGTTCATTTCACCCAAACGCTTGATGCCTGCGCGCACCAACGCAATGCGTTCAGCCAAAGGCCGCGCAGCCCATGAAGGTTGAGCAAGGCGGGCCTTGGCAACAATCGTCGAGGCTTGGTCTAGGGTCGCTACAGGCCGTTCGGCACACACCGAACCGTCCACGGGGGAGGTACATTTTATCATGTTGGTCATGGTTATTTTCTCTATGCTCTTTCAAAGCCACGGCGGACTTCCCAGTCCGTGACGCGGCGGTCTTGTTCATGTTGTTCCCAGCGTCCTGCATGGACATAGTGATCAATCACCTCGTCACCCATGGCCGTACGCAGCATTGTCGAGCTGTCCAGTTCTTGAATGGCATCGCGCAACGTGTGAGGAATTTCGCGGACATCCGTGCCGTTGTAGGCATCGCCAACAAACGCGGGTTCTAAGGCACGTTTGTTTTCAACACCATCGATCCCAGCCGCCAACAGGGCCGCCATCGCCAAATAGGGATTCATGTCGGCGCCACCAACCCGGCATTCGATGCGCACGGCCTTGGTGTTGGCGCCACATATGCGGTACCCGGCGGTGCGATTGTCGACCGACCAGATCGCCTTGGTCGGGGCAAAGGTGCCTTCCATAAAGCGTTTGTAGGAATTGATGTACGGGGCCAAGAAATACGTGATTTCGCTGGCGTGAAGCAATTGCCCGGCTAAATAATGGCGCATCAGCCCTGACATGCCATGGTCTTCTTGGGGATCAAAAAACAACGGCTTGCCGTCCAAGCTCCACAAGGATTGATGAATGTGTGATGAGCTTCCAGCGGCATCATAGCTCCACTTCGCCATGAAGCTGATGGACCGACCTTTCGCCCAAGCGATTTCCTTGCAGCCATTTTTGATGATCGCGTGGCGGTCCCCCATGCTTAGGGCATCGGCGTAACGCACATTGATTTCGGCTTGTCCGGCACAGGCTTCACCTTTGGAATTTTCCACCGGGACATCGGCTCCGTTCAAACCCACGCGAATGGCGCGCATGACGTCTTCTTCTTTGGTGGTTTGGAAGATGTGATAATCTTCGTTGTAGGTGCTGATGGGCGTAAGGCCTTGGTGCCCTTTAGCCGCCGCCTCTTCAAAGCTTTCTTTAAACAGAAAAAATTCCAGTTCGGTGGCCATAAACGCTTTCATGCCCAAGGCGTCCAAACGGGCAATCTGCTTTTTCAAGATGGCCCGTGGAGAATGGGCAATGGGTTCATGGGTCAAGTGGTCAAGCACGTCGCAGATCACCAAGGCGGTGCCATCAAGCCACGGAATCAGACGCAAAGTCTCTAGGTCTGGCTTCATCGCATAATCGCCATAACCCGACTCCCAGCTTGTCGATTTATAACCATCAACGGTCACCATTTCCAAATCATTGGCGAGCAGATAGTTGCAGCAATGGGTTTCTTCCCAAGCGCTGTCGACGAAAAATTCAGCCTGCATACGCTTGCCCATCAAACGACCTTGCATATCCACCAAAACGGCCAAAACTGTATCAATTTCTCCGTCTTGAACGGCTTTTTTTAAACCGTCAAACGTCAACTTACCTGCCATATTAATCACCTAAACTCGTTCAAATTTAAAAAATAATGCGTCTTTAATATAGATGAGTTTATGAAAAATCATAAGCTCCAAAAAGCCCCTGGGGAGGGGAACCCAAGGGCATTTAGGATGGCGAGGCTGCCAACGCATTGACCGCCTCGCCACACATATAGGTCCAGATCAGCCGTAACGGTACGGACGTCCAGCTTTGGTCATATCGGCATTGTACTTTTTGAAAATTTCCACAACCTTGGCTTTGGTTGGAGATTCTGCCGCAATTTCGTCCCAGAACTTAACAGCGGCCGACTCAACGGTCGCCCATTCGGCATCTGGAATGGTGGTTAGTTTCATGTCAGAGCCGTTGACACGAAGCGAGGCTTCACCACCCCAATACCACCACTGGCGATAGTAATGCGAGCTGTCCATGGCCAACCTTAACAATTGTTGTAAGTGAGTTGGCAATTCGTTGAAACGATCCATATTGGCGAAGAACGAACCAGCCCACGCACCAGAGATGTTGTTGGTCAAGAAGTAGTCCGTCACTTTGGACCAGCCAACGGTGTAATCTTCGGTGATACCCGACCAGGCAATACCATCAAGTTCACCCGTTTGGATGGCGACTTCAACGTCTTCCCACGGCAACGTCACAGGGATCACGCCAAACTGCGACATGAAACGACCCGCTGTTGGGAAGGTAAAGACACGTTTGCCCTTCAAATCAGCAAGGCTGTTGATTGGCGTTTTGGTGGCGAAATGGCAGGGGTCCCAAGCTCCGGCAGAAATGTGCTTAATACCAACTTTGGAATATTCTTCATCCCAAATTTCATTCAAACCATACTGGTTGAACAGCACCGGAACATCTAACGAATAGCGGCTGGCAAATGGGAAATAGCCGCCGAAAACAGTCACTTCTGTTGGCGAAGCCATGGAGTCATCATCAGACTGAACGGCGTCAATGGTGCCTTTTTGCATGGCGCGGAACAGTTCACCCGTTGGCACCAATTGGTCGGCATAAAACAGTTCGATCACCATTTCGCCATTGGCGGCTTTGTTGAAGGCATCAATGGCTGGCTTAATAACATGCTCACCTAACGCTGGACCGGCATAGGTTTGCATCCGCCATTTAATGGTCTTGTTTGCTTTGGCTTGAACCGCTGGTGCGGCGGGAGCTTCTTTTTTTGCTTCCTCTTTTTTGCCACAAGCAGCAAGAGCGACAGTCGCAGCAGCCCCGGCTGCAACCATGCCCGTCTTCTTTAAAAAGTCGCGTCTTTTCGTCATTTTAACGTACTCCCTTTCAATGTATTAGTTCCTGTAGACACTTTCGAATAAATTTTTCTAAGGTGATTTATTTCGAGTAGACGTAATTCGGTAGCCATAATGCGATATCGGGGACGGCCATAATCAAGGCCAAGGCCACCAGCATGACCAAAACGAAGGGAAGAATTGAGCCATAGATATCCCGCATCCCAATTTCCGGCGGGGCCATAGCGCGCATCAAAAACAAATTATAACCAAACGGCGGCGTCATATACGCGATCTGAGTGGTGACGGTGTAAAGCACCCCGTACCAAATCAAATCAAAGCCCAGCGCCGCCACCAGGGGGACATAAAGCGGGGCGACGATCACCAACATGGCGGTATCATCCAAGAACGTACCCATCACCAAAAAAGACAGCTGCATCAAAATCAAAATGGTCCAAGGGCTGAGCCCCAGTTGGTCGGTGAACAGGTGATCAATGGCCTTCACCGCGCCAAGACCATCAAACACCGCCCCAAACCCCATCGCCGCCAAAATAATCCACATAAACATGCACGACACAGCCAAGGTCTGACGCAACGACGTCTCAAGCACCTTGATCGTCATCCGCCGCTTAACGATTGCAGCAAACAACGCCGCCAAAGCACCCAGCGCAGAACTTTCCACCAAGCTGGTCCAGCCATTCACAAACGGCACCATCATTGATCCGAAAATAACCAACGGCAAAAGTCCTGCTCTCAGCAACCGCATTTTTTCCGCGAACGGGACGTTGCGTTCTTCTTTGGGCAACGCCGGGCCAAGTTCGGGTTGGAAATAGCAGCGCAGCGCAATATAGAGGACGAACATAAACGCCATCATCAAACCGGGAAGGATTCCCGCGAGCCACAGTTGGCCGACTGGCTGGCGAGCAATCATGGCGTAAAGCACCAAAACCACCGAGGGCGGCACCAAAATGCCGAGCGAAGACCCCGCTTGAATAACCCCCGTGACCATGCGTTTGTCGTAACCTCGTCGCAAAAGTTCAGGTAAGGCAATGGTTGCACCGATGGCCATTCCGGCCACGGACAATCCGTTCATCGCCGAAATCAAAACCATCAAACCAATTGTACCAATGGCTAGACCCCCGTTGATCGGCCCCATCCACACATGAAACATTTTGTACAAATCGTCGGCAATTTTGGATTCCGAAAGCACGTAGCCCATAAAAATGAACATCGGCAACGTCAAAAGCGGATACCACTTCATCAATTTCATAGCTGCCGAAAAAGGAATGTCAGAGCCACCAACGCCCCACAACATTAAAGAGGCGAGAGCCGCCACGCCACCAATGGCACCGAACACGCGTTGCCCGGTCATCATCATCATCATCATTGATGAAAACATCAAAAAGGCGATCAGTTCGTATGACATTTGAGTACTTTTCCTTTGATCGTCGCAATGTCTTTCATCAGTTCCGAAATCGCCTGCAGCAACATCAAGAATATCCCCACACACATGGTCACCTTGATCGGCCACAACACGGGGCGCCAAGCGGTCGGGCTACGTTCGCTGTATTGGAAAGAATAGGTGGTGCTATCGATGGCGCCATACAGCAGGACGCCAAGATAAAACATCAAAAACAGGACGGTAAACGAATCCACCCAGGCTTTTTTCTTGGGCGACCAATCGCTGTAAAACAAATCCATGCGAACGTTTGCGCCCAATTGCAAAGAATACGGCCCGCCCATGATGTAATACGCGACCATAAAAAACTGCGCGACTTCTAGGGTCCACAAAGACGGCATGAAGAACGTCTTAGAGAGAGATGACCACAGCAAAACCGCGAACATACCAAACAGGCTGTACATCATAATGCGCCCGATCCGATAATTCATTGCATCCACAATGCGCACGTACTGTCTGGCAAAATTCAACATTGCGACACCCGGCGTTTTTCGTCGGCATCCAGGTTAACCACCGCGCTAAGCAGGTAGCCCGCCAAGCGATTGGCCATCGCAGTCTGTCCATCTGGGTTCGCAATCAAGTCATTGCGAATTTCGATCATGACATTTAAAAGTCCGCGCCCTAATGCATGTTCCACCAGCGTATAGGTCACGCCATCCCTAGGTCCATAAGGTTCATTTGTGCGCGCTATGAACGCCCCATCGACCTGATTCAGAGCCACAATTTCGTTCGCCAATCGTGCATCTTCGTCATGCACGAGACCCAAATCCAAAATTCTATTTTGTCCGTGAAAGAGCTTGGTAAAAGAATGAATGGTAACGATTGCAGGCTGGCGCCCTTCACCAGCGGCTTGTTCAATGACGTTCATCAAGGCTTTTCGATAGGGTTGATAAAAGCGATCCGAACGCGCCGATCGATCGTCATCAGTGAGCCCAGCATTGCCCGGAATATCGTAAATTTCGCTTTTTTCAGGAACCGCGCTTTGAACCTGGACCGGGCGATTGCAATCATAAACAAGACGCGAGACCACCGGGGCTATCAATGGTGCATTGAGCCGTTCACTAAGCGCTTTTGCAACTTCAAAAGCACCAATGTCCCATGCAATATGGCTGTGGCGCTCGGCTTCATTAAGACCAAGATCAGAAAATTCAGGGGGAATAAAATTGGTGGCATGTTCACACACCAAAACAAAACGGCCATTGCCAGCTGCATTGATCAGCTGAACATCGGAGAGACTGGAGACAGCACTTGGTCCAGCTTGATCTCGCATAAAAATGAACTTCCTTGATGACTTTGATTTACTCTGAACATATTTCTTCACAAACAAGTCGGCTGTCAAGACAATTTCTGTAGCAATTGTTTCAGGGTAAAGTTTTGTAGTGTTATTTGTTTCACGTCCGCTTATGATGCTTTTATGATAATTCTTCTTTGATGGTGACACTTAACGAAAGACCTATAGAAATGGGAATGTCGAAAGACCAGACCGTCGCAGAACGAATCAATAGCCTGTTTAATGATTTGACCCGTGCCGAACATCAGCTCGCAGACAAAATGATGGAAAACTATCCGGCTTCGGGTTTGGGCAGCATCACGACGATTGCCGAAGCATCGGGTGTTTCCACGCCGACCGTGGTGCGCATGTCAAAGAAGCTTGGCTTCAAGGGTTTTTCAGAACTCCAGGCGGCCTTGCGTTTGGAAGTCGAAGCGAGAATTTCCAACCCCATTTCCAAACACAATCGCTGGGCCGAAAATGCCCCAGACACACATGTCCTCAATCGCTTTGCCGATGCGGTCATGGAAAATATGCGCCAAACCTTGCGTCAACTGGACCCCGATGAATTTAACGCCGTAACCAAGTTGCTGGCCGATCAACAGCACGCCGTTCATGTGGTGGGGGGGCGCATCACTCGCTCATTAGCGGATTATTTTTTCACACATATGCAGATGATCCGCGACGATTTGACGCTGGTTCCCTCAAATTCCAACTCGTGGCCGCATTATGTCTTGAATATGCAGCCCGGGGACATTCTGGTCGCCTTTGACATCCGCCGCTATGAACGCGATATCTTGCGCTTAGCCGAATTGGCACAATCCAAAGGTGTGACCTTGATTTTGTTTACCGACCAATGGGGTTCACCTGCGGCCAAATATGCGACGCATAGCTTTCATTGTCGGATTGAAGCCCCTTCGGCCTGGGATTCATCGGTCGTGACCCTGTTCATCGTCGAATCCCTGGTTGCCGCCGTGCAGACCGAAAATTGGGACACTACAAAAGAGCGCATTAAGGTGCTTGAAGACCTCTTCGATCACACTAAAATGTTCAAAAAATTTACCTAGCTTCTCCCCGCGCCAAGTCAATTGGCGACAACAGCATCGAGGTATCAGGTGTTTCTCAGCGTTTTTGAAATATTTAAAATTGGCATCGGCCCATCGAGTTCCCACACCACCGGGCCGATGATTGCCGCCGCCCGTTTTTTAGAGGCCCTAGACGGCTGTAATCCACATCGTATTCGGGTCGACCTGTTCGGCGCCCTTGCCCTAACGGGACGTGGACACGGCACGGATCGCGCGGTGGCGTTAGGGCTATTGGGGTGCACCCCTAAAACCCTTGACCCAGAATCTGTTGACGGCCTGCTAAACACCCTTGATCAAAGCAAAATCATAACCTTGGCCGGAGATAACCAGACCAACTTTGACCCTAATGCAGACATTTCGTTTTTAGGCGGGACCGTCTTGCCAGGTCACACCAACGCCATGACCTTTCGGGCTTTAAGTGAAACGGGCGCAATTGTCTTGAGCCGCACTTATTTCTCCATCGGCGGCGGGTTTGTGGTCGATGAAGCGGAACTGACCGCCTACCACGGCCGCCCCAAAGGCCAACGGTCATCGCCAGTCCCCTACCCCTATAAAACAGCCGATGAAATGCTTCAAATGGGCCAGTCTGCGAACCGCTTGATTGGCGAAATGAAGCGCGCCAATGAAGTCGTGTTTTGCTCCAATGAACAGCTGGATGCTGGCCTGGATGATCTATGGGCCACCATGCGCACCTCCATTGAACGGGGCTTAAGCACCGATGGCATTTTGCCCGGAGGCTTAGACGTAAAGCGTCGCGCCAAAAACATTTTCGAGCGGCTGAAAACAGATCTTGGCAACGAAAAATTTCCCCACACAGTGATGGACTGGATCAGCGTTTATGCCATCGCGGTGAACGAAGAAAATGCAGCGGGTGGGCGCATCGTCACCGCGCCCACCAATGGCGCAGCGGGCATTATTCCCGCCGTAATCCAATATTACCTGACATTTTGCCCCAGCGCCGATACGCAAGGCATTCGCGATATTTTGCTGGTGGCGGCCTCTATCGGCGGCTTGATCAAATACAACGCCTCTATTTCAGGGGCCGAAGTGGGGTGCCAAGGGGAAGTCGGGTCGGCCAGCGCTATGGCAGCGGCGGGCCTGTGCGCAGCCCTGGGTGGCACCAATGCCCAAGTGGAAAATGCCGCTGAAATTGCCTTGGAACATCATTTGGGCATGACCTGTGATCCCATCGGCGGGCTGGTGCAAGTGCCGTGCATTGAACGCAATGCCATGGGGGCTGTCAAAGCCATCAACGCAGCCTCCTTAGCCCTCAAAGGCGATGGATCGCACTTTGTCCCCCTCGATCAAGCCATCAGAACCATGAAAGCCACAGGTGAAGATATGCTCAGTAAATACAAAGAAACCAGCCAAGGAGGCTTAGCTGTTAACATTACAGAGTGCTAGGGATTTTATTGCGGGAGTAGGATTTGAACCTACGACCTTCAGGTTATGAGCCTGTCTAACGACCGAGGACAATTTCATGAGCAAGCTGGCCAAAGAACATTTCCCGTCTCCTCCGACTCCGCGATCGCTTTCCCCTGCTTCCGTTGGGATTCCGCAAGCTCGCTTTACAGAAAACAGGCTCCACTGAATTTTCGGCTAAGTTATTGAAAGAAAATGGTGCGGGCGGCCGGACTTGAACCGGCACGGGGCGAACCCCAACAGATTTTAAGTCTGGCGCGTCTACCAATTCCGCCACGCCCGCACAAGTCGACCTGTCAATCGATGCGTGGAACCTATCCATCCCGGACGGCTCTGGCAAGGGTTTGCATGTGCGTTGGGCAATCTTTCTATAGCGCCATCGGCGATGCGCGCTTATGGTGCGCGTTATGGACACGCCTTTGAACATTGTTCCGCCTGCTTTTGGCGCGGACTTTCAGGACTCATTTGACACTTTGCTGAAGTGGCGCCGCGATGTGCGGCGTTTTAAATCGGACCCGGTGCCGGATGATTTACTGACCGAATTGCTGGGCCTTGCCGCCTTGGCCCCATCGGTGGGCAACAGCCAGCCCTGGCGATTCGTTGATGTGCAAAGCCAAGGCAAGCGCGCCGCCATCCGCGATCACTTTCAAACCTGCAACGCCCAAGCCTTAAACGACTATCACGGCGAACAGGCCAAGCTCTATGCCCAACTAAAACTATCCGGCATGGACAAAGCCCCAACGCAAATTGCCGTATTTTGCGATCACGGCAGCGAACGGGGTCACGGTCTGGGCAAAAAGACCATGCCCGAAACCTTGAATTATTCCGTGGTCATGGCGGTCCATACATTGTGGTTGGCCGCACGCGCACGCGGCGTCGGCGTGGGGTGGGTGTCGATATTAGAACCGAACCAAGTCGAAACGATTTTGGATGCGCAAGACGGCTGGGCGTTCGTAGCTTACCTGTGCATCGGTTGGCCCGAAGAAGAACACGACGACCCGGAACTTGTGCGCTTTGGCTGGCAAGACCGCGTCGACGTCAGCAAATTCATATTTAAGCGTTAGCGTCCTAGAATTCTTCGCCTTCGGTTTCGCCCTCAATTGCCGTTCCGCCTGCGGTTTCAATCAAACCCTGGATATCCATGCACGCGGCCTTGACCAAGTCTTTATCGGCCCCGCGCACCACCAAATTTACGCCAAATCCGCCCGACTTTAAAAATGGATACGAGCCGATGTCGACGTTTGGGTGTTGGTCTTGAAGGATGCGCAAGTCTTCACCGATCATGCCTTCCGATACGCCAACGGAAGAAACGGTGCGCACCACCAAAGTCGGGCCGCCCTTTAAGGTCGCGCGCACAGTGTCAAACATGGCACGCGCAATCACCGGGACGCCGGCAAAGACATAAACATTATCGACCTTAAACCCCGGCGCCGTTGACACCGGGTTATCAATCAACTCGGCCCCCCGTGGCATCATCGCCATACGCATACGCGCGGTGTTGGCTTTGTTGCCATAGTGCGCTAACAAAATCCGTTCGGCCTCGGGGTGCGTTTCAAAAGCCACGCCAAAGGCTTTCGCCACCGAAGCCGCCGTGATGTCGTCATGCGTCGAACCAATGCCGCCAGTGGTGAAGACATAATCAAATTTGACCCGGCAAGAATTAAGCGCTGCGACAATCTCAGCTTCATCATCAGAGATCACGCGCACTTCGGCCAACCGAATACCCAACCCTGTCAGTTCAGCTGCTAAGTATTGGATGTTAGCGTCCTGGGTCCGACCCGATAAAATTTCGTTGCCAATCACCAACACGCACGCGGTCATTGTTTTACTCATGGTATAAGCGCCTGCAATACAGTCACCAAAGGAATGTCGGCGGGCGGCATAGGCAGAGCATCAAGCTCTGACGGCTTAACCCATTTCAGGCTTTGCCCTTCCAAGGCCGTCACCTCACCTTGCCACACTCGGCACGCAAAAAGTGGCATAATCAGATGGAAATGTTCATAAGCGTGACTGGCAAAGGTGAGCGGATTGAGGTCGCTTTCTTGGACGCCAATACCCAGCTCTTCGCGAAGTTCGCGCACCAGGGCCTGTTCTGGGCTCTCGTCCTCATGGACCTTGCCGCCAGGAAATTCCCATAGACCCGCCAACGGTTTGCCAGCGGGACGCGTCGCCATCAACACTTGGCCCGCCGCGTCTATAAGAGCCACCGCACTGACCAGCAATTTGGGTTTTGTGGCTTCGCGTGCAAACCAGTCTTCGGCTTTTAACACAAAGACTTGAGCCTGAACGTCTTTGCACCGTCCCCCCAAGCCGTCTTCGATGCGGTCATATACAAATCCGGTTTTTTCCAACACCCGGGTTGAGGCTGGGTTGTCGGGATGCACGGCGGCGCACAGTTCCTTTTTTCCGGCAACTTGAAAGGCAAAACGTTGCATCGCCAAAATGGCCTCACTGGCATACCCCTGGCCCCAGTGAGGCTCGGCAAACCAATAGCCAAAGGTGTCTGATCCCGTGCCCATATTGATTTCAATACAGCCAATCAAGTCGCCGCCAATGCGGGTTTCAATGCCGAAAACATGGCGGCTATTGGCATTGCGATCCAACAGCACACCGACGAGGAAATCCCGTGCATCCGCATTGGTATAAGGATAAGGAATGAGGGCTGTATAGCGCGACACGTTGACGTTGTTGGCGCCCTTAACCAAGCCATCTATGTCGTCGTCCATCAAACGGCGCAGATGCAAGCGCGGGGCTTCTAAAGCCTCGACATGAACAGCGCGCGCCGCCATTTAAGACCTATAATCGGCGTTGATGGAAATGTAGCCATGGGTCAGGTCACACGTCCACACCGTGGCCGAGCCAGAACCAATACCGACATCGACTTCGATCAAGATGTCTTGGCCCTTCATGTGCGCCTCGACCGGGTCCTCGTCATAGCCTTCGACGCGCATCCCGCCTTGGGTCACTTGTACCCCGCCGACGCGGATTTCCAACTGATCGCGGTCGGCTTGTTCGCCCGCTTTGCCCACCGCCATAACGATCCGACCCCAGTTCGCGTCTTCCCCGGCAATCGCCGTTTTCACCAACGGCGAATTGGCAATGGACAGGCCTATGGTTTTAGCAGCCGCAGCCGTGGCGGCCCCGGTGACGGTGATCTCAATAAACTTGGTTGCCCCTTCGCCGTCGCGCACCACTTGGTGGGCCAAGTCTAACAACACGTCATCAAGCTTCTGTTTGAAGTCGTCCAAGATTGGATCAGCAGCACTTGTAGGCTGAGGATTGTCCGCTTTGGCGGTGGCAAACAGCATCAACGTGTCGCTGGTTGACGTATCGCTGTCGACCGTAATGGCGTTGAAGGATGTATCGGCTCCGGTGGCCAAAAGCTGTTGCAAGATATCACCCGAAATCGCGGCGTCGGTGACCACGTACGCCAGCATGGTCGCCATATCGGGGGCAATCATGCCTGAGCCCTTGGCGATGCCGTTCAACATGACAGTAACGCCGCCAATGTCGGCGGTGCGGGAACAGCCCTTAGGGTACGTGTCGGTGGTCATAATGGCTTGAGCCGCCGCGTGCCAATCGGCCTCGCCTAGGTGGGATTTAAGGACCGGCAAAGTGTCGGTGATGACGTTGTGCGCAAACGGTTCGCCAATCACCCCGGTCGAGGCGGAAAAGACTTCGTTGACCTCACACCCAACAACATCGGCGGTGGCTTGCAAAATGTGATCAACGGTTTCTTCGCCGCGCCGTCCGGTAAAGGCATTGGAATTTCCAGAATTCACCACCAGCGCCCGGGCCACATGATCCGGCAAATATTTCCGGCACATCAACACCGGGGCCGAAGCCGTGAGCGACTTTGTAAACACACCCGCAGCCGCAGTGCCGGGCGCGAATTCAGCCAACATTAAATCGGTGCGGCCTTGGTATTTGATACCCGCCGCCACGGTGGCAAACCGCACCCCGGCTATGCTTTTTAAGTCCGGAAACGCTGAGGGGGCTAAGGGAGACTTTGCAAGGCTCATGGTTTGGGTCCAGTGGGTTGAGGGGGTTTTGGCAAGTCTTTAAAAGGGGTGATTTCGATGTCGGCGTCATTGCGCAATTGTTCCATCAATTTCTGGCCCAATTCAGCTGACAAGATGTTAACCAGACCGGGGCGGACTTGATCCAATGTTTTAATTGGCAACGGGCGGCGGTCTTCAAGAAAAATAATATGCCAACCAAATTGGGTTTGCACGGGCTTTTGCGTATATGAGTCAATGGACAGGCCGTTCACCGCATTGTCAAATTGCGGCACCATGCGCCCCGGCCCGAACCATCCCAAATCGCCGCCATTGGGTCCCGTGGGCCCGACGGAAAGTTCACGCGCCACATCGGCAAAGTCTTCGCCATCATCCAGCTTTGCCAGGGCTGCCTGGGCCTCTTTTTCGGTCTTTAGCAAAATATGCCGAGCGTGTGACTCATTTTGACTTTTGGCCCGTTCGACCTGTTTCAAATAGCGTTCTTGCACCAAGATGTCGGTGATCTTTTGTTCAAGGTGCCGGGTCAACAAGATGCGTTCGAGAATTTGATCGGAAATACGCTCCATACGGCGTTTATAAACGGGCGTTTCATCAAAGCCCAAACGCTTTGCCATATCCGCTGAAATGCGGGAATTGACGAGGGTTTCCACCAACATAGGGTAAATTCTTTGCAGCGGTGCGCTTTGAAACTGGGTCGGCAGCAAAGTGCGCGCGTCTTCGACGTCTGCTAGGGATATCGTGTTGCCATTGACCGTTGCCACAACCGTTTTGTCGCCTTTGCCTTTGGCCACCGCAGGGTTGAGGCCCGCCAAATGCGCCGTCGCAACAATCCCCAAAACCAAAACAATCCGTTTCACGATCTTAATCCCCTGCGTTTTTAAACCTAACTCTGGTATAAGCACATCCTCAAGCTTGCACAAGTCAATCGGTGTTGATTTTATGGTGTTCGAATCGGTCCCATCGTGTAGGGTTTGGCTACGCTTTTGCCCCATAGAGTTTCGTGTGAAAATGTCTCATCCCCTCCTCCGCTTCGGCCTTTGGCTCTTTACTTTGTTGATCAGCTTTGGTCTCACAACCGCCCAGGCGGCTGATATTTTGTTACAAATCGACAATGACAAGGTGGTCGACACAGATCGTCATTACACCAATGGCATGCGCTTTGCCTACACCCCCACACTGTCGCCTGGCCCATCTTCAAAACTGCATGGAACAGCGGTAAATCTTGTTGAACTTGTGCGTTTCAAAGATACCGCAAACCTGCGTGTTGGTTGGTCTTTTGGTCAAGAAATGTACACCCCGGAAAACGTGGATACCACGACACCAGACCGACAAGACCGCCCTTATGCGGGGTGGACCTACTTAGGCCTCACCACACAAAACACCAGCCCTGCAAACACGGATGGTGCGGCAGGTTTTTTAGACGGATTTGACCGCCAAGATACTTTTGAATTGGATTTGGGTATGATTGGCCCCGCGTCCAAAGCGGCACAATTGCAAAACGCCGTTCATCGCCTGATCAACGTTTCGGTCTCACGCGGTTGGCGTAGTCAGATCCACAACGAACTTGGCGTCCAGGCCACTCGCATCGTCAAATTACGAAGCCAAGCGAAGCCTGTGGCAAACCTTGACTGGGTACAATATGACTTTATTTCCCATGGCAGCGCGCATTTGGGCAACGTCAAAACAGCCCTATCCACCGGCCTGACAGCCCGTTTTGGGGCCAATTTGCAAGAAGATTTCGGCCCCGTCTACGGCACCTTTGCCCTGCCCCAAGGAAAACCCAAAAACAACTCCATTGCCTTTTTCTTTGGCTTTGATGCTAAGGCCGTCGCTCGGGACATTTTTTTGGACGGCAACAGCTTTAGAAATAGCCCCGACGTGAAAAAAAATCCGTTGGTTTTGGAAGCCCGATTGGGCGTTTCGTCCAACATCCGAATGCCTTCAATTTTAGGCGATAAGAATCTCCATCTCAGCCTTGCCATGGTTAACCGCACCCGCGAATTCACAACCCAGGACAAAGCGGATCGTTACGGCAGCATTCAAGCCACCGTGAATTTCTAGTTTTTTACTCTAAATAGACCTTAAATCACCTAAAAATGCAGATTTAGAGAGGCCATGCGTTGACAGACGCCTCGTGCGCCACTAATTCTTTTTCACCACTGGGGACCAAAAGGCTCTATAAAGCTTGCCTCACCGCACTTAACCATTTGCCGTAAAGGTATTTCGCCCATGCTCGGCGCCATCGCCAAGAAGCTATTCGGCTCGGCCAATGAACGTTACATCAAAGGCCTCCAAAAAATCGTCGGATCTGTCAATGCTCTCGAGCCATCGCTCGAAGTTTTAACAGATGAAGAAATTAAAGCGCGCACCGCTTGGTTACGCGAACGTGTTGAGGCGGGCGAAAGCCTAGACGACATCTTGCCCGATGCTTTTGCCACCGTACGCGAAGCCGCGAAACGCGCCTTAGGCCAACGCCATTACGATGTGCAAATGATGGGTGGTATCGTTTTGCACCGAGGGCAAATCGCCGAAATGAAAACCGGTGAGGGCAAAACGCTAACGTCAACCTTAGCCGTTTACCTCCATGCGCTCGCAGGAAAAGGTGCCCATGTGGTCACCGTGAACGATTATTTAGCCAAACGCGATGCCATATGGATGGGGCAAGTCTTTGCCTTTTTAGGTCTCACCACCGCTTGTGTCGTGCATGGACTGGATGACGATGATCGCCGCGCAGCTTATGCATCCGACATCACCTATGGTACCAACAACGAATTTGGCTTTGACTATCTGCGCGACAACATGAAATTCAGTCTAGAAGACATGGTGCAACGCGAATTCAACTTCGCCATCGTCGATGAAGTGGATTCGATCCTTGTTGACGAAGCCCGGACCCCTTTGATCATTTCCGGCCAAGCCGAAGATTCATCGGCCATGTACATCGCCGTCAATAAGTTGATCCCAGAATTGATTGACGAAGATTTTGAAGCCGATGAAAAATCAAAATCCATTACATTGACCGAAGAAGGCAACGAGCACTCTGAACAATTGTTACGGGATGCGGGTTTGCTGGTTGAAGGGTCTATGTACGATCTGGCCAATGTGGGGCTATTGCAACACATCAACCAAGCCCTACGGGCGCACAAAATGCAACACCGCGACATTGATTACATCGTTCAAGACGATAAAGTTGTGATCATTGACGAATTCACCGGACGCATGATGGAAGGTCGTCGTTTTTCCGAAGGCCTACATCAAGCCTTGGAAGCCAAAGAAAGCGTTTCGGTGCAAAACGAAAACCAAACGCTGGCATCCATCACGTTCCAGAATTATTTCCGCCTGTATCCAACTCTGGCCGGTATGACCGGTACGGCGATGACCGAAGCGGGTGAATTTTCGGAAATTTACAGTTTGGAAGTGGTGGAAATGCCCACCAATCGGCCCAACATTCGTAAAGATCAAAACGATATTGTGTATCGCACCGCCAAGGAAAAATACATTGCCATCGTCGACTTGATCGAAACCAGCCAGAAAAAACAGCAGCCGATTTTGGTCGGTACAGTGTCGATTGAAAAGTCTGAATTTATATCAGACCTGTTGAAGTCTAAGGGCATAAAACACAACGTGCTCAACGCGCGCCACCATGAACAAGAAGCTTTTATCATTGCCGATGCAGGGCTACCTGCGGCTGTCACCATTGCCACCAACATGGCAGGCCGGGGCACCGATATTCAATTGGGCGGCAACTTAGAACTGCGCATTCAACGCGAACTCGAAGCCCTTACCGATGAAGCTGCGCGCGCTACCGCCATTGCAAAAATTGAGGCTGAAATCGCCGAACAAAAGAAAATTGCGCTCGACGCTGGGGGCTTGTTCATTGTCGGTACCGAACGCCACGAAAGCCGTCGCATCGATAACCAGTTGCGCGGTCGGACAGGTCGTCAAGGCGATCCTGGCAGCAGTGCATTCTTCTTATCACTTGAAGACGACTTAATGCGCATCTTTGGCTCGGAACGCATCGATACCATGTTGGTCAAACTGGGATTGGAAGAAGGCGAAGCCATCGTTCATCCGTGGATCAACAAGGCCTTGGAAAAAGCCCAGCAAAAAGTTGAAGCGCGGAACTTTGAAATCCGCAAAAACCTTTTGAAATTTGACGATGTCATGAACGACCAACGTAAAGTCGTCTATGAGCAACGTAAAGAATTGATGGCCGCAGACAATCTTGCCGATGAAATCGTCGGTATGCGCCACTATATCATCGAAGAATTGGTTGAACGGTATATCCCCCCCAAAAGCTATGCTGACGAATGGGATATGCATGGTCTTCATGAAGAAGTTCTACGCATCTTTGGCCTTGATTTGTCCCTGGAAGATTGGGCTGCTGAAGAAGGCATTGCTGACCAAGAAATTCAAGAACGCATCATCGATAGCGCTGACCGGAAAGCCGCCGAAAAGGTTGCAAAATACAGCCCCGAAGTCATGCGCGATGTGGAAAAGAACCTGTACCTGTCGGTTTTGGATCAATTGTGGAAAGATCATCTGCTGACCTTGGACCACCTACGCCAAGGGATCGGCCTGCGCGCCTATGCGCAAAAAGATCCGCTCAATGAGTACAAGAAAGAAGCCTTCGGCCTGTTTGAAGAGCTTTTGGACCACATCACGGACCGCGTGACCAGCATCTTGTCGCACATTGAATTGCAAGTGATGCCGCAAGAAGGCCTTACACCACCGCCGCCCGCTCAGACCCAAGAAGGCCATGAAGACCCAGCCTTGGTGGAACAAAGAGCCGCTAAAATGGACCTGCTGCCGCTGAAAACAAAACCCGAAGATAGAGATCCCAATAACCCAGAAACCTGGGGCCGCATTGGGCGCAACGAAACCTGTCCGTGCGGATCAGGGCACAAGTATAAACAATGCCATGGAAAGGTGACCTAACCTTCCCTTCCCAGTCTTTGACTTAAAATGCGGGCATCCCAAAGGGTGTCCGCATTTTTTATTTATGAGGTATCTTCAGGGCCTTCGTTTAATTGCTGGCCAGCGGATAGGCCGTGGTCGGGGAAAAGGCCGTTTCCGCATCAAGACAGATTTCAACATCTAAGGCCCGCAAAGATCCTTTTAACAAATCTCGAATAGAGACCATAGCCAGGACTTTGTGGTCGTCATCAACAACTGGAAGATGGCGGATGTTGCGCCCCAGCATCAATTCAATCGCATCCAGCGCACTATCTTCGGCACGGAGCGCGTCGGGGTTTTTGGACATAACGTCCGCAACACGGGTGGTTTGAGGGCTAAGCCCACAGGCGAGAACCCGGTGGGTCAAATCGCGTTCTGAAAGGATGCCAATCAATTTTTGATCCGTATCAACAATGCAAATGGCAGCCACGTTTTGGTTGCTCATGGCCTGCACGGCTTCATGGACCTTGGCGGTTGTTTCAAGCGTCACCACCAACTGTTTGGTGACGATGTCAGGAATGATCTGCATTTTCATAAGCACGCCCCTAATCTACCCACAACACGATTGGCACGAAGTATGAAATGTTTTGGGGGTTGAGTCACGAATTGAAATTTATAAGTGCTGCGAGGCTCAGTGAAATGAGCTTATCACTCAAACATTCACTTAAGCCTCAGGGGGGCGTGATGCGAATGGCTTTGATTTGGTGGTGATGACGGCGCAAAACTTCAAAGCGAAAGTCAAAAAACATAAAGGCTTGCCCAGGTTCTGGAATGCGCCGGGCTTCATGAAGCAACAACCCGGCGATGGTGGCGGCTTCTTCATCGGGCAAGTCCCAATCGAACTGGCGGTTCAAGTCGCGAAGGGTGACATCACCGCGCACCACGATGGTACCATCTAAGTTAACCGTCACGCCGGGAACATGGATATCTGTTTCATCGGCAATGTCGCCAACAATTTCTTCCAAGATGTCTTCTAACGTGACAATGCCTTGCAGAGCGCCGTATTCGTCCACCACCAGTGCGAAATGTTCGTGACGGTCCCGAAATGCCTGCAACTGATCTAACAGCAAAGTTTGTTCGGGAATAAACCAAGGGTTTGTGGACAGCGAGTCTAAATCAAGCCCATCTAATTTGGATGTATCCCCACCGTGGGCACGCACTTCGCGCAACAAAGCCTTGGCGTGAACAATGCCGACCACATTATCAGGGTCATCGCGCCACAAGGGCAAGCGCGTATAAGCACTTTCCAAAACAGCGGTCAGAATACTTTCCATGGGTTGGTCTGCGTTGATGGTGTCCAAATCCTTGCGGTGAGTCATGATCTCGCCGACTTGGACATCTTGCAAATCTAAAACGCTTCTCAGCATGACCGAGGATTCACGATCATCATCCGAAGACCTGTTTGAATGCAGCTCAATAGCGCCGCGCAATTCATCACGAGACGAATGCAAGGCATCCGTCGCGTGCGGATCAACACCACATAAACGCAATAAGATGCGGACAAAAAAGTTAATGGTCTTGACGAACGGCAGCAGCACAATCACCAACACGTTGATGACGGGGGCCACAGCTAAGGCCGCCCGGTTAGCATGGAGAATGGCATAAGTTTTGGGCAAGATTTCAGAAAAAATCAACACCAACAAAGTCATAGATATGGTCGCAATAGCCACCCCGGCTTCCCCAAACAGGGTCATCAACAGACTGGTGGCTAAGGCCGAGGCCAAGATATTGACCAAATTATTGCCCAACAGAATTGTGCTGATCACCCGTTCTTGTCTGCCTTGCAGGCGATTAAACAAGGCTGCACGGGGGTTTCCATCTTTTTCCAATTGATGCATCAAGGGCTTGGACGCAGCCGTCAGGGCCGTTTCCGAGCCTGAGAAAAAGGCCGATAAAATGAGCAAAACCAAAATCGCAGCAGCAATATAAATCATAACAGGCCTCGGGCCGTTCCTTAAATTCTAGGCGCTAATCCAGCGCGTTAACATCTCGCGCAACGCCGTTTGTTCAACATCGCGAGTGATGAACGATTGTCCAATCCCACGCACCAAAATGAATGTCAGTTTGCCACTTTCGACTTTTTTGTCCCGGCTCATATGGTTCAAAAGGGTATCGACGGTCCACCCCTTCGTATCCAAGGCACTTAAATCCGTGGGCAGGCCAACACGTTTCATATGGGCAACTGCCCGCGTGGCGTCTGCGTTTGAACACAGGCCAAGTTGCCTGGATAAATCGAAGGCCATGGCCGTGCCAATAGCCACCGATTCACCGTGAAGCAAAGCATCGCTATATCCGGTTTCGGCTTCTAAGGCGTGGCCGAAGGTGTGACCTAAATTCAACAGGGCACGTTTGCCCGTTTCAAATTCGTCTTCAGCGACCACGCGGGCCTTGGCTTTACAACTGGTCAAGATCGCTTCGCGGCGCTTGTCCATGTCCCCATCCAGCAAGGCCAACGCATTGTCTTCAAGCCAGTCAAAGAACGCTGGATCATCGATAAAGCCGTACTTTACGACTTCCCCATACCCCGCCAAAAGCTGGCGGCGATTCAGTGTATTGAGAACCTTGGTATCGGCCAGCACCATTTTGGGTTGGTAAAAGGCCCCCACCAAGTTCTTGCCATAACGCGTATTGATGCCCGTTTTGCCGCCGACAGAACTATCGACTTGGCTAAGCACGGTGGTAGGAACTTGAACAAACGGCATACCGCGCAAGGTTGCCGCCGCCGTAAAGCCCACCAAATCACCGATCACCCCACCGCCGAGCGCAATCAGCGTGGTCGAACGTTCGACCTTCATTTCCAACAAGCGTTCGCACAAGATGGAAAATTGGGCGAACGATTTGGACTGTTCCCCAGCGGGCAAGGTGATGGATTCGGTGGCAATGTCGGCCGCATCAAGACTGGCGCACAGCGTGTCCAAATACAAAGGGGCAACATTTTCATCCGTAATGACGACCACGCGTTTGCGCGTCAGAACCGGGGCGATCAATTCACCGCTGCGTTCAATTAACCCTTGCCCAACCAAGATGTCATAACTGCGCTCTTTGAGCTCTACACGTAAGGTCTTGATGGCGTCGTTCATGCGGGGGTTCCGAATTTTTCATTTAAGGCTGCGATGACTTTGTCCACGGTATTTTCTAACGCTTCTGCGTTCGTTTCGACGATGATATGCGCTTTGCCATAAACGGGATAGCGTTCATCCATCAATTTTTTTAAAGTTTTGCGCGGGTCACCAACATTTAACAAGGGCCTGGTGGTGCGTCGAGAGGTGCGTTCAAACAACACTTCAAGATCAGCATTGAGCCAGATGGTCGTTCCAACCTTCAAAATATGAGCGCGTGTCTGCTCATTCATGAAAGCCCCGCCGCCGGTGGCTAAGACCAGGGGCGCACTTTCCAAAAGTCGATCAATAACCCGAGATTCAAGCGCGCGAAATTCAGCTTCACCGTAAATTTCAAAGATATCTTCGATGGAACAGCCTGCAGCCAATACAATTTCTTCATCCGAATCGACAAAAGGCAAGTCGAGACGGCTGGCCAAACGTCGCCCGACGGCACTTTTACCACATCCCATAAGGCCGATTAGGACCAAAGGGCGGTCAATTTTCAACACGTCGGACAAGCTTTTTGTCTCCATATCCGTAAAATCATTATAGCTTTTAGCGAATGTCCCCTAGAAACACGAGGGCCGAGGCTATACACTGCCGGAAAATTGCCACAGTCACACTTTAGGAACGTACCATAAAGGTATAGAACTGCAAGAAAACCAGGAAGGTGTTTTCCAACTCATGAGCCGTTTGCCCGTATTTTTGTTTTTCTTTATTTTAGCCGTGGTCGTCGGCGGTGTCGGTGTGCTTGCCACGTGGGACATTCCTGCCCCCGTAAGTCCCATTGAAAAGGTCTTGCCTGATGAACGCTTCCTACGTTAAGCGCTCTGCGATTCTCGCCCTCTTTGGGGCCACCCTAGTGACGAGTGGACAAAGCTTAGCCCAACAGGGTCCGGTGGATTTATCGCCACCTAAACGCTTGGAATCGTATACGCCTGCTCCCGTTCCCAACACACCCGATCCTGTTTACGGCACCCCCACCAGCGGTGTTGTGGGGGCTGAGGCCGTGGATATGGAAGCCCCCAAAATGGGCGGTGTGGTCGAAGCCCAAACCTTAGATGCCGTTAACCCCGATGTGGCAGGCGTGCTGAACGACCAGGATGGCGGCCTTGGCCCCGATATGTGGTTAGGCACCAACCGCTTGGTGGTCGAAAGCCTGCTGTCAAAAATTCCAGTCGCCACGGCGTCTCCGGCGATGCGCGACTTAATGCGCCGCTTGCTGCTGACAGGTGCCCCGGTTCCCGAAGGTAGCAAACCAGGGTCGTTAATTGCGCTCCGCGCCGGGCAATTGTTGGCTATGGGTGATTTCACGGGCGTGAATGCGCTTTTAAAAGTGGTTCCGGGCTATGCAGAAAATCCGGACCTTTTGCGCATTGAAGTCGATTCCCGTCTGTTGACGGGCGATGTCGCCAGGGCCTGTCAGGTCACCAACGCTTATATCGAAAACCAAAGCTCAACCTATTGGCAAAAGGCTTTTATCTTTTGCCAAGCCATTGAAGGAAAAGGTGAACAAGCGCAATTGGGGATGTCTTTGTTGCGTGAATTGGGCGTAGAAGATGAGGTTTTCTACAGCCTTGTCTCCGCCCTTGCCAACGCATCAGAAGCCCCCGTGATCGAAAGCCTTGCCGATCCTTCGCCGTTGCATTTGGCATTGGCTCGGGTGGTCAAAGCGACCCTTCCTGCAGATGTCATTTCCTCTAATCGTCCGGCCATTTTGCGCTCAATCGCCATTAGCCCCAACGCGTCGGCTGATCTGCGCATCGAAGCTGCGGAACGGGCTGAATTTGCCGGTGCCTTGCCGGTAGATGCGTTGCGTCAATTGTACGCCAGCATTGAATTTTCGGATGCCGACTTAAACAATCCACTGATTGCGCTCGCGGGGCTTTCCGGTCCTTTAAGCCGGGCTTTGTTGTACCGGGCAACGTTGTCGCAAAAAAGTCCCGTGGCACAAGCCGAATCCCTTGCCCAAGCCTTGCAACTGGCGCGTTTGGGTGGCCGTTATGCATCGACGGCCCGGGCCTTTTTGCCACAAATCACGCGCGTTAATCCAAGCCTTGAATTGGCCTGGTTTGCCCCGGAAGCGATCCGCGCCTTTCTCATCGCCAACCGCCATGACGCGGTGCGCGGGTGGTTCGATTTGTTAACGGCGGCGGCGCAAAGCGATCCGCACATGTCCACGCAATTGGAAGCCTTGCTTCCTGTGGCACGCCTCTCTGGTTATGATCAGGCCAGTGGCTGGACCTTGGACCGTTTGCCCCAGTGGTGGGAAGCGGTCAAAGCCAGCGAAGGGGCGCGCGACAAAGCCGCAACCTTGGCCTCGGTGTTTCATGCCTTGGGAGAATTCGTTCCCGACACCCTGTGGGTTGATTTGATTGATGGCCCAACCCATGAAACGGTTGCTGCTCCTCATTCTTCGTTGTGGTTTTTGCTTGACGGAGCCGCAAGTCGTCAACGTTTGGGCGAAACGGTCTTGGTCAGCTTGGTTATTTTAAACGAAGGCGGCCCGGCCCGTGCCAGCCCCTTGATCTTGCAAAAAGTGCTAAAATCTTTGGACAGCGTTGGTCTGAAAGACGAGGCCCGCGCGATGGCCTTAGAAGCCGTTGTTGCCGCAGGTTTATAAACGCACGCAGAGATAACAGGGATAACCATGGGCAGGCGCCGCCAAAACCTTGAGCCAGCGCCCCGTTCGGTGGGGATGTTTTTGGACATGTTGCAAGCGGAACGAGGTGCCGCGGCCAACACCTTGGAAAGCTATGCCCGCGACTTAAACGATTTTGCCGCTTTTACAAAAACCAAAAAAGTTGATGTGCAACACGCCACCACCGAACATATTCGCGGCTATCTTTCGCACCTAACAGGGCGCGCCATGGCGCCCCGAACCCAGGCCCGGCGGTTGTCGGCGTTGCGCCAGTTTTTTCGCTTTCTGTACGCCGAACGTTTGCGTACCGACGACCCCACCACCGTGATTGACAGCCCCAAAGCGGGACGCGTGCTGCCCAAATATTTATCCGAAGACGAGGTCGACCGCTTATTGGCGACTGCCGCCACGTATGCAGGGGCCGAAGGCAAGCGGTTGGTGGCGTTGATGGAAATACTCTATGCCAGCGGCCTTAGGGTTTCGGAACTGGTGGGTTTACCGCTTGGCGCCATAACCCGCGACGGGCAAATGTTGTTGGTGCGCGGCAAAGGCAATAAAGAGCGCATGGTGCCGCTTTCAGAACCGGCTATGGATGCCATTTTAGACTATTTAAAAGTCCGCGATCGTTTTTTACCCAAGGCTCTTAAAGACAAGGGATCTGTGTATCTGTTTCCATCTCGGGCCAAACAAGGCTATCTCACGCGGGCGCGGTTTGGGCAAATTTTAAAAGAGCTGTCGGTGCTGGCGGATTTAGACCCAGGACGCGTATCCCCGCACGTTTTGCGCCATTCCTTCGCCAGCCACCTGTTGGCCCATGGCGTAGATTTGCGAGCTTTGCAACAAATGTTGGGCCATGCCGACATCTCGACCACGCAAATCTATACCCATGTCTTGGACGAGCGCTTGAAGCGTTTGGTCGAAAGCGTGCATCCGCTTTCTGGAAAATCTTGATTTATCCGTTTCATTGTCGGCAATCAGTGTGTTAGAAAAAGCTATGAACCATTATCTTGAATTTGAAAAATCCATCGCCGCCCTGGAAGGCAAGATTGAAGAACTGCGCCATCTGCCCGGCGGCGGCGAAGTCAACATTGTCGAAGAAGTCTCAAAGCTTCAGGGCAAGGTCGACAAACAATTACGATCCACTTACGCCAAATTATCGGCATGGCAACGCGCACAAGTCGCGCGCCATCCGGATCGCCCACATGCTTTGAACTACATCGAAACCTTGATCGAAGACTTCACGCCCTTGGCTGGCGACCGCCTGTTTGGCGAAGACGCGGCCTTGGTTGGCGGATTGGGACGGTTTCGCGGACAATCCGTGATGGTGTTGGGCATCGAAAAAGGGTCCGACACCGACACCCGGGTTAAACACAATTTTGGCATGGCGAAACCCGAAGGTTACCGCAAAGCCCAACGCTTGATGAAAATGGCCGATCACTTCGGCCTTCCGGTGATCACCCTGGTCGATACCTCGGGCGCCTTTCCGGGGGCCGATGCCGAAGCGCGCGGTCAAGCCGAAGCCATCGCCAAATCCATCGAAGTGTGTTTTCAAATTCGCGTACCGCTGATTTCCGTCATCATCGGTGAAGGCGGTTCGGGCGGTGCCATCGCTCTGGCCTCTGCCAACGTGGTGTTGATGTTGGAACATTCCATTTATTCGGTGATTTCCCCCGAAGGCTGCGCCTCGATCTTGTGGCGCGACGGCTCAATGAACAAAGAAGCCGCCGAAGCTTTGCGCTTAACCGCCACGGATTTGGACAAGCTGGGCGTGATCGACGCCATCATTCCAGAACCCTTGGGTGGCGCTCACCGCGATCCCGCTGCTGCCATGAAGTCGGTTGGCGACGAAATCAACCACCAACTCAAAAAACTCAAAGACCTAGACGGCGGCCAACTCAAAACGCGGCGCCGCGAAAAGTTTTTGTCCATGGGCAAGGTGGGGCTGGGTTAGGTCGTCGTCATGGCCGTGATGATGTAGTACGCGAGAAAATAGCCCATCAATTGATGAAGATAAAAATACCATCTGATCTTAGGGTTTGTGTGGTCAATATCGCTATGTTTGGCGCGTAACTTTATAATAGGGACCACCATATCAGCAGAATATTCCAAGCTTTCAAGAACATTGGGCAGATTCTTATGATCGCTTGCTTGAGCGAAGAGGGTTCCAAGGGCAATAATTCCCCCCAGCCAGCCAAGCGCCCAATACGGATGATAACCATAGCCAACAACGACCTTTCGCAGGGTTAGTAAAAACCCAGCCAAACCGCTGCTTATTTCACGCTGCTGCTCAAACTTGGCATAAAGAACCTCGTTCGCTTCTTCTGCATGTCCGTGAACCCGTAAAACCTTCGCCAACTGCTCGTAAGGCTGCGGAGAAAAAGGCCGAGACTTCGCCAACCACGCAATCAACCAGTCTGCATCCCGCCCGCTCATATCTTTTTTTTCTAGACCAAAGCCGGAATAAGAAAACCCGTGCAGGGTGACCTTGCCCGGCCAAGCCTCGGGCATATCCCAAATTTCGCCAACGCGGGCATTTGTGAGCTTTATATAAGGGGCATCGCCGGACCACATGACCGAGGTGCTGCCCGAAGAGCCCAAATGAAGCCCCCCGCCGATCTGAGCCGCCGTGAGGTTGACGGCAGAAAAGCTAGCCTTCCCCCTCATAAACAAGCTGGAATCTATTTTTAATTTATCCATGTTGACGGTGCCGCCGACGGTGCTGTCGCTGAGGGTGAGTTGGCCGCCGATATTTGCGCCTCTAAGGTCAATACCCTTAGACATGGACATGTTTCTCATGATCAGAGAGGAAGCCGTTGTTAAACGGTCCATGTCGAGGGTGCCGTCGACGGTGCTGCCGCTGAGGGTGAGTTTGCCTAGATGAGCGGACTGAAAGCTGATGTCGGTGAAGGTTGAACCAACCAACACCAATGGAAATTTGATTGTGGCATTGGATAGGTCGAGCGGTTCATCGGTCCGGGCACCACGGATGCGTACGCCCTTGCGGGTGATGGCTTTGGTCCAAGGTTCAAACAGTAAGATGGTTTGCAGGAATTTGGCGCTGAGTTTGTTATCTTTGAAGTCGGACGTAGTGATATTAGCGATTCTCCCCTGGCAAGTTTGGGTCCACACCCATTGTTCCGTTTTGGTCCAGGTGACGGTATCGGGGTCTAGATGGCATTCGCCGCTGTGCGCCGCCAGGCTGGGCTGGGCGAGGCTTAGGCTTAAAACGAGGCCTATAAGGATTAGGGGTATTTTCATGAGATTGCCTCCCGCGTTACGCGTATAAGGCTACGGCGATGGATGGCAACTTGCAAGTGCAAAAAGGCCTCTCATATAAGAGGTCTTTTTGCATGCGGATCAGAGGGGGTTAGCTTACGAGGCTACGCGGATTTCTGTGTTTGCGCGTTTGTTTTCAGGCCTGAAGTTTTCTTGTTTGCTTGCCAGTAAGGTGCCGTGGCGGGCTTGGGTGTGGCCTTGTTCGGTGGCGGCTGCGCGGAAATAGGTCAAAATATAGGCCCGCACGGCGGCTGTTCGGCTGGAATCAAAACGCTGATTTTCAATCATCATGCACACATCGTGAATACTCATCCGTTCACGGCTGCAAATTTCTTCCAATGCATTCCAGGTGTCGCCTTCAAGGCGTAAACTCGTGCGGTGTGTCGCAATGGTAACGTTGCGACTTTGCAATTTACTTAAAATTTTCTGGGACAAAATTTTCCCCTCCCCAATACAAAAAAGTCCAAAAGCTTCGTTCTTTTTTTTATTGTTTTTGCCGGGAGTTTTAACAAATTACAACTTGCACATACAGACTATCGCTAATCCATTGATTTCAAACGCAGTTTACTTAAAAAGTGTATCTATGAACAAAAAGTCACTGAAAACTTGCTTCATAAATCATACTTTTGCTTCATCAGGAGTCTGCGTTTTCAGTTCCAGGGCATGGATGTGGTTGGTCATTTCTTCGGCCAGGGCTGCATAAACCAAGCGTTGACGTTGGACTCGCGACAAGCCTTCAAAGGCCTGGGCAACAACCACCAAGGCAAAGTGACTTTCGCCGTCTGGATGCGCACCCCCATGGCCCGCGTGCTTGGCTGAATTATCGATAATGTCCAAACGCAGCGGATCTAGGGCTGCGGTAAGCTTGGTTTCTATGGCGTTGCGAATACGCATTTATTAAGTCCTCATTTGTAAAAATAGGCGGCTTTGAACAGGTAAGCGTTTAAGGGTTCATAATCAAGGATAACGCAGCTTGCCAGAGCAGCTCATTGCCCCCATATTTAGGCCATGGTACGACAAGCTCGCAAACAAGGCATAGACAGCCCGTTCAGCTTCCCCAACAAACGCGGCCCCAAAGTACAGGGCTGTGAATGGCCGGACTGCGACCATATTGGCGATTTTCGGTCTTCTAAATCTCCGCGCAGTATGTCCGATCACGTCTGGTACTGTGCCGACCATATCCGCGCCCACAACAAGGCCTGGAACTATTTTGAAGGCTTAGATGATGCCGAAGTCGAAGCCATCATTAAAAATGACACGGTGTGGCAGCGCCCGACCTGGGAACTTGGTTCGAAATCAAGCACCGATAAGGTCAAAACTTTTGCCGGTGCCCCCCACATTCGCGATGATTTTGGCATTTTGAATGAAGATGTCGATCCGCGAACACCGCATCAAATGTCTCGAGACTTTCCACCTGACAGTCCGGTGGCAAAAGCCTTTTCGACCTTGGATTTAACCCCGCCTGTGACCGTAAAGGACGTAAAGGCGCGCTATAAAAAGCTCGCCCGTCGTCATCACCCCGATACCAACGATGGCTGCAAAAAATCAGAAGAACTGTTCAAGGAAGTTGGGCAAGCGTATCAAATCGTCGTAAAGTTCTTAGAAACCGACTTCAAACCCTAACCACCAACGTATTGGATTGCCTTTTTTATGACCACCGTTAAATCATTAAATCAAAACTCGAAATCCTTTCCCCTGGACGCGCCCGACATCACCAAAAATGTCCGCGAAACATTCGGCCTTGATGTAGATATGGAGGTCCCGGCCTTTTCCATTGGCGAAGCCCATGTCCCGGAAATTGATTCGGCCTACCAGTTTGATTTAGACACCACACTGGCTATTTTGGCAGGTTTCAAGCACAACCGCCGGGTCATGATTCAAGGTTATCACGGCACAGGTAAATCCACCCATATCGAACAAGTCGCCGCCCGCCTGAACTGGCCTTTGGTGCGCATCAACTTAGACAGTCATGTGTCGCGCATTGATTTGATCGGCAAAGACGCCATTGTGTTGCAAGACGGCAAGCAAATCACCGAATTTCGCGAAGGCATTTTACCGTGGGCGCTGCAAAACCCGGTGGCTATGGTTTTTGATGAATACGATGCCGGGCGTCCTGACGTGATGTTTGTGATCCAACGGGTGCTTGAGGTCGAAGGCAAGCTGACGTTGCTTGACCAAAGCCGCGTGATCCAACCCCATCCAAATTTTAGGTTATTTTCCACCACCAACACCATTGGCTTGGGCGACACCACGGGCCTGTATCACGGCACCCAACAAATCAACCAAGGTCAGATGGATCGGTGGAACATCGTTGCCTGCCTAAACTACCTGCCCCACGACGATGAAATGCGCATTGTGTTTTCCAAGGTACCCTCGTTTGCCACCAAGGACGGCAAGGAAAAGGTCTCGGCCATGGTGCGCGTTGCCGATTTAACCCGGTCGGGCTTTATCAATGGTGACATTTCCACCGTTATGAGCCCACGTACGGTTTTGACTTGGGCCGAAAACACCGAAATCTTTGGCGATGTTGGCACCGCTTTTCGCATGAGTTTCTTGAACAAGTGTGACGAATTGGAACGCCCCGTGGTGGCCGAATACTATCAACGGTGCTTTGGTGTCGAACTTCCTGGCTCTATCGCGACCGCCATAGCCGACTAAAGCAGGATAGATTGTGGCCCGGACAGAACCCCAACAAGAAACCCTCAAACGAGCCACCAGTGCGGTCTTAAAAGCCATGGCCGGGGGCCGCGATGTCACCGTTGGCTTCAATCGCGGGTTAGACAAAGCCTCTATTTCGGGGCATACGGTTAGCTTGCCGGAACCAGATGACAATTTAACGAACGACAGCCTTGACCGTCTGCGCGGCACCGCCGACATTGCGGCCTTGCGCATTGGCCTTCACGACCCAGACCTGCACCACCAATTTTTGCCGCCTGGATTTGATGCGCGCAAACTGTTTGAGGCTTTGGAACAAGTACGTCTTGAGACTCATGGCACAGAAATGTATCCGGGAATTCGCCAAAACTTAGCTGCCGTACATGCCCAAACGGCGCTGGCTTATACAGACATTACCACACGCAATGCGACCAACATGCCCGAAGCTTTGGCCTTGTTGGCGCGCGAACATTTTGGCCGGGAACCTTTATCAAAACCCGCGTTAGCCTTGGCCGATTTATGGCGCGACTGGTTGGGGGAACAGGCGCCTGGGTATTTAGAGTTGCTGGCAAAAAATATCAACGACCAAGCGGCCTATGCCCAAGCCACCAGTGAACTGATGCAGGCGTTGGACCTGTTAAGCCAGGTTCCCAGTGATACGGAATCCCAAACCGATTCCGATCAAGAAGCGGCCCCCCAGGACCAAAACCCAGAAAACAACGGCGATGATTCCACCGATGAAAGCGGCGAATTGGATGCTGATTCATTGATGGGACCACAAAGCTTGGGCGGCGATATGGGGGACGGTTCTGACAGCGAAGGCGGCCAAGATCAAGACTTTGGGCAAGACGGCGAAAGCCCGGCGGGGCCAAGCGATCAAGAGGAGGCCTGGCCGAGCAACGAGCCTTTGCCAAAAGATATTTATCACCCCTATACCACTCAGTTTGACGAAACCATCGCCGCCGAAGATTTGTGCGATGCCCAAGACCTAAACCGCCTGCGCGAACAGTTGGACCGCCAGCTGGACAAACTTCAGGGCGTCGTGGCCAAACTTGCCAATCGCCTGCAACGGCGCTTGCTGGCCAAACAAACCCGGTCTTGGGAATTTGATTTAGAAGACGGTATGTTAGATGTGGCCCGGCTTGCGCGCGTGGTCACCGACCCCATGGTGCCGTTGTCGTTTAAGGAAGAAAAAGAAGCCGATTTTCGCGATACCGTGGTGACCTTGCTGATCGATAATTCCGGGTCCATGCGCGGACGGCCCATCACCATCGCCGCCATCGGTGCCGATGTGTTGGTTCGGACCTTGGAACGGTGTGGCGTTAAGGTCGAAATTTTGGGGTTCACCACCCGCACCTGGAAAGGCGGAAAATCGCGCGAAGCCTGGGTTGAACACGACAAACCCGAATACCCTGGGCGCTTGAATGATCTGCGCCACATTATTTATAAAAGCGCAGAAGCCCCATGGCGGCGCGCCCGTAAAAATTTAGGCCTGATGCTCAAAGAAGGTATCTTGAAAGAAAACATCGATGGCGAAGCCTTGCTGTGGGCGCACAATCGCCTGCTCGCACGCCCCGAACAACGCCGTATTTTAATGGTGATTTCCGATGGTGCCCCGGTGGATGATGCCACCCTATCGACCAACGCTGGCAACTACTTAGAACGCCACCTGCGCGATGTTATCCAATGGATTGAAACCAAATCTGATGTCGAACTGATCGCCATTGGCATCGGCCATGACGTCAATCGTTATTACCAACGCGCCGTCACGTTGCTGGACGCCGAAGACTTAGGCGGTACCATTATGTCAGAATTGGCAGACCTGTTCGACGAGACACCAAAGGCCCGCAAACGACGGTAAATGAGCCAAGGCAGAAAAACCCAATCTAAAACTTTAACTTGGAATCATCTTAGACATCGTGCATATAAGATGGATCGAATATACAACATCTGGGGAATAAGCTTGACCTTCAAGCATCTTTACAAAGCGTTCAGCCTAAAACGGAGCCGTTCTGCGGCTGCGCAATTTGCGCTGTTTGCGATGTTTATCCAGGCGTTGATTCCTTTAACGGCGGCTGTGTCTTTGCCCAACTCAGAGTCTCAAGCTCGTGATGGTCAAAACCTGCCCGCCTTTTACCTTGTTATTTGTACGGCCTATGGTGCCCAGACCCAGGATACGACAGCGGACCAGCCATTGGACGGTGGCTCGACTCCTGTCATGCCGTGGGACTGCCCGGTCTGCCAAGCGCAGACCAGTGTCCAAGGTCCTGTTCCGAACACGCCTCTGGTGGCGTTTGCCCCTCGCTCCCTCCCTCGCGAGTGCAACGTGCCGACCGAAAGCGACCGTGTAGCCGGACAGTGGACATCGGGACCAGGGCCAGCCCGTGGACCGCCCCGCACCTAAGACGACTTTCCTCCTCTTTTTTATAATTTCAGCCGTTGACCCAAGCCCTTCATTGCGCGCCGGGTCCGCGAGCCTTGACCGTAGGAACCTTGACCATGAACTTCAAAACTCTAATTGCCACAGCGACCCTGACCTCTACCCTGATGATCTCTTCTGCCTTTGCAGGCAGCGTTGACGTCACCGATGCCTGGGCACGTGCCAGTGCCGGGGCCGCACAAGCCGGCGGTGCCTTCTTGACCTTGCACAACCCCAACCACCATGCTCACACCTTAATTTCGGTATCCTCTCCTGTTGCCAAAAAAGTTGAATTGCACACCCACACGATGGACGGTGGAATGATGAAAATGCGCCAAGTCGAAGGCGGCATTGCGATACCAGCTGGCGAAACCGTAAAGCTGCAACCCGGCGGTTTTCATGTCATGTTGATGGGCCTTCACGCGCCGCTAAAAGCCGGCACCACCTTCCCTGTAACCTTGACATTTGATGGTATGTTGACCGATCAAGATGTCACCATTGACGTCAAAGTCCTAAAGCCAACGGCCATGGGCATGCCTGCGGATCATAGCGCCGTTCATGGTGCGGCTCACGATGCGATGCATGGTACGGATAACCCGGCTATGGATAAGATGCACAAAACGATGGCCCCCATGGATCACGGACACTAAAACAACAAAGTCTGTTTATGGATGAAAAAGGCTGGGGAATTCCCCAGCCTTTTTACGTTTTGCCCGACAATCAGCCAACAACGCAATTTCGACCTGAATGCTTTGCCGCGTAAAGCTGCATATCGGCACGCGCAACAAACTGTTCGACCGTTTCCCCAGACAGGTAAGTCGCAACGCCAAAGCTAGAGGTCACGGGCCCTGACTTTTCAAAAGGCAGAGCCGCGATCGCTTGGCGTAAATGCTCCGCTAGCTTTAAGGCCCCTTTTAAGTTGGTGTTGGGAGATACGATCATGAATTCTTCTCCACCCCAACGCCCGGCCTTGTCACTGAGCCGTCGGCTCGCTTCAATAACATTGCTGACCGTTCGCAGAACCAAATCACCTTGGCTATGCCCGTAGTTATCATTGATGGCCTTGAAATGATCTAAATCAAAGATGATGATAGACAAGGGATCGTGATCATAGCGTTCGGCTCTATAGATTTCGTCCTGGATATGTTTTTCCACCGTAATCCGGTTAAGCAAGCCCGTAAGACCGTCGGTCTGAGAAAGCTTTTCAAGCTCGATATTTTTCTCAATAAGCTCAAGCTCGGCTGCCTTTTGACTGGTCACATCATGAAAAATACCAAACATACTCCCGGCACTCGAATGATACCAAACTTCGCACACCTTGATCGTACCATTGTGGCAGGTCACGTTACACTCTACCGGGTAAGGCGATGTGACACGGTTAAGGTCATGGGTCACGGTCATTAAATCTTCCCACCTAGACATGATCTGATCACGGTAGTCCGGATCAGGATACGAACGGGCAAACCATTTTTCCATGGTATCAATGTCGCTCAACGCCCAGCCGAACGCCCTTTGGAAAGCCTGATTGAAATAACCGACACTGGTGTTGTCGGATTCCGCACGAACGATGGCAACCGGGAATCGGTTAATGACCTCTTCGGTCAGCTTGCTGGCTTGAATTAGTTTTTCTTCCGCCCCTTTTTTGGCGTCGATATCATGCCACACCACATGAATAATATGTTGCTCTTGCTTCACGATACAGGTCAGCGAAACATCAACCCATATAGGAGACCCATCGGCTTTCCAATGAACCCACTCAAAACGGTTCTGACCCGTTTCTAAAGCGACCTTCATCACCGCGTCGGCCTTGTCTGCGGACGGTTGACCATCGGGTTGCATCGGGGGGGATATTTTTGAAGGGTGCATCTGTAACAAAGCGGCCGGGTCGCTATACCCCAGCAGCCGCACCGCCGCATCATTGCAATGAACAAAGAGGCCATTCTCGATGATCAGCATTCCATCCAATGCCGTATCGAAAAGTGCCTGATAGGTGTTCATCTCAATCATCGTGAAGGGGCCTGACATAATACGGCTATAGTCTTATTGAATTATAACAGATTCAAACTATTTCCCCTACGACTTCCAATAAAGGTTGTGATTTCCGGATGCATATAGAACCTACAATAAACGACATCCTTATCGTTTCTGATCAGAAAAAGATGTCGCTTCAGTACCCGTCTGAATTCCGTTGGAAACGGCTTGCATCGAACGGCGGACGCCGATTAACCAAGGCTTCCAGCATCCTCAATTCAGAATCGGTGTGATCGATAACGGGGGCTTTTTCAATGCGAACGGTTGAACCTTTGGGATAGATATAGCGGGGGCTGTCGTGATGCGAGGTCTGCACGGATTCTAAAGGCAAACCATCTTCGGCCCCGCCCAATTCGCCCCGTCCGTAACACACACAAGCGTAAGTCTTATCCGGTTTTGCATTGACGTAACAGGCTGTTCCCCGAATGCCGATGGTCGCCAATGGCGTTGTTATGGTGGTGTTGGTTTTGCCAAAGACGGCCAGCAGACTGCCAAGGTTCAGCGTGATTTTCCCTGAAACGGACCCATCCAGGCCTTCCTCGAAGTCTTCACCGTAAAATTCAAGTTCCGAGTCTTCGCCAATTAAATAGACGTGTTGGCCGATGATGACAACGCAACTGCCATCCATGCCCGTTGCCACCACATCACCAGGGTTGACCACTTGCCCGACAACCGCAGACGCACCATTGAGGCGCACATCACCCTTTATCTCTTGAAAACCCGGAACCACCGGGACTTGGGAATTCGCGCTCGCTTGGGCCAGAACCGACAACAACGCCGGGGCAAAGCTCGACGCCAACAGTAACCCTTTAACCAGACTGCGGCGGGTGGGGTGAAGGTTTGATAAATCCATTGAACAAGTCTGCACGGTGCTGGGAATTTTGGCAAAAGAAAAGGCCCGCTCGATGTGAGCGGGCCTTTTCAAAAGAGTCCAAATGAGCGTGACTTACGCGGCTTTCTTAGCAAGCGCGCGAACGACGCGACGCTTCAACTTTTTTGCCTCATCCGTCAGCTTCAGGTTGGATGTTCCGATTAGAAAATCATCAAGACCGCCGTTGTGTTCAACGGTGCGGACGGTCCGTGCACAAACGCGCAAGGAAACATGATGCCCAAGAGCATCACTCATCAGCGAAATGTCCTGCAAATTAGGCAGGAAACGACGACGGGTTTTATTGTGAGCGTGAGACACGTTATTGCCGGACTGAACGCCACGGCCGGTCAAGGCACATTTACGGGCCATAGTAAGGCTCCCTCAAGAATCAAAAAACAGACAGGGCCGCACAAAACGGCCCCTGAGCGCGGTTTGTACGTAATTTAAGGGGGAGCGTCAAGGGCTGAATCACCAGATTTTCACGAATTCCCCGCCAAATGCCGCCTTGCAACAAAAATTTAACCGACTGCCTCTTGCTTCATCGTCGCGTTTGCATATATTCACCGTAAGTTTTTGTTTCACCCCCCAAAAAAATAAAGGAAATATCATGCAAGCTGATGATCACAGAAAAGTTGCTAAATGGCACCTCAAACAAGCTGAAATGCACGAAAGCGTAGACGGATACACATGTGGCTGCCCAGCCGATGAACAAAGCAAAAAAATCATCGCCATCGTCGATTCCGGCGTTATCGAAGAAGAAAAATACTGCTCACTGGCTCCACAGTCTTAAGTATTATAACCCGACCTTGAAGCTAATCCTCATGTACAAGGGCGAGAGTATAATTACTCTCGCCCTTGTGTTGTTTTGATGGATTGTCCTTTCTGGATCAGGCCTATGTTTAAAATGGGTGATTTTTATGAGTAATGCCAGAATGTCGACGATCAACACCTACGATTCTTCACGACCTGAGTGCGGTGGAGAAAAGCAGCGGTTCATTGACCTAGCCCTCAAGAATGCCGAACTTGCCGATGTTTTGAAGAGGTTGCCAGACCTTGGTGTCAAAGATTGCTGGGTGGTGTCTGGGGGACTCGTGCAGTCCACATGGAACGCCTTGTTTAATAAAGCCCCGAATTTTGGAATTCTCGATTACGACCTAATATACTTCGATTCAGATATCTCTTGGGATTCTGAAGATCGTGTAATCCAACGCGGCAAAATGTTATTCGGGGACATTAGCAAACCTGTAGAAATTCGAAATCAAGCCCGCGTCCATCTATGGTATGAAAAAAAATATGGTCGGCATGTCCCCCCATTGAGGTCGTCCTGTCAGTCTTTATGGCGCTACCCAAGCCGCACGACAGCGGTTGCCATAAATATCGACAACAACTCGCTCGTCAAACTCTATGCACCCTTTGGCGTAAACCACGCCTTAAACCTGAAAATCCAACCGAACCGTCGTTCCCGTCAACCCGCAGCCTATATTGAAAAATCCCAGAGGTGGCAAACCACATGGCCTGAGCTTGAGGTTATACAGTGGTGAAATAAATTACATCTCATTGGCATAATTCAAGCCTTTAAGTTCCCCAACAAAAAGCCCCACCAGATCACTCCAGCGGGGCTTTTTGATTCTATAACGAGGGCTTAGCCCATGGCGATTTTCAAGTTTTCGTCCAGTTTTTCTAAGAACTGGCTGGTGGTCATCCAGGCTTGGTCGGGGCCGATGAGCAGGGCTAAATCTTTGGTCATGTGGCCGCTTTCGACGGTCTCAACACAGACACGCTCTAGGGTTTCGGCGAAGTTGACGACGTCTGGGGTGTCATCAAATTTACCCCGGTAGCTGATGCCTTGGGTCCAGGCGAAGATGGAGGCGATGGGGTTGGTTGATGTTGCTTTGCCGGCTTGGTGTTGGCGGTAATGGCGGGTCACGGTGCCGTGAGCGGCTTCGGCTTCAATCGTTTGTCCGTCCGGGGTCATCAAGACCGAGGTCATCAGGCCTAGTGATCCAAACCCTTGGGCCACGGTGTCGGACTGAACATCGCCGTCATAGTTTTTACAAGCCCACACGAAACCGCCCGACCATTTCATGGCGCACGCGACCATGTCGTCGATCAAACGGTGTTCGTAGGTAATGCCAGCGGCCTTGAACTTATCCGCAAATTCAGCGTCGAAGATTTCTTGGAACAGGTCCTTAAAGCGACCGTCATAGGCTTTCATGATGGTGTTTTTGGTCGACAAGTACACCGGCCAGCCCATTTGCAAGCCGTAGTTAAGGCTGGAACGGGCGAAGCCGCGAATGCTTTCGTCTTCGTTGAACATCGCCATGCACACGCCGCCGTCCGGGAAATTGTGGACTTCGCGTTCAATCACGGCGCCATCGTCGCCGACAAATTTAATGGTCAGTTTGCCAGGGCCGGGAACCACAAAATCGGTGGCGCGGTATTGATCGCCATAAGCATGACGACCAATCACGATCGGCTGGGTCCAACCGGGAACCAAGCGCGGCACGTTTTGGCAAATGATCGGCTGGCGAAAAATGGTGCCGCCGACGATGTTGCGAATGGTGCCGTTGGGGCTGCGCCACATTTGTTTCAGATCGAACTCTTTAACCCGGTCTTCGTCGGGCGTGATGGTCGCGCATTTAACGCCGACCCGATATTTTTTGATCGCTTCCGCCGCATCAATGGTGATTTGATCGTCGGTTTCGTCACGCTTTTCAACGCTGAGATCGTAATATTTCAGGTCCACGTCTAAGTACGGTAAAATCAGCTTGGATTTGATGAAGTCCCAAATGATGCGAGTCATTTCATCGCCATCGAGTTCAACAATTGGATTGGCGACCTTAATTTTGGACATGGATGTCTCCTGATTGACAAAGGACGTGAGCGTTGGATGTTTGAGTTGGGGGCACAATACGGCGCAGCTTCGCCTTTGACAAGCAGACTAAAGATGGCTGTGCAAAACCACCGCATCAACGTCGGGGGCATTGTTGATGGCATCGAACACTTGGTCCACACTATCAACCACTTGGTACAGGCCTTTGATTTTATCATGACCAAAACCAGTATTGATGACCTGGGCGATCAAGGCCAGAAACGGGTCCCAATAGCCATTGATATTGACGAACACAATCGGCTTGTTGTGTTGTTGAAGCTGTTTCCAGGTGATGATTTCAATGCTTTCGTCCAAGGTTCCAATGCCACCCGGCATGACCACAAAGGCGTCAGATAGCTCGAACATTTTGGCTTTGCGTTCGTGCATACCGTCAACGACGATTTCTTTCGCACCGTCGACGCCCCCCACTTCAAGAACCCGTAAGAACTGAGGAATGATGCCGATGACGTTGCCGCCGGCTTGAATTGCCGCATTTGCGACCGAGGCCATTAAGCCAATGCCGCCGCCGCCATAGACCAAGGTCACGTCATGTTCGCCCAGCATCTGTCCAAGTTTTTCGCTTTGTACGGCATAGGCTGGGTCTTCACCCGCCCGCGAACCGCAAAAAACGCACAACGCTGAAAGTTTTGTCATGTATAGTCTCCCTTGTCGCTTACTTGTAACGCGCCGTGGTTCAGACCAAAAGGCCTTTTGTGCTGATCTCACATCCCCCCATTGCGTCGATCACGCGCGCGCTTTATTCTATGGTTTGATGAATTCGTAAATATAGATTCTTTCAGGAGTGGGTGACTTTGCAAAAGTCTGTAATAGTTGGCGTTATCGGAGCCGTGATTATCGGAGCCGCCGTTGGTCTGAGCATCTTTGTTGGCAGCTCTGACACCCCACCCCCGGCCCCCAAAGATGAGGCCACCAAAGCCGCGCCCGCCGCCGAAACCCAAGAGATTATCCCGCCCACATTTGATGTGGTACGTGTCAATCCAGAAGGCAACGCCGTTATGGCGGGGCGCGCCCATCCCAAAAGCACCGTTGAAGTGTTAGACGGCGATGTCGTTTTTGGCACAGTGACAACCGACCTGCACGGCGAATGGGTGTTTGTCCCTGAAAAACTATTGGAACCCGGCGAACGCCGCCTTGGTCTGCGCATGTTAAGGGATGGGTTTGATCCGGTCCTGTCTGAACACGTGGTCATTTTGGTGGTGCCGGAACGGTCCCAAAGCAGCGACGGTGCCTTGGCCATCAAAGTGCGCCGCGATGGCACCGGAAACAGCGAAGTGTTGCAAAAGCCCGGTGTTGCCGATGCCTTTGGCGTTGATGCCATTGATTATGGTAATGGCGAACTGTCCATCAGTGGGCATGGCGAACCCGGACGATCCATTCACCTGTACATCGACAACCGCTTTATCGGTAAAACCACAGCCGATTCTGACAAGGGTTTGTGGCGGATCACTCCCGACCATGATGTCGCTCCGGGAACCTATACCTTGCGCGCGGACATGGTGGACGCAGACGGTCAAGTGTTGGCGCGGCGCGAAATGCCGTTCCAACGGGCCGAACTTGAAGACACCAAAAACTTAAAACCCGGTAGCTTTGCCGTGGTTCAACCCGGTAATAGCCTGTGGCGATTGGCGCGCAGAACCTATGGTGATGGCGTTCGTTATCACCTGATTTTTGAAGCCAACCGCGACCAAATTCAAACCCCGGACATGATTTATCCAGGACAAGTCTTCCGTTTACCGGGTAAACAGTGATACATAGCCAAAAAATGTTTTAACATAGGGGCTTATCGCCCTTGTTATTTGATGAAAAAGGAAGACTGCCCGTGAAGACCGTATTGGTCCCTATCAATCCCGCTGGTTGGCCGTTCATAGCCATGTTTGCGGTGATCGCTCTCGTTCTTGCGTATATTGCCGAACCTCTGGGTTGGGTTGGTGTCATCTTGACGCTGTGGTGTGTCTATTTCTTTCGCGATCCTCCGCGCGTCACGCCCACCCGCGCTGGATTGGTGATTGCCCCTGCCGATGGCCGCGTGTGCTTGATTGACGAAGCCGTGCCGCCTGTGGAATTGGAAATGGGCGACGCCGCCTTGCAACGGGTGTGCATTTTCATGAACGTGTTTAACGTTCATGTGAACCGGGCGCCTATGGATGGCACCATCACCAAATTGTCTTATCGTCCCGGCAAATTTTTAAACGCCGAACTCGACAAAGCCAGCGAATTTAACGAACGCCAATCCTTGCGTATGCAAACCACCGATGGCCACGACATTGCCTTTGTGCAAATCGCGGGTTTGGTGGCGCGGCGCATCGTCTGCCAAGTTCAAGAAGGGTCTATCTTGAAGGCTGGCGAACGCTTTGGCTTGATCCGGTTTGGCTCACGCGTTGATGTTTACATGCCCAAGGGCACGGCTCCCTTGGTCTGCGTTGGTCAATTGACCACCGCCGCCGAAACCGTAATTGCCGATTTAACGTCGAAAGAAGCTGCGCGGACGGGCGAAGTCCGCTAAGACCGAAACCGTCACGCCAAGGAGTACACAGAGTCTATGGCTGATCGCACTACGACCAAGCGACCCAAACGTCCGCACTTGTCGTTGAACGTCATGATTCCCAACATGCTGACCTTGTTGGCATTGTGTTCGGGATTGACCGCCATTCGCTTTGCCTATGAAGGACGGTGGGAACACGCGGCCCTGGCTATTTTTGCCGCCGCCGTTTTGGATGCGCTTGACGGACGCATTGCCCGGTTGCTCAAAGGCACGTCTAAGTTTGGCGCGGAACTGGATTCCTTGGCCGATATCTTAAGCTTTGGCGTTGCCCCCGGCATGATGCTGTATTTTTGGTCGTTGCAACACGTGGGTCGCTTTGGCTGGATTTTGGTGTTGATTTACGCCATGGCGTGCGCGCTCCGTTTGGCGCGTTTCAACACTGCCGCCGAAGACCCCAATCCCCCTGCGTGGGCTTGCAACTTCTTTGCGGGCGTTCCCGCCCCAATGGCTGCGGGTTTGGTGCTGTTGCCCATGGTGATTTCGTTCAACGTGTTTGAAGACTTCACCCGCCGACCCGAAGTGGTGGCGGTGTTTGTGTTGATCGTGTCGGCTTTGATGGTCAGTAATATTCCCACCTATTCATTCAAAAAAGTCAAACTCCGGCCCAGCCTGATCTTGCCGTTGATGGTCGTCGTGGGCCTCATCATAGCCTCGCTACTCAGCGCCCCCTGGGTCACCCTATCCGGCATCTTGGCTGCTTATATGGCATCCATCCCGCTGGCCATAAGAAGCTACCGCGCTATCCAAAACGGTGAAGTCACCGCCGACTGTGACCTTGACGATGACGACAGCCCGGTTGATTTGGATTTGGATACGTAGGGGTTATAGACCGAGTTCGCTATGGGACCCCATACGGACCAAGTCGAGCGTATCATCCTCGGCTTTGCGGTATATGAGCACCAAGTCGGGTTTGATATGGCAGTCTCGATGATCGTTCCACGCACCAACCAAAACATGATCATGGTACCGCTCACTTAACGGCTGGTCGGCAATCAATAACGTTACGACTTCTATCAGTTCGGCGTCGAGCGTTTTGCTGTGACGGCCTTTTTTCTCACACTTATAATCGCGTTTAAAGGCCTTCGTGCGCCTAATCGTCCGCATTCAGATCGGCCATCAGTCCTGCGACATTGCCAACAACCGTAACGTCGCCGCGCCGTGCCGCCATCATCGCGTCAATGGTTTTCGCACTGGGAACCAAGGGCTCAAAAGGAAGTTTATGCTCGGCGGCAATCCGCACCATCATCAAGCGAAAGGCATCCGAAGCCGTCAAGCCAATGGCCTCAAGAACAGCCGAAGCCTCATCCTTAATCTTCTCATCAATCCGCGCCCGAACAACTGTGGTCATAGCGTAAGCCTCCAATGTACGGGCTACATTGTAGCTCAATTGAGGCGCAGTGTATATTGCTCATTTAAGAGTCTGGAACGACGATGTGTACATTCACCTTGAATGAGTTGCGTATGGGTGCAACTCCCCATTTATGTTCTCTTAAAATCCTCAACATCACTGCACAATCAATCATTTCATTCACGTTTTAAGAAATTGATGGTTTACTTAATAAATGAATATAACTATTATTAAGTGCAAAAAAAATTACTTATAGAGTATCAATAATATGTTCAGAAAACACATTATTCCCGGGATAGCAGGCCTTTTTTGTTTTTTAATTATGTGGGCACTTATGGGCTATTTGCTACCAAAATTTAATTTTGGAAGTGAAATTAAAGGCATCCTTAAGCTCGCCATTACGTGCGCCGCCGCGATGCTTGCGAACAACTACATGAGCAAAAAAGCAATTAAAAATTCCCAATGACTGGGGCAGATATAACTTAAGCATATACTGAACTCCTAACCCCGTCCCCGCCACCAAGCACTCACATTCGCCCTGACCATCAACGCCGCCGGTGTCACCACCAAGGTCAGTACGGTGGCGAAGCCTAGGCCGAAGACGATGGAGACGGACAGTTGCACCCACATCATGTTGGCGGGGGCGCCGATGACGATGGTTCGGTCAATAAAGTCGAGGCCGACGTTCATAGCCATGGGCAGCAAGCCCAGCATGGTGGTGACGGTGGTCAACAGCACTGGACGTAGGCGTTGTGCACCGGTGTGCAAGATGGCTTCGACCACATCATCGGTGTCAAGTTTAAGACGATCAAAGGTATCGATCAGCACGATGTTGTTGTTAACCACGATGCCCGCCAAGGCGATCACGCCGATGCCACCCATAACGATGCCGAACGGATGCCCGGTCAACAGCAAGCCAATAAAGACCCCTAACGTCGACATGATCACGCTCGAAAGAATCAACAGGGTGGAATAAAAGCTGTTGAACTGGGTGACCAAAATAATCGCGATCAAAAATAGCGCCACGCCAAAGGCCTTGGTCAAAAAGACCTTCGCCTTGGCCTGTTCTTGGTCTTCGCCTTTAAAGCGAATGGACACGCGCGGATCTAAGTTGGCGGCTTTGATAAGGGCTTGAATTTCTTTGACCTTGGTATCGGCTAGCACGCCTTTTTGCACATCGGCTTTGATCAGCACGACCCGTCTGGCATCGGTGCGGCTGATGGTGCCGACTTTGGGCTGGGCGCGCATTTTGACGAAGTTGGTGATCGGCACCAACCCCGAATCGGTCGTCACGCGGATGCTGTCGAGCTGTTCTAAGTTTCGGTACTGACTGGGAAACCGCGCGCGAATATCAATTTCTTCATCGATGTCTTTGGGCCGATAGGTGCTGAGCAAAATGCCCGAGGTCGCCATGCGAATGGTTTGCCCAACCGAGGCAATGTTGGCGCCAAATTTTGCTGCCTGGGCGCGGTCAACGTCAAACACCCAATCAATGCCAGGCAACGGCAAGGTGTCTTCTTGGTCGATCAATCCCTCAACATCGCTGAGCAAAGTTTCAATCTGTTTCGCGGCTGGCATCAACACTTCGGGATAGCGCGACGACAGTTCGATCTGCACCGCTTTGCCAACAGGAGGCCCGCCTTTTTTCTTCACCGTATTGATCACAATACCGGCTATGGGTTCTGTGCGTTTACGCACTTCGTCCAAAATCCAACCGACCTTAGGCCTCACCTGCCAATCGACAAATTCTAAAAAGACCGTGCCGATGATGTCTTCTGCCCCTTCCCCGGTGGGACTTGAACGGGTGCGGGTATAGACCATTTGGATACCCTTAACTTGGCGGGCTTGGTTTTCGACTTCCAGCATCAACGCATCGCGTTCCCAAATGGAAAGGTTGCCCCGCGCACGCACTTGAACTTGGGCCACGGAAGGTTCGGAATCTGGGAAGAATTCAATGCCATTGCCAAACTGAACATAGATGACCAAGACCACAATCAAAGACCCAAAAGCCCCCACCAAAACCGTCGCCGGACGATTCAAGGCGCGCGCCAAAACCCGCAAGTAAGCTTGCGTGAAGGCCGATGTTTTCTCGTCACTATGATCCTCTTCACGTTCCATGGGTTTGCCAAAATAAGCCCCCAAGGTTGGCACGAAAACCATGGCCATCAACAACGATGCCGACAACGTTGCCAACAAGGTGATGGGCAAAAACTTCATAAACTCACCGACCACACCAGGCCAAAACAACAACGGAAAGAAGGCCGCCAAGGTGGTGAGTGTTGAGGCCACAATCGGTGGGGCCATGCGTTTAGCGGCCAGCGAATAGGCTTCTTTTCTGTGCATACCTTCGGTCATTTTTCGGTCTGCAAATTCGGTCACCACAATGACGCCGTCGACCAACATACCCACTGCCAAAACAAGCCCGAACAACACCACGATATTCATGGTCAGGCCCATCAGGTGCAACACCAAAACGCCGGTCAAAAATGATCCCGGAATAGCCACCCCAACCAACGCCGCCGAACGCCAACCCAATGAGGCAACGACCACGATCATCACCAACAACACGGCGCTGATGACGCTGTTTTCCAGGGTCGATAGACGTTCAATAATCACCTTTGATTTGTCTTGAGCGTAGGATATTTGAACAGCGTTGCGCAGGTCTTCGGGCCAATCGGCGCGGTCGCGCTGGACCGTTTGTTTGACCAAATCAACGGTGGAAATAAGGTTTTGTCCGACGCGTTTGGACACCTCTAAGGTCACCGCCGGGTTGCCGTTTATGCGGGCAAAACTTTTGGGGTCTTTGAAACTGCGCCGCACTTCGCCAATGTCATTTAAGGTGATCGCCGCGTCGCCTTGAACCGTGACCGGCAACAGCATGATTTCTTGTAACGAATCAATAAGACCGGGGACTTTTAAAGTGAAACTGCCGCGTCCCGTATCTTGCTTGCCAGCCGCCACCAAGCGATTGGAATTTTGGATGTTGGCAATGGCTTGGGCGGGACTTAAGCCATAACTTTCGACCTTCACTGGGTCGATCAAGATTTCCACCATTTCTTCGCGGGTGCCCGTCAACGTGGCCTTGAGAATTGGGGTCAGCGCCTCAATCTCATCTTTTAAGTTCCGCCCCAGGTTCAGCAATGCCCGTTCGGGAATTGGACCTGATAGGGTTACCACCACCACCGGGAATTTAGAAAAATTGATTTCCTCAATAACCGCCGCGTCGCTATCGGCGGGCAGGTTTGGTTGGGCGACATCGACTTGTCGGCGCACATTGGTCAAGGCCTTTTGCACATCAAATCCGGCTTCGAATTCAAGCACCACGTTGGCACCGCCTTCATAGCCCTTGGCCCGCATTTCCTTCAAGCCCTCGACCGACCGCAGCTCTTGTTCCAAAGGGCGGATCAACAGGTTTTCGGTATCTTCAGGTGAAATGCCTTCATGCATCACGCGGATGATAATCATCGGAATGTTGATGTCGGGTTCCGCTTCTTTGGGGATATCGACATAAGCTATGGTGCCCGCGACAAGCAACAAGACCAGCGTTGAAAGCGTGGTCCGTGCCTTTGAAAATGCTAGGTCAATAACCGCGCGCATGGGCTTACTCTTTCGCGCCAGGTTGGGACAGCCGGGTGTCTAAATTGCCTTCAATCGGCACGACGGTTTGACCCACGTTGACAAATTCTTGGCCCACAGAAATGATCCGGATTTGAGGGTCCAACCCCCTTAACCACATACCGTCTTGGCTATCGGAGACAATTTGAACGCGCCTAAATTCGACTGTGTTGTCAGCTGAAACGGTTTTCACACCAACGTCCCCGTTGCCATCCAATGTCAGCAAGGCGGGTGTAATGCGGTGAGCAAGTGCGGTTTCCATCGGCAATTTAATTTCAGCCGTCATGCCTTCCCGCACGGATCCGTCCGCGACCTGCAACGAAACCTCAACCGCGAACGTGCGGGTCAGCGCATCGGACGTGCTGGCGACATACGTCACCTCGCCGCTGAGTTCGCGACCATCGGGCAAACGCACCGTGGCGACCTTGCCCAACGCAATGTCATTGATGTTACGTTCGGCCACTTCGCCCAACGCCACCATGTTCGATAAATTGACAATGCGCCCAAGCACGCCCCCGGCTTTATCAAAATAATCTCCGGTCTTCACGGACAAGGTGTCAATGACGCCTGCGATGGGAGCGGTTACGGTGGAATTGTCTAAATCGCGCTTCATACGGGTCACTTGGGCGCGGGCGGCTTCGACATCGGCTTTGGTTTTGGCAACGGTTAACTGCGAACTATAGCCGCCCTTACGCAGCTTTCTCGCCGCCTCATAGGCAATTTTTTGTTGCGTTAAGCGCGCCTTGGCTTCCGCCAATCGACCCGCACGGTCTTCGGGATCAAGGTGTAAGATCACGTCCCCAACGTTGACATGATCCCCCTTGTTGGCGACCACATCCATCACATGACCCAAAACCTGAGCTTTGAGGACCACCGCTTCGTCCGCCTGAATGCGGCCCAGAACCATGATGGATTTGGTATGCAGTACGGCGTTTACGGTTGTCACCCGCACCCTAGGGGTAGAGTGTTGGTTGGTTTGAGTAGAGTTGGCATCCGGGTCTTGGTCAGACGTTGAAAAAATCCCCGACACCATCCAGGCCACGGTCAACAACAAAACAATGATGGCCGTTTTGTAAGGGCCATGAAGCGTTTGCCAATGGTTAAGGGCCTGACTTTTAACCGCTTGCACTTTTTCATTTGCCATATCTATGCACCCTTGCTTTCGGACATATTGCCGATGACGCGTTTCAACAGCCCTCTAAGTACGGCTTCTTCATTTTCATCGAAACCATCCAAGGCACGCTCTAAATTGGCCTCTGCTTCTGGCACCAAATCACGCCACAGGGCTGCACCATGTTCGGTCAGGTTCACATGGACTTGGCGACGATCTTGAATATTACGTTCACGTTTGACCAGACCGTCCCGTTCCATCCGATCAATGGTCCGTGACAAGGTCGGCGTTTCCACCGCCACCCGTTCGGAAAGGTCTTTTTGGGCCAGCCCATCCGTTTCCCACAACACCACCAACACAGCCCATTGGGCAACGGTGATACCGTGATTTTGCAAGCGCTCGCCCAATGTACGGTGCAACAGCTTTTGCGCATAGGTGATCAGGTAGGTCACCGCACCATCGCGTTTCTCCTTCACCATCGCAGAGAATTCAGCGCTGGGTTGGGGTGGGACTAAATCGGGAATCAACTTGCTCATACGCCTAAAAGCCTAATTTAAGAGGATCTATTGGGCATTACTTTGCATGGCAATTGTTAGCATTGCAACTACTATTCACGAACAGGGTCTTGACCATCCGGCTTATACAACCCAGCCAAGTCTTCGATATCAAGCACCCACAGGTCTGAATCGATATTGGATTCCCGCGAAATATAGGCATCGCAAGCCTTTTCATCGTCACCCGCCACCACCATCCATACCCGTTCCCCGGTGGCCGAATAGCGTCTCGCCAAAAGTTCGCAGCCGTTTTTTAGGCGGTTCACCTTAATCAACACCTGACCCGCGTCCACATCGCCGCGCCTAGCCACCACGCACGGTAGCGAGGCCTGATCACACAAGCGCAGTTGGGCTTTCACCCAAATTCCTGATTTTAGCCGAGGTTCGCTCATCAACTCTTTTCCTTATGCGCGTCACAGGCCATACTGCCCCCAATACGCACCGGAGAAAAGCATGTTTGAACTACACCCGACCTTAGCCGCCGATACCGTCGAAATTTGCTGCCTAAAGCTATGCCGCGTGTTGTTGGTGCGCGACAAAACTTACCCATGGATTATTTTGGTCCCTGAACGCCCTGGCCTGCGAGACTTAGACGACTTAACGGACCAAGACCGCATCCTCGCCATGGCGGAAATAGACCTAGTATCCAAAACCCTAAAAAGACTCAAGCAGCCCTATAAAATCAATGTCGCCGCGTTGGGCAACGTGGTCGAACAGCTGCACATCCACATTATTGCTCGATTTCAAGAGGACAAAGCTTGGCCCGGACCTGTTTGGGGCGTTGCACCACCATCGGATTATACGGATAATGACCGCAATCAAGAGATTAAGAGCTTAAAACAAGCTCTATTGCTCAGCGAATAAAAGTAAGGAAACCTTGCAGAATAATTCCCTTCGCGTATCTTATGGCTCAAAGTGTTTAACAGGCAATTTTGGTGACTCTAAAGCATGACGAAAACGCAAACCAGCTGGGCCTTCCGCCTCAGTACATTGCCGATTCGAACCAAGCTGACTTTGGTGTCGGTGCTCGTCATGCTGGCTTTAATTGCCCTGCCCAGTCTCAGCTTGTACAGAGATGCAACCATCCGCAACATCAACCAAACCCGTTTGGCCATCGTATCGCTCGACAGCATGTTGTTAGAGCTGCAGCGCGATCAAAACGATTTTGTCAACGTGTTCGAACTGAAATACCTAGATAAATTCAGCTTAACGTTTGAAAAGTTTGTGTTAAGCACGGAAAACCTTAAGCAACAATTTTGGGACCTAAACCTGCCCATCGACACCTTGGAACAGCTGGTCATGCTGACCAGCGATTATCAATACCTGTTTGAAGTGATGGCCGAACAAAAATTGCTGATCGGCCAGGACTATACAAAGGGGATTCGCAAAGAGATTAACTTGGGCCTCAAAACAATTGACAAGGCCTTAAGTGCCGTACCCAATGACGGCAACTTGCGGCAATCTTTGCAAAATGAACTGGTGCTATTGCGCCTGCCGGTGCAAGAATTACAAGTCCGCCATCAAGGCACCCAAATTGATGTTTTCGAGAAACAGTTTTCAAAAATAGAAAAAACCGCCAATCTTAGCATCACCGACCTAGCCATTCGCTCAACCTTTATGTCGGCCCTCACCAAATTTCGCAAAAATGTCAGAGCGTTAAATACCGCCACTCAGGCCGTGGGGCTAACGTATGACGATGGCCTCAATGGTGAAATCAGCCTGATCGTCAACGCTGCTCACCAGATTTTGAATCGTCTAAACACCGAAGTGAACGCCGCCATTGATATCCGCGAAAGCAACCTCAACACCTTGTTGAGCGCGATGGCGGGCTTTTTTGTGATCGCATTTGTGCTGACCATTGCCATGTTGTATCGGTCCATTAGTGTTCCCATTCGCAACGTGACATCGATCATGACGCGTTTGGCCGATGGGGATTTGGCCTTTAATATTCCTGATCACCCTCGGCGCGATGAAATTGGCGATATGTTTAAGGCGCTGCGTGTTTTTAAAATGGGCGCCATTATCCGCCAACGCACCCAAATTGCACTGCGCACGGCCCACGATGAATTGGAAAACCGCGTCGAAGAACGGACTCGTGAACTGAGCGAAGAAGTTGAAGAACATCGGCTCACGGAAAAAATGCTGATGCACGCACGGGAAGATGCAGAAAGCGCCAACCACGCCAAGTCACAATTTCTCGCCAATATGAGCCACGAGCTTCGCACCCCGCTGAACGCGATTATTGGTTACGCCGAAATGCTGCAAGAAGACGCAGAAGACGCTAACAACGACGTCTTGAGCGATGATTTAGGCAAAATCCGCTCCGCCGGGCGACATTTATTGGGCATTATCAGTGAAATTCTTGATCTTTCCAAAATTGAAGCGGGCCACGTTGAGATTTACGTTGAACACTTCGTCATTCAAGACGTCATCGACACCGTGGCCGACACCGTTCGGCCGCTTATAGCCACCAATAACAATACCTTTGTCATAGACATCAACGACAATGCGGGCGTTATGGACAGTGACATCACAAGATTGCGGCAAATTCTCTTGAATTTTCTGTCAAATGCGGCAAAATTCACGGATCATGGCACCATTACCTTGTCGGTCTCGCGTGAACTCAAGGACGAAGGCGATATCATCGTCTTTAGCGTTGCAGATGATGGTATTGGTATGAATGAAGAACAATTGAGCCACGTCTTTGATCCCTTTACCCAAGCCGATGTCTCAACCACGCGAAAATATGGCGGGACAGGCCTGGGCCTCACCATCAATCGAGAGTTTGCACGCCACCTTGGTGGAGAAGTGAAGGTTGAGAGCACCATAAACAAAGGCACGACGTTCTTCGTCCACCTGCCGGCGCAAGCCCCCTTAGGCCCCCATATGGAAGAAGGCATTTAATGTCCACTTTACTTCTTGTCGAAGACAACGCCCTCAATCGAAACATGCTTTCCAGACGCCTTGAAAAAATGGGTTATACGGTGTTGTTGGCCGTTGATGGTGAAGATGGGGTGGCTAAAACTCGTGCTCATACTCCCGACTTGGTCCTTATGGACATCAACATGCCCATCATGGATGGATGGCAAGCCTTGACCGTTTTAAAACAGGACCCCAAGACAGAAAACATCCCTATAATCGCGCTGACGGCCCATACGACAACATCAGATAGAGACAAAGCCGACAAAATCGGCTTCAATGCCTTTGCTGCTAAGCCCATCGACTTTAAACCGTTAGTCGAAACCATTGAAGCTTTGATCCACGAGGCACAAAGTTTAAAGACACAGTGACGTTGAAAAAATGACGGCTCACAAAACCAGTTCCCCGCACATTCTTGTCGTTGACGACAATGAAATGAATCGCGACTTATTGATCCGTCGCTTGAAACGTCAATCCATGCAGGCCGTTTCGGCCGATGGCGGCATCCAAGCTTTGAAGCTCATAGCTGCGCAACCATTTGATTTGGTGCTGCTTGACATCAACATGCCCGATTTAGATGGTATCCGCGTTCTGCAAACCGTTCGCGAAACCTTTTCCATGGCAGAACTCCCCGTTATCATGGTCAGCGCGCAAAATGAAAGTGATAAGATCGCCGAGGTCATCAACAAAGGCGCCAATGATTACGTCACCAAGCCTATCGACTTCAACGTTGCCCTGGCCCGCATCAACACCCATTTAGATTTATCCAAAGCCCACACGGACCTCAAAGAAAGCCAAGAACGTTATGAACTGGCCTTTCGCGGGGCCAATGACGGGTTGTGGGATTGGGATTTGCGAAATGGCCACATCCATGTTTCTGACCGCTGGAAAGAAATATTAGGCCTAGAAAACACGCCCTTAAATCACGATCCCGAAAAATGGTTCGAACTGGTTCATCCCGACGATACTTCAGGTTTGAAGCAAGCCATAGAAGAGCACCTGCTCGGACAAACGAAGGCCTTAAGGCATGACTATCGTGCCGTGCACGCTGATGGCCACTTCCGCTGGCTGTTAACACGCGGCGTGGCCAGTCGAGGGCCCGATGGTCAAGCTATTCGCATCTCAGGGTCGCTAACCGACACCACCCAACGCACAGCCTATGATCCCATCACGTCAATTCCCAACAAAGTCTTGTTCATGGACCGCCTGGAATGGCTCATGGCGCGCGAACGCCGTCAAGCCCATGGGCAATTTGCGGCTTTACTCATCAAAATTGACCGTCTAAGCGCCCTTCGCCAAAGTTTTGGCCCCGTCGCTGGCGAAACCATCTTGGTGGAAACGGCCCAACGTCTGATAAAAACCCTGCAGTCCGATGCCCCCTCTACGGTTTTAGATGACACCACCTCGCTGACCATCACCCGCCATGATGAAGCCGACTTTGCGATTCTTTTGGAAAACTGCCGAGATGAAGTTTGCGCCCCGAAGATCGCCGCAATGGTGCAAGAACTTACCAATGAACCGCTGATCATCAATGACGAAACAATCAAGTTGACCTGTTCCATAGGCATTATCACCACCACCCAAGGCATGGACGTTGAAGCAACCGCCGAAGACATCGTTTCCCATGCCCGGGCGGCGTTAAGCCGTGCACGGTCAAAGGGCTATGGACACACAGAGCTTTTTGATAGTGCGATGCAAAAACGCGCTCTTAAACAGCTAAAGATGGAGAACAATCTTCGGCGGTCTGTGGCTGCGGGCGAATTAACTTTACACTATCAACCCATAGTGGACATGAACAATGGAGAGGTATCTGGCTGTGAAGCTTTGTGCCGCTGGACTCACCCTGATCATGGAGTTGTATCGCCCGACATTTTCATTCCGTTGGCCGAAAAGTGCGGACTGATTGATACCATTGGCGAATGGGTTTTGCTTGAGGCTTGTAACCAACACCGGATATGGGAAGAAGCTGGATTTGAGCCCTTAGACATGTCGGTAAACCTTTCTGTTTTGCAAATGCAGCACGAAGGGATTGAACATCAAATCCTCGACATCCTCAAAACCACCAAGATGAACCCAAAACGGCTTAAGCTGGAAATCACAGAATCCATCTTCATGGAAGATATTGAACGCATCAGTTCCATCCTGACGCATCTCAACGACTTGGGAATCAGCATCGCCATTGACGATTTTGGCACCGGGTTTTCTTCCCTTTCGTACCTCAACCGCCTGCCGATCACCCATTTAAAGATTGATCGCTCTTTTATTTCGGAAGTCAGCAAAGATGTGGCGGCCCAGGCCATTGTGCAAAGCACACTGTTGATGGCACAAAGCCTTGGCATTGCCGTGATTGCCGAGGGTATTGAAGAAGTTGATCAAGTGGCCTTGTTACAAATTCTCAAGGCTGAATTTGGTCAAGGATTCCATTACTGGCAACCCATGATTGGCAGTGATTTCGCTAAATTGCTAACGCCAAAAATCGCTTAATCCCTTAAACGTCCAAACCCAAACGCCACATTGCTATTTTACCGAAGCCTCAAATAGGCTACGGTGCCGACCAACTTGACCCTATACTCAATTTAGACATACGGAATCCTCATGAAAGTTCTCGTCACGGGCAGCGCTGGTTTTATTGGCAATCGAGTCTCCGAACGCCTGCTGGAGCGTGGCGATGAAGTCATTGGCTTGGACATTGTATCGCCGTATTACGATGTCCAGCTCAAAGAGGACCGTCTCGCCAAAATCATCGACCACCCAGCCTTCACCGAAGCCCGCATTGATCTTGCCGACCGTGAAGCCGTGGCCAAATTGTTTGCCGACCACAAACCCGAAGGCGTGGTCAACTTAGCCGCCCAAGCCGGGGTCCGTCATTCCTTAGACGCCCCCTTAGATTACGTTGACAGCAACCTATTGGGGTTCGTCAATATCTTAGAGGGTTGCCGTCATAACGGCGTTAAACACTTGGTGTATGCTTCGTCCAGTTCGGTCTATGGCACCAACGATAAAATGCCGTTTTCCACCTCGGATGCGGTCGATCACCCAATCAGTCTCTACGCCGCGTCAAAGCGAGCGAATGAGCTGATGGCGCATACCTATTCGCACCTGTTTCAATTCGCCACCACCGGTTTGCGGTTCTTTACCGTGTATGGTCCGTGGGGACGTCCCGACATGGCGTTGTTTTTGTTTACCAAAGCCATCATGAACGGTGAGGCCATTGATGTTTTCAACAATGGCGAAATGAAACGTTCGTTCACCTATATCGATGACATCGTCGAAGGCGTTATTCGCACCTTAGACACGCCGCCCACCCTGACCCCACTCAAAGACGGAGTCAAAGACCCCGCTTCCAGCAGCACCGCACCGTTTCGCGTTTTCAACATCGGGTCCGACACCGCCGTTGGTTTGATGCGCTATATCGAAGTGTTGGAAGAAAATTTGGGCCGCAAAGCCATCAAGAACATGATGCCCATGCAACCCGGCGATGTTCCGGCCACCTGGGCCGATGTGGATGGTCTACGCGAAGCCGTTGGCTACCAACCCACCACATCCGTTGAAGATGGCATCAAGAATTTTGTCGCTTGGTACCGCGACTACTACAAAACTTAAGGCCAACCTGTATGCCCAAACTGCTGTTCACGGTAACCGAAGACTGGGCGTTCTGTTCGCATCGTTTACCCACCGCGATTGCGGCCCGTGACGCTGGCTATGACGTTGTGGTCGTGGCGCGCATGGGCGATCACCAACACCAAATCGAAGCCTTGGGCTTTCGCACCGTGCCTTGGGCCATTCAACGCGCCAACCTCAATCCGTTCAACGAGCTTTCGGCGCTGTTGGACTTGATCCGCATTTACAAAAACGAACGCCCCGATGTGGCTTACCATGTTGCCATTAAATCCATTATGTATGGTTCCATCGCCGCCCGCCAAGCCAAGGTCGCCAACACCATCAATCTGTTTTCCGGCATGGGCGTGGTGTTCATTTCCGAGGCCGTTAAGTTTCGCATGATCCGCGCCCTGGTTACGCCGCTTTTGCGCTGGGCAATGACCCCTAAATCAACACGGCTTCAGGTGCAAAATGGGGACGATAAGGCGCTGCTGAACGGATTGGGCATTGCCACGCCAGAGCGCACCGATTTGGTGCCCGGATCGGGGTTAGATATTGAAAACTATCCCGCCACGCCGGAACCCTTGGGCGTCACACCCAAAGCCACCGTCGTCGCCCGCATGTTATGGGACAAAGGCATCGGTGAACTGGTTGAAGCCGCCAAACTGTTAAAAGCCCGGGACGTCAAGCTTGATATCGAATTGGTTGGCGCGCCGGATTCCGCGAACCCCGCATCGATCCCTGAAACCACACTCAAAGCGTGGCAAGACCAAGGCCTTGTCACATGGTTGGGGCGACGGTCAGACGTTGCGGACATTCTTAAAAAAAGCCACATTGCCGTGTTGCCTTCGTATAGAGAAGGTATGCCACGCAGTCTGCTTGAGGCCGCCGCCATTGGTCGCCCCTTGGTGGCTTTCGACACACCGGGCTGTCGGGATTTGGTTCAAGATGGCAAAAACGGCCTGCTGGTGCCTTTCGGCGACGTGAAAGGTTTGGCCGATGCCTTGGAAAAACTAAGCACTGATGCGGACCTCCGTAAAACCCTTGGCCTTCAAGCCCGCAAGGACTGTGAAACGATCTATTCTGCCACCGCCATCCAAGCTCACCTAAAATGTATTTTCGAAGCTCTTGGCTAACTTTATGACGCCTCCAAGCGAAGATATAGACAGCTGACGGATTGAAAATCATAAGTTTAGGACGCAAAAAATGGCCGCTCATACCAGCGAGAAAATGACCTTTCCCGGCGCTCATGGCAGTGAATTGGCCGCACGTTTGGACCTTCCGATTGGCGAACCGAAAGCCTACGCGCTGTTTGCCCACTGCTTCACCTGTTCCAAAGATATTTTCGCGGCATCTAGAATTTCAGATGGGTTGACCCAAAACGGCATTGCCGTGCTGCGCTTTGATTTTACCGGCCTGGGGGCAAGTGACGGAGAATTCGCCAACACCAATTTTTCTTCAAATGTTGAAGACCTCGTCGCGGCCGCTCACTTTCTCCGTAAAATGGGCAAGGCTCCGCAAATTATCATTGGTCATAGCCTTGGCGGGACTGCCGTTCTCGCCGCCGCCAAACATATTGAAGAGCTCCAGGCCGTTGTCACCGTGAACGCACCCGCAGACCCGGCCCATGTGGTTGAAAATTTTGGCTGCTCACTCAAAGTCATTGAAGCGAACGGACAAGCCGATGTCCAACTCGCCGGGCGCACCTTCACCATTCGCAAGCAATTCTTAGACGACATGGCGGAACAATCCTTGTCTTCTGACATTCAAAACCTTGGCAAAGCTTTGCTGGTGTTTCATGCCCCTGGTGATGAAACCGTCAGCATAGATAACGCGGCCCACATTTTCAAAGCCGCCAAACACCCCAAAAGCTTTGTCAGTCTGGACGATGCAGATCACCTATTGCACCGCCACGAAGATGCCGCTTATGTGGCAAACGTGATTGCGGCTTGGGCCACGCGTTACATATCCTCGCCCTCTACACCCATCACAAAAGGTGAAACCGGGGCCGTGGTGGTGGAAGAAACACACGCCGGAACATTCACCCAATCCATTATTATTGATAACAAACATAGCTTAGTTGCTGACGAACCCGTTAGCGTTGGCGGCAATGACAGCGGAGGTGCGCCCTACGATTTCCTTCTCTCAGGGCTCGGCGCGTGCACCTCTATGACGCTGCGCATGTATGCGGACCGCAAAGGATGGACTCTCGATAAAATCAGGGTCAGCCTTAAACACAGCAAAAACTACGCTGACGATTGCAGCCACTGTGAAGACCAGAACGTAAAGATTGACCACATCGAACGGACCCTCACCTTATCGGGCGACTTAACCGATGCTCAACGCGCCCGTCTTCTTGAAATTGCCGATAAATGCCCCGTGCACAGAACGTTACACAGTGACGTTCACATCACGACACGAAGCGAATAGTCTTTATTGTCAACTTGCCTCACTTACAGACCCATACTATTCTAAAGAAACGTTCGTTGTTTGGTGGTTTTCCAAGGAATTTTAAGTTTTGAAACACCATTTGTTATATGCCCTTTTGGCTCTGACATTTTGTGCGTTTAGCGCCCCCAGTCTGGCGAGCGAAGCGAAGCACAATGTTGCCCCGCCTATGGCAAAACTGATGACTTTTCCCAACACAGGCGAACGCGCCTTTATTGCCAAGAAACTGGCGCGCGCCTTGTATTTGGAAAAATCCTCAATCGTTCAGGTCGGCGGCAATACGTTTAATGGCTGTGATACGGCGAACACCGACAAACACAAACAAATTGGTGACGCCGCGATCCCCATCACCCAATACAAAGGCATCCCCATCGTCGGCAGTCCTTATTATCCAGTTTGGGTGAAGGTCAAAAAGAACAACAACAGGGTTTATTTAGACCGCTTTGTCAGCGCCTTAAAAGTCATCGAAACGGACACGCCTGCGCTTTTTGCCAAACTTTCCCAATTGATGAAAGCCCATGGTGGCTATTTGATCATTGAAAATTTCTGCGCCAAAAATGGCGGCCTGACCCTTGGGGCCTTTGCCCCCCTACCCGACCGCAAACAGTTTGTGGTGATGGTGTCTTCAACCATGTTGTTGATGCCCGAACTGTTCAATGATTACGACATTGCGGCAACGCTGGTTCATGAAGTGATTGGTCACGGCACCTCATACTACGGCAACGGCTCGCTATCGGAATTCCCGGCGTTTACGGCCCAGGCAGAATTTGCGGCCCTGGTCGGTGACGACAAATTCAAAGACAACAACAACCGAAGCACCAACATCAAACACAAAATGAGAATGAGCCTGTCCAATGCGGGTCAATATCTCGACAAGCCCGACAAGTAAGGCCTCGCCTCACTGAATTTGTAACACCGTCGTCGCCACAATTTTCTCTTTACCTCGAACCAGCATGACCTTGCCTTGGTAGGCCCCCGGCGGCCAGCGAGACGCTTTGCGCCTCAAGCCGCTAAAGGCGACATACTTGGCTTTGGTGGCTTTCATGGGCAGCGTATTTTCGTGAATTTTCTGACCGCTTGAATCGGTGATTGTAAACACCAGTTTATCGCCACGTTTTACCCTGAAAATTTCTGCCCACACCACCAAAGCTGGAACGCTGGTGCTGTAAGTTTTATTTTTATAAAGCCCGGTGCGGATCGCCTTGAAATCCGGTTTGAATTGGGTAAAGCCAATATTGTAAATAGCGGTCGGTTGATACGGAGTCTTTTTAAGGGTTTTTGCATCCCACAGCGAAGCCTTGCCCACCCCACATTTTTTTGAGCGTTTGAGACCAGCAAACGGATCGATAATGTCCTTGTCTTTATTGGTCACCTGAAAATGCAAATGTGGAAATTCGGTGCGCCCAGAAAGACCGATAACCCCCAAGTGCTGACCGCGACGAACCCGGTCCCCTTTGAACGCAAACAGACTGTGATTGCGCATGTGACAGTACTGGCTGATGAGGCCATTGGCGTGTTGAATTCTAAGGCCATTTCCGCACGCCATGGAATCAACAACACCTTTTGGGTTGTCTTTAATATTGATGTCTTTGATGCCATCGCGTTGACCAAGCACCACCCCATCGGCGGCGGCGATCACGGGAACACCACCGCGCATCGCCGCCATGTCTTGAACCGCGATGTCTGTGCCTTTGTGTTGCCCCCCGGGTTGGGCATCATAGGACGCATCGCCGCAGGCATAATCAAGCACCCCGGGACCGGGCTTAAGGTCAACATAATTGGGGATCCAACAGGTCTTGCCAATTTCACATTTCACCGGGAAACTGAACCTAACGTTATCCTCAGCGGCGAGAGACGCTCCCGCCAATCCCGCACACACCACCATCACCCAAACTGAAAAAACATAACGTTGCATCCTGATATTTTACCACGTCCTGCAAATTTAGAAAAAACATTCCGACAATAGTTGTGGCTTACCACCCTTAACCTGCTAGGGTTTCTTTACGATCCCTCAGCCAAGGAGAATTCAACTATGTTTGAGTCAGCCGAGCTCGGCCACAGCATCACCAAAGCAATCTATAAACAAGAAGTGCCAAAAATTCGCGAGGCCCTTCTGGATGCCCAGTTTGAGCTGGGGGAGAAAAAGCCGTTTCCCGTTGTTTTAATTGTTTCCGGCGTCAATGGTGCGGGCAAAGGGGATACCGTCAACACCTTGAATTTTTGGATGGACCCGAGAACCATCCACTCTCATGCCATCGGTGAGCAAACCGACGAGGAAGCCGATCGTCCTTCGATGTGGAAATTTTGGCGGCGTCTTCCCCCCAGAGGGTCCATCGGAATCTTTTTTGGATCGTGGTACAGCCACCCCATGCGCCAGCACATCGAAGGCGGCAAGGGACAAGATTACCTAGATTCCCATCTCGACGACATCTTGCGTTTTGAACGTATGTTGGCCGAAGAAGGCGCGCTGGTTTTAAAGTTCTGGCTGCACTTGTCCAAAGATGCCCTTGGCGACCGCCTCAAAAAGCTTGAGTCCAACAAAGACACCAAATGGATGGTCGATAAAAACGATTGGAAGGGCTTTAAAAATTACAACAAAATGCTTCCGGTTGCCGAGCACGTTTTGCGGCGCACCTCGACCGCCCACGCGCCGTGGATCGTGGTCGAAGCTTCGGACGAAAAATATCGCAATTTGACCGTTGGCCAAACCCTTTTGAAAGCCATCAAAGGTCGCCTTCAAGAGTCCGTCAAACCGTTGCCGCTGTCGGTGCCGATTGAAGCTTTGAATATCAGCGATGACAAAAACATCCTGGAATCTTTGGACTTAACCCAGTCGTATGAAAAAGCAGCCTACAAAAAGCAACTGGCAAAATATCAAGGTCGGTTAAGCAAATTGATGCGTTCGGACAAGTTCAAAAAACGTTCCGTTGTTATGGTGTTTGAAGGCAACGATGCGGCGGGCAAAGGCGGGTCCATTCGCCGAGTTACCGCAGCCCTCGATTCCCGTAGTTACGACGTCATCCCCATCGCCGCCCCAAGCGATGAAGAAAAAGTTCAGCCTTATTTGTGGCGGTTTTGGCGCAGACTGCCGCGCGTTGCACACACCACGATCTTTGATCGGTCCTGGTATGGCCGGGTGCTGGTGGAACGCGTTGAAGGTTTTTGTGCAGAAGCCGACTGGTTGCGGGCGTACAACGAAATCAACGATTTTGAAGAACAAATGACCCGCCACGGCACAATCGTCTTTAAATTCTGGTTGTCCATTTCTGCCGAAGAGCAGCTGCTGCGCTTTAATGAACGGGAAAAAACGGGTTACAAACGCTTTAAGTTAACCGACGAAGACTGGCGCAACAGAGAAAAGTGGGACGAATACTCCCACGCGGTGTGTGACATGGTTGAACGCACCTCGACCGAACTTGCCCCTTGGACCTTGGTCGAAGCCAATTCCAAATACTTCGCCCGCATCAAAGTGATAAAGACCATTTGCGAACGCCTTGAAAAAGAACTGTAACGGTTTATTTAAACTTGGTAGGGCCATTTAAAGGCGTCCAGCACCGACACGTAGGCCGGGGGTAGATTGACCATAATCAGTCCGCTGCCAAACATGCCGCGCACATCTTCGGGTTTGGCAAACAGCATTTCGCTAACCTGAAAGCCTTTTAGGTTGGCCTGTGTGAGCATTTCGACCATGGGTTTGTGATGGCCCGCCTTCAACAGCGGATACCACAACATGATGATGGCCTCAGGCCAATCCTCATGCATGTCCATAACAAAGTCAGCCGTCTGTTCATATTCGCTTTTCATCTCATAGCTGGGGTCAATCAGCACCAGACCGCGCGTAGGTTTAGACGGCGCAAGCTCTAAGGCGGCGTTAAATCCGTCTTGACGTTGGACCGTGACGTTGGATTTCTGACCCAAAAGACGCTTCAACGCCTTGTGTTCTTGGGGGTGAAGCTCCATCAAATATAAGTGATCAAGGGTGCGCAACAGGCCGTGTGTGATCAAGGGTGAGCCGGGATAAGCGGCTGGACCATGCGCACGCCTCGTTGCGGCAATGGCTTTAAAGAGCGGATGGTCGGAGTCCAGTTTACCCTCGGCCAGCAACCGAACGATGCCGTATATGGCTTCGCCGGTTTTTTTCGATTCCGTTGATGTCAGACTATAAAGCCCCCGTCCGGCATGGGTATCGATCACGGTCAGAGGCTTATCTTCAGCCGTCAACCGTAGCAAAAGCTGTGCTAATACCGCGTGTTTGTGAACATCCGCAGCGCATCCGGCGTGGTAGGCATGTTGGTAGGACAGCATCAAAAATCGCTCGTTCAAGGTAAAGGGGGGCACTAGACCCAAACATGAACCTACCGCCAGAAAACCGCAAGCCTTGAGACAAATTTCAATCAGCTCACTTGACAGAGCAATGGGCATGTATGCACCTTAAGCTTACCAATATATTGAGAAAGAAAACGACAATGACGTTACGTCCCGATCAGAAAAAGAACACTTTCAAATTTGCCATTTTCATTGGCCTGATCGCCCTTGCCTATGGGGTCAATAGCACCTTTGCCCCCAAGACCGATGCAGAGCCAGGACCACCGCCGCCAACAGAAGTTTCGGCCTTGACGTTAAAAACCGAAACGGTGCAGCTCTACAAAGATCTGCCAAGCCGTATCAACGCTTATAAAGTCGCCGACATTCGCCCCCAGGCGAGCGGCATCATCACCGAACGCTTGTTTGAAGAAGGGGCCGTTGTGGTTGAAGGCCAGCCTCTTTATCAGATTGATCCCGCCCCCTACCAAGCCGTGTACGACAGCGCCTTTGCCGCCTTGAACAGAACCAAAACCAACGCCAAATCCATCCAAGCCAAAGCCAACCGCAACACCAAACTTTTAAAAGCCCGTGCGGTCAGCCAGCAGACGTATGAAGATGCCATGGCGGCGTTAGATCAAGCCAAGGCCGACGTTGCGGTGGCCGAAGCATCGGTGGCCGCCGCCCAGGTGAGTTTGAACTACACGCAAGTTTATGCCCCCATTTCCGGGCGCATCGGCAAGTCTTCGGTCACACGCGGCGCCTTGGTGACCACCAATCAGGTTGCCCCGCTGGCGACCATCACCCAGCTGGACCCGATTAATGTCGACCTGATCATGCCCAGCCGCGATTTGAAACGATTGCGCCCACAGTTTGAAGCCGCACAAAAACTTGCCGTCAGCCTTTTTGACGAAGACGGCAACGCGCTTTCTTCAAGCGATGGTGAGCTACAGTTTTCCGAGGTGACCGTCAATCAAACCACCGGAACCGTGTTGATGCGTGCTCTGTTTGCCAACACCGATCAAACCTTGCTGCCGGGTATGTTCGTGCGCGCCAAAATCCGCCTCGCCCCCGTCCAAGCGCTGCTCATCCCCCAATCCGCCGCCGTGCGCGGTGCGAATGGTAAGCTTTCGGTCTGGGTGATTGCACCCGACGGCACCGTTCAGCCGCACCCCATTGAAGCCCGTGAGGCCATTAACAGCCACTGGCTGGTGACAAGCGGCGTTGAGAGTGGGGCTTTGATTGTGACTCAAGGCTTCCAACGCATCCGTCCTGGGGCAATGGTCAAAGCGGTCTTTGAAGCGGCCCCCAAAAGCGATCAGGCGGAGTAGCCGTTATGCCCCGTTTTTTCATCGACCGACCCGTTTTTGCCTGGGTCATCGCCATTGCCATTATGCTGGGCGGAGCCTTGTCGATTACAAAATTACCCATTCAGCAGTACCCGAACATCGCGCCCCCTACGGTGTCTATTTCCACCTCTTTCCCCGGTGCGTCTGCGGAAACGCTGGAAAACAGCGTGACGCAAATTATCGAACAAAAATTAACCAGCCTTGATTATTTGCGTTACTTCTCTTCGGCCAGCGATTCATCCGGCAATGTGCGCATCACCCTGACATTTGAACCGCAAGCCGATCCAGATACCGCGCAAGTACAGGTACAAAACAAAGTCCAGTCCGCCTTGCGCTTGCTGCCCCAAGAAGTCCAAAGCCAAGGCGTCAAGGTGACCAAATCCAACAGTGGATTCCTTTTGGTGGTCGGTTTTTATGGTCAGGACGGCGTCATTGACCAGCGCGAATTAGGGGATTTTTTATCATCCAAAGTCCAAGACCCCATTGCGCGCATCGACGGGGTGGGCAACGTGCGGGTGTTTGGCAAACCCCACGCCATGCGCATTTGGCTTAACCCCTATAAACTGTATAGCTTCAATCTGACGACTACGGATGTGCGTCAAGCCATTCAAGCGCAAAACGCCGATGTGTCCGCTGGACAAATTGGTGGGCTGCCTGCCGTTCAGGGACAAATGCTCAACGCCACCATCGTTGCCCAATCGCGCTTGTCTACCGTCACCGATTTTGAAGACATCATCTTGCGCGTCAACACCGATGGCTCTCAGGTCCGGCTCAAGGATGTGGCCCGGGTCGAATTGGGTTCGGAAAGCTATGGCCGCACCGTGCGCTATAAACGTATGCCCGCTGCGGGCATCGCGGTGAGCTTAGCCTCTGGAGCCAACGCCTTGGACACCGCCGACCGGGTCAAGGCCAAGGTCGAAGAGTTAAAACCGTTTCTGCCCCCAGGGGTCGAGGTCATTTACCCCTACGACACCACCCCGTTCGTCAAACTGTCTATCAAATCGGTGGTGTACACGCTGATCGAAGCTGCCGTGTTGGTGTTTTTGGTCATGTACCTGTTTTTGCAAAACGTCCGCGCCACTTTGATTCCCAGCATCACCGTGCCTGTCGTATTGTTGGGAACCTTTGCGGTGCTGGCGGCGTTTGGGTTTTCCATCAACACCCTGACCATGTTCGCCATGGTCTTGGCGATTGGGCTGTTGGTCGATGACGCCATCGTCGTGGTGGAAAACGTCGAACGCGTCATGCATGAAGAAGGCCTCCCCCCCAAAGAAGCGACCCGCAAATCCATGGATCAAATCACCGGGGCATTGATTGGGATCGCGTTGGTGCTGTCGGCGGTGTTCGTGCCGATGGCCTTTTTTGGTGGGGCCGCCGGGGCCATTTACCGCCAGTTTTCCGTGACCATCGTCTCGGCCATGGCGTTGTCGGTTTTGATCGCGTTCATTCTCACGCCCTCGCTCTGCGCCACCATCCTGACCCCGGTCAAAAAAGGCCAAGTGGATGAGGTTAATCGGTTTTTTCAGTGGTTCAACCGCACCTTCCAAGCCAGCCGCGACGGCTATCAAAATGGCATCCGTTACATTGTCGCAAAATCCACTCGCTTTATCTTGATATATGGCGTTTTGGTGGGGGGGCTGTTCTTTTTGTTCTTACAATTGCCAACCTCGTTCCTGCCCAATGAAGACCAGGGCAATATGTTCATGATGGTCAGTGCGCCCCCCGGATCAACCGCCGAACGCACCTTGGAAAGCGTCAAACAGGTCGAAGATCATTTCTTGGATCAAGAACAAGACAACGTCGCCCATCTGTTCACCGTGGTTGGCTTCAGCTTTTCCGGCAACAGTCAAAATGCGGCGTTTGGGTTTGTCGCCTTAAAAGACTGGTCCGAACGCACCCGCCCCGATCAAACCGTATTCGCCATTATGGGCCGCGCCATGGGCAGTTTGTCCCGCATCAAAGACGCTATGGTGTTCGCCTTTGCTCCACCGCCTATTCGAGCACTGGGCAATTCATCGGGCTTTGATTTTCAGTTGATTGACCGCTCTAATCAAGGCCATGAATCCTTGATGAAGGCACGCGGACAATTGCTTGGTCTGGCGCGCAAAAGCCCCAAATTGGTCGGCGTGCGGCCCAATGGTTTATCCGACGAGCCGCAATATAAAATTAATGTCGACCACGAAAAAGCCAGCACCTTAGGTCTATCCATTTCCGACATCAATAAGACCCTGCAAACCGCCTGGGGTTCGTCTTACGTCAATGATTTCTTGGATGATGGCCGCATCAAAAAGGTCTTCTTGCAAGCCGACGCCGCCTTTCGCATGAATCCTGAAGACGTCGAACGTTGGTACGTGCGCAACAAAGACGGCGACATGGTGCCATTCGGCAGTTTCTCTTCGGCGCAATGGACGTATGGATCGCCCAAACTGGAACGCTTCAATGGCAGTGCGTCGGTCAACATCAAAGGATCGCCAGCCCCCGGCATCAGTTCCGGCGAAGCCATGGCAGAAATGGAAGACCTGGTGAAGCAGAACCTCCCCAACTATGACTTTGCGTGGTCGGGAATCTCTTACGAAGAAAGGTCCGCTGGCTCGCAAACCAGCACCCTTTATGCGCTGTCGTTGTTGGTGGTGTTTTTAAGCTTGGCGGCTCTGTATGAAAGTTGGTCGGTGCCGTTTGCCGTTATTTTGGCGGTGCCATTGGGCATTATCGGCGCCGTATCGGCCTCCCTGCTCAGCGGACTGAACAACGACATCTATTTCCAAGTCGCCATGCTCACCACAATTGGTCTGGCGGCGAAAAATGCCATTTTGATTGTCGAATTTGCCAAGGCGCTCCATGACGAAGGCCATGATCTGATCGAAGCAACGATGCTGGCCGCCAGGCGTCGTTTTCGCCCTATTTTGATGACCTCGCTGGCCTTTATGCTGGGTGTCACGCCCCTCGCCATTGCCCAAGGTGCTGGCTCTGCGGCGCAAAATGCCATCGGCATTGCGGTCATTGGCGGAATGCTATGCGCCACCTTCCTCGCCACTTTTTTTGTGCCGATGCTGTATATCTTGATTCAAAAGCGAACCCTGCCCACCAAAGAGGAAGCCTAATCGTCTTGCGGCAATCGCGCCACGAATAAGTCGGGCAGGTCCAGGATGGGCGCAAGAACCTGTTCATTGGCATATTTATATGCTCTTGGTACATTCTCTACACTTTTCGTGTAGGGTCGGGCCTTCGACGAAGTTTTTTTTATGGGACGATATCATTCATGACCTGCCAACTCTACCTCATCACGCCCCCTGTGTTTGATCCTCAAACATTCCTGCCGATCTTGATCGAAGCGTTAGACGCTGGCGAGGTTTCGTGCGTGCAGCTGCGCTTAAAAACCGCAGATGGCGCCCCAGCCCCACAAGACCACGTCCGGGCCGCAGCTCTAACACTGATGGCTGAGGTGCAAGCGCGTGATGTCGCCTTTATCATCAATGACGATGCCGAACTTGCCGGTGAATTGGGCGCGGATGGTGTTCATATCGGACAAAAGGATATCAGCATTAAAGAAGCCCGGATGATTGTGGGGCGGGATGCCATTATCGGCGTGACGTGCCATGACTCCCGCCATTTGGCCATCGAAGCCGCTGAAGCCGGGGCCGACTACGTTGCTTTTGGGGCCTTTTACCCGACCACCACGAAAAAGGCCAAAGGCCACCCGGACCCGGAATTGTTGGAAATTTGGTCGACCACCACCAATGTTCCTTGCGTGGCCATTGGCGGTATTAACCTTGAAAACGCCCCGGCTCTGATGAATGCAGGTGCCGACTTTATTGCGGTGGTTTCTTCGGTGTGGGATCACCCACAAGGCCCGGCCCAGGCTGTCGCTGAATTCAAGGCGTTGATGGATTAACTAAGCCATTGCCTCAAAGGCGCGTGAGTGT
>Ga0316203_1000180_pt1 | contig 104226 bp, 90 predicted proteins | sample 6monrhotite_MG_FD_204940 | JGI IMG/M metagenome (GOLD analysis project Ga0316203, IMG submission 204940) | Microbial mat bacterial communities from mineral coupon in-situ incubated in ocean water Damariscotta River, Maine, United States -... | ecosystem: Environmental > Aquatic > Marine >... | reverse complement strand
GAAGCTCTATCTCTGCGCGATGAAAGACATCTTCTCCAACCGCATCGTCGGCTATTCGATCGCTGACCGGATGACCTCAGAGCTCGCCGTTGCGGCCCTGCGGATGGCGATCCAGCGCCGTGGCCCTGTCGGCACGATCGTTCACTCCGACCGCGGCAGCCAGTTCCGCTCGAGGCGCTTTCAGGCAGAACTCGATCGTCACGGACTGGTCGGATCGATGGGTCGGGTCGGGGCGGCGGGCGACAACGCGGCGATGGAGTCGTTCTTCGCGCTGCTGCAGAAGAACGTGCTCAATAGCCGCCGCTGGGGCACCCGGCAAGAGCTGCGCCTGGCGATCGTGACCTGGATCGAACGGACATATCACCGCCGCCGACGGCAGCGAGTACTGGGCCGTTTGACGCCGGTCGAGTTCGAAGCGATCATGACCACAAGGGCCGCGTCCGCGGCCTAAGAAGAAGAGTCACCAGAACCTTCAGCAGTCCCGCATGCTCACGACGTCACTCGGGCCGCTCGACGTCGCGCTCGGCGAGATCCTGCTCGCCCTGCTGCGGGGTGCCATGTACGCGGTCGGCTTCATGGTCGTCATGCAGGTGCTGGGCCTCAACCTCGCGTGGACGGCTCTGCTCGCGCTGCCCGCCGTGCTCGTCATCGCCTTCGGCTTCGCGAGCGTCGGCATGGCCATCACGAGCTACTTCAAGACCTTCCAGCAGGTCGAGTGGGTGACCTTCATCATGTTGCCGATGTTCCTCTTCTCGGCGACGTTCTATCCCATCTCGGTGTATCCCGAGGCGATTCAGTGGGTGATCCAAGCGCTGCCGCTGTGGCACGGCGTGGAGCTCATCCGGGGGGTCACGACGGGCGCCCTCTCTCCCATGCTGTGGGTGCACCTCGGATACTTCGGCGTCATGATCGCGGTCGGCATCGTCGTGGCGACGCGGCGTTTGCGCGCCCTGTTCCTCCGCTGACGCGCGGCCCCTCGAGGCCGCTGCACGGCGAAGCAAACCGAGATCGACGGCTCTCCGAACATCGAGTACCCCCGACCGGGGGTCGCTAGTCCGTGGCCGTGACCCCAGTTCACGGGTGATCCGTTCGTTTTTCGACTGCTCACTCTTGGTGCTGGGGCGGGAGCGGGCATAACGTGGATCCAGCAGCCGGGGGGCTGCCAGTAGGGCTTAGCTTCGGGGGGAGCACAGCATGTTGCGTTCACTTTGTTCGGGGGTCGCCATCGCGGCGGTCATGATCGCGGCCATCCCGGGTATCCCGGCGGCTATCACTGCGACGTCGCCGACACAGTCTGGTGGCGCATCGAGCGAGAGCCTCGTCGAGGCTGCCGCATCGGCGGCCGTGCCGATTCCGACTCCTTCCGCAACCGTCATGGAGACGGGCGTCGAGGACTCATCCGCGGCTGCGGCGTCCAGTGGGGATGCTGTGACGATCGAAACCCGTCAGGGGGGCTCCGGCGAGACCAAGAGCGCCTCAGTGACGGGCACTGCAACCGTGGGCGGGACAACCACACAGGTCGACGACGCCCCCGGCGACAAAGGCACGGTAGTAGCCGCGGCTTCGGAAGCCGATGCGGCCGCCATTGCACCGGCACCCAGTAGCGCTGGCGCGACCGAGATGACGACCGCGGTGTGCCCTTCACCTATCACGGGCTCCACCGCAGGCGCACCGGGCACCACCTCGGCGGGTGGTGTGGCGGGTACGACGTCGTCCGACCTGGCGTCGTTCGCGGCGCGCTACAACGAGATCCGGGTGGCGAACTGTCTTCCTCCGGTGCCGTTTGGCAACATTCGGTACGACGCGTGCATGGAGCAGCGGCTGTTCTGGATGGCGGAGGATCCGAGCACGGATCCGATGAGTGCGTGGGGCCACATCGGGTCGCAGCGCTCCGACGGCAAGCCCAGTGAGGGTTGCGATGGCAACCTCGCCGGCGGGTCGGGCAACACGGGGGCGACGGTGGCTGACAAGTGGTGGGCTTCCAGTGGTCACCGGGCGTCGCTGTACAAGCCGGGCAACACCGGCAGCATGGCGGGTACGTGCATCCTGTTCGCGATGACGCACGGTGGTGTGCCGAACGAGCCGTACAGCTTCACGCGGGCCGCCGCACGCTGGGTGAGCTGCTAAGCGCGCAACCCTCCTGCCGTCTACCGTCTCGGCCTGAGCCGAGTACGCCTAGACGCCGAGGCGGTGAGCAGCACGCAGGGCGTGCACGGCCGCGATAGCGGCCTCGGCGGCTTCGGCGCCCTTGTCTTCCTTCGAACCGGGCAGGCCGGCGCGGTCGAGGCCTTGCTGTTCGTCGTCGAGGGTGAGCACGCCGAAGCCGACGGGCTTGCCGGTGTCGAGCGCGACGCGGGTGAGGCCGTCGGTGGCGGCGGCGCTCACGTACTCGAAGTGCGGTGTGCCGCCGCGGATGATGACGCCGAGGGCGACGACGGCGTCTGCACCGGCGTCGAGCACGGCCTTGCTCACGACGGGCAGCTCGAACGAGCCCGGCACGGCGTACTCGACGACGGTGGCGCCCGCGGCCTCGAGGGCGCGGCGGGCTCCAGCGCGCAGGCCGTCGGAGATCTCGGCGTGCCATTGCCCGGCGACGATCGCGATCGTGAGGCCGGTGCCGTCGGTGGTGAGGGTGGGGGCTCCTGCGCCGCTCATGGGGTGGTTCCTTCCAGGGTGGAGAGCATGGGTGCGCTCGTGATGGTCTCAGGCAGTCGGTGCCCCATGCGGTCGCGCTTCGCGCCGAGGTAGCCCTCGTTGTCGACCCCCACACCGACGAGGAGCGGCACGAGCTCGCTCACCTCGATGCCGTACTGCACGAGTTGGCGCTGCTTCTCGGGGTTGTTGGAGAGCAGGCGCACGCGGTGCACGCCGAGGTCGTGGAGGATGTCGCCGGCGGCTTCGTAGTCGCGGGAGTCGGCGGGCAGGCCGAGGGCGAGGTTGGCGTCGAGGGTGTCGTAGCCCTCCTCCTGGAGGCGGTAGGCGCGGAGCTTGTTGATGAGGCCGATGCCGCGGCCCTCGTGGCCGCGCAGGTAGAGCACCGCGCCGCCCTCGCGCTGAATGGTGTCGAGGGCGGCGTCGAGCTGGGGGCCGCACTCGCACTTGAGAGAGCCGAAGGCCTCCCCGGTGAGGCACTCGGAGTGGACGCGTACGATCATGTCGTCGCGGGGCATCCCGCTGATGATGGCGACGTGGTCTGCACCGGTCTTGCGGTCCCGGTAGGCGCGCATGGAGAACGGCCCGTGGCTGGTGGGAACGGTCGTCTCGACCTCGAAGGAGACGCTGCTGGGGCGCGTGCTGCGCGGCTCGGCCGAGGCCGGCACGTAGGTCTCGCCCGAGTTCAGGAACGCGATGAGGTCGACGATCGTGATGACCACGAGCCCCTCCTCCTCGCCGAAGCGGATCAGCTCGGGCAGGCGCATCATGTCGCCGGTGTCGGCGATGACCTCCCCGATCGCGGCGACCGGGCGCAGACCGGCGAGCACCATGAGGTCCACGGCGGCCTCGGTGTGCCCGGCGCGCTCGCGCACCCCGCCGGGTCGGGCCCGCAGGGGCACGATGTGGCCGGGGCGGTGCAGGCTCGCCGGGGTGGAGGCGGCGTCGGCGAGCACGCGCAGAGTGCGGGCGCGGTCGCCGGCGCTGATGCCCGTGGTGAGGCCCTCGGCGGCGTCGACGGTGACGGTGTAGGCGGTGTGGCGCGGGTCCTCGCTCTCTCTGTCCGGCACCATGAGGGGCAGGGCGAGGGAGTCGGCGATCTCGGCCGTCATCGGCGCGCACAGGAATCCGCTCGTGTGGCGGATGGACCACGCCACCCACTCGGCGGTCGCGAGCTCGGCGGAGATGATGACGTCGCCCTCGTTCTCGCGGTTCTCGTCATCCGCGACGAGCACGGGCCGGCCCTGCCGCAGTGCGTCCAGCGCCTCAGGAATGGTGCCGATGCTCATGAGATGCCCTCTCTGTCGTGCGCGCCGGCCCCGAAGTGGGCGAGGCGAGCGATGTGCCGGGCGAGGATGTCCGTCTCGAGGTTCGCCGCGTCGCCGACCACGAGGCTGCCGAGGGTGGTGGCGCTCAGCGTCTCCGGGATGAGCGACACCTCGAACCAGTCGTCGCCGACGGCGCTGACCGTGAGGCTCACGCCGTCGACGGCGATCGAGCCCTTGTCGACGACGAGCGGCGCGTGCGCGGCGTCGAGGGAGAAGCGCACGATGCGCCACTGGCCTGCCTCGCGCACCTCGAGCACGGTCGTCGTACCGTCGATGTGCCCTTGCACGATGTGACCGCCGAGGCGGTCGCCGACAGCGGCTGCGCGCTCGAGGTTCACGGCGGCCCCCGCCGTCCAGGAGCCGATCGTCGACATCGCGAGGGTCTGGCCCATGACGTCGGCCGTGAACCAGTCGGCGCCCTGCTCGACGACGGTGAGGCACACTCCCATCACGCTGATGGAGTCGCCATGGGTCGCGTCGCTCGTCGCGAGGGGTCCGCGCACGGTCAGCCGTGCGGCGTCGCCGTGGGGGTCGAGGGCGACGATCTCGCCGAGCTCTTCGATCAGTCCGGTGAACATGGTGCTACCTCTCCTCGAGGGTCGAGCGGTCTGCGGCATGAGGGCCGGGCGCGGGGACGGGGCGGGCGGTCACGAGCAGGTCGGTGCCGAGGGGCTCCACGGAGCGGATGGTCAGCCGCAGCCCCTGCGCGATCGTGCCGACGCCCACGTCGTCGAGGGCGAGCCGAGGGCCGCCGAGCAGGAGGGGTGCGAGGTACACGAGCACCTCATCGACGAGCCCGGCGCGCAGGAACGCGCTCGCGAGGGTCGGGCCGCCTTCCACGTAGAGCCGACGCACGCCGCGCTCGGCCAGGTCGCGGAGCGCGGCCGCGAGATCGCGGTGCCCCACCTCGATGAGACCGGCAGGGTGCTCGCGGAGGCGTGCGTCCGCGGGCACGGGGGTCGTGCCGAAGACGACCGGGATGGGCTGGTGCGGCAGCAGCTCCCCGCCGTCGCCGCGCGCCGTGAGCGAGGGGTCGTCGGCGAGCACGGTCCCCGTGCCGACGGCGATCGCGTCGTGGGCGGCCCGCTGCTCGTGCACGCGCTGGCGTGAGGCGGTGCCGGTGATCCACTGGCTCGTGCCGTCGGCGGCGGCAGCGCGTCCGTCGAGCGTTGACGCCCATTTGACGGTCACCCACGGCCGGCCCAGCCGCACGCTCGTGAGCCACGGGGTGAGCAGATCGGTCGCCTCGTCGGCGAGGACGCCACCGGTGACCGGGATGCCCGCCTCACGAAGGCGCTCAGCACCGCCGCCCGCTCGCGGGTCAGGGTCGTCGACGGCGTACACGACGCGCGCGACGCCCGCGTCGATGAGGGCCTGCGCGCAGGGGCCCGTGCGGCCGGTGTGGTTGCAGGGTTCGAGCGTCACGACCGCGGTGAGGCCCGCGGCGGGAGGGCCGGACGCGGCCAGACCCCGGGTGGTGAGACTGCGAGCGTCGTCGAGCTGGGCGAGAGCATCCACTTCGGCGTGGGCGGTACCGGCGCCGCGATGCCAACCCTCCGCGACGATCTCGCCGTGCGCATCCAGCAGCACGCAGCCGACCTGAGGATTGCCGCCCGTGACGGGTCCGTGCTGGGCCAGACTCAGCGCACGACGCATGGCCGCCTCGAGGGGCTCCACCTCGTCGTGCGGTGCGTCCGTGCTGGTCATGCGCTCGTCTTCCCGGGTCCTCTGTGTCTGCGGAGTTTCCGCGTTCAGGGGTTTCCGGGGTCGCGTCGGCAGGCTGCCGCTCGCGTGCTCCTCCCATCCGGACTCTCACCGTCGGTACCGGAGTTTCACCGGTTCAACCGTTCGCGACTGCTCGTCGCTCGCGGGTCGCGGACTCTCACCGCCGGCTCGGACTTTCACCGACCCCGGAACACGTTCTTGTCTTCAGGGTAGTCAACATCGGTCGCCCTGGAGTATTCCCGCGCATGCGCTGGGAACTGCCGGTACGACGATGGCCCCCGCGCAGTGCTGCGCGGGGGCCATCGGGGGTGCAGGCGCTAGTAGGTGATGACCAGCGTGTTCGACACCGAGACGAGCACCACGACCGTGGCGTTCAAGAACCCGGCGATGTACGGGTTGCCGGTCGCGCGGTACAGCTTGCGCGACACGATCGCCGTCACCGCGAGGATCAGGATCACCGGGAACAGCCAGATGCTGAAGATGCCCCCGAAGCCCGGGATCAGGTTGCCCGTGATCGCGAACGTCGTGTACTGCGCGACGACCAGGATGATCGGGCCGAGCGAGTTCGCGAGGGCGAGGATCGCCGTGTTGACCCACTCACGTCCCGCGATCGTGACGCGGTTGAACGCGTTGATCGCGATCGAGTTCGCCACGAAGTAGATCAGGAACAGCGGCAGGACCACCAGGGCGTAGCCGAGCTTGTCGGGGGTGAACCACTTCACGCCGATCACCCAGAGTCGGAAGTCGGTCTTGAAGAGGTAGTCGACCAGGAACACGACCGCGTACATGAGGAACACGGTGGTGAGGGCCAGACCGATGCCGTGGAAGAAGTTCTTCCAGCCGGGCAGCACTCCCGAGCCGCGCAGGCTCATGCCCGACTTCCGCCCGAAGGCGAAGTAGGCACCGATCATGATGATCGCGGCCGCGAGCCCGTTGATCGCCGCCCATGCCCCGATGAAGAACACGGAGCCCGTGGGGATGAACGACGGTACGACGTTGAACGTGATGCCGCCGACGACCGGGTTCTGACTGATGAGCACGTAGCTCCATGCGGAGATCACGACCGAGACGACGAGTCCCGCCCAGAACCAGATCTTCGGGATGCGCCCGGCGAGCGGCGCGATCTCGGTCGGCGCGACGGCGAGTCGACGGAAGGCCGACGTCGTCAGCAGCGCACGCGGGATCGCGACGAGCATGATGCCGAAGCCGACGAGCCCGAGTGCCGTGAAGAACTCCTTGAGCTGCCAGAGCTGGTTGCCCGCGTCGAGGGGCGCCGGCGCCGGGAGGGTCTCCTCGAAGTACTCGACGAGGTGCCCGACGGCGGTGCTCGAGGTGGTGCTCCACGGGTGGGTCTGCGCCAGGGAGTAGATCACGCGCACCGCTTCGGTGCCGTCGATGTTCTCGGTGTAGAACGTGCTGCCTTCGCGCTCCTCGGTGAGGTCGGCGGGGTCTGCGCCGAAGTTGAGGAACGACTGCGCGTTGGGCGTGCCGAGGTAGTCGCGCGGTGCAGTCAGCTGGACGCCGTTCTCGTCGTAGCTGCGGAAGAAGAACTCGTCGTACTGCGCCTGGATGAGGCCGACGTCGCGAGCGCCGTAGGCGTTCGTGTAGACGCCGTCGCCGTCGACGTACAGCGGGTCGTTGTCGACCAGCAGGATCGAGGAGATGAGCGGGTCGCCCGAGGCGTCGTCGATCGGCACCGAGAAGTTCGCCGCGCGGGCGCCGTTGGAGTGGCCGCTCACGCCGATGGCGTCGCGGTCGACGTAGGGGAGGTCGGCCATGAGCAGCACGGCGTCGTACATGCCGGTGCCGCCGACGGCGAGCTCGTCCGCGGGGAGCGGGTCGGAGTTGCCGTGGCCGTACATGTCGATCGACATGACGACGTATCCGCGGCGCGCGAGCTCGACGTAGTTGGGCGTCTGCATCTCGCGGTTGTTCCACCACCCGTGGCTGACGACGATGCCGGGCGCGGGGTTCTCAGCGGTGGCGTTCGCCGGAGTGAACAGCAGCGCGTTGAGGGTGCGGCCCGAGGCCGTCTCCCACTTCAGGTCGTCGACCTTGACGCTGCCGCCGGAGGTCTGGACGAGCGAGGCGCCGATGCCGGAGATCAGGGCGAAGATGAGTGCGACAACGAGCCAGAAGCCGTTGCGCTTGAAGAGTGCTTGTCTCATGTCGAGTTCAAACTCCTTTGTTGTGAACTGTCACGTGCCCTGCGGGGGCGACGCGCTGGGGAGCGCCGTGACCGGGGTGGGCAGACGCTGGAGAAGCACGTCTGCACAGGAACACTAAGTCGCGCTCACGGCGTGAAACGCACTGTGGAACGAATCTGCACAAACGTGCGACGCCCTGGGACGGGCTGTAGTCCCTGACATAGAGTGACCCTCTGCATGTACGACCAGTGCATGTGCACATTCGTTCAGGAGGTTCTGCCGCGATGCCCCACACCAGTCCGGAGGCGCTCAAGGCGGCCACCGCGCTCAAGGCCGCGAAGATGTACTACCTGCAAGACCTCACCATGGGAGCGATCGCCTCCGAATTGCGCACCTCACGATCCTCGGTCTCCCGCCTGCTGAGCTACGCGCGGGAGAGCGGACTCGTCGACATTCGGATCACGTCGCCGTTCGACCGCGGCTCCGCCCTCGAGCAAGCGATTCACGAGCGGTTCGGCGTGACGGCGCACGTCGTACCGATGCCCGAGTCGATCAGCGACGTCGATCGTCTCGAGCGCGTCGCGATGACGGCCGGGAGGATTCTCGGGGGCTTCGTCGACTCGAACATGGTCGTGGGCGTCGCGTGGGGCTCGACGGTCGGCGCGATCAGCCGGCACCTCGTCGCCAAGCCGGTGCACAACACCGTCGTGGTTCAGCTCAACGGTGCGGGCAACACCCAGACGACCGGCATCGACTACGCGAGCGAGATCCTGCAGCGCTTCAGCGCCGCGTACTCGGCTCAGATCCAGCAGTTCCCCGTCCCTGCGTTCTTCGACGACCCGCGCACGAAGGAGGGACTGTGGCGAGAGCGCAGCACCAAGCGACTGCTCGACATCCAGGCTCGACTCGATCTCGCCCTCTTCGGGCTCGGCTCGCCGTTCGCCGAGATTCCGAGCCAGGTCTACATCGGCGGCTACCTCGACGCCGAGGACTACCGCAGTCTCAGCGAGGACGGCGCGGTCGGGGACGTGGCCACGGTGTTCTATCGGCCCGACGGCACGTCGAGCGACATCGCCTTGAACAGTCGTGCATCGGGCCCCAGTCTCGACCGGTTGCGCAAGGTGGCACGACGGGTGTGCGTCGTCTCCGGCGTGCAGAAGCTCGCGAGCCTGCGCGGTGCGCTCGCGGCAGGGCTCATCACCGATCTCGTGCTCGACGAGAGTCTGGCGAGTCGCGTGGTGGAGCCGGACGGTCGCGTATCGGAGTCGGCGCAGAGCGATCGCACTGTCGCCTGATTGCGTGCACGTTTGTGCATACGCTTTGGGTAGATGTGTCGATCTGACCAAGATGGGTGCGACCCCCGACCTCCCCGACCGATGGGCCCTCCGATCCGATGACCGCATCAGCCGCGACACCCGCGCGTTCAGAACTGCTCGCCGACATCCGCGAGAAGGCCTCGGCGGTCGACGTCCTCGTGATCGGCGCCGGCATCAACGGCATCGCGACCTTCCGCGATCTCGCCCTCAACGGCGTGAGCGTGCTGCTGGTCGACCGCGGCGACTTCTGCTCGGGAGCATCCGCTGCCTCGTCCCACATGATCCACGGCGGCATCCGGTACCTCGAGAACGGCGAGTTCCGCCTCGTCCAGGAGTCCGTGCACGAGCGCAACGCCCTGCTGCGTCTCGCCCCGCACTACGTGCGCCCGCTGGCCACGACCATCCCGATCTTCTCGACGTTCTCGTCGATCATCCAGGCGCCCCTCAAGTTCCTCGGCCTGCGCCCGAGGAAGCGCCGAGAGCGCGGGGCGCTCATCATCAAGGCCGGGCTCACGATCTACGACCTGTTCTCGCGCGACGGCGGCAGGGTGCCCCGCCACCAGTTCCGCGGTGCGACGGCCTCGAAGCAGCTCCTGCCCGAGCTGCGCGACGATGTGCGGTGGACGGCCACCTACTACGACGCCTCGATGCACGATCCCGAGCGCCTCGCCCTCGACGTGCTCACCGACGGTCTCGACGCCGGTGACCACGCGCAGGCCCTCAACTACGTGGAGGCCATCGGCATGGACGTCGACGGCGTCGTGAGCCTGCGCGACGTCATCGGCGGCGAGACGTGGGAGGTGCATCCCTCGGTCGTCGTCAACGCCTCGGGGCCGTGGACGGATCTCACCAACGCCGCCCTCGGCGACGCCTCCCACTACATGGGCGGTACGAAGGGCTCGCACATCGTGCTCGACCACCCGGAGCTGCTCGCCGCGTGCGCGGGGCGGGAGATCTTTTTCGAGTTCACTGACGGCCGCATCGTGCTCATCTACCCCCTCAAGGGGCGCGTTCTCGTCGGCACGACCGACCTGCCGCACGACATGGGCGACCCCATCGTCTGCACCGAGGACGAGGTCGACTACTTCTTCGGGCTCATCCGTCACGTCTTCCCCGCGATCCAGGTCGATCGCGACCAGATCGTCTTCCGCTTCTCCGGCGTGCGCCCCCTGCCCCGGCAGGACGCCGACTCGACCGGGCAGATCTCGCGCGACTACCGCGTCGAATCGCGCCGGGTTGCCACGACCACCGTGCTGAGCCTCATCGGCGGCAAGTGGACGACCTTCCGCGCGCTCGGCGAGCAGCTGAGCGACCGCGTGCTCGCGCTGCTCGGCCGCGATCGCGGCGTGAGCACGGACGGCCGCCTCATCGGTGGGGCCGTCGGCTACCCCACGACGGCGGATGCTCGGCTCGCGTGGAGCGAGCGCGTCGCGCCGGGCATCCCGCGCGACCGCGTCGAGACCCTCCTGGACCGCTACGGCACGAGCGCTGAGCAGATTCTTCGGCGCATCGAGACAGAGGGTGATGCCCCCCTCGCCAGCGCTCCCGGCTACTCCCGCACCGAGATGCTCCACCTCATCGAGGCGGAGCGGGTCGTGCGGCTGAGCGACATCGTGATGCGGCGCACCTCGATGGCGTTCATCGGAGAAGTCGGGTACCCCCTGCTCGCCGAGCTCGCCGAACTCGCCGCCGTGCCGCTCGGATGGGATGCTGGACGCATCGCGGAGGAGATCGCCGAGACAGCAGAACTGCTGCGTGAGAAGCACGGAGTCACCGGGATCGAGGCACCGTCGCCCGCCCCAGGAAGGAACCGAACGTGAGCCAGCACATCGTCGCCATCGACCAGGGCACCACGAGCACCCGCGCGATCATCATCGACCACGGTGGAGCGATCGTCTCCGTCGGGCAGCTCGAGCACGAGCAGATCTTCCCGCACGCGGGCTGGGTCGAGCACGACGCGAGCGAGATCTGGAACAACACGCGCGAGGCGATCGGCCAGGCCCTCTCCAAGGCCAACCTCACACGCCACGACGTCGCCGCGATCGGCATCACCAACCAGCGCGAGACCGCCGTCGTGTGGGACCGCGCGACGGGCAAGCCCATCTACAACGCCATCGTGTGGCAGGACACGCGCACGCAGCACCTCGTCGACCGCATCGCCGACGGCGACGTGCGGCGCTTCGCGGAGACGACGGGCCTGCCGCTCGCCACCTACTTCAGCGCGAGCAAGATCGCGTGGATCCTCGAGAACGTCGAGGGGGCCCGTGAGCGTGCCGAGGCCGGCGAGCTGCTCTTCGGCACGACCGACACGTGGGTGCTCTGGAACCTCACGGGCGGCACCGAGGGCGGCGTGCACGCGACCGACGTCACCAACGCGAGCCGCACGCTGCTCATGGACCTGCGCTCGCTCGACTGGGACGACGCGCTGCTCGAGGCCTTCGGAGTGCCTCGCTCGATGCTGCCCGAGATCCGCTCCTCTGCCGAGGTCTACGGCCGCGCGTCGACGCACTCGCTACTGCGCGAGGTGCCCGTGGCGGGCATCCTCGGCGATCAGCAGGCGGCCACCTTCGGTCAGGCGGCATTCGATGCCGGCGAGTCGAAGAACACCTACGGCACCGGCAACTTTCTCATTGTGAACACGGGTGAGGAGATCGTGCGCAGCGAGCACGGGCTCATCACGACGGTCGCCTACCGGCTCGGCGACGAAGCACCGCGCTACGCACTCGAAGGCTCGATCGCCGTGACGGGCTCGCTCGTGCAGTGGCTGCGCGACAACCTCGGCCTCATCTCCTCGGCGCCCGAGGTGGAGAAGCTCGCGCTCTCGGTCGAGGACAACGGCGGCGCGTACATCGTGCCCGCGTTCTCGGGGCTCTTCGCCCCGTACTGGCGGCCCGATGCCCGCGGCGCGATCGTGGGCCTCACCCGCTACGTCACGAAGGCGCACCTCGCGCGCGCGGCGCTCGAGTCGACGGCGTTCCAGTCGCGCGAGGTGCTCGACGCCGCCGACGCCGGCACCGATGTGCCGATCGCTGAGCTCAAGGTTGACGGCGGCATGACCGCCAACGAACTGCTCATGCAGTTCCAGGCCGACATCCTCGGCATCCCTGTCGTGCGGCCCGCCGTCGCCGAGACCACTGCGCTCGGCGCCGCCTATGCGGCCGGGCTCGCCGTGGGCTTCTGGGAGTCCCGCGACGAGCTGCGGGAGCTGTGGCGTGAGGACAAGCGCTGGGAGCCGCGCATGAGCGAGGACGAGCGCGAGCGTCGCCTGCGCCTGTGGAAGAAGGCGGTCACCCGCACCTTCGACTGGGTCGACGACGACAGCGAGGCGTAGTCCGCAGCGCGGCACGGCGCGGCAACGCGCACGGTACGTCGGCGAGCCGGCCGAGGGGTGCTCGAGCGCTCGCGCATGTTCGCAACTCAGGCTGAGGTGACAGAAGTGAGCGGTTGACCTGCCACCCAGGTCGATCCTGCCTGAGTTGCGAACGGCCGTCCCTGCACAGGCTGTGCGAGCGGTCACCTCGACCCAGATCGCTAGTGAGCCACGAAGGGAGGCCCAGGTGCCATCACAGTGGTGCGATGGATGCTCTCTCCGCCTTCAGCGCCCGCGACACTCTGTGCCTCACTCGTCGAGACCTCCTCGTCACCGGGGTCAGCCCCCGCGCTATCGCCTCGTCAGTACACGCTGGGGTGGTTGTTCGCGCTCGCCGAGGCGTCTACTGTCCAGCCTCCGCCCCGAGGCACGTCATTCGAGCCCTTCGTGTAGGCGGCCTTGCGGCCTGCACGACGGCGGCCGAGACCTTTGGCTTCTGGGTACCCGAGAGTCGAATCACGGAGGTCTGGCTGCCTCATCAGGCATCTCGGCTGCGCAGCCCGGATAGTCGGCGCGTACCACTCGCGCACGCCGACCGGGCTCGACTCAGCACCCACTGGAAACCTCTGACGCATCCGGCTGCAGCATCCTCGTGGCGCGTGGGGGCACAGGATGCGATCCTCCAGGTGCTGGGCTGCCTGCCGCGCGAGCTCGCCATCGCCGTGCTCGACAGCGCTCTCGCGGCGGGCGCCGTGGGCGGGTTCGAGTTGGACGCTGTCGCGGGACTCCTGTCAGCTCGTCGGCGACCGTGGCTGGCGCTCGCCGATGGACGAGCCGGCTCAGGTACAGAGACACTCGTGCGGCTGGCCCTGCGCGACGCAGGTCTTCGAGTCACCCCTCAAGTCAGGATTCCGGGCGTGGGTCGCGTAGACCTGCTCGTCGGCACGAAGGTAGTCGTCGAGGTCAACAGCGAGTTGTGGCATTCGACTGCGGTGCAGCGCGCCGAGGACTATCGACGCGATCTGGCGCTCGCCCGTCTCGGCTACACCGTCATTCGCGTGAGCTACGACCAGGCAATGAATAGCCGCGACCAGGTGGTACTGGCGGCTCTTTCGGCAGTTCGCTCGACGGGCACGGCGAGTCAATCGCTGCGCCACCGCCGCTCGCAACTCCGGCAGAGCTGACCCATGTGCACGGTGGAACTGTCACTCATGTTGATTTTGCCTGAGTTGCGAACAGGGCGGTGGATTCAGGGGGCGAGCAGGGCGGGCAGGTCGCGCAGGCTGCGGATGCTCGGCACACCGGCGGGGAGGGTGACGTGCGACTCGGAGGTCGTGTCGTTGCGGTGCGCACCGCGGTCGAGCCAGATGCCGAGCATCCCCGCCTCGTGCGCGCCGATCGCGTCGGTGCGCACCCGATCGCCCAGGTAGGCGCACGCCGCAGCCGGCACATCGAAGGCGGCGGCCGCGGCCGCGAAGATCGCCGGGTCGGGCTTGGTCGTGCCCAGTTCGCCGGAGGCGATGAGGCGGCCGCGTCGGCCTGAGTCGTCGACGGCTCCGTCGCGCCGCACGGGGGTCAGGTCGAGGCGGTTCCACAGGTCGATGCGGTGCAGCTTGTCGGTCTGGAAGGCGAGGTCGCCGTTCGTGATGATGCCGAACCGGATGCTCGGCACCGCCGACTCGAGGGCGTCGAGTGCGGGCAGCACGTCGTCGAAGAGGGTCCAGCTGTCGCGGTACCCGTGCAGGTACTCGGCGAACCAGGCGAGGGCCGCATCGTCGTCGAGATGAATGCCGTAGGGAGCATGCAGGTCGCGGGCGCGGTGGATGCGCTGCCCCTCGTAGTCGAGCTCGCCGCTGAGGTAGCGCGCGTAGTGCAGCTCTTCGAGCTCGCGCCAGCGAGCCTGCACGGCCGCTTTCTCGTCGGTGGCGAACTGGCCGCCCGCGGCCCGCTGCGCGAGTGCGATCGCGAGGTCGACAGCGCGCGAGTGCGCCATGAGCGTGTCATCCAGGTCGAACAGTACGACCTGAATGGCCGCGGAGTCCACCGCCGTCACGCGCGGGGCAGGAAGCCGACCGCGTCGTACACGCGGCGCAGGGTCGCGTCGGCGATCTGCTCGGCGCGGCCCGCGTTGACGGCCAGCAGGCGGTCGAGCTCGGCGGGGTCGTCGAGCAGCTCCAGCGTGCGCTCCCGGATCGGCCTGAACGCCTCGACCACGGCCTCGGCGACCGCGCCCTTGAGGGCGCCGTACTGCAGCCCGTCGAAGTCGGCCTCGACGTCGGCCACCGTGCGCTCGGTCACGATCGCGAGGATCGACAGCAGGTTCGACACCCCCGGCTTCTCGGCCGGGTCGAACCGCACGACGCCCTCCGAGTCGGTGACGGCCGACTTGATCTTCTTCGTCAGCACCTTCTCGTCGTCGAGCAGCCACAGAATGCCCGCGGGGCTCTCGCCCGACTTCGACATCTTCGCGCCGGGATTCTGCAGGTCGTAGATCTTCGCGGTCTCCTTGAGGATGCGCACCTCGGGTACGACGAGCGTCTCACCGAATCGCGAGTTGAAGCGCCCCGCGAGGTCGCGCATGAGCTCGACGTGCTGACGCTGGTCCTCCCCGACGGGCACCACGGCCGCGTCGTAGAGCAGCACGTCGGCGGCCTGCAGAATCGGGTAGGTGAAGAGCCCGACGGAGGCAGAGTCGAGACCGCCCCGCGCCGCCTTGTCTTTGAACTGGGTCATGCGCGAGGCCTCGCCGAAGCCCGTGATCGTGTTGAGCACCCACGCCAGTTCGGCGTGCGCCCGCACGTGCGACTGCACGAAGAGCGTCGAGTGCTCGGGGTCGATGCCCGCGGCGATGTACTGCGCGGCCGTGCGGCGGGTGCGCTCGCGCAGCTCGGTCGGATCCTGCGGAACGGTGATCGCGTGGAGGTCGACGACGCAGAAGATCGCGTCGTGGGTCGACTGCATCTCGCGCCACTGCAGCAGGGCGCCGGCGTAGTTGCCGAGGTGCAGGCTGGCGGCGGAGGGCTGCATGCCCGAGAACAGGCGGGGGAGGCTCATAGGTATATTGTCGCAGTGGATGCCCGGCTCACGTGAACCGACGAGCGCGCTGGAGCTTTGGCGATCGCATCGCGATCGTGCGACGCCAGCGCCGACGAGGCTATGCCTCGTCAGTTCCCGCAAGCTACGGCAACAGGTAGTCCACCACCACGGGCGCGTGGTCGCTCCACCGCGTGTCCCACGAGGCGGCACGGTCGACGGCGTACGACTGCACGGTCTCCGCGAGCGCCGGTGTCGCGACGTGGTAGTCGATCCGCCACCCGGTGTCGTTGTCGAAGGCCTGGCCGCGCTGCGACCACCAGGTGTACGGCCCGTCGACCTCGCCCGCCCAGCGGCGGCCGACGTCGACCCAGCCGAGCCCGGGGCCGGTCGAGCCGTCGACGCCTTCCACGGTCGAGCCTTCCGGCCCGAAGAAGCGGTCGAAGTAGGCGCGCTCGCGCGGCAGGAAGCCCGCATTCTTGCGGTTGCCGCGCCAGTTCCTGATGTCGAACTCGCGGTGGCCGACGTTGAAGTCGCCGACGACGAGTGCGTACCGGCTGTGCGCGGCGAGCTCGGGCAGTCGAGCCTCCATGGCGTCGAGGAAGCGGTACTTCTCGATCTGCTTGGGGGTGTCGACCTCGCCCGAGTGCACGTAGGTCGACACGACCGTGAGGGTCGTGCCGCCCACGTCGAGGTCGGCCTCGAGCCAGCGCCCGGCACTGTCGAAGTCGTCGTCGCCGAGCGCTACGCGGTGGGCGCCGAACTCGCGGCGGGCGGCGAGCGCGACGCCCGCGCGGCCCTTCGCCGTGGCGGCGTCGTGCAGCACGAACCAGTCGTCGCCCAGGAGGCCGGTGACGTCGTCGGTCGAGGCACGAACCTCTTGGAGAGCGAGGATGTCGACGCCCCGGGCATCCAGCCAGTCGCCCATGCCCTTGCGGTACGCGGCGCGCACTCCGTTGACGTTGACGCTCGCGATGCGCACCGGTGAAGTCATGCCTCCAGTCTACGAAGCACACCAGACGTGCGAGACCGGCCGACGGGCCCTCACGAGCGCGAGAAGCGGCCCTTCACGCGCTGCCAGAAGCCCGGCGGGTCCTCCGGCTGCGGGTCGTAGTACTCGAGCAGCTCGCGCGCCTGGTTCAGGCGGGTCTGCAGGTAGTCCTCGTCGAGCACGATGCGGTCGTCCTTGATGCCGACCGCGACCCACGCGGCCGCCGCGAGCACGACCTGGCACACCAGGTTGAACCAGATGAGAAGACCGATGAAGACCGCGAAGCTCGCGATGAGCGGGTTGTTGCTCGCGCCGCCCAGCAGGCTGTTACCCAGCACCTTGAGGCCGCCCAGGGCGACGGCGCCGATCAGGGCACCCTGCCGCAGCCTGCGCAGCGGGATACGCACGCCCGCGAGCACCCGGTACAGCGCGGCGAGCACGACCGCGTCGAGCAGGAACATGACGCCGAGGGTGATGATGCGGCCGACGACGGTGCTCGTCGTCGAGTCGCGGATGCCGATCCACTCGAGCACCGCATCGAGAGCCAGCGTGCTCACGACGGAGAGCACCGCCGAGAGCACCAGCAGGGCGCCGAAGGCGACCGCGAGACCCAGGTCCTTCACCTTGAGCAGCAGCACATTCTGGTCCAGGAGCGGCAGATCGAAGATCGAGCGCACGGCCTCTCGCGCCGAGGCGAGCCAGTTGAGTGCCGCGAGCAGCAGCACCACGGCCGCGATCGCGCCCTGCCAGCTGAGGGCGTCCACGCTCGCCGCGAGCAGATCCTCCGGGTCGACGATGCCCTCCTGGCTGTCCGTCGTGATGAGTCCCGGCACCGTCTGAGCGAGCACGTCGATGAGCGAGTCGCGCAGCCCGAGGTTCGTCGCGATCACGACACCGGCGATCGCGAAGCCGATCCACAGGGCCGCGAAGACGGCGAAGATCGCCTGGAACGCCAAGCCCGACGCCAGGATGGGCCCGCGCTTCGCCGTGTAGTGCTGCACGACGCGCACCGGTCGGGACTGCAGGACGGTCGTCAGGAGCCCCATCGCGCGGTCCTTGAACGACGGCGACTCCTCCTTCTCAGGCTCCAGCGGGGCGCGGGAGGCGGACGTGCGAGGCATGGAAGAAGCCTACGGGGCGCCCTTCAGGATCGCCTGCTTGACCTCGGCGATCGCCTTGGTGACCTCGATGCCGCGCGGGCAGGCCTCGGTGCAGTTGAAGGTCGTGCGGCAGCGCCAGACGCCCTCCTTGTCGTTGAGGATGTCGAGGCGCACCTGCGCGTTGTCGTCGCGGCTGTCGAAGATGAAGCGGTGGGCGTTGACGATCGCGGCGGGGCCGAAGTACTGCCCGTCGGTCCAGAACACGGGGCACGACGAGGTGCACGCGGCGCACAGGATGCACTTGGTCGTGTCGTCGAAGCGGGCTCGCTCCTCGATCGACTGGATGCGCTCCTTGTCGGGCTTCGAGTTCGCCATGAGGAATGGCTGCACCTGGCGGTACGACTCGAAGAACGGCTCCATGTCGACGATGAGGTCCTTCTCGAGCGGCAGGCCCTTGATCGCCTCGACATAGATCGGCTTCGTGATGTCGAGATCCTTGATGAGGGTCTTGCACGCGAGCCGGTTGCGGCCGTTGATGCGCATGGCGTCGGAGCCGCAGATGCCGTGGGCGCACGATCGCCGGAAGGCGAGCGTGCCATCCTGATCCCACTTGATCTTGTGGAGGGCGTCGAGAACTCGATCGGTCGAGTACATCTCGACGTCGAAGTCCTCCCAGTACGGCTCGGTGTCCTGCTCCGGGTTGAAGCGGCGCACGATGAGGGTGACGGTGAAGGCCTGCACGGCAGCGGAGTCCGCTGCGGGAGCTTCGGGGGCGGCGGTCGCCATCAGTACTTCCTCTCCATGGGCTGGTAGTGCGTGATCGTGACCGGCTTCCAGTCCAGTCGAATGTGGTCCTCGGCGACGCCCGAGCGCGGGTCGCCCGTGAGGTAGGCCATCGTGTGCTGCATGTAGTCGGCGTCGTTCCGGTCGGGGAAGTCGTCGCGCATGTGGCCGCCGCGACTCTCCTTGCGGTTGCGCGCCGAGTAGACGACGACCTCGGCGATGTCGAGCAGGAATCCCAGCTCGATCGCCTCGAGCAGGTCGGTGTTGAAGCGCTTGCCGCGGTCCTGGATGCCGATGTTCTGGTACTTGTCGCGCAGCTTCGCGATCGTCTGGGTCACCTCGCCGAGCGATTCGTCGGTGCGGAACACCTGAGCGTTGCGGTCCATCTCCTCCTGAAGCTCCCGACGCAGCGCGGCGATGCGCTCCGAGCCGTCGGCGGTGCGGATGCGCTCCACGAGCTCGCGCACCTCCTTGGCGGGGTCGTCGGGCAGGGGAGCGAACTCGGCCTGGTTCGCGTACTCGACCGCGTACGTGCCGGCGCGCTTGCCGAACACGTTGATGTCGAGCAGCGAGTTCGTACCGAGGCGGTTGGAGCCATGCACCGACACGCACGCGCACTCACCGGCGGCGTAGAGGCCGGGGACGACGGTGTTGTTGTCGGCGAGCACCTCAGCCCTGATGTTCGTCGGGATCCCGCCCATCGCGTAGTGCGCTGTCGGCATGACCGGCACGGGCTCGTGCACGGGGTCGACGCCGAGGTACGTGCGGGCGAACTCGGTGATATCGGGCAACTTCGTCTCGAGCACGTCGGCGCCGAGGTGCGTGCAGTCGAGCAGCACGTAGTCGTTGTTGGGCCCCGCGCCTCGACCCTCGGCGACCTCCTGCACCATGCACCGCGCGATGATGTCGCGCGGTGCGAGGTCTTTGATGGTGGGGGCGTAGCGCTCCATGAACCGCTCGCCGGAAGCGTTGCGCAGGATCGCGCCCTCGCCGCGGGCGCCCTCGGTGAGGAGGATGCCCAGGCCGGCGAGCCCGGTCGGATGGAACTGGAAGAACTCCATGTCCTCGAGCGGGATGCCCTTGCGCCAGATGATGCCAACGCCGTCGCCCGTGAGCGTGTGCGCGTTGGAGGTCGTCTTGTAGATCTTGCCGAAGCCGCCGGTGGCGAACACGACGCTCTTGGCATGGAAGACGTGCAGATCACCGGTCGCGAGCTCATAGGCGACCACGCCTGCCGCCCGGCCCTCGCTCATGATGAGGTCGAGCACGTAGAATTCGTTGTAGAACTCGATGCCGAGCTTGACGCAGTTCTGGAACAGCGTCTGCAGGATCATGTGGCCAGTACGGTCGGCCGCGTAGCACGCGCGGCGCACGGGCGCTTTGCCGTGATCGCGCGTGTGCCCGCCGAAGCGACGCTGGTCGATCTTGCCCTCCGGCGTGCGGTTGAACGGCAGACCCATGTTCTCGAGCTCGAAGACCGCGTCGATGGCCTCTTTCGCGAGGATCTCCGCCGCGTCCTGGTCGACGAGGTAGTCGCCGCCCTTGACCGTGTCGAAGGTGTGCCACTCCCAGCTGTCCTCCTCGACGTTCGCGAGGGCGGCGGCCATGCCGCCCTGCGCGGCACCCGTGTGGGAGCGCGTGGGGTACAGCTTCGAGATGACGGCGGTCTTCGCGTTGGGCCCGGCCTCGATGGCGGCGCGCATGCCCGCGCCACCGGCGCCGACGATGACGACGTCGAACTGGTGCTGGTGCACCGTCGTGGGTGCGGGGGCGAGGGTGCTGGCGGAATCAGGGCTCACGAAAGGTCTCCACAGAAGGATGCGACGAGGGCGGGATCGGCGCCGGCTGGGCAGGGGTCGAAGGTGAAGATCACCAGAGTGCCGAGGATGAGCAGCACTGCTGCGGACGAGGCGAGTGCCCCCAGGAGGATGGTGCGCACCCGCGGAGCGGACACGTAGTCGTTGATGATGGTCCGCATGCCGTTCGAGCCGTGGATGAGGGCGAACCACAGCAGGAAGAAGTCGTACCACTGCCAGAACGGGTCGGAGAGCTTGCCCGCGACGAAGGCGAAATCGATCTGGCTGACACCGTCACCGAGCACGAGGTTCACGAAGAGGTGTCCGAAGATCAGCACGACCAGGATCACTCCGGAGACACGCATGTAGATCCATCCCCACTTCTCGAGGTTGATGCCTCGGCGCGTGCGGGCGTGGGGGCTGCGAGGGGCGTCGAGCTGCGAAACGTCCGTGGTGGTCATGCTCAGCCTCCGAACACGCTGATGAGGTGGCGCGGCGTGAAGGCGGCCATCACGACGACGCTCAGGGCGATGACGATGTAGAACATCGCCTTCTGGTGGCGAGTGCCGACGCCCCAGAAGTCCACGAGGATGATGCGCAGCCCGTTGAACGCGTGGAAGACGACGGCCGCGACGAGGCCGAGCTCGGCGATGCCCATGAGCGGCGTCTTGTAGGCGCCGATGACCGCGTTGTAGGCCTCCGGGCTCACCCGCACGAGTGCCGTGTCGAGAATGTGTACGAGCAGGAAGAAGTAGATGGCGACGCCGGTGATGCGGTGCAGGACCCACGACCACATGCCCTCATTACCCCGGTACAGCGTGCCGCCGGGGATCACCGACGGTCGGGGTGCTGGCACGGTCATGGTCGCCGAAGAGCTGTCCGCTGCGGCAGCCCCTTCTGTTGCGGGCATTGCCTTCGCTGGCACGAGAAACCCTCCTTGGGGAACGGTGACGACGAGCGCGCTCCGCGTCAGAACGTGCTCGCGGGGTCCTTCGGACTCCGTTTTCTCGACTGGTGGCCGCCGATAGAGGTCAGTCTACGTCGACTTTTCTGAGTGCTCGCGTCAGCACGGGGCCGCGCGCGCCGACGCTCTCGTAGTGCGACAGCAGCTGGTCACCGAGCGACTCCCAGGTGCGCCCGAGCACCGATCGGCGACCCGCCTCGCCGAGACGCGCGCGGCGGCCGGCGTCGCCCGTGAGGGCGGTCACCGCACGGGCGAGGGATCGGGGGTCGTCGGGGTCAGTGAGCAGGCCGCTCACGCCGTGCTCGATGAGGTCGATGGGCCCGCCGGAGCGAGGTGCGATCACGGGTGTGCCGCTCGCCTGCGCCTCTTGAATGGTCTGACCGAACGTCTCCTCGGTGCCCGTGTGCGCGAACACGTCGAAGGCGGCGTAGGCGCGCGCGAGCTCGCGACCGTGCAGCGGACCGGTGAAGGTGACGGGCATGCCGGCGAGCGCGCGGCGCACGCTCGACTCGGAGGGGCCGCCGCCGACGATGACGATCCGGATGCCCGGCACACCGCGCAGCGCCGAGAACGCTTCGACCTGCTTCTCGGGTGCGAGCCGCCCGACGTAGCCGACGATGAGCTCGTCGTTCGGCGCCCACGAGCGCCGCAGCTGCGCGACCTCGGGCTCGAACCGCGTGCGCGGGTGGTAACCGTCGAGGTCGACGCCGCGGCCCCACCTAGCGAGGCGCTGCACGCCGGCCGCCGCGAGGTCGCTCATGGCGGCGCTCGAGGGGGCGAGCGTGAGGTCGGCCTTGTCGTGCACGAGGTTCACCACGCGCCAGGCGAAGCCCTCGGCGGCGCCGAGCCGGTTGCGGCGCGCGTAGCCGGCGACGTCGGTCTGGAAGACGGCGACGCTCGGGATGCCCAGGCGCGAGGCCTCGCCGATGGCGTGCGCGCCGAGGAGGAATGGTGAGGCGGCGTGCACGACGTCGGGGGCGAAGTCGGCGAGCGTGCGGTGCACGAGCGGGGTGGGGATGCCGACGGGGAAGCGGCGGTACAGCACAGCGGGCACTTCGTGCACGGCGGCGCCGGCGTACTCGCTCGGGGAACCGGCGGCGGGGGCGATGACGAGGGCCTCGTGGCCGCGGCGCTGTAGGTGCTCGAGCACGCGGGCGACGGAGGTCGTGACCCCGTTCACGGTCGGCAGGAAGCTCTCACTCACCACGGCTACACGCATGTCGGGCATCCCTTCACCGGCCTTCGCTGAGCCCATGCTCCGCGCGCCAGGTGGCCCCTTCGTGAACGGCGGTTGCCGATAGGGTGACGGGCATGCGAGCGACTGCCACTGCGCTGCCGGACTTCCACGCGGTGATCCCGGCGGGCGGCGTCGGCTCCCGCCTGTGGCCGCTCTCCCGTGCGGAGGCCCCCAAGTTTCTGCACGACCTGACGGGCAGCGGCCACACCCTGCTGCGCGACACCTGGAATCGCGTGCTGCCGCTCACCGGCAGCGACGGCATCATGGTCGTCACGGGTCGCGCGCACCGTGCCGCCGTGGAGGCGCAGCTGCCGGAGCTGACGGACGCCAACATCGTGCTCGAGAGCGAGCCGAAAGACTCCTCGGCGGCGATCGGCCTCGCCGCGGCGATCCTCGTGCGGCGCAACAGCGAGGTCGTCATCGGCTCCTTCGCCGCCGACCACGTGATCGGCGATGCCGGCGCCTTCCGCCAGGCGGTGACCGAGGCGGTGGCCGTCGCGCGGGAGGGCTACATCACGACGATCGGGATGACCCCCACCGAGCCCTCCGTCGGCTTCGGGTACATCTGCTGCGGCGAGGCGCTCGCCGTCGAGGGGGCGCCGCACGCGCAGCTCGTGACGCGCTTCGTCGAGAAGCCCGACCTCGCCACGGCGACCGAGTACGTCGCCTCGGGCGAGTACCTGTGGAACGGCGGCATGTTCATCGCGCGCGCCGACCGTCTGCTCGAGGAGCTCGCCCAGTCGCAGCCCGAGCTGCACGCGGGCCTCGTGCGCATTGCCGAGGCGTGGGACACCCCTGATCGCTCCGCGGTGGTCGACGCAGTCTGGCCGGGCCTGCCGAAGATCGCGATCGACTACTCGGTGGCCGAGCCCGCGGCGGCGGGCGGCCGTCTCGCGGTCGTGCGCGGCACCTTCCCGTGGGACGACGTGGGCGATTTCTCCTCGCTCGCGAAGCTGCTCTCGAACGGCCGGGTGGGCGACCTGGCGATTCTCGGTGAGGGCGCGCGCGTGCTGGCCGACTCCTCGAGCGGCGTCGTCGTCTCGCGCACCTCCCGCCTCATCTCGCTCATCGGCGTGCAGGACATCGTCGTGGTCGATACTCCGGATGCCCTGCTCGTGACGACGCGCGAGAACGCTCAGCGCGTCAAGTCGGTCGTCGACGCGATTAAGCAGTCGGGTCGCGACGACCTCCTGTAGCACGCGCGGTGCTGTCGCGGTCGGCGGACGAGCGCGCGGGCCGACGTCGGTGTCGTGCTCATTCGAGCAGGCGCGCACGCACGGGCGCACCAGGACCACCGGATTCCCGCGGATTTCCGGCTGATGACAGTCTCGTCGCGGATTCGTAACGCTTCGGTCACCAGGGCCCTTTGGCACTGCTGAGCGGGCTTCCCGTTCGCTAACGTGGCCCCATGAGCCCCGCCATCGGTGCGGGGCGGCAATTTTGGAGGACACAGTGATCAACACCACCCGTAAGCGCGCGTTCAGCGGGCTCGCCCTGCTCGGCGCGAGCGCGCTCGTGCTCGCCGGCTGCGCAGCAGCTCCCGAGGAGGAGGCTCCCGAGGAGACCGAGGCGCTCGACTTCTACCCCTGCATGGTCTCCGACGCCGGTGGCTTCGACGACCGCTCGTTCAACGAGGCGGCATTCAACGGTCTCGAGGAGGCCGCCGCCGAGCTCGGCGTCGAGTTCAACGCAGTCGAGTCGGCTGACGAGAACGCCTACGAGCCCAACGTCGAGGGCCTCGTCGCCGAGGGCTGCGACATCATCATCACGGTCGGCTTCCTGCTCGCCGAGGCCACGGCCAACGCGTCGGCCGCGAACCCCGACATCAACTTCGCCATCATCGACGAGTTCGTCGAGGGCGACAACGTCAAGCCCATCCAGTTCGACACGGTCCAGGCGGCGTTCCTCGCCGGCTACGCGGCGGCCAGCTACTCGGAGACCGGCGTCGTCGGAACCTTCGGTGGCATCCAGATCCCGCCGGTGACGATCTTCATGGACGGCTTCGTCCAGGGCGTCGAGTACCACAACGAGGTCAACGGCACCGACGTCCAGGCGCTCGGCTGGGACTTCGAGGCTCAGACCGGTGCCTTCACCGGTGGCTTCGCCCCCGGCACCGAGGCGCTCACGACGGCTCAGGGTCTCATCGACCAGAACGTCGACGTGCTCCTGCCCGTCGGTGGCCCGATCTACCAGAGCGCCGCTGAGGCGATCCGCGACTCCGGCCGCGACATCGCCCTGATCGGTGTCGACTCCGACGTCTACGTCTCCGACCCCTCGGTCGCCGACCTGCTGCTCACCTCGGTGCTCAAGAACATCGCTGTGGGTGTCTACGACGTCGTGATCGCTGCGGCGAATGGCGACTTCGAGAACAGCCCGTACGTGGGGACGCTCGAGAACGAGGGCGTCGGTCTCGCGTCGTTCCACGACTTCGAGTCGCTCGTCGACGCCGAGCTCTCGGGTCAGATCGATGAGGTCATCGCCGGCATCATCGACGGCTCGATCGAGGTCACCTCGCCCGCCACGCCGGGCCAGTAGTCGGCGAGGGGCTACGGCCCCTCAGTCGCGTCACATCGAGGGAGGTCAGCGCTGCTGGCCTCCCTCGATGCGTTGCCGGGCATCCCGGGATCACCGGAGCGCGAAGCGCTCACATGAGCACTGAATCGCTCAGATTCGTGTCGCCCTGCTCCCCTACAGTGGAGTTCACCGGGCACACCGACGTCGCCCTGCGCGACGCCCGCGAGCCTCACCGGTTGCACAGCAGCGCCGCATCTCGACGGCGCAGGAAGGCCGAGAGATGAAACTCGAGCTGCGAGGCATCACCAAGCGCTTCGGCGCGCTCGTCGCCAACGACCACATCGACCTCACCGTCGAGCCCGGCGAGATCCACGCCCTGCTCGGGGAGAACGGCGCGGGCAAGTCGACCCTCATGAACGTGCTCTACGGCCTCTACCAGGCCGAGGAGGGGCAGATCCTCCTCGACGACGAGGTGCAGCACTTCTCGGGCCCGGGAGACGCCATGGCGGCCGGCATCGGCATGGTGCACCAGCACTTCATGCTCATCCCCGTCTTCACCGTCGCCGAGAACGTCATGCTCGGTCACGAGTCCACGCAGTTCGGCGGTCGGCTCGACCTCGAGGCGGCCCGCGCGACCGTGCGCGAGATCTCGCAGCGCTTCGGCTTCGACATCGATCCGGATGCCCGCATCGAAGACCTCCCCGTGGGCGTGCAGCAGCGCGTCGAGATCATCAAGGCCCTCTCCCGCAACGCGAACGTGCTCGTCTTCGACGAGCCCACGGCCGTGCTCACGCCGCAGGAGACGGACGAGCTCATGGAGATCATGCGCCAGCTCAAGGACGAGGGCACCTCGATCGTCTTCATCACCCACAAGCTGCGCGAGGTGCGCGAGGTCGCCGACCGCATCACCGTCATCCGGCTGGGGAAGGTCGTCGGCGAGGCCGAGCCGACCGCGACCAACGCCGAGCTCGCCTCCCTCATGGTGGGCCGCGCCGTCGATCTCACCGTCGACAAGGCACCCGCGAAAGCCGGCGACGACGCTCTCATCGTGTCGGGCCTCACGGTCACCGACCCGATCGGCCAGATCCTCGTCAACGACGTCTCGTTCACCATCCGGAAGGGCGAGATCCTCGCCATCGCCGGCGTGCAGGGCAACGGGCAGACCGAGCTCACCGAGGCGATCATGGGTCTGCAGTCGCACGTGAGCGGCTCGGTGACGCTCGATGGCACCGAGCTGCTGGGGCGCGGCACGCGGGGCGTGCTCGACGCCGGTGTCGGGTTCGTGCCGGAGGATCGCACCGAGGACGGCCTCGTGGGCACGTTCACGATCGCCGAGAACCTCATGCTCGACCGCTCGACCGGGGCGCCCTTCGTGAAGCGCGGCACGCTGCAGCTCGCGCACCTCGCCCAGTTCGCGGCCGAGCGCGTGGAAGAGTTCGACGTGCGCACGCAGGGCATCACCTCGCCCGCCGGCAGCCTCTCGGGCGGCAACCAGCAGAAGGTCGTGCTCGCGCGCGAGCTCAGCCGTGAGCTCAGCCTGCTCATCGCGGCCCAGCCCACGCGCGGCCTCGACGTCGGCTCGATCGAGTTCGTGCACAAGCGCATCGTCGCGACCCGCGACGACGGCGTGCCCGTCATTGTCGTCTCGACCGAGCTCGACGAGGTGACGGCGCTCGCCGATCGCATCGCGGTCATGTACCGCGGGCGCATCATCGGCATCGTTCCCGGCGACACCCCGCGCGATGTGCTCGGGCTCATGATGGCCGGAGAGACCCCCGCGGAGGTGGCGGCGTGAGCAACACCAACGACCCGAAGGACCCGACGCCGGGAGGCGCCGCCGCGTCCCCCGCCGCCCAGGGAAACCCTGCGGAGACTGCGGGCTCCGAGCCGGCCGCGCCTGTCGCGACGGATCAGGCGTCGACCGACCACGCCTCGCGCGACGTGCCGCCGCCCCCGCGCGGCAACCAGATCCTCAAGGAGATCTTCGGCGGCAGCGCCGCGATCTCCGTCCTCGCCGTGCTGCTCGCCCTCATCGTCGGCGGCATCCTCATCGTCATGACCGATGAGGCCGTGCAGGAGGCGGCCGGATACTTCTTCTCCCGCCCCGCCGACACGCTCCGCGCGATGGCCGACGCCGTCGGCGGAGCCTACGCGGCGCTCTTCCGCGGCTCGATCTTCAACTACCTGCGCCCCGACGACCTCGTCGCGGCCTTCCGGCCCATCACCGAGACGCTCGCCAACGCCACGCCGCTCATCGCCGCCGGTCTCGGCGTCGCGCTCGCCTTCCGGGTCGGCCTGTTCAACATCGGTGGTCGCGGCCAGATGCTCATCGCGGCGGCCGCCGCGGGCTACGTCGGGGCCTACATCCCGATGCCGCCCGTCATCCACCTCGTCGTGGCACTCGTCGTCGGCCTCATCGGCGGCGCCCTCTGGGGCGGGCTCGTCGGCCTGCTCAAGGCGCGCACGGGAGCGCACGAGGTGATCGTCACGATCATGCTCAACTACGTAGCGTTCTACCTCGTCTCGTATCTCCTGCGCACGGAGGGCGCGCTGCAGGCTCCGGGTCAGAACAACCCCAAGAGCGGCCCCATGCTCGAGACCGCGGTCTTCCCCGATCTCCTCGGGCCGCAGTACAACCTCAACCTCGGCTTCATCCTCGTCGTGCTCGCCACGATCTACGTCTGGTACCTGCTCAACCGCTCGGCGATGGGCTTCCAGTTCCGCGCCGTCGGCGAGAACCCCCACGCGGCGCGCGTGGCCGGCATCAATGTGGGCAACGTCTACGTCAAGGTCATGCTCATCGCTGGCGCCCTCGTCGGTCTCGCGGGCGTCTACCAGGTGCTGGGCAACTTCACCGGCGGGTTCGCCGCCGGGCTCGACGCGAGCATCGGGTTCGACGCCATCACCGTCGCCCTGCTGGGCCGCTCGAAGCCCTGGGGTGTGTTCTTCGCGGGCATCCTCTTCGGAGCTCTGAAAGCGGGCAGCTACACGATGCAGGCAGCCGAGGGCATCCCCGTCGACATCGTGCTCGTCGTGCAGTCGTTCATCGTGCTCTTCATCGCCGCACCGCCCCTCGTGCGCGCGATCTTCCGACTACCGACGCCGGACGCCTCGTTCCGCTGGCGCGTGCCGTCGATCTCGCGTTCGAAGGAGGCGGGCCGATGAGCACCGCGATCACGACATCCGCCCCGTCGACCACCGAGAGCACGAGCGTGACGGTGCGCAGCTGGAAGGCGCCCATCGCGTTCGCGATCTTCACCGTGATCGGAGCGGCGCTCTTCCTCGGCGTCGGCCGCGGCGGAGACACGACCTACCGGCTCAGCGACGGCCGCGATGCGATTCAGCTGCCCGCGCTCGTCCTGCCCTCCTACGCGACGGGCATCGTCACGGTCATTCTCATGGCCGCTGCGGCGGTCGGCGCGTTCCTGCTCGTGCGCGCGGCCCGCAAGGTGCCGCTGTGGCTCACGACCGTGTTCGCGCTGATCTTCCTGCTCGGGTTCCTCACGTGGGCCGCCGCGGGGGCGACCGTTCCCCTCGTCGGGCTCCTCGCCGGTGCGCTCACGGTGAGCACGCCGCTCATCTTCGGCGCGCTCGGCGGCGTGATCTCCGAGCGCGTCGGCGTCGTCAACATCGCGATCGAGGCGCAGCTGCTCGCGGGCGCCTTCGTCGCCGCGATGATCGGCACGCTCACCGGGCAGCCTCTCCTGGGTCTCGTCGGGGCGATGGTCGCCGGGGCGCTCGTCTCGACCATCCTCGCCTCGTTCGCCATCAAGTACCTCGTCGACCAGGTCATCGTCGGCGTCGTGCTCAACGTTCTCGTCATCGGTCTCACGAGCTTCTTCTACTCGACCTACATGGTCGACAACCCGGAGCTCTTCAACTCGCCCGACAAGTTCGAGCGCGTCGCGATCCCGCTGCTGAGCGACATCCCCGTCATCGGGCCGATCCTCTTCAACCAAACGCTCATCGTCTACATCATGTTCGTGCTCGTGCCCACCGTGTGGTTCGCGCTGTTCAAGACCCGCTGGGGTCTGCGCCTGCGCTCCGTGGGCGAGCACCCGAAGGCCGCCGACACTGTCGGCATCAACGTCAGGGCCACGCGGTTCTGGAACGTCCTCCTCGCGGGAGCGATCGCCGGTGGTGGCGGTGCGTTCTTCACCCTCGCGGCCGTCGGCTCCTTCGCCAAGGAGATGACGAACGGTGCGGGCTTCATCGCGCTCGCTGCGGTCATCTTCGGTCGCTGGGATCCCATTCGGGCGACGCTCGCGGCGCTGCTGTTCGGCTTCGCGACGAACCTGCAGTCGACGCTGTCGATCGTCGGCTCGCCGGTGCCGAGCGAGTTCATGCTCATGCTGCCGTACATCGTCACGATCTTCGCGGTCGCCGGTCTCGTCGGTATGTCCCGGCCGCCAGCGGCCTCCGGCAAGCCGTACATCAAATAGGGGAGGCCGCCGTGGCTGACAGCACTGAGGGGCACGGAGGCGCGGCAGCGACCTCCGACGCCGACATCGACTGGGATGCCCTGCGCGCGGTCGCCCTCGACGCGATGACGAAGGCCTACGTGCCGTACTCGAAGTTCCCCGTCGGCGTGGCCGCGATCGTCGACGACGGCCGCGTGATCGCGGGCTGCAACGTCGAGAACGCCTCGTACGGGCTCACGCTGTGCGCCGAGTGCGCCCTCGTCTCGACTCTGCACATGACCGGCGGCGGCCGCCTCGTGGCCTTCACGTGCGTCGACGGAGACGGCGGCGCGCTCATGCCGTGCGGGCGCTGCCGGCAGCTGCTCTTCGAGCACTCCGCCGAGGGCATGCTGCTCGAGACGGTCTCGGGCATCAAGACCATCGACGAGGTGCTGCCCGACGCCTTCGGCCCCCGCACCCTCGAGACGTATCAGCAGACTCACGATTAGCAGGAGCACCCCTCATGGCACTCGAGCCGTTCGACGTCGTCGACCTCATCCGCACCAAGCGCGACCGCGGCACCCTGACGACCGCCCAGATCGACTGGATGGTCGATGCCTACACCCGCGGCTACATCGCCGACGAGCAGATGTCGGCCATGACGATGGCGATCTTCCTCAACGGCATGGAGCGCGAGGAGATCACGGCCCTCACCCTCGCCATGGTCGCCTCGGGTACTCGCCTCGACTTCTCCGGTCTCGAGAAGCGCACGACCGACAAGCACTCGACGGGCGGGGTCGGCGACAAGATCACGCTCCCGCTCGCCCCCCTCGTCGCCTCGTTCGGCGTCGCGGTGCCGCAGCTCTCCGGCCGCGGTCTGGGTCACACGGGCGGGACGCTCGACAAGCTCGAGAGCATCCCGGGATGGCGTGCCACCATCAGCGTCGACGAGATGATGCGGCAGCTGGACGAGGTCGGCGCGGTCGTGTGCGCGGCCGGCTCGGGCCTCGCGCCCGCCGACGGCAAGCTCTACTCGCTGCGCGACATCACGGGCACCGTCGAGTGCATCCCGCTCATCGCCTCCTCGATCATGTCGAAGAAGATCGCCGAGGGCACGGCCGCGCTCGTGCTCGACGTGAAGTTCGGCTCGGGGGCGTTCTTGCAGGACATCGAGCGGTCGCGCGAACTCGCGCAGGTCATGGTGCGGCTCGGTGAGGACGCCGGCGTCGCGACGCGCGCCGTGCTCACCAACATGAACGTGCCGCTCGGTCTCGCGATCGGCAACGCCAACGAGGTGCGCGAGTCGGTCGAGGTGCTCGCCGGCGGTGGACCCGCCGATGTGGTCGAGCTCACGGTCACGCTCGCGCGCCACATGCTCGAGCTCGCGGGCGTCACGGACGCCGACGTCGAGGCGGCGCTGCAGGACGGCCGGGCGATGGATGCCTGGCGCGGCATGATCAGCGCTCAGGGCGGCGACCCGGATGCTCCGCTCCCCGTCGCCCCGGAGACCCACACGGTGCTCGCCGAGGCCTCGGGGGTGCTCGTCGAGCAGGAGGCCCTGCCCTTCGGCATCGCCGCGTGGCGTCTCGGCGCCGGGCGCGCCCGCAAGGAGGACCCGGTCGACCACGGTGCCGGCATCGACCTGCACGTCAAGCCGGGCGACACGGTCGAGGCCGGGCAGCCGCTCTTCACGATGCTGACCTCCGATGAGGGCCGGTTCGCCCGCGCGCTCGAGGCGCTCGAGGGCGCGTACCGCATCGGCTCGGCCGAGGACGAGGTGCGCACGGGCGGCCCGCTCATCGCGGGCGTCGTCGAGTAGCCCGAGCGCCGCCGATAGGCTCGCAGCATGGCACCGAGGACCGCAGCGCCGCGCCCGACTCCGCACCACCCATCGCTCACGAGGCGCACGGTCGCCGGCTACGCGATCGGCTCGCTCGGCACGGGAGGTTTCGGCACTCTGCCCGGCCTCGTCCTCCTCTACTACATGACCGATTCGCTCGGCATCACCGCGCTCGTCGCGGGGCTCATCGTCACTCTCGCGAAGCTGTGGGACGTCATCATCGACCCGGTCATCGGCGCGTTGAGCGACCGGATGCGCCAGCGCTCGGGAACCCGCCGCACGCTCATGCTCGTCGGGGCGCTGAGCCTCCCGGTGTTCTTCGCGGCGACCTTCGCCGTGCCGGCGGAGCTCACGGGCAGTCTTGCCGCGCTGTGGGTGCTCATCGCCTTCGTGCTCTCCACCACCGCCTTCAGCCTCTTCCAGGTGCCCTACATCGCCCTGCCTGTCGAGATCTCCGGCGACTACGACGGCCGCACGCGCCTCCTCACCTGGCGCGTCGTCGTCCTGACGGTCGCAATCCTCCTGTTCGGCGCGGGAGGCCCCGTGCTGCGCGGTCTCGGCGACGACCCGCGGCTCGGCTACCTCCTCATGGGTGTGATCGCGGGGCTCGTCATCTCGATCGGGCTCACGGCCTCGTCGTTCACCGCGCCTCGTGGCGTCGCGGTCGTGCAGCCGGCCCCGGCGAGGGTGGCCGACGCGTACCGCCAGGCGATCGCGGCGCTGCGGGAGAGCCGGCCGCTGCGGCGGCTGCTCGGCGGCTTCGTGCTCCAGGCCCTCGCGACCGGGCTCATGCTCGCGGCCGCGCAGTACGTCGCCACGTGGGTTCTCGTGAGCGAGGACGCTGTGACGCTCCTCTTCCTCGCGCTCATCGCGCCGGCCGTGCTCGTCACCCCCGTGTGGGGCCGTCTCGCCCGGCGCTTCGGCAAGGAGCGCACCTACCTCGCCGCGTCGGTGCTGTTCGGCGGCGCGGCGCTCAGCATCGTCATCGCGGTGATCGCACCCGGCCCGTGGATCTACCTGCCGGTCGGGATGGCGGGAGCCGCCTACGCGGGCATGCAGGCGCTTCCGCTCGCGATGCTGCCCGACGTCATCGCCCACGACGGTCGACGGCGGGGCCGGGAGCGCGCCGGCGTCGTGAGCGGCGTGTGGACGGCGGGGGAGACCGCGGGCATGGCGCTCGGCGCGACCCTCCTCGCGCTCGTGCTCGGGGCGACCGGCTACCTCGAGTCGACGGCGGACGTCGTCGTCGTGCAGCCCGCGAGCGCGACGCTCGGCATCGTCATGGCGTTCAGCGTGATCCCGGCCGTTCTCGTCGCGCTGAGCATCCTGGTTCTGCGTGGCTACGGTCTGAGCCGCAGCGACATCGACGTCGCTGCGCCCTCGGGCGTGCCCGCGAGCGATGGTGGCACGACGGAGGGCGCGCGATGACGGGCGTGGGGCCCGAGTCGGAGGAGATCCTCGCCGAGCTGGAGCGGATGCGTGCCGGTGACGCGCCGACACACGGTGGTCGAGTGCTCTCCTACGTCTACGACTCCGGGTCGGCCGAACTCGATGAGCTCGCGGCCTCCGCCATCCGTCTGTTCCAGTCGGTCAACGGGCTCGACCCGACCGTGTTCCCCTCCGTCGCCCGACTGGAAGCCGATCTCGTCGCCTTCGGGCGGGGCATCACGCACGGTGACGACGAGGTCGTCGGCACGGTGACGACGGGCGGCACCGAGAGCTGTCTGCTCGCCGTCAAGACCGCCCGCGACCTGTGGCGCCGGGAGAACGGCGAGCACGAGCGCCCACGGCTCGTCGCGCCGACGACGGCCCACGCGGCCTTCCACAAGGCCGCGCACTACTTCGACCTGGCGCTCGATCTCGTGCCCGTGGACGTCGCCACCGGCGCCGTGCGCGCCGACGACATCATCGCGAGGCTCGGCCCCGATGTCGCGCTCGTCGTCGTCTCGGCGCCGTCGTACCCGCACGCCGCACTCGACCCGATCGCCGAAGTCGCCCCGGCCGCCCACGAGCTTGGGCTCTCCTGCCACGTCGACGCGTGCATTGGGGGGCTGGCCCTGCCGTGGTGGCCCGACGTGGCACCGTGGGACTTCCGCGTGCCCGGGGTCACGAGCATCTCCGCCGACCTGCACAAGTACGGCTACGTGCCCAAGGGGGCGAGCCTCCTCCTGCACCGCGATCGTCGTCGCCGCGACGCGCAGTACTTCGCGACGACGGGCTGGCCGGGGTATCCCGTGGTCAACCCCACGATGCTGGGCTCGCGCTCGGCTGGCGTCCTCGCGGCGGCGTGGGCGATCACACGGCGGTTGGGAGACGAGGGATACGCCGAGCTCGTCGCGCGCACATTCGAGGCGACCGCGGCTCTGCGTGACGCGATCGAGAGCATCGACGGCCTCACGATCCTCGGCGAACCGGCGGGGCCGCTCTTCGCGGTCGTCGCCGACGCGGGCCGACCGGCGGAGGAGCGTGTCGACCCGCACCGCTGGGCGGACGCGGTGCGCCGCCACGGGTGGCTGCTGCAGCAGCAGCCGGGGTTCACGCAGTCCGACGGCACGCTGCTGCCGCGCAGCACCCACGTCACGGTGACGCCCGTCACCGCCGGGGTGCTCGAGCCGCTCGTGGCCGCTCTGCGCGACGCGGCCGACGAGGTTCGCGGCCTGCTCCCGGCCGACGCCGCGCCCGTGCTCGAGGCGCTCCCCGCCGAGCTGCTCGCGAGTCTCGCGAGTGCCGGCTCGGCCGACGCCGACCTCGACCCCGCCGTGCTCTCCAGCGTCCTCGCGCAGGCGGGCATCGGGCCCGACGGCTCGCTGCCCGAGGAGGCGGCCGGGCTCACGGCGCTCATCGAGGCGTTGCCGCCCGCACTCGTCGAGCAGGCACTCATCGGGCTGCTCGGCTCGCTCGTCGACCCGCGGTCGTGATCTGAGCGCTACAGCTCCACCGCGCCGATGCGCTCGAGGGCGTCGATCACGAGGTCCCAGAAGCGGTCGGCGTCGAGGTCCATCGCGACCTGGGTGGGGCAGCTCTCGGGCGCGGGAGCCCGCAGGTCGGCGACCGTCATGCCGAGAGTGAGCGTGCCCGTGAGCTCGACGTCGAGCGGGGCCCGCACCGTGCGCATGATGCTCGGGTCGATGACGTAGGCCACGGCGCAGGGGTCGTGCACGGGAGGGTGGTCGAAGCCCTGGGCGTCCTGGTAGGAGTGCGCGAAGAAGTCCAGCAGCTCGCCCGTGAAGCGGGCCGGTCCGGTACCGATCGCGGCGATGCGCGCGGCGACCTCATCGGTCGCGAGCGCCTGGTGGGTGACATCGAGCCCGACCATCGTGAGCGGCCAGCCCGCCGTGAACACGATGTGCGCGGCCTCCGGGTCGATGACGATGTTGAACTCGCTCGTCGCGCTCCAGTTGCCCACGTGCACGCCTCCACCCATGAGCACGACCTGCTTGACCCGCTCGACGATGCGCGGCTCGCGGCGCACGGCGAGAGCGATGTTGGTGAGGGCGCCGGTCGGCACGAGCGTGACGGTGCCCGGCTCGTGCGCCATGACCGTGTCGATGATGAGGTCGACCGCGTGGCGGCCGTCGAGCTCGATCGCGGGCTCGGGCAGCACGGGCCCGTCGAGCCCCGACTCTCCGTGGATGTCGGGCGCCGTCTCGACCTCGCGCACGAGCGGGCGCTCCGACCCGCGGGCGAACGGCACCGAGTCGAGCCCGATGACTCGGGCGACGGCGAGCGCGTTGCGCGTGACCTTCTCGATCGTCTGATTGCCCATGACGGTCGTGACGGCGAGCAGGTCGATCTCGGGCGAGCCGTGGGCGAGCATGAGGGCGACCGCGTCGTCGTGGCCGGGGTCGCAGTCCAGGATGATCTTCTCGGGCATGGGCCCAGCCTAGCGTCTATATGCATATATGAAATCGCCTTGCACCTGTGTAGAGTGCGCTCATGAGCACCGATAGCAGCACACCCAGCAGCACAGCTAGCGGCACGGCCAGCAGCGCGGCCGGCCATGACGGCAGCGCCCACGGCGGCTCGCCCGCTGCGGACCCTGCGGCGCTCGCCGCCCGCGGTGCCGCACGCATCGACTGGATCCGCTCGCGCATGCCCCTGCTCGCCGAGGCACGTGAAGCCCTCGCGGCGAGTCGGCCCTTCGACGGCCACCTCATCGGCATGAGCCTGCACCTCGAGCCCAAGACCGCCGTGCTGCTCGAGACCCTCCAGGCCGGCGGCGCCGAGATCGTCGCGACCGGCAACCACGGCTCGACGCAGGACGACGTGGTCGCCTACCTGCGCACCCTCGGCATGACCGTGCACGGTCGGCGTGCCGACACCCTCGACGACCACCACGCGAACGTCGCCGCCGTCGATGCGGCGCGGCCGAGCATCCTGCTCGACAACGGAGCAGATCTCGCCGCTCTCGCCGCCTCGCGCGTCGACCCGGCGGCCGTCGACGTGGGCGACCCGACGGGCGGCACCGGCATCATCGGCGGCACGGAGGAGACCACGAGCGGCGGGCTGCGGCTGCGCGCCGAGCTCGCGCAGAGCATCCCGTTCCCCGTTCTCGTGATCAACGACTCGCGCCTCAAGGCGATCGGCGAGAACAAGCACTCCGTCGGCCAGTCCGTCGTGGAGAGCCTCATGCGCATCACCAATCTGCGCCTCGCGGGCCGGCGGTTCCTCGTCGCCGGCTACGGCTGGTGCGGGCGCGGCATCGCGCAGTACCTGCGGGCCATGGGCGGCAAGGTCGCGGTCGCCGAGATCGACGAGCTCGTGGCCTTCGAAGCGGCATGGGACGGGTACCGGGTCGGCCCCATCGAGGAGCTCGCCGCGTGGGCGGAGGTCGTCATCACGGCGACCGGGCACCCCGATGTCGTCACTCCCGCCGTGCTCGACCGGCTCGCCGACGGCACCGTGCTCGCGAACGCCGGGCACGTGCCGTGGGAGATCGACGTGGCCGCCCTGTATGCGCAGTCCACCGCGCGCACCGTGCTCGACGAGGCGATCGAGCGCATCGACCTGCCCGACGGGCGGCACGTGATCCTGCTCGCCGGGGGGCGCATGGTCAACCTCGCCGGGCGCGAGCCGAAGGGCAACTCGCTCGAGGCGATGGACCTCGGCTTCCTGCTGCAGGCGCTCTCCCTCGAGCGCGTCGCGACGAGCGCGGCATCGCTCGCCCCCGGCGCGCAGCCGGTGCCCGACGACATCGATCGCGATATCGCCCGACGGATGCTCGCCGTCATGGGCGCGGACCGGTGACGCAGCCCGGCTACGCGGTACCGGCGCTCGACAAGGCGCTCGACATCCTCGAGCTGCTCGCCGACGAGCCGGGGGGCCTCGCGCAGTCGGAGATCGCCGAGGCCACGGGGCGCAGCGTCGGCCAGATCTTCCGCGTTCTCGTCTCCCTCGAGAGGCGCGGGTACCTCGTGCGCGAGCGCGGCGGTCGGTACCTGCTCGGCACGCGGCTGTTCGACCTCGCCCACCGGCACGCGCCCGTGCGGGGCCTGGAGGCAGTGGCAGTGCCGATCATGCGCGAGCTCGCCGAGGGCGTGCGGCAGTCGTGCAACCTCGCCGTGCTCGAAGGGGACCGGGTGCGGGTCGTCGCCCAGGTGGAATCACCCGCCGACTTCGGCTACCGGGTGCGGGTCGGCGCGCTGTTCGACGTCGCGGGCACCGCGACGGGGGAGGTGCTCGCGGGCGACCGCGACGAGCTCGAGCGGGCCGACGCCCTGCAGCCCGGCATCACCGACGTCGTCGCCGCCGTGCGCGGCGCCACCGGCGCGACGATCGCCGCGCTCACGGTGCCCTACGTGAGCACGAGCTTCAGCACGGTCGCCCATACCCAGGTCGTTCGGCAGGCTCGCAGTGCCGCCCGAGAGATCTCGCAGTCACTGGGGTGGAAACCGGAGGTCACAGGGAGGTAACGACCGGTAGGTTGGGAGTATGACGACGGCGACGCAGAACCTCCTTCCCGGCACCGATATCGCGCTGGAGGCTCTGCCCAAGGTGTCGCTGCACGACCACCTCGACGGCGGCCTGCGCCCCGCGACGATCGTCGAGCTCGCGGCCGAGATCGGCTACGACCTGCCGGCGGGCGCCACCGACGCAGAGTCGCTCGGCCAGTGGTTCGCGACGCAGGCCAACTCGGGCTCTCTCGTGCAGTACCTCACGACGTTCGACGTGACGATCGCCGTCATGCAGACCCACGACGCGCTCGTGCGCGTCGCCCGCGAGTTCGTCGAAGACTTGGCGGCGGACGGCGTGGTGTGGGGCGAGATCCGCTGGGCCCCCGAGCAGCACCTGCAGAAGGGCTTGAGCCTCGACGAGGCCGTCGAGGCCGTGCAGCAGGGGCTGGACGAGGGGGTCGAGGCGGCGCGCGGCGCGGGCACGAGCATCCGCGTCGGCCAGCTGGTCAGCGCCATGCGCCACGCGGATCGCGGGCTCGAGATCGCGCAGCTCGCCCTGCGCCACCGCGACACGGGCACCGTCGGGTTCGACATCGCGGGCGCTGAAGCCGGGTTCCCGCCCTCTCGCATGCGCGACGCGTTCGAGCTGCTCGCCGACGAGTTCTTCCCCGTCACGATCCACGCGGGCGAGGCCGACGGCATCGAGAGCATCCGCGGGGCTCTGCGCGACGGCCACGCCCTTCGCCTCGGCCACGGCGTGCGCCTGCTCGAAGACATCACGCTCGTCGACGAGGGCGAGATGACGCGCGCGAGCCTCGGCCGCATCGCCGAGTGGGTGAAAGACCGCGGCATCGCCCTCGAGACGAGCCCCAGCTCGAATCTGCAGACCGGCGCGATCGCCGCGTGGGGCGACTCCATGAAGGACCACCCGCTCGACCTCTTCACCCAGCTCGGGTTCCGTGTGACCGTCAACACCGACAACCGCCTCATGAGCGCCACGACGCTCAGCCGCGAGCTGCGCCTCGTCGCCGAGACCTTCGACTACGACCTCGACGACATCCTCGCCCTGCAGCTCAACGCCGCCCAGGCCGCCTTCCTCCCCGTCGAGGACCGCGAGGCGCTCATGGACACGATCATCGCCGGCTTCGAGGAGCACGCATGAGTCTGCCCTCCCTCGCCGATCGCGCCATCGTCCTGCACGCGCACGCCGCCGACTGGCGCGCCGCCGTGCGCCTCGCGGGCGACGCCCTCGTCGACAGCGGCTGCACGACCGCCGAGTACACGGAGGCGATGCTGCGCCTCGTCGAGACCCACGGCCCCTACATCGTGATCGCGCCGGGCCTCGCGCTCGCGCACGCGCGGCCCGGCCCCGAGGTGCGCCACGACGGGCTCTCGGTCGTCACGCTCGCCGAGCCGGTCGAGTTCGGCCACGCGCACAACGACCCGGTCTCGGTCGTCATCGGCCTCTCCGGGGTCGCCGCCGACGCTCACTTGAGCGCTGTCGCCGAGCTCGCGAACGCCTTCAACGACTCGTCGGCCATCCAAGCGCTCGCCCGAGCGACGAATCGTGAGGATGCTCGCGCCATCCTCGAAGGCCGCCGAGTGTCATGACGCCGCGTGTCATGACGCCGCGTGTCGTGACGCCGTGGGTCAGGGAGGTGTCGGCGTGAAGATCGTTGCTATCTGCGGTGCCGGCATCGGCTCGAGCGGCATCCTCAAGGTCAACGCCGAGCGCGTGCTGCAGCGGCTCGGTGTGACGGCGACCGTCGTCGCTGCCGACATCGACTCGGTCGCGCGCGTCGCCGCCGACGCCCAGGTGATCCTCACGAGCGAGGAGTTCGTCGAGGCGATCGGGCGCACGCACGCCGACGTCGTCGTCGTGCACAACTACTTCGACACCGATGAGCTCACGCAGAAGCTGACCGACGCGGTCGGTTAGGAGTCCTTCTCGCCGCGCTGCTCCCAGGGGTCCGGTGGCAGCGGCGGCTTGCGCAGTGACAGGGCGACCGCGAGGCCGAGAGCCGTCAGGGGCGCGACATAGGGGGCGAACGCGAAGAGCGTGAGGGCCACGAGGAGCCCCGCGCCGACGCCGACGACGAGGGAGCGCAGCGGGCTGCCGACCGGCTCGCCCTGAGCGTCGTGCGTCGGTTGCAGGGCGACCGCGGCGAGACCCGCGGCGACGCCCGTGGTGCCGAGGAGGGCGTAGAAGAACCCGAGGCCGGCGAAGACCGCTGTCGGGGCGTTGGCGATCTCGATCACGAGCACGACCGGTCGGATGAGCAGCACGAGGTAGGCGACCGGGAGCAGCCAGCCGGGCCGTCCGGTGCGCGCCGTCGCGGCGTGCGCCGCGTGCAGGAGCGGCAGAAAGCCGAGCAGCGCGATCGCATTGAGCCCTAGGAAGATCTGCACGGCGGGGACCGGGTCAGTTCTCTCGTCGAGGAGCACGAGCTCGAGCGCGGGCACCAGGAGGAGCACGACGGCCACGACGGCCGCGGCGATGCCGGCTCTGCGGCCCGGCGCTCGAGAGATGCGCTCGAGCAGCGAGGGCGCGTCGGAGCCCGAGGGCTCGGGAGTCGGGGAGGCGGTGGTCATGGGCGTACCTTTCTGCGCAGCGAGACGAGCACCGTCACGACGGCGACGAAGGCGAGCAGGATTCCGCCCGTGCTCGCGATGCCGATCCACCACGCGATCGCCGCGGTCGTCGCGACCATCGCCGCTCCGGCGGGGCCGGAACCGCGCACGGCGTGGTGCATCCACCCCACAGCGAGGGCGACCGCGACGGACTGCAGCGCGAGCGCCGAGAAGTACACGGCGTCGGCGGGGGAGACGATGATGGCGGTCGAGGCGATGCCGAGCATCCCGATGCTGGCCCAGGCGACCACGCGCACCTCCGGCCAGCGGCGCAGCAGCAGAACCGTCTGCGCGAGCAGCGCCGCGGCGCCGAGCGAGGCGACGGCGAAGCCCTGGCCCTGGCGCAGCACGCCCTGCTCGGCGAGCAGGATGCCCACCGTCCACGCGACGACGACAAGGATGAGCGCGGCGATGCCGAGGGCGATGGCCGTGCGGCGCTCGGTGCGCGACCACGGCCGCGTGTCGGCGGGCGCGGTCACGAACAGCGGCAGACCGGGCAGGCCCGAGACGCCGATGTTGCGGCCCTGGGCCTGACCGCGCTCGATCATCTCCCGCTCGATCTGCGCGCGGATCTCCAGCTCGCGCGCGACCCGCGCGTAGTGCGCCCGGTCGGCGATTCCGAGCCCCACCGCGGCCGCCATGACGAACGCGGGCGAAACGCCCGCGACCATGAGAGGCACGCCGAGGCCGACCCCGCCGATGCCCGCCCAGATGTGGGCGGCGAACGCGTCGACGTAGGGGCGGATGAGCACCGAGGTGGATGCGGCGGCCGCCGCCGCCGTCACGGTCACCGTAGCCGCCGAGACCACGTCGAGAGTGCCGATCGGTCGAGCGGGGCCCACGTTGATGAGGGCGATGATGCCCACCGTGGCGAGCGCGCTCGCTGTCGAGATGACAATCGTCGCGAGCGCTGCCGTACGGTCGAGGCGGTCGGCGCCACGGCGGTTGTAGAGGGTCGCGAGCCCGACCGCGCCGAGCGCCACGGCGACCGAGGTGAGGGTCGAGCCGCCGGGCAGGGAGAGCGCCGAGACGCCCAGCCCCGCCGACCACAGCAGCAGCGCGGCGAACCAGAGCCCCGCGACGGCGGGCGGCAGCAGCGGGGCGCGGGTCACCCCTCCACCCTAGGCTCTGATCCTCAGGCGACGAGAGCGCGCATGCCGGCCTCGAGCGCCGCCACCTCGGCCTGCGCGGCCGCACGGCGCTCGCTCACCGAGCCCTGCTCGCTCGACGCATCGATGTAGACCTTGACCTTGGGCTCGGTGCCGCTCGGCCGCACGATGACGCGGGCGCCGCCGTGCATCCAGAACCGCAGGATGTCGCCGGGCGGGTAGTCGCCGAAGCCGCCGATGAAGTCGTCGACCTGCCTCACCCGCACGCCGCCGATCTCGGCGGGCGCCTGCTCGCGCAGAGCCGACATGATCTGCCCGATGCGGCTCAGGTCAGTCACCCGCAGCGACACCTGGGCGCTCGCGAACGCCCCGAACAGGGCGTCGAAGTCGTTCTGGCGGTCGGCGAGGGTGCGGCCGGCGGCGGCGAGCTCGCCGACCATCGTGAGGAACTCGACCGACGCCGAGATGCCGTCCTTGTCGCGCACGGTGCCCGGGTTCACGAGATAGCCGAGGGCCTCCTCGTAGCCGAAGCGCAGGCGCGGGGTGCGCGAGATCCACTTGAAGCCCGTGAGCGTGTCGCGGTAGTCGAGGCCGTAGTGGCGCGCGATCGCACCGAGAGCAGGAGAGGAGACGAGGGATGCTGCGAGTGCGCCGTCCTGCCCCTCGCGCTGCAGACGCTCCGCGGCCCGCCATCCCAGCAGGGCGCCGACCTCGTTGCCACTGAGACGCCGCCATCCGGCGCTGTCCGCCGTCGCCGACTCGGGGCGCGGCACGGCGACCGCGAGTCGGTCGGCGTCCGGGTCGTGCGCGATGATGAGCTCGGCGCCCGCGCGGTTCGCCGTGGCGATCGCGAGGTCGAGGGCACCCGGCTCCTCCGGGTTGGGGAACGACACGGTCGGGAAGCCGCCGTCGGGCTCCACCTGCTCGGCGACGACCGTCGGCTCGCCCAGGCCTGCGGCGGCGAAGACGCGCTGGGAGACCTCCCACCCGACGCCGTGCATCGGCGTGTACACGAAGGGGACGGCGATCAAGGGTTCGCGCTCCTCGCCGCCCGCGATCGCGGCCGTGCGCTCGACGTACGCGTCGATCACGCTCTCGCCGGCCACCTCGAACGCGGTCGAACGCGGCAGGTCACCCACGGCGACGCTGCGGGCCACCTCGAGGATCGCCTCGTGGATGAGCCCGTCGCTCGGCGGCACGATCTGCGCCCCCTCGTCGTCGTCACCGAGGTACACCTTGTAGCCGTTGTCGCGCGGCGGGTTGTGGCTCGCCGTCACCATGACGCCCGCGCTCACGTCGAGGTGGCGCACGGCGAAGGCCAGCACAGGGGTCGGCAGCATGCGCGGCAAGAGGGTCACCCGCACGCCCGCGCCCGCCATGATCTCGGCGCTGTCGCGCGCGAACACGTCGCTGTTGGTGCGGCCGTCGAAGCCTATGACGACGCTGGGCGCGCCGCCCTCGGGGCGGTCCGCCCGGTCGAGGAGGAACCGCGCGAGCCCCGCCGCCGCCTGCGCGACGAGCACGCGGTTCATGCGGTTCGGCCCAGCGCCGAGTTCGCCACGCAGCCCGGCCGTGCCGAACGCGAGCCGTGAGCCGAAGCGGTCGCGCAGCCCCGCGATCGCGGTCGCCTCGCCGAGCTCGGCGCCGTCGATGAGGGCTGCGAGTTCGTCTCGAGTGGTCGGGTCAGGGTCTTGCGCGAGCCAGTTCTTGGCGTCGTCGAGGTGCGTCATGGTGCCCGGCCCTACAGTTCGGCCACGATGCGCGCGAGGAGGGCGCTGATCACCGGCTCAGCATCCCGACCGGCCTCGATGACCTCCTGGTGACTGAGCGGGTTCGGCGAGATGCCCGCCGCGAGGTTCGTGATGAGCGAGAGGCCCAGCACCTCCATGCCCGCCTGGCGCGCGGCGATCGCCTCGAGTGCCGTCGACATGCCCACGATGTGGCCGCCGAGCGTCTTCGCCATCTGCACTTCGGCGGGAGTCTCGTAGTGCGGCCCGCGATTCTGCACGTAGACGCCTTCGTCGAGGTCGGGGTCGACCGTGCGCGCGACCGCCCGTAGGCGCTGTGAGTACAGGTCGGTCAGGTCGATGAAGGTGGCGCCCTCGAGGGGCGAGTCGCCCGTGAGGTTCAGGTGGTCGCTGATAAGCACGGGCGTGCCGGGGGCCCAGTGCGGCTTGATGCCGCCGGCGCCGTTCGTGAGGATCATCGTGGATGCTCCCGCCGCCGCCGCGGTGCGCACCGAGTGCACGACGCGCCGCACGCCGTGGCCCTCGTAGTAGTGGGTGCGGGCGCCGATGACGAGGGCGCGCTTGCCGCTCGGCAGCAGGATTGAGCGCAGAGTGCCGACGTGGCCCTCGAGGGCGGGCTTCGAGAAGCCGGCGATGTCGGGGGCGGCGATCGTGTGCGTCGTCTCGCCGATGAGGTCGGCGGCCTTCGCCCAGCCGGAGCCGAGGGTGAGGGCGATGTCGTGGTGCTCGACGCCGGTCGCCTCGGCGAGCTGCGCGGCAGCCCGGGTGGCGACCTCGAACGGGTCGGCGGAGGGGTCGTCGAGAGGGTTGTGGGGTGCGTGGTGGGACATGCCCTCATGGTAGTGATGCGCGGGTGAGCGGGGCTGTGCTCAGTCGCGCGCGTTCGCGCAGGCGGCGCCGTACGAGAGGCGCCGGATGCTCGGTGCCACAATGGAGCAATGGCTACTTCCTTCGACCGCACGCAGCGCATCGTCGTCCTGGGCGGGGGCCCCGGCGGCTACGAGGCGGCTCTCACGGGCGCGCAGCTCGGCGCCGACGTCACCCTCATCGAGCGCGTCGGCGTCGGAGGCGCCGCCGTGCTCACCGACGTCGTCCCCTCCAAGACGCTCATCGCCACGGCCGACGCCGCCACCGCGATCTCCGACGCGACCGACCTGGGCGTGCAGTTCTTCGCGCGCGGCGAGTCGGGCCGCGCGTCGAAGCCGGAGGTCGCCGTCAACCTCACGCAGGTCAACCAGCGGCTGCTGCGGCTCGCGCAGGACCAGTCGGACGACATGCGCGAGCAGCTGGAGGCCGCCGGGGTGCGCATCATCATCGGCGACGGGCGCCTCGAGGGGCCGCAGCGCGTCGTCGTCTCGGCGGGGAGCGGCAGCAAGCGCAAGGACTTCGACCAGTGCGACGCCGACACCGTCGTCGTGGCCGTCGGGGCGTCACCGCGCGAGCTGCCGACGGCGAAGCCGGATGGCGAGCGCATCCTCACCTGGACCCAGCTGTACAGCCTGCCCGACGTGCCCGAGCACCTCGTCGTCGTCGGGTCCGGTGTGACGGGCGCCGAGTTCGCCTCGGCCTACACCGCGCTGGGGGCGAAGGTGACGCTCGTGTCGAGCCGTGACCAGGTGCTGCCGGGGGAGGACGCCGATGCGGCCGCCCTCATCGAGGCGGTGTTCCGCCGCAACGGCATGACGCTGCTCGCCAACTCGCGCGCCGAGTCGGTCGTCAACACAGGTGAGGGCGTCACGGTGACGCTCACCGACGGAGAGACTCTCGAGGCCTCGCACGTGCTCATGGCCGTCGGCTCCGTGCCCAACACGGCGGGCATCGGCCTGGAGGAGGCGGGCGTGCAGCTCACCGACTCGGGGCACGTGAAGGTCAACCGGGTCGCGCGCACGTCGATGCCGAGCGTCTACGCGGTCGGCGACTGCTCCGACTCTCTGCCGCTCGCCTCGGTCGCGTCGATGCAGGGCCGCACGGCGGTGTACCACGCGATGGGTGACGCGGTCACTCCGATCAAGCTGCGGAACGTGACATCCAATATCTTCACCTCGCCCGAGATCGCGACCGTGGGCTTCTCGCAGAAGCAGATCGAGGACGACGAGACGCGCGGCATCGTGCACAAGCTCGAGCTCGAGACGAACCCCCGGGCCAAGATGCAGGGCGTCACGGACGGCTTCATCAAGCTCATCGCTGCCAAGACGTCGGGCACGGTGATCGGCGGGGTCGTCGTGGGCCCGCGAGCCTCCGAGCTCATCCTGCCGATCGCCCTCGCGGTCGAGCACCGGCTCACGGTCGACCAGCTCGCGCGCGCCTACAGCGTGTACCCCTCCCTCTCCGGCGGCATCACGGATGCTGCGCGCGCGATGCACGTCGCCCGCGAGTAGCGCACTCCGGTCGGCGGGGTGGTTCGCGCGGCGGCCTACGCGTCGGCGATGGTGAGAAGCACGTGCCCGCCCGCGACGGTCTCGCCGACCGAGACGCCGATCGAGCTGACCGTGCCGTCCTTATGCGCGGTCATCGGCTGCTCCATCTTCATGGCTTCGAGCACGACGACGAGGTCGCCCGCCACCACGTGGTCGCCCTCGCTCACGGCGAGCTTGACGACGGTCGCCTGCATGGGGCTCGTCACGGCGTCGCCGCCGGCGGCGGCCGCCACGCCGACACCGGTGCGGCGCTTGGGCGGCGCCGCGAGGGCGGTGGCGGTGCGGGATGCTCCGCTCGGCATGAGCGTCTCCGGCAGTGACACCTCCAGGCGCTTGCCGCCGACCTCGACGACCACGGTGTGCCGCGGTGCGGGCTCGGCGGTCGGCGCAGCGAGCGAGCCGCTCCAGGGCTCCAGCTGGTTGTCGAACTCCGTCTCGATCCAGCGCGTGAACACGGTGAACGGGGCGCCGTCGGCGGGCGCGAAGGCCGGGTCGTCGACGATGGCGCGGTGGAAGGGCAGCACGGTCGGCAGGCCGGCCACCTCGAACTCGGCGAGGGCCCTGCGGGAGCGCTCGAGGGCATCCTCACGGGTCTTGCCCGTGACGATGAGCTTGGCGAGCAGTGAGTCGAACGCGCCCGAGATGACGTCGCCGGTCGTGACGCCCGAGTCGACGCGCACGCCGGGCCCGCCGGGGAAGCGCAGGGCGTGCACGGGGCCCGGCATGGGCATGAAGTTCAGGCCGGGGTCCTCCCCGTTGATGCGGAACTCGATCGAGTGCCCGTGCGCGACGGGGTCGTCGTAGCCGATCTCCTCGCCCTCGGCGAGGCGGAACTGCTCGCGCACGAGGTCGATGCCGGTCACCTCCTCCGATACCGGGTGCTCGACCTGGAGGCGCGTGTTGACCTCGAGGAACGACACCGTGCCGTCGGCGCCGATGAGGAACTCGCACGTTCCCGCGCCGAGGTAGCCGACCTCGCGCAGGATCGCCTTCGACGACGAGTACAGCAGGTCGGTCTGCTCCTGGGTAAGGAACGGCGCGGGCGCCTCTTCGACGAGCTTCTGGTGGCGGCGCTGCAACGAGCAGTCGCGCGTGGAGATGACGACGACGTTGCCGTGCGCGTCGGCGAGGCACTGGGTCTCGACGTGGCGCGGCTTGTCGAGGTACTTCTCGACGAAGCACTCTCCGCGCCCAAAAGCAGCAACCGCTTCACGGGTGGCCGAGTCGAACTGCTCGGCGACCTCCTCGCGCGTGCGGGCGACCTTGAGCCCGCGGCCGCCGCCGCCGAACGCGGCCTTGATGGCGACGGGCAGGCCGTGCTCGTCGACGAACGCGAGCACCTCCTCGGCGCCGCTCACGGGGTTGAGCGTGCCGGGGGCCAAAGGGGCACCGACCTTCTCGGCGATGTGCCGAGCGCTGACCTTGTCGCCGAGCTTCTCGATGGCCTCGGGCGAGGGCCCGATCCAGATGAGCCCGGCGTCGATGACGGCGCGCGCGAAGTCGGCATTCTCGGCGAGGAACCCGTAGCCGGGGTGCACCGCGTCGGCGCCGGACCGCCGAGCCACGCTGAGGATCTTGTCGACGACGAGGTACGTCTCGGCGCTCGTCGACCCGCCGAGGGCATACGCCTCGTCGGCGAGGCGCACGTGCCGAGCATCCCGATCCTGGTCGGCATAGACGGCGACGGTGCCGAGACCGGCGTCGCGAGCGGCGCGGATGACGCGGACGGCGATTTCGCCGCGATTGGCGATGAGAATCTTGCTGATGCGGGCCATGATCCCTCAGCCTATTGCGGTGCGGGGCACCGTGGTTTGGGCATGGTCGACAAAAGGATGCGCGAGCCCTTGGCGACTCCGATGTGCCGTGCGGCGCCGTTCGGGCTCGGGGCGCGGCGCGCAACCCGCGGCGCCCGGCGGTGGGTCAGCGATTCCAGAGGTCGGTCCAGCGCCCGCCGAGCTCGTGGACGAGCCGCCGCAGCAGCGGTATCGACAGCCCGACGACGGTGTGCGGGTCGCCCTCGATGCGGTCGATGAACCCCGCCCCGCGCGCGTCGATCGTGAACGCACCGGCGACCTTCAGCGGCTCGCCCGTGGCGATGTAGGCGTCGATCTCGTACGTCTCGATGTCGTCGGCGAAGTGCACGACGGCGCTGGATGCTCGGCCCACCGCCGCGCGCACCGCACCGCCGCGGTGGTCGATGAGCCAGTGGCCAGAGTGCAGCACCCCGCTTCGCCCGCGCTGCTGCAGCCACCGCTCGCGGGCGATGTGCGGCTCATGGGGCTTGCCGTAGATGGTGCCGTCGAGCTCGAAGGCCGAGTCGCCACCGAAGACGAAGCCGTCGAGGTCGGCCGGCACGAGCCCCGCGGCACCGAGCATGTCGGGGTCGAGTACGGCCTCGCACTTGAGCCGGGCGAGCAGCTGCACGAGCTCGGCAGGGTCGAGCGGGCGGCCCGCCTGCCCCTCGGCCTCGGCCACGGCGGCCTCTTCGTCCACGCCGGGCGCGATCGCGACGGGCTCGATGCCCGCGCCGCGAAGGGTTGCGAGGCGGGCGGGCGAGGTGGAGGCGAGGTACAGGCGCACCCAGCCGATGCTACGCACCTGTTCGCCACTCAGGCAGAGCTGACCTCGGTGACGGGTCGACGAGTGACATCGGGTGCTTCTGCCTGAGTTGCGAACCATGCCCGAGTTGCACTCGCCTCGTAGGCTGGAGGGATTGACTGTACTGCGTAGGTGAGGAGCACCGTGGGTGAGAATGCAGGCCGCGACGTCGAGCTGACGCTCGAGCGCATGGCGCACGGCGGCGTCGCCGTCGGGCGCCTCGACGGCCGCGTCGTGTTCGTGAGCGACGCGATCCCGGGCGAGACGGTGCGCGCGCGCATCAGCGACGACCGCAAGAAGAGCTTCTGGCGCGCCGACACGGTCGAGGTGCTTGAGCCGAGCGAGCACCGCCGACCCCATGTCTGGAGCGCCGCGGGCATCGAGAACGCGCCCGGTCACCGCGCGGGCGGCGCCGAGTTCGGCCACATCGCACTGAGTCATCAGCGCGAGCTCAAGCGCGGCATCCTCATCGAGGCCCTGCAGCGCATGGCCGGCCTCGAGATCGATCTCGAGGTGGAGGCACTGCCCGGCGACGACGATCGGGGCGGCCTCGGCTGGCGCACGCGCATCCGGCTGCACGTGGATGAGGAGGGCCGACTGGGCCCGATGGCGGCGCGCTCGCACACGGTGATACCGGTCACGGATGCTCCGCTCGCGACCGACGCCGTGCAGGCTGCGACGCCGTTCGAGGAGCGCTTCTCGGGCTTCGACACCGTCGATGTGCTCGTGCCGAACGGCTCGGAGGCGCGGCTCGTCATCGGCGAGCAGAAGCCGACGGTCATCCACGAGCGCGTCGGTGACCGTTCCTTCGCGCTCGACGACACCGGGTTCTGGCAGGTGCACCGCGAGGCGCCGACGACGCTCACGCGCGCCGTGCAGGAGGCCGTCGATGCTGAGCTGTTCGACCCGAGGGCGGGAAACCTCGACCTCTACGGCGGCGTGGGCCTGCTCGCGGCGGCGGTCGCCGATCGGTTCGGCCCCGCGACGCGCATCACGAGCGTCGAGGCCGATCCGCGCGCGACCGACCACGCCTCCGAGAATCTCGCCGAGTGGCTCGGCGCCGGCGCCGAGTCGGGCCGCGTCGACCGCTGGCTGCGGGCGCTGCAGGAGCGCACTGCGGGTGACCGCTCGCCGCTCGACGGCGCGACCGTCGTGCTCGACCCGCCGCGGTCGGGTGCGGGTGTCGACGTGATGGCGGCCCTCGGTCGGCTGGCCCCCGCGCAGCTCGTATACGTGGCCTGCGATCCGGTGGCGCTCGCACGGGATGTCGCTCTCGCGGAGGCGCACGGCTACCGGCTCGCGCGCATCCGGGCCTTCGATCTGTTCCCGCACACGCACCACGTCGAGGCTGTGGCGACCCTCATTCGAGACTGATTCGTTTTCACCATTGTTGCGCGGGGTTCGCCGTTCGGGCGCGCCGTGCCCCCGGGGAGGCGACCCCCTGCCGCTACGATGAAAGCAGCAGAGCACCCGATCGACCCCCGCCGGCGTGCGCTGAGCACTGATCCCGACAGAAGATGGGCTGACACGTGGTTGCCGAGACCGAGAGCAAGGTGCGCGTCGCCGTGGTCGACGACCACGAGTCGGTGCGCCTCGGGTTGCAGGCGGCCTTCACCAACGCCGGTTTCGACTTCGTGCTCTCGGCGGCGACCGTTCCCGAGTTCGTCGAGAACCTCGACGGCCGCGAAGTCGACGTGGTCGTGCTCGACCTCTCCCTCGGCGACGGCTCTAGCGTGACCGACAACGTCAAGTCGGTGCAGGCCACCGGCTCGGCCGTGCTCGTGCACTCCATCGCCGATCGCGTCGCGAGCGTGCGCGAGGCGCTCGCCGCGGGTGCGGCCGGGGTGATCCCCAAGTCGTCGGCGACGCGCGCCGTCATCGCCGCGGCGGAGACGGTCGCGCGCGGCGAGGTGCTCAACAACCTCGAGTGGGCGAGCGCGATCGACGCCGACCGCGACTTCGCGAAAGCCCAGCTCGGGCGGCGCGAGCGCGAGATTCTGCACCTCTACGCCTCTGGGCTGCCGCTCAAGCTCGCCGCCCAGCAGCTCGGTATCGGCTACTCGACGGCTCGCGAGTACCTCGACCGCATCCGGGCGAAGTACGTCGAGGTCGGGCGGCCGGCGCCGACGAAGGTCGATCTGCTGCGCCGCGCGGTGGAGGACGGCATCCTGCCGGGCCTCGACCCGGACGGTGATGAGTCGGCCTGAGGTCGCTGCCCCGACCGCGCTGAGCGTGTCGAAGCAGCCGCGCAACCCGATCAGTCGCAAGCGCGTCGACACCGTCATCTCGCGGTCGGTTGCCTGGTTTGGCATCGTTTTCGGCTTGCAGGCCGTGCCCACGCTGCTCGGGCAGTACTCGCTCGGTCAGCCGCTCTGGTCGGCGATCACGGTGTCTTTGCTGTTCGGCTCGCTCATTTTCTCGCTGCTGTGCACGACCCTGAAACGGTTCGTGGTCGGAGCGAACCGCATCGTCGCGGGGGTGTACGTCGTCGCCCTCCTCACGTGGCCCCTCTTCCTCGCCGACCCGGAGATCGCGCAGCGCGGCGACCACTGGCTGTACCAGCTGACGACGGTGGCGACCGCGGCCGCGGCGGTCGGCCTCACCGTCCGCGGTGCCACGATCTACCTCTTCGTCGTGCCGGCGATCTACGGTGTGATCCGCGCGCTGCCGGAGGGCGGCGGCGGGCCGTGGTACATCGGGCTCTTCAACTCGATCTACGCGATCATCCTCGGCGGCGCGGTGCTCGTGATCATCACGATGCTGCGGTCGGCGGCGACCTCCGTGGACGAGGCACAAGGCCTGGCGCTCGACCGCTACTCGCGGGCCGTGCGGCAGCACGCGACGGAGGTCGAGCGCGTGCAGGTCGACTCGATCGTGCACGACAGCGTGCTCACCACGCTCCTCTCGGCGGCCCGGGCTGACGGGCCGCAGGAGAAGAGGCTCGCGAGCGCGATGGCGTCCAACGCCATGCGTCACCTGCGCGAGGCCGCGCTCGTGACACCCGACGACGGCAGTACAGTGCGGTTCCGGTCGCTCTGCGATCGCATCGTCGAGGCTGCGCGAGGCATGCAGTCACCGTTCTCGATCCGGATGCGCTCCATCGACACGCGCATCATCCCGGCCGCGCAGGCGGAGGCCCTGTACTCGGCCGCCGTGCAGGCGATGGTGAACAGCGTGCAGCACGCCGGCGGGCCGGACGTGAAGCGCTGGGTGCGCATCAGCGGAGCAGAGGGCGGCATGATCGAGATCGAGATCGGCGACTCGGGTGCCGGGTTCGACCCCTCGGCGGTCGCGGAGGGGCGCCTGGGCGTGCAGCGCTCGATCCTCGCCCGCACGATCAACGCCGGCGGTCACGCGCAGTTGGAGTCCGCTCCGGGGAAGGGCACCACGATCCTGCTGACTTGGCCCGTGCTCGTGCCGATCGAGGATGCGACCGCAGATCTCGAAGGCGATCTGCGCGAGGAGGTCGATCGATGAGAATCGGTGTGCCCCGGGCCCTCGTCGTCACGATGGCGGCGCTCTTCTCGGGCTACATCATCGTGCTCGGTCTCTCCGCGATCGACATCCCCGCGAATCCGCTGCCCGTCATGATCGCGATGATCCTGTACTCGATCATGTCGATCGTGAGTCTCCTGCCCTCGGGCCCCTCACGCATGCCGCACTGGATGGCGGCATGCAACGTCCTCGTCTGCATCCTCATGACGCTGCTCATCACGCCGCAGCTCGACCCGGCTCGCGAGGGCGGGCTCGGCTACTCGACCTGGTACGTGGCGGCGATCGGCACGCTCATGACCATCACGTCGACGCGGCGGCGCCACAGCTACGCGTGGGTGGGCATCGCCGCGCTCGTCGTGCAGACGGTGATCTGGGGCGGCGGAATGGGGGGTGTCGTGCTCCTGCTCGGCACGGGGGCCATCGGCAGCGTGTCGTGGGTCGCCGTGTCGCACATTCTCTCGGTCGCCCTGCTCAAGGCGTCTCGCGATGCCGCTCGGTTCGCACAGGCCGAGCGCGAGGCGACCGACTGGCAGGCGGCGCAGGAGGCGCACTTGTACGAGCGGCAGTTCCGTCTGGGCCAGACGGGCACGATGGCGGCGCCCATGCTGCGCATCATCGAGTCGACGGGTGGCGAGCTGACCGACGAGCAGCGTCAGGAGTGCCTCAACCTCGAGGGTGCCATCCGTGATGAGATCCGGGGTCGCAGCCTGCTCAACGATGCGATGCGCCGCGAGGTCATGGCGGCGCGGCGACGCGGGGTCGCAGTCACTCTCTTCGACGAGGGCGGTCTCGACGACCTTGACGATCGCTCTCGGGATGCCGTGCTCAACACTCTCGCCGAAGCACTGCGCACGACGAGCGCGCAGCGGGTGATCGCGCGCACGGCTCCCGCCGAGTCCGATATCGCGGTGACGGTGGTCGGGTTGAGCCCCGTGCCGGAGCTCGCAGGGTCGGCCACCGCCGCCGACCGGTACGGCAGTCACGGCTACGACGACGCGGGCTCGGGGTACGAGGACGACGAGGACGACGAAGAGGTCGCCCTCTGGCTCGAGATCCCGCGGGCGCAGGCACGTTAACGATCGAAGGGCCGGAGTACCCAACTCCGGCCCTTCGCTACGTATCGAGTTAGATCGACAACCCGAATGTCAACCTAACTCGCCCCCCAATCTCTCGCCGCTTACCCGAGCGGCGTGTGATGGGCGGTGTGCTCCATGAGCGACACCTAGCAATAAGTACTCTGCCACTCCTCCTGCCGGAGGGCAGTCGTCACTTTGGGGGACACCTAGGGGGACAATTTCGCGAGAACGGGGGACAAGAACCCCGGAAAATGGGGGTAGCACGAGGGTTCCGTTCCTGAGAACGGGGGACAAACCCCTCGTTCGGGGGGTCAGGGCGCCGTGCTCGGGGCTCGGGGCGCAGGGTGCGGGGCTTCAGGGTGTCGGGCGCACGGTGCGGGGCTCAGCCGCGCATGCGGCGCGAGGCCGCCCAGGCGCCGGGCCCGGGGGCGAGCGGCTGGCGCAGGGCGTGCGCGCGCGACGACCACTGGTCGACGGGCGGCTCCACGCGTTCCACTCCGCGCTCGTGCTGCTCGGCGAGCGCGGCGCTGATCACGGCGTGCGCGGCGGCGAGCTCGACCTCGGTCGGGCTGCCCGCGAGGACCGTGACGCGGGGCGCCGTCTCGCTCTCGGCCGAGACCGATGACTCGTCGCCGGTCACAGCGGGATGTTCCCGTGCTTCTTCGCCGGCAGGCTCGCGCGCTTCGTCTTGAGAGCACGCAGCGCCTTGATGATCGACACGCGTGTGGCGGCAGGCTCGATGATGCCATCCAACTCACCGCGCTCGGCGGCGAGGAACGGGCTCGCCACGTCGTACGTGTACTCGTTCGCGAGCCGTGCGCGCACGGCCGCGACATCCTCACCGGCTGCTTCGGCCGCCTTGATCTCGTTGCGGTACAGGATGTTCACCGCGCCCTGCCCGCCCATGACGGCGATCTCGGCGGTGGGCCAGGCGAGGTTCATGTCGGCTCCGAGCTGCTTGGAGCCCATGACGATGTAGGCGCCGCCATAGGCCTTGCGGGTGATGACGGTGATGAGCGGCACGGTGGCCTCGGCGTAGGCGTAGAGCAGCTTTGCGCCGCGGCGGATGACGCCCTGCCACTCCTGATCGGTGCCGGGCAGGTATCCGGGCACGTCGACGAGGGTGAGCACGGGAATCGAGAAGGCGTCGCAGAAGCGCACGAAGCGGCTGGCCTTCTCGCCCGCGTCGATGTTGAGCGTGCCCGCCATCGCGTTGGGCTGGTTGGCGATGACCCCGACGCTGCGGCCCTCCACGCGAGCGAAGCCCACGACGATGTTGGGGGCGAAGAGGGGCTGCACCTCGAGGAAGGAGCCGTCGTCGACGACGTGGTCGATGATGTCGACGACGTCGTACGGCTGGTTGGGGCTGTCGGGCACCATCGTGTTGAGCCGGCGATCGGCGTCGGTGATCTCGAGCTCGGCCGAGGATTCGTACTGCGGCAGCTCGGCGAGGTTGTTGTCGGGCAGGTAGCTCAGCAGGGCCCGTGCGTAGTCGAAGGCGTCGCTCTCGTCGCTCGCGAGGTAGTGCGAGACGCCGGAGGTGCGGTTGTGGGTGAGCGCGCCGCCCAGCTCCTCCATGCCGACGTCCTCGCCCGTGACGGTCTTGATGACGTCGGGGCCGGTGACGAACATCTGGCTCGTCTTGTCGACCATGATGACGAAGTCGGTGAGAGCGGGGGAGTACACGGCGCCGCCCGCGGCGGGCCCGCAGATGATCGAGATCTGCGGGATCACGCCGCTCGCCGCCGTGTTGCGGCGGAAGATCTCGCCGTACTTGCCGAGCGCGACGACGCCCTCCTGGATGCGCGCGCCGCCCGAGTCGAGAATGCCGATGATCGGCACGCCCGTCTTGAGGGCGAGCTCCATGACCTTGATGATCTTCTCGCCCGCCACCTCGCCGAGCGAGCCGCCGAAGATCGTGAAGTCCTGGCTGTACACGGCCACCTGGCGTCCGTGGATCGTGCCGGTGCCGGTGACGACGGCGTCGCCGTACGGTCGCTTGGCGCCCATGCCGAAGGCGTGCGTGCGGTGCCGCACGAATTCGTCGAGCTCGACGAAGCTGCCGTGGTCGAGGAGCGTGTCGATGCGTTCGCGCGCCGTCATCTTGCCCTTGGCGTGCTGCTTCTCGATCGCGGCCTCGCCGCTCGCGGTCACGGCCTCGTGGTAGCGCACCTTCAGGTCGGCGATCTTGCCGGCCGTCGTCGACAGGTCGGGGGCGGGGGTGGGGGCGGTGTCGGTCACGCCTTCAGCCTATCGACCACGCGGGAGCGGTCGCCGTTGGCAGATCTCCACAAATTCGACCGGTCGGCTGTGTGCTCCGGTCAGCCGGGCGGCTAGGCGGATGCCGCGATCGTCGAGACCCCGAGGAACACCATCCCGACGCCCACGATCTGGATGCGCAGCAGTCGCTCCCCGAGCAGCCGCCAGCCGAGCAGCACCGTGACGACCGGGTACAGCGACGCGAGCACCGCGACGACGCTCAGCGCCCCGTCCAGACTCGCGAGCGCGAAGGAGAGCTGGGCCGCGTAGCCGAGCACGCCGATCGCCGCCATGCCGACCCAGTCGCGCGCACGGATCGGTGCGGGCAGGAGGGCGGGGCTCGCCGTCTGACCTGCGTGCAGGCGGGCCGCCGCACCGCGCAGGCGAATGTGCATCCAGATGGAGAACCCGACGAGGTAGAGGCCGAGCACGACGAGCATGTTGACGACGAGCGTCGTGCTGACGCCCTGCACGCTGCCGTAGGCGACCGACACGTTGGCGAGGCCGAAGCCGAAGGCCGAGAGCACGGCGAACACGACGGAGAGCAGGCGATTGCGTCGGCCCTCCAGCGCTCCGGCGCGCACCTCCGGCCCCGAGGCGAGCACCGTGCCGATGACCGCGACGGCGAGGCCGATGCCGAGCAGCCACGACACCGGGTCCCCGCCCGCGAGGCCCACGATGACGGGCACGGCCACGCTGAGCGACGTGATGGGCGCGACGACGCCCATCGTGCCGATCGCGAGGCCGCGGAACAGGCACGAGACACCGACGGCGGTCGCGGCGCCGCCGATGACGCCCCACAGAATGGCGTCGGAGGCGTTCGGGTCGAACGGCTCGACGATGAGGCGTGTGCTCAGCGCGATCGCGGCGACGACCTGCGAGACGAGCAGAACGATCATGAGCGGGATGCGCCGCGACAGCACGCCGCCGAGAAAGTCGCTCACGCCGAGGAGGCCGCTCGCGAGCAGCGCGAGCAAGGTGAGCCCGCTCATGCGCTCGACCCGGAGCCGCGCTGCTGGGTCAGCTGGTCGACGAAGGCGCGAGCATCCCGCGGCGTTCCGCTCCAGCCGAGCGCCCGCGCCACCCGTAGCAGCTGCGGGGGTTCGACGGCCGCGGCCTCGAGAGCGGCGACGTCGGCGAAGACCTCCTCGGCCGGGCCGTCGGCGCGCACCTCGCCCTGCGCCATGACGACGACGCGGTCGAAGTTCTCGATGCAGAAGTCCATGTCGTGCGTGATCGCGACGACCGTGCGGCCCTGCGCGATGAGGGAGTCGACGATGCCCGCGATGAGCTGCACGCCCGCGTCGTCCTGGCCGGTGGTCGGCTCGTCGAGCACGACGATCGGGGTCTGCATGGCGAGCACCGCGGCGATCGCGATGCGCTTGCGCTCGCTCAGCGACAGGTGGTGGGGGTGCACGTCGGCCTCGTGCGCGAGACCCACAGCGTCGAGCGCGTCGGAGACAGCCCGCTGCGCGCGCTCCTCGTCGAATCCGAGGTTCTTGGGGCCGAAGCCCACGTCGGTCGCGACCGTGCGGGCGAAGATCTGCTCGTCGGGGTTCTGGAAGACGTAGCCGACGCGGTGCGCGAGCTCGGCGATCGACTTCTCGGTCGTCGACCAGTCGCCGATGCGCACCTCGCCCTCCGTCGGCCGCACCATGCCGTTGAGGTGGCGCACGAGGGTCGTCTTGCCGGCGCCATTCTGGCCGACGATGGCGACGCGTTCGCCGGGGGCGACGTCGAGGTCGACGCCCTGCAGCGCCGTGACGCCGGAGGGGTAGGTGTGCACGAGCCCGCGCACGCTGATCGCGATGTCGCCGGCTGACGATGCATCCGCCGCAGCGCCGGCTGCCGCGCCTGCCGCCGCGCCCGCCGATTCCGCGTGCCCGCTCTCGCTCACGACGCCGCTCCCGTCTGCGTCGAGAACGCCTCGACGGCATCATCGACCCCGATCGGCAGGGCGCGCTCGACGGGCAGCAGCCCGCGCTCGCGTGCGAGTCTCGCCGCTGTCGTGACGCGCGTCTCGCCGACCCCCCAGCTCGTGAGCCGGTCGTCGGCGAGCACCGCGCCGGGGGTGCCGTGCTGCACGATGAGCCCGCCGGCGAGCACGGCGATCGAGTCGCAGTGCTCGTGCAGCAGCTCGGTCTTGTGCTCGATGATGACGACGGTCGTGCCGCCGTCGCTCAGGGTGCTCAGCACGTCGTAGACGAGGCGCGTGCCGGCCGGGTCGAGCTGCGAGGTCGGCTCGTCCATGACGAGCACGGGCGGCTGCATGATGACCATCGAAGCGATCGCGACGAGCTGCATCTGCCCGCCCGAGAGCGCGTACGGCGAGCGGTCGAGCAGCGGCTCCAGGCGCAGGCGCGCGGCCACCTCGTCGACGCGGCGCTCCATCTCGTCGCGCGGCACCGAGCGGTTCTCGAGCCCGAACGCGAGCTCCTCGCGCACGGTGAAGCGTGCGCCCGAGATCTGGTTGAACGGGTTCTGCGTCACGAGCCCGACGGTCGCCGCCGCCTCGGAGAGCGTGCCCTCGGCGAGCACACGGCCGGCGACGCTCGCGGTGCCCCGGTACGTGCCGCCCTCGTTGAGGGGGATGAACCCGGCGATCGTCTTCGCCAGGGTCGTCTTGCCTGCCCCGGATGCGCCAACGATGCCCGTCACCGTTCCGGCATCGATGCGCAGGTCGAGGTTCGCGAGCGTGAAGCGCTCGGCATCCTCGTAGGCGAAGCCGACGCCGCTCAGCTCGATCATGGGCGCATTCGCATTCGCCATCGTCGCCTCCTTCACGCTCTCGCGCTCGGACTCGCGGTCGCCCTCGGACTCCCCGCCGCGCTCCATCTCGTTGTCGCGCTCGGTCACGCGATCACCCCCACGACGACGAGCACGACCACGGCGATCGCACTGAGGAACATCAGCCAGCGAGCCACGCGCTCGCCGACCGGGTCGGGCACGATGATGAGGCTCGTCGGCTTCGGCGTCGCGCCGAACGCGCGCGCCTCCATGGCCGTCGACCGTTCGTCGACGTCGGTGATCATGCCCAGAATGAGGGGCCCCAGCAGGGGCAGCAGGGCGCGCGCCCGCTTGAGGGGGCTGCCGACGATCGCGAGACCCCTGGCCTGCTGGGCGAGCAGGATGCTCTGCGCACGCGCCTGGAAGGCCGGAATGATCTGCAGGCTCGCGCTGATCACGTACGCGATCTTGGGGCTCATGCCCACCTGCGTGAGGGCGCTCATGAGGCGGGCCGGGTCAGTCGTGAGCACGAAGACGAGCGAGCCGAGCACGAGGGCCGTGAGGCGCGAGCCGATGGTGATCGCGAACAGCAGCCCCTCGGTGGTGAGCTGGGCGAGGCCCCACTCCCACAGCACCGTGGAGCCGTCCGGGTAGAACAGGCCCTGGATGAGGAACAGCACCACCAGGAGCGGCAGAAGAAGAATGAGGAACAGGCGCAGCAGCCTGCCGCCGACTCGACCGAGTACGGCGGCAGGCACGATGACGACGGCGACGATCCCCAGCGGAATCCACCAGTGCGGCACCGCGAAGACCGCGAGGATGATCGAGAGCAGAGCCACGAGCTTCGTCACGGGGTTCAGGCGGTGCAGAGCAGAGGTGCGCTCCAGGTAGAGGGTCGTCGTCGTCATCGCTTCGTGCTGTCCTGTCTGGTTGTACCGAAAGGGTCGAGACCGCCGGTGGGCGGCTCAGGCCTTCGGCGCGGCCGGCTCGGCGGGGGCGACCGGGGTCACCTTGCCGAACACGTTGTACTGCCGCACGAACGGGAACCTGCTGCGCAACCTGCCCGGCAGCGCGAACAGGATCAGCACGACGACCGTGAACGTGATCGTCTTGTCGAGCGGGTCGCTCAGCAGACCCTGCAGCGTCGTCGAGGCGAGAAGCGAGTTGCCGAACGCCTGGAACGCCGCCACGAGAGCGCCCGTGCCGCCGCTCGTCGCACCACCGAAGATGAACGCCGCGATGGGAGCCGAGACGAGCGCCGCGACGATGCCCGTCACGAAGCCCGCGACCGGCGCGAGGTAGAACCGGCGGAACATGCCGAGTCGAGCCGCGTAGCCCGCGAGCACACCGATGACGACCGCGGTGACCGCGAAGGGCAGCGCGATCGGTCCGATCGTGAGACCCCAGATGACGTTCGTCAGCGCACCCGTGACCGCGCCGGCGGCGGGGCCGGCGAGCACGCCTACGAGCACCGTGCCGATCGAGTCGAGGTACACCGGCAGGCCGAGGGTCGCCGCGAGCTGACCGACCGCGATGTTGATGACGATCGCGATGGGGATGAGGCTCAGGGTCGCCGTCGGCAGTCGGTGGATCGCCCCGACCGCGATGAGCGCGGCTCCGATGAGGTACCCGGCCAGCGCGATGAGCGCCGAGGTGCCGAGACCGCCCTCGGCCAGCTCGGTCGGCTGGGCGAGGATGAGGTAGAGGTACGTCGCCACGATGACGGCGGCCCCCAACCCGACGAAAATACGGTTGCGCGTGCGGTTGGGATCAACCGCTGCGCTGGTGGTGCTGCTCATGAATGCCTCCTTGCACTCGATGACGTGCGGCGCCATGCCGCGGGGGTGGAAAGGGTGACGGGCGTGGGCCTCACGGCTGCCGCTCACCACCCTCCTCCGCCTCGCCGACGCGCGTCGCCAGGGCGGAGACGCGCTCGATGAGGTGGTCGAAGAACGCCGCGGGGTCGGTGTCGACCACGATCGCGGCGTTGGGGTCGCGGCCCCACAGGCCCGCGAAGTCGGCGATGGTCTGGCCTCGCGCGAGGGTGCCCCCGAGCTCGACGTCGACGGTCGCTGCGCGCAGGGTCGCGAGCTCGGGGTGCAGGGCGACGGCGGCGGCGAACGGGTCGTGCATGTGGGCGAGCCAGCCCTGGTCATGGGTCACGTGGAATTCGAAGTAGAACCGCACCGCGTCGGTGAGGTGCCGCAGCACGGGGTTGCGGGCGCGAGACCGGGAACCGAAGGCGCTGTCGGGCGTGAGCGCAGCATCCTCATCACCGATCTGGTCGGCGATGCGACGCAGATGCTCCGGCTTCATCTCGATGCGTTCGGTCACGTCGAGCGCGCACACGAGGGGGCGGCGGTCGGCGGGCAGGCCGCTGAACGCGTCGAACACCATCTTCGCGCTCTCGGGGTCGACGGCGATGTTCCACTCGCTCACGGGCGTCGTGTTGCCGGAGTGGTGGAAGGCGCCGCCCATGATCACGAGGCGCTTAAGCAGGCGGGGCAGCTCCGGCTCGAGGCGCAGGGCGAGCGCGAGGTTCGTGAGCGGGCCGGTCACGAGGCCGACCACCTCACCGGGATGCGCCCGGGCCGTCTCGATCCACACCTCGGTGGCGTGGCGCTCGCTGATCGTGCGCGTCGGCGCGGGCAGCTCGGCATAGCCGATGCCCTGCGGGCCGTGGGTCTCCTCCGTCGTCATGAGCGGGGCGAGCACGGGCACTTCGCTGCCGAGGGCCACTTCGATCTCGGGCGCGTCGCACAGGTCGAGCCACGCGAGGTTGTTGATCGCCACCTGTCGGGCGGGCACGTTGCCGGCCGTGCACGTGATGCCGAGAATCTCGGCTTCGGGGCTCGCGAGCAGGTAGAGCAGGGCGAGCGAGTCGTCGATGCCCGTGTCGACGTCGACGAGCACAGGAACGGTCGGGCTGGTCGGGAGGGGGGTGCTCGACGCGGCGGGGGTGGTGCTCGGCACGGTGCTGGGAGGCACGGTGTGCGGTCCTTTCATCGTCGGCGACCGTCGGTAGGGTCGCGGACGATGCTCGACGCGACCTGACGGTTCACCGTGCTGGTCAGCGGGCCGTGCCGGAGCCGTGTGGCTCGGTTGCGGTGCCCGTTGAGGCGGTGAGGGGAGGGTCTCGGCGGCGCGAACCCGTGGTGTGTGTCGCGCGGCGTTGACCTATCCAGTCAAGGAAGCGGCTCCTGTTCGTCGATGAACTCTCGAGGTTCGCACGCGGTCGTGGTCGACGCGGCGGGCCCTCGTGCGGGTAACCATAGCGCCGCCCCGGGGTCGTGTCCAGCGTTCGCTCAGGGTGCGGCGCGCCTAGGCTCGCAACATGCATCTTCCGCTCAGTGCACGCGTGTGCGACGAGGTGGGGGTCGCCCTCATCTGGCGGGAGGCGAGTGCTTCCACGAACAGCGACCTGGTCTCGCGGGCCGCGCGAGTCGCCTCCGAACTGCGGGATGCACGGCTCCCCGAGCACGCGACCGCCGATTCCGGGCCGCCGCCGACGGCGCTCGCCGACCTCACCGTCCTCGCGACCGACACGCAGACCGCCGGGCGTGGTCGGCTCGACCGCGCGTGGTCGACGCCGCCAGGGACGGCGCTCGCCGTGTCGGTCTTCCTCGCCCACGAGCCGAGCGGGGCGCCCGAGCTCGTAGGCTCCGCGTCCTCGGCACGTGACCCGGCCGCGGCACTCCCACGCGCGACGCTCGACCCGCGCCGTCTCGGCTGGGTGCCCCTGCTCGCCGGGGTCGCGATGGTGCGCGCGGTGCGCAGTCTCGGTGTGACCGGGGGCGGACTGAAGTGGCCCAACGACGTGCTCGTCGACGGACGCAAGCTGTGCGGCATCCTCACCGAGCTCACCCCGACCGGCGTCGTCGTCGGAGCGGGGCTCAACGTGTCGATGACGGCGCAGCAGCTGCCGGTCCCCACGGCGACGTCGCTCGTCATCGAGGGCGTGCCCGAGCACGGCGAGCCGAGGGGGGCCAACGTCGATGACCTCGACGCCACTGCCGACTCCGAGGCCGCCCCGACGCCCAACCCGACGACCGCCGGGCCGACAACCCTGCTCGACCGTGCCCTCGCGGCCTACCTGCGCGAGCTCGTGCAGCTCGTGGGTCGCTGGCGTGAGGCGGAGCATCCCGCTGATCTTCGCCCCCTCGTCGAGCAGTACCTGCAGACGCTCGAGTTGGCCGTGCGCGTAGACCTGCCCGGTCAGCCGCCGCTGCGCGGGGTGGCGGTCGGGCTCGACGACGACGGCCGATTGCTCGTGCGCGAGTCCGCGACCTCGGGCGTCGTCGCCGTGGCGGCGGGCGACGTGACGCACCTGCGATATGAATAGAGCATGACCGACCTGGGGCGTGAGCACGGCCGCGAGCAGGGGCGCGAGCCCGAGCGCGTCGTCGCGCGGTTCCGTCCGCATGCGCGCGTGCTCGTTCTGCCGTCGATCGTGCTCATCGGCGCGGTCGGCGCGGCCACCTACGGCGCTCTCGTGCTCGAGGAGCTGTGGCAGCGACTCGCGATCGCCGGGGCGGGTCTGCTGGCCATCGTGCTGCTGTGGATGCTGCCGCTCGTGCGCTGGCTGGGCACCCACTACGTTGTGACGACGCGCCGCATCGCCCTGCGCGGCGGGCTCGCGGTGCGCCTGCGGCAGGAGCTGCTGCACTCGCGCGGCTACGACGTCTCGGTGCGGCAGTCGGGCCTGCAGCGCCTGTTCCGGTCGGGTGATGTGCTCATCAACACGGGTCTCGATCGTCCGGTGATCATGCGGGACGTCCCGCGTGCCGACCTGGTGCAGGATGCTCTGAGCGAGCTCATGGAGGCGAGCACCTCCTCCATCGCGACGGTGCGGCGCACGACCGCGGCGCAACCCGTCATGCGGCGTTCACGCGACGGTCGCTGATCGGCCACCGCACGCGCCTAGCGTGCAGAGCATGCGAATCTCGGTGATCGGGTGCGGCTATCTGGGTGCGGTTCACGCCGCGGGCATGGCGGAGCTGGGCCACGACGTGGTCGGCATCGACGTCGACCCGGCGAAAGTGGCGGCCCTCGCTCGTGCGGAAGCACCCTTCCATGAACCCGGCTTGACCGAGCTGCTGCGCGCGAACCGCGCTCGGTTGCTGTTCACGACGGATATCGCGGCGGCGCGCGATGCCCGGGTGCACTTCATTGCCGTCGGCACGCCGCAGAGCGCTGATTCTGATGCCGCCGACACACGCTATGTCGACGCCGCGGTGGAGGCGCTGCTGCCCTATCTGCGGCCGGGCCACCTCGTGGTCGGCAAGTCGACGGTGCCGGTCGGAACGGCGGAGCGACTCGCGGTCAGCGTCGCCTCGACAGGGGCGCGTCTCGCGTGGAACCCCGAGTTTCTGCGCGAGGGTCGCGCGGTCGCCGACACGATCACCCCGGATCGTCTCGTATACGGTGTCGCGGAGGGCGACGCGGTGAGCGTAGCCGCTCTCGACGAGGTGTACGAGAGCATCGTGGCGCGGCAGACGCCGCGCATTGTGACTGACCTCGCGACGGCGCAGCTTGTGAAGTCGGCCGCCAACGCCTTCCTGGCCACGAAGATCTCCTTCATCAACGCGATGGCGGAGATCGCGGAGGCCGTGGGCGCCGATGTCGTGCAGCTCGCCGACGCGCTCGGCCACGACGCCCGCATCGGCCGCGCCTTCCTCGGGGCGGGGCTCGGCTTCGGCGGGGGCTGCCTGCCGAAAGACATCCGCGCCTTCCGCGCCCGCGCCGGCGAACTGGGTGTACCGGATGCACTCGGTTTCCTCGCCGACGTGGACTCGATCAACCTGCGGCGCCGCACGCGCGTCGCCGACGTGCTCGAGCAGGAGCTCGGGCCTCTCATCGGTCGCCGCATCGCGGTTCTCGGCTTGGCGTTCAAGCCCGACTCCGACGACGTGCGCGACTCTCCGGCGCTCGCGGTGGCGGCGATGCTGCGCGACCGTGGTGGCGATGTCGTCGCGACCGACCCCGTGGCTATTCCCACCGCGCGTGCTCGCGACCCCTTCATCACGTACCGGTCGAACACTGATGACGCGCTGCGCGATGCCGACGCGGTGGTGATCGCGACCGAGTGGGCGCAGTTCCGCGCGCTCGACCCTGTAGCCACAGGCCAGATGGTCGCGAACCGTCTCGTCGTCGACGCTCGCAACGTTCTCGACGTCGATGCCTGGCGTTCAGCTGGCTGGATCGTCCGCGGGCTGGGCCGGGCGCACGCGTTGCGGGTCGAAGACCCACGTGCGGTACAGCACGAACCGGAAGGCGCTGCCGAGCGCGAGCCCGATCACGTTTGAGGCGATGTTGTCAGCGAGCAGGCTCGTGTACCCGAGCACGTACCGTGAGACGACGAGGCACCCGACGGCGATGAGCAGCCCTCCGACGCTCACGAGAGCGAATTCGAAGCTCTCGCGCATCGCGGGCCGGCGCCGTTCGAGGCGGAAGCTCCAGTAGCGACTGCCGATCCAGTTGACGGCGATCGCCACCGAGGTGGAGACGACTTTCGCGATGACGGGGCCTTCGGCGATGAGCTCGGGGCTGAGCACGGTAAGGCGCAGCAGGTTGAACAGCGCGATGTCGACGATGAGCCCGACGACGCCGACCGCCCCGAATCGGGCGAGTTGGCCCACCAGTATCGGCATCCGGTCTCGTTTCGTACGTCTGCGCGCTCGCGATCGGACAGAATGGGAGGCGAGCGAATTCGCAGTCTAGAGGAGTGCCATGCCCGTCGTCGGCGTCATCGGTGGTGGTCAGCTCGCGCGCATGATGATTCCGCCCGCGGTCGCGCTCGGCGTCGAGCTGCGCGTGCTCGCGGAGGCCGCCGATTCGTCGGCGCGGCTCGCCGCGACTGTTGTGGGCGACTACCGCGACACCGAGACGGTGCTCGCGTTCGCCCGCGGCTGCGACGCGATCACGTTCGACCATGAGCATGTTCCGCAGGAGGTGCTGCGCGCCCTCGTCGATACCGGCGCCGCGGTGCGCCCTGGCCCGGATGCTCTGCTCTACGCGCAGGACAAGCTCGCCATGCGCGCTCGCCTCGCCGAGTTGGGCGTGCCGATGCCCGACTGGGCGCGGGTGTCGTCGGCGGCGGAACTGGGTGCGTTTCTCGACGATCATGGCGGCCGCGCGGTCGTGAAGACTCCCCGCGGCGGCTACGACGGCAAGGGCGTGCGCGTCGTGGACCAGTCGAGTGCGGCGGACGACTGGCTCGCGTCGGGGCCCGTGCTCGCGGAGGAGCTCGTGCCGTTTCGACGCGAGCTCGCCCAACTGGTGGCGCGACGCCCGAGCGGCGAGGTTCGCCCCTGGCCTGTCGTGGAGACGGTGCAGCAGAACGGCGTGTGCGCCGAGGTCTTCGCTCCAGCGCCGCACACGACGGAGGCGGTCGAGCGCGCAGCGGCGGAGATCGCGACGACCGTCGCCCACGGCCTCGACGTGACGGGTGTGCTCGCGGTCGAGCTGTTCGAGACGACGAACGGGCGCGTGCTCGTCAACGAGCTGGCGATGCGACCGCACAACAGTGGGCACTTCTCGATCGAAGGGTCGGTGACGAGTCAGTTCGAGCAGCACGTGCGCGCAGTGCTCGACTGGCCCCTCGGCGAGACGGAGCTGCGTGCCCCGGCGACGGTCATGATCAACGTGTTCGGGGCGCTGCCCCAGGACCAGATCGTGGCGTCGCTCGCGCACCAGCCGAGCGTGAAAGTGCACGCCTACGGCAAGGGTCCGCGAGCGGGTCGCAAGGCAGGCCACGTGACGGCGCTCGGGGATGACCTCGACGAGACGGTGTATCGGGCGAGGGCGGCCGCGGCGCACTTCGAGTTCGAGGAGTGATCGTCGCGGCGCCATGAGCCCAGGGCAGGATTGCCTGACCGGGGTCGAGTGCGGGTTCACACTGCACACACCAATGCTGGCCGCAGGGCTCGACGCAGGGGCTCGCTGCGGCTCGGCAGGTCGAGCGGCGTCTGCCGGGCATCCGCATGGAGCGCATCGGTGGGCGGCGGGATCGCCTCGTAGCGGTCGCCGGGCGGTTCGTCGGGACGCGCGGCTCGTCGCCTGATGCGCCAGCCGTTGTTGTGCACGAGCAAGTGGTGGTGGCGGCATAACAGGATTCCGTCAGCGACATCTGTGCGGCCGTGGTCGCTGTGCCAGGGGTTGATGTGGTGCGCCTCGGTCCATGACGGCGGCCGTTCGCACCCCGCCCACCGGCAACCGCCGTCGCGCGCCGCGAGGGCGATGCGTTGCCGCCGCGTGAAGTGACGTCGAGTGCGGCCGACATCCAGGGGCTGGCCCGTGCCGGAGATCAGGATCGGGATGTGGGTGCCCGTGCAGAGCATCCGCTCCACGGTGGGGAGTGACAGCGGCGCCGATTGCCCCTCCGCGGTCGCGACGCCCGTTCCGTCGCGGAGGTCGTCGGCGGTGACGAGCACGCGCACGGACGGCGCGCCCGAGCCGAGCAGCTGCGAGCAGTCGGCGTCGGCGCCGGCGACGAGGAGGGCGAGGAACGCGTCGGAGGCATACTGCTCGGGCGAGCGCTCGTCGTCTCGGATGCGCTGAGCGAGTGCTGCGTCGCGCTCGCCGACGAAGGTGGGGCCACCGCGTCGGGGGGACGTCGCGCGGTCGAAGATGTCGGTGACGATGGCCGCCGACTCCGGGTCGAGCAACCATGAGGCGCGGGTCATGCCGTCGGGCAGCCGGTGCAGGCGCAGCGACCGCGCCGATCGACGCTCGGCTTCCCGCTCGGCCACACCCTCAGCGTCGAGCTCATCCCGCAGGTCGCGAGCACGCCGGTACAGGCGATCCGCGTCGAGAGTGGAGGCTTCGGCAAGTAACGCTTCGACGGCCCCACGCAGCACCTCGACCGTCACGGTCGCCGTCGGCTGCCCGAGCCCTGAGCGGATCGCTTGCAGCGCGGCAAGGGAGAGCGCACCGCGGCGCACCGGCGCCACAAGACCCTGCGCCCACGCGGGCAGGGGCGGCATCCCCTCCGGAAGCTCGAGCGCGGCCACACCCAGACCCCGGTCGTCGGCGACACCGCCCCCGCCCGGCCCCGCCGCGCCGGCCGCTTCCGCCCCGAGCAGCAGCACGCCCGCCTGCACGGCATCGCGGGCGTCGCGCTGCGTGCTCCCGGTCGCGACGCGCACGAGCTCGTCGGCAGTGCGGTGACCGCGTCGTTGCGCGAGCCCGGAGTGCGCGAGCGAGGGCGCCGATCGCCGCGCGACTTCGCCGGCGTAGAGCGAGATGCGAGCATCCAGAATGCGGCGCACGGCGGAAGCCTCCGAGAGCGCGGCGACCAGTTCGTCGTCAGGAAGGTCGGCGAGCGACGCGACCGAATCCGGGGCGCCCTCGAGGGCGCTCCGTGCCGCCGATATGGCGGCGGTGAGGGATTCGGTCATGGCATCCACTTTTCCGTAGTCGAACTTATGTTCGACAGAAGTAGGGGCTATCTTGGGACAACTCATCGCGTCAGTCGGCTGTGGAGGAGAGGCGGGCTCCCAGGAAGGGCGCGCGAGGCGGTCTCCCCGGGAGGGGACGCGGGGAGGGCATCCCTGGAGGGCATGCGGCCGGCACGGCGCGCGTCCTCCGTCACGACACCCCGCGCCCGCGGCGCGCGACCTCCGTCACGACACCCCGCGCCCGCGGCGCGCGACCCCAGTCACGACACCCGGCACCCACGGCGCGCGGGCCCCCTACCCGACCTCGCGCTCACCCCGCACCTACGATTGACCCGTGACCACGCCAGACCCCGCAGACCCCACCACGAGCGACCCCACCACCTCGCGCGTCGCCGTCGTCATGGGCTCCGACTCCGACTGGCCGGTCATGGAGCCCGCGGTCACCGCACTCGAGCAGTTCGGCATCGGCTTCGAGGTGCACGTGCTGAGCGCGCATCGCACCCCTGACGCGATGATCGCGTACGGGCGCGCGGCCGCCGGGAAGGGCATCCGGGTCATCATTGCCGGCGCGGGCGGCGCCGCCCACCTGCCGGGCATGATCGCGAGCGTGACGACGCTGCCGGTGATCGGCGTGCCCGTTCCCCTGAAGACCCTCGACGGTCTCGACAGCCTGCTGAGCATCGTGCAGATGCCGGCGGGCATCCCCGTCGCCACGGTGTCGATCGGCGGCGGCCGCAACGCGGGCATCCTGGCGGCCCGCATCATCGGATCCCACGACGCGCGCGTCGCGGAGGCGCTCGCCGCGTTCGCTCGCGACCTAGAAACCACGGTCGGCGCGAAGAACGAGGCACTGAAGAGCACGGTGGCCACCCGCACACCCAGCACGCCCGCACCCAGCACCCCCAAGACACCGGCCCCCTAGGCGCACCCGCCCCGTGACGCTCACCTCCCCGCTCCGGCACCCAGACACCCGGGATGCCGCTCTCATGACCCGCCGCGCCTGGTGGCTCCTCGGTCTGAACCTGCTGATCCCGGGCACGGCCCAGCTGCTCGCGGGCAGTCGTCGCTGGGGTCGATTCGCGGTGGGGTCGACGTTCACGCTGTGGGCGGTGGCGCTTTCCGCTGCCATCATCACGGCCACCGCCCGCCCGCTAGCGCTGACGATCGCGACGAATGTGATCGTGCTGTGGTTCGCGCAGGCGGCTCTCGTGTTCTACGCGGTGCTGTGGCTGGTGACGACGCTCAACGCGTTCACGCTGCTGCGTCTGGTGCGCACGGCTCCGTCAGCGCGCGGCTGGCTGGCGGCGCTGACGGCGGTGACGATCGTGGTCGCGACGGGCGGGGCCGGCTACGCCGCGTACCTGACGGGCGTGGGACGGGATGCTCTGGGCGCCGTCTTCGCGGGCGGCGGCATCGTCGAGCCGATCGACGGGCGCTACACGGTGCTGCTGCTCGGTGGCGATGCGGGCCCCGACCGCCTGGGTCTGCGGCCCGACAGCATCACTCTGGCGAGCATCGACGCGTCGAGCGGTGCGGTGACGTTCATCGGCATTCCGCGCAACCTGTACAACGCGCCGATTCCGCCGGAGTCTCCGCTGTACGACGCGTGGCCGAACGGTTTCGACTGCGGCGACGACTGCTTGATCAGCTATCTGTACCCGTGGGCGGAGGAGCGCCCCGAGCTGTATCCGACGGCGGCGGCGACCGGGTCGAGCCCGGGCATCGAGGCGATGCGCGACGCGGTCGAGGGTGTGACGGGGCTGACCGTGCAGTTCACGGTGCTCATCGACATGGCGGGCTTCGAGGATCTCATCGATGCGCTCGGCGGCGTCGTCATCGACGTGGAGGAGCCGATCACGCTCGGCATCAATGGCGGCCCGGTGGTGGGGGAGATCGCGGCAGGCGAGCAGCGCATGGATGGCGAGACGGCGCTCTGGTACGCCCGCAGCCGCTACAACCTGACCGACTTCGACCGCATGGAGCATCAGCGCGACGTGCAGGAGGCGATGCTGCGCCAACTGGACCCGGCGACGGTGCTCACACGGTTCGAGTCGATCGCCGATGCGAGCAGCGACCTCGTGCGCACCGACGTGCCGCAGTCGATGATCGGCGTGTTCACCGACCTCGCGGTGCGGGGGCGCGAGCTGCCGCTGCGTCGGCTCGAGCTGGTGCCGCCGGCGATCGACAACGTGCAGCCCGACTACGCGCTCACGCGCATCCTCGTCGCCGAGGCGGTGGCCCCGCTGCCGACGCCCACGCCGACGCCGACCCCGTAGAGCTGCCGGCGACCCCTACAGGTCGGCGTGCAGCTGCCAGGTCTTCTCGGCCGAGTCGCGCCAGTTGTAGGCGTGCGCGCGGTCGCGCCCGCGCACGCTCAGCTGCGCCGCGAGCGCCTCGTCGTCGAGCACGCTCTGGATGGCGTCGGCCAGCCGACGCGGGTACCCGGCGGCGTCGAGCCGCGGCACGATGAGCCCGGCGTCGGCGCACACTTCGAGCAGTGCGGGAGCGTCGGAGTGCACGACGGGCGCACCGAGCCCCATGGCTTCGAGGGCGGGCAGGCCGAAGCCGTCGGAGATGCTGGGCACGACGACGACGGCGGCGCGCGCGTAGGCGAGCGCGAGGTCGGCGTCGTCGAGCGTGCCGAGGGCGATGACGCTGCCGGCGTCGAGGTGGGCCTGGTGCTCGATCTCGGCGATCTCGTCGGCGTCGATGCCGACGAGCACGAGGGGCACGTCGGGAGCGTGCACGTCGCCCATCGCCCACAGCAGGTCGGGGATGCCTTTTCGCTTCTCGAGCGGCCCGACGGCGAGGGCGTAGCGCTCGGGGAGGCCGAGGGCGTGAGCTCGGGCATCCGCGTCGACGGGCACGGTGAGGTCGCTGCTGACAGCGCCGGCGATGACGCGGATGCGCTCGCCCATGTCGATGACGCCCGCCAGCTCGTCGCCCACGGCGTGCGTGGGTACGACGACGGCGTCGGCGTAGCGCTCGGCGCGCTTGGCCATGGCCTTGTGCCACGCGACGGCGCGCGGGCTCATGGTCTCGGGGTGCGTCCACGGCGTGGCCTCGTGCACGGTGACGATGAACTGCTCACCGGGGTTGTTGAGCCGGTCGTGGCGGTAGAGGGGCGCGAGCAGGCTGGGGGCGTGCACCATGCCGCTGCCGGGGAGGCGCGTGAAGCCGTGCTGCCAGGCGGCGGCGAGCTGGCGCCGGTCGAGGGCGCTCTTGTGCAGGGCGGTGAGGCCGGGCAGGGCCTTCTCGATGCGTGCGTAGTGGTCGGCGGGCGAGGAGGCGACGATGCCCGCCACGTCGATGCCGCGCGGCGAGGTCTCGATGAGTGCGCGCGTCAACTCGAGTGCGTAGCGGCCGATGCCGGAGGGGCGCGCGGCGCCGACCTGGTCGAGCACGACCCTGAGCGTCGACATGCGGCGGGGCCCTCTCTCGTGGTGGCGGTGCGGGGTGAGCGCGAGGTGATTGCGCTGCAACCGCGCCAGTCTACTGCGGCTCTCAGGATCCGAGGCCGAGTGCGTGGTGCAGCTGCCACGTGGCGTGGGCGGAATGCTCCCAGCTGTACGCGCGTGCTCGGGATTCCCCGAGAGTTCGGAGGCGGTCGGCGAGGGCTGCGTCTTCGGTGACGCGGGAAATCGCCTCCGCCAAACGACGGGACATGGTGCCAGGCCCGGCGATCGGCACGATGAGGGCGGCTCCACCTGTCACCTCGACGAGCGCGGGCGCGTCGCTCACAATCGTCGGTGTTCCGAGGCTCATCGCCTCCAGGGCGGGCAGGCCGAAGCCTTCCGCCAGGCTCGGCATGACGAAGGCGACTGCTCCCGACACGACAGACGCAAGGTAGGCGTCATTCAGGTGCCCCTGCGGGTGGATACGGCCGAGGTCGATGTTCTGGTCTCGGGCGAGGTCGACAATGTCGACCTCGCCCCATCCATGTGGACCCACGTGAACCAGATGAATCTCCTCGGGAAGCTCGCTCAGGGCGCCGACGAGCTCACGGAGTCCTTTGCGAGGTTCAAGAGTCCCGACGGCCGCGATGTATCGCTCAGGGAGCCCCGCGAGCGGGGGAGAGCCTGTGGAGTGCGCGACGGAGGCGCTGGGCGCTCCGCCGATCACGCGCACCCGTTCGCCGAGACGAAGGAACTCCTCCAGCTGGTGTGCGACCGCCTCCGTGGGCACCACGATGGCATCAGCGAAACGTTGGGCGCGTTGGGCCATGGAGCGGTGCCACGCCACTCCGCGTGGGGTGAGGGTCGCCGGATGGGTCCACGGCACCGCGTCGTGAATGGTGGCGACGACCACGCGCTTGGCGCGGCGATGAGGACCGAGGGGCGCGAGAAGGCTGGTCGCATGAACGTGCCCCGTGAGCCGTCCGACAAGGAGACCCCGGCGCCACGACTCCGCGAGCACGTGACGATTCTGGGGGGCGAGCTCCAGTGAGCGGAGCCCGGGAATACTCGCGAGCATGTCCCGTCGCGCGCCGGGAGAGATGCGCGCACTCCAGCCTGCCACTTCTCGGCCGGCTGGCGCGGTCGCCACCAATGCTCGGGTCAGTTCCCGGGTGTAGCGCCCGATGCCGCCGGGGGTCGGCGCCGTGAGCTGGTCAAGAAGAATCCGCAGTGCCCCCGCGCCCGCGTCGCCATTCACCGTGCTATTCCGCGGGTTGGCGTGCAATACGGACTAGCGCTTCAGGCAGAGCGAGATCCCACGCCCGTATGGGTTGTATGCCGAGGCGCTTCCACCCCTCATGCCCGAGAATCGAGTAGTGCGGTCGCGCAGCGGGTCGTGGATACTCAGCGCTCGATACAGGGCGCACGACGCTCGGGTCACCGCCCAGGTGCTCGACGATCGCCTGCGCGAAGCCGTGCCAGGTTGTGGAGCCGCTGCTCGTGCCGTGCAGCGTCGCGCTGCGCACGCCCCCATCGAGGAACCGCACCGTCTGCTCGGCGAGGTCTCGAGTCCAGGTCGGCTGACCGTGCTGGTCGTCGACGACGGTGAGTCGGCCGTGTTCGCGGTAGAGGCGCATCATGGTGCGCACGAAGCTCGGGCCGTGCTCGCCGTACAGCCACGCCGTGCGCACGATGATGGTGCCCTCGGGGTGCGCGGCGCGGGCGCGGCGCTCGCCGTCGGCCTTGGTGCGGCCGTAGGCGCTGACGGGCGCGAGCGGGGCATCCTCATCGTACGGTTCTGCCTGGGCGCCGTCGAAGACGTAGTCGGTCGAATACTGCACGAGCACGGCACCGGCGGCTCGGGATGCTGCGGCCAGGTTCTCGGCGCCGATCGCGTTGACGAGGTGAGCGGCCTCTTCGTCCGTCTCCGCAGCGTCGACGGCGGTGTAGGCGGCGGCGTTGAGCACGACGTCATGCCCGGCGACGGCCGCGGTGCACGCCTGTGGGTCGGTGATGTCGAGCTCGGCCCGACCGAGGGCGGTGACGTGGCGCTCGCCGGGCGCAGCGGCGAGTGCGGCCTGCAGGTCGCGCCCGAGCATGCCGTGGGCGCCGGTGATGAGGTAGCGGGTCACGCGCTACTGGCCTTTGGCGCGGTACTGGGCCTCGGTCGCATCCTTCTGGGGCGCCCACCACGCTTCGTTGTCGCGATACCACTGGATGGTGGCGGCGAGCCCGGCCTCGAAGTCGCCGTACTGCGGCCGCCAGCCGAGCTCGTCGCGCAGCTTGCTCGAGTCGATCGCGTAGCGCAGGTCGTGCCCGGCACGGTCGGTGACGTGGTCGTAGGCGTCGGCGGGCTGGCCGAGGGTCGTGAGGATGAGCTCGACGACGTCCTTGTTGTTCTTCTCGCCGTCGGCGCCGATGAGGTAGGTCTCGCCGATGCGGCCCTTCTCGAGGATGGTCATGACGGCGGCGGAGTGGTCGTCGGCGTGAATCCAGTCGCGAACGTTGAGCCCCGCGCCGTACAGCTTCGGCCGCCCACCGCGCAGCACGTTGGTGATCTGGCGCGGGATGAACTTCTCGACGTGCTGATAGGGCCCGTAGTTGTTGGAGCAGTTCGAGATCGTCGCCTGCACGCCGAAGGAGCGCACCCAGGCACGCACGAGCAGGTCGCTGCCCGCCTTGGTCGACGAGTAGGGGCTCGACGGGTTGTAGGGCGTCGCCTCGGTGAAGCGTGCGGGGTCGTCGAGCTCGAGGTCGCCGTAGACCTCGTCGGTCGAGATGTGGTGAAACCTTGTGCCGTGGCGCCGCGCGGCTTCGAGCAGCGTGTAGGTGCCGATGAGGTTGGTGTCGACGAAGGGTCGCGGGTCGTCGAGCGAGTTGTCGTTGTGGCTCTCGGCCGCGTAGTGCACGACCGCGTGCGCGTCGGCGGTGAGCTGGTCGACGAGGGGCGCATCCGTGATGTCGCCCTGCACGAAGGTGAGGCGGTCGTCGGGCAGGCCAGCGAGCGAGGCGCGATTGCCGGCGTAGGTGAGCTTGTCGAGCACGGTGACGTGATGGTCGGTGTGCGCGATGACGTGGTGCACGAAGTTCGAGCCGATGAACCCGGCGCCGCCGGTGACGAGAAGTCTCACAGCAGTCGAGTCTACTGAGGCGCTCTCGCGCTGAGGTCGTTCGGGATCGAAGCGGCCGCGGCGGCGAGATACACGCGGAGGTGGCGCCTGCCGCTGAGAGCCCAGGGGAACTGTTCGGCCCGCTCTCGTGCGCGCACGCGCAGATTCGCCCGGGTCGATTCGTCCGCCAGCAGGTCGCGCAGCGTTGCGGCGAGCGCATTCGGGTCGGTCGCACTGTAGACGACGGCGTCGCCCCCGACTTCGGGGATCGCGAGACGGTCGGTCGTCACGACGACGGCTCCCGCTGCCATGGCCTCGAGCACGGGCAGACCGAAGCCCTCGCCCTCACTCGGGTACGCGACGATCGTCGCGTGGGCGAGCAAGGTCGGCACATCAGCGTCTTCGACGAAGCCCAGCCGGTGCACGAGGTGGGGAAGGGGGTGCTCATCGAGAGCCGCGCGCAGCTGCGTCTCCCAGCCGTGGCCGCCGGCGATGACGAGGGCGGGCGTCGAGTCATCGGTTCGGCACAGCTGGGCGTGGGCGCGCACCAGCGACGGCACGTTCTTGCGCGGCTCGATTGTGCCGAGGAACAGGAGGTAGCCCTCTGGCGCCGTCACGACGCCTGCGACGGCTGTCCGCTCGCCTGCGGGGCGCGGACGAAACCGCAGCAGGTCGACTCCGTGCGGTATCACGTCGATACGGGAGGCGGGGTGGCCGGTGAGCCTTTCGAGCTCGCGGGCGGTCGCCTGGCTCGGGCTGACGATCCGGTCGGCGATTCGGAGGCTCGTGCGGATCCACGCTCGAAAGAAGACCCGCTTGATCGGTCGGTGCAGCCGAGGATCGGTGAAGAACGTGGCGTCGTGAATCGTCACGACGCGCGCCCGACGGGTCATCAGCGGCATCGTGTAGTGCGGCGAGTGCACGACGCCCACCTTGAGGCGGCGGGCCAGCAAGGGCAGTCCCAGCTGCTCCCACGAGAGACGGAAGGCCCTCCACCGCAGGGCCGCCGGCCCGATGACGACGCGGGCCGTCGGCGCGAGCCCCCTGTAGTGGGCGGCGTCACGCGGTTGGCAGACGATGGCCACCTCGGCGCCGAGCTCGCGCACGAGCTCATCGACGTACCGTGCGACGCCGCCGCGGGCGAGGGGCATCGCGGTGGCATCGATGAGGGCGAGGGGCGCGTGCGCGCTGGCATCCCGAACGCCCAATTCCATGCACTTACTGTACGCACGGGCTGCGGCGCGGCGGTTGCTAGGCTGACGGCCGTGCAGATCCGCGAGCTGGCGATCCCCGGCGCCTTCGAGGTCACGCCTCGACAGTTCCCCGATGATCGGGGCGCGTTCTGGGAGTGGTACCGCTTCGACGCCCTCGCTGACGCCGTCGGGCACCCCCTCGACTTGCGGCAAGGCAGCGCCTCGGTCTCGCATCGCGGCGTTGTGCGGGGCATCCACTTCGCGGATGTTCCCCCCAGCCAGGCGAAGTACGTCACGGTGGGCGCGGGCGCGATCCTCGATTTCGTCGTCGACATGAGAGTCGGTTCGCCGACCTTCGGGCAGTGGGATGCCGTGCGTCTGGACGCGGTCGACCACCGGGCGCTGTACGTCGCGGAGGGGCTCGGCCACTGCTTCGTCGCACTCGAGCCGTCGACGACCGTGCTGTACCTCGTGTCGGAGGTGTTCCATCCCGAGCGGGAGCACGCCGTCACGCCGCTCGACCCGGAGATCGGTCTCGAGTTCCCGCTGCCGCGCGACGAGTTGCGCTTGTCGCAGAAAGACCTCGAGGCGCCGACGCTCGGCGAGGCGCGCGATGCCGGACTCCTGCCGATGTGGCCGGAGTATCTGAGCTTCGTGCGCGGCCTCGATAAGAGGTGGAGCGGCCGATGAAGGGCATCATTCTCGCGGGGGGGTCGGGCACGAGGCTGTGGCCGATCACCAAGGGCATCTCGAAGCAGCTGATGCCGATCTTCGACAAGCCGATGATCTACTACCCGCTGTCGACTCTCATGATGGCAGGCATCCGCGAGATCCTGATCATCACGACGCCGGAGTACCGGGAGCAGTTCGAGGCGCTCCTGGGCGACGGAAGCGAGCTCGGCATTGCAGTCACCTACGAGACACAGCCCTCGCCGGACGGACTCGCGCAGGCATTCATCATCGGTGAGGAGTTCATCGGCGACGACAGCGTGGCTCTCGTCTTGGGGGACAACATCTTCCACGGCAGTGGTCTGGGGTCGTCGCTGGGTCTTCACACTCAGATCGAGGGCGGCCTGATCTTCGCGTATCAGGTGGCGAACCCCGAGAGCTACGGCGTCGTCGAGTTCGACGAGAGCGGCCGGGCCGTGTCGATCGAGGAGAAGCCGCGCGCGCCGAAGAGCTCGTACGCTGTGCCGGGGCTCTACTTCTACGACAATTCGGTCATCCAGATCGCGAAGGGCATCACTCCGAGCGCGCGGGGTGAGTTGGAGATATCCAGCATCAACGAGCACTACCTCGACGCCGGTCGATTGCAGGTCGAGGTGCTCGACCGCGGCACCGCATGGCTCGACACGGGGACGTTCGAGTCGATGATGCAGGCCTCGGAGTACGTGCGTGTGATCGAAGACCGTCAGGGTTTCAAGATCGGCTGCATCGAGGAGGTCGCGTGGCGTGCGGGGTGGATCGACGATGCACGGCTCGCCGAGCTCGCCCGCCCTCTCGTCAAGAGCGGCTACGGCACCTATCTGCTGCGGTTGCTGGAGCTCTCGCGCTCCTGATCTGCTGCGACCATCGAGGCCATGATGCCGTCGAGGTCGCGAGACGGTCGCCATGCGAGCACGTCACGCGCCCGTGAGGCGTCGCCGCACAGCACGGCGGCGTCGTGCGGTCTGAGCCGATCGTCGTCGGTCTGAATGCGACGGTGAGCCTCGGCCTCATCCACCCCGATGGAGCGGAAGGCCGCGAGAGCCAGGTCGAGCACGCTGTGATGCTCACCGGTCGCGATGACCAGGTCGTCCGCTCCGTCGAGTGCGAGGGTGGCCACGATCGCGTCGGCCGCGTCGGGGGCCCACCCCCAGTCGCGCCGGGCCTCGAGGTTACCGAGAGTCACGTGCTCCACGTCGCCGCGCGCGATCGCCGCAACTGCCGCACTGACGGTGCGGGAGACGAAGTGCGCGGGTCGTCGAGGAGACTCGTGGTTGAAGAGCACAAGATTGCTCGCCAGTACTCCTCGCGATCGAGCCGTCTGCACCGCGAAGTGGGCGTGCGCCTTCGCGGCACCGTAGGGGGTGACCGGTTGGATGCGTGTTGCCTCGCTCTGCGGGGTGACGGTCGGGGCACCAAAGATCTCTGCGCTTGATGCGTGGACGAGTCGAGTCGCCGCACCGGCACGGGCCAGGCGCGCGGCGGCGTGCGCGATCCCGACGGTGGCGAGTGCGACGCTGCGGGCGACAGTGACAGGGTCGTTCCACGACTCGGCGACGGACGTCGTGCCGGCCAGATGCACGATCGCGTCGGGGGAGAGCGCGATGAGAGCGTCGTCGACGGCCTGGGCTTCGAGCAGGTCGACGTCGATCGTCTCCACGCCCCCAGCAACAACAGACCTACCACCAGGGCGCAGCAGCGCCGTCACACGCCACCCGTCGGCGAGCAATCGCTCGACGGTGTATGAGCCGATCTGGCCCGTCGCGCCCGTGACGACCGCGTGGCGCGCTGCCTTTGTCATGTCAGCGGGCTCCGTGCTCATGTCGCAGGTCTGACTCCACCATCATCTCGACGAGTTGACGGAAGTCGACGGTCGGGTGCCAGTCCAGCACGCGACGTGCTTTCGACGCGTCCCCCACGAGCGTGTCGACCTCTGCCGGGCGTCGAAGCGAGGAGTCCTCCTGCACGTACGGCGTCCAGTCCGCGATGCCGACGACGCCGAAGGCGATGTCGAGCAGGTCGCGGATGGAGTGAGAGACGCCCGTCGAGATGACGTAGTCGTCGGCGTGGGGCTGCTGCAACATGAGCCACATCGCCCGCACGTAGTCTCCCGCGAACCCCCAGTCGCGGCGTGCATCCAGGTTGCCGAGCGTCACCGAGGGCTGGAGCCCCAGCGAGATGCGTGCCACCGCGCGACTGACCTTGCGCGTGACGAACTCGGGCCCCCGACGGGGCGACTCGTGATTGAACAGGATGCCGCTCGAGGCATGCATGCCGTACGACTCGCGATAGTTGATCGTCATGTAGTGCCCGTAGACCTTGGCGACCCCGTAGGGCGACCGCGGCCACAGCAGGGTCGACTCGGACTGCGGCGTCTCTTGCACCTTGCCGAACATCTCGGAGGACGAGGCCTGGTAGAAGCGGATGCTGGCGGGATCCTCCGCCGCGTAGAGGCGCGTGGCTTCGAGAATGTTGAGAACACCGGTGCCAGTCACCTGCGTGGTGAGCGCGGCGTTCTCCCACGAGTAGGCGACGTAGGAGATAGCGCCAAGGTTGTAGACCTCGTCGGGCTCGGCATCACGGAACGCCCTGACGAGGCTCGACAGATCAGTCAGGTCTCCTGTGATGATCCGAACATCGGGTACCTCGCGCTGCAGTAGCTCGATCTTGGGATTGTTCTGACCGCGCACGAGCCCGACGACGTCGTATCCCTGGTCGAGAAGCCACTCGGCAAGGTAGAGGCCGTCCTGACCAGTGATTCCGGTGATGAGCGCTCGAGGCAAGGTCGCTGCTCTCTTTCATCCTTGACGTCGGCACCGAAGGATGGCGGGTGCTCGATTCACTAGGCTATCCCTCACCCCTCTCGAACTCCGCGGCAAGGTGCGTGAGATGCCTGTGCACTCAGATGGTTCCGACGGGCGCGGCCGGCAGCCCACGCCCGAAGAGCAGCTCGATGCGCTCCGACGCGCCATTGTCGACGACTGGCTCGCGCACGCCTCGGGGCAGGCCGACGAGCTAGCACTCATGCGCGCATCCCTGTCGTGGCGCGTGACCGCTCCGTTGCGCGTCGCGCGCCATGTGCAGTTGCGGGTGCGCGAGCTGGGTGCTCGTCGAGCGCTGCGCGCCGCCGCGGCGAGGCTTCGTCGGCGATGAGCAGCCGTTCGGCGTCGCGCGTCACAGCGCCCGATCTCGCGAGGCTCGGTGCAGCTCTCGAAGGCCGATCGCGGCAGCTTGCGCACGCACTCGGACTCGCAGAGCGGTGGCCTGACGGTAGCGGGGGTCTCGGAACGGGAATCCAGCAGATCGCCGCGGAGACTCGTCGCCGATGGCTCGACCGCGATCCCGAGGCGGCTCGGGCGACGTGGCTGCTCGCGGTCGGGCTGAGCGGCACTCTGCCCACGGAGTCGACAACGACGGCCCTGCGCGAGCACCTGCTGGGCGCCGAGCCTGGCGCAGAGCTGGTCGGGGCCCTGCGCGCGACGTTCAGCGATGCCTCCCGCCCGGGCGCCCTGACGCGACGACTCGACCTCGTGACGGACTCCCTTGTGGTCGACGTGACGTTCTCGGCGCGCCACGAGCGGAATACGGGAATCCAGCGCGTCGTACGCCGGCTCTGCCAGGCGTGGGAGGAGAGCGGGGTCGACGTCGTGCTCGTGGCCCTCGATGCGGATGCGGGAGCATTCAGGCGACTGACGATGAGCGAGCGAGATCGGGTTCTGCAGTGGGACAACCGCACGAACCCCGTCGATGATGCCGTGGACGATGATGCGGTCGTCGTGCCATGGGGCTCCGCTGTCGTGCTGTCTGACGTTCCTGACGCGGCGAGCACCGCGGTGTGGGCGAGCTTGGGTCGCGACTCCGGCAACACCCTCACGGTGATCGGTTATGACGCAATTCCCACCCTGTCGACCGACGATCAATCGATCGAGCAGGCCGCCCGGTTCGTCGACTACCTCGATGTCATCCATGCAGCGCACCGCGTTGCCGCGATCAGCGGGTCGGCGGCGGAGGAGTTCGCGGGTATCGCCGAGATGATGTCGGCGCGCGGCGGTCGGGTGCCCGAGTTGTTCGCGGTTCCTCTCGCGGTGGACCCGGTGCGGTCGTCACCGGTCTCTGTGCAGAAGAGAGTGCCAGGTCGGCTTCTCTGCGTCGGCAGTCACGAGCCGCGCAAGAACCAGCACGCCGTCATTCGGGCGGCCATCGAGGCTCATCGACAGGTTCGCGAGCTCGAGCTCGTCCTCGTCGGCGGGGGGAGCTCGGAGGCACTCGTTGATCTCGCAGAGGTCGTTGCGCACGCGCGTCGGGCGGGCTTGCGCGTGTCGGTGCTGAGGGACACCGGCGATGAGGCTCTCCATGAGCTGTATCGAACATCGGCTGCCGTCGTCTTCGCCTCCAAGCACGAGGGGTACGGACTGCCCGTCGTGGAAGCGCTCGCGGAGGGCACTCCCGTGATCACCTCCGCGCACGGGAGCATGGCCGAGCTCGCGGCCGGCGGCGGTTGCTTGCTCGTGGATCCGCGCGACGAGGAGGCCATCGCTCGCGCGATGGTGTCGATCCTCACCGACGACGCGCTCGCCCGGCGCTTGCGTGAGGAGGCGTCCCTTCGCACTCGGCGCTCGTGGCGCGACTACGCAGACGAGATTCGAGCGGTCGCTCTCGACATGGAGCTTCAGCCGGGTGACGCATTCATCGCCCCCCGATACGCACCGTATCCGCGCGCGGGCGCCTCGACTCGGACAGTGCTCCTCGACGCCACGGATCTCACGGTGGACGAGGTCGAGTCTGTCGAAGGGTTTCGCGAAGCCAGGGTGCGGTGGGATGTCGGCCGACGGCGATATGAGGGCGTGGGCGATCGCGCGTGGTCGACTCTGGCCCTCATCGTTCCCCGCGCTGTCCTGCAGCCGGAGCGCGCTGAGGCCCTGCAGCGCCTCGTCGAGCGGGAGGGGCTCGCGCTGCACGTCGTCGGGGAGGGCTGCCGGCCGCTCACCGTGGCCGAACCGGAACTTCGGGCGTCGGTCGGCGAGTTATGCCGTCATTTGGCGCTCGTCGCCCGCGCCGCGACCCTGACTCCCATCGACGACACGGCCGCGCTCGAGTATCGGGGGTGGATTCGCGCACTCGCGGGAACGGGCCTCTCTGGCCCGAGACTGCTCGAGACGTCAGAGTGGGGAACCGCCGTGGCGGGCCTCGCGGCCACCGGAGGGTCGATCGAGGGGCTCTAGAGCTCCTGCGCGAAGTCGCCCTCGCGTCGGGCGAAGATCCGTTGCGCCGCCCATGTGCCGAGAACTCCGAGCACGAGCACGGCGACGATGCGCAGCTCGAGATGCGGCGGCCAGGGCTCATCGGCTCCCGCGATCCACAGTGCCTTCTGGAACCCGAGCGCGACGATCGTCATGGGGTTGACGAGATAGAGCTGCTCGAGCCAGGTGCCACCGATCGCTTCAGCGACGAGTCGATACGAGTAGACGATCGGTGACAGCCAGAACCCGATGATCAGCCCGACCTCAACGAGGTGCTGCAGGTCGCGGTAGCTGACGGTGAGGACTGAGACGAGCAGCGAGAGTGCGGTCGTGAGGGCGAGGAGAGCGAGCGCTGTGAGCGGCAGCAGCACGAGGTCGGCGTGCAGGGGCAACTGGCCGAACGCCGCCGTGGCGATGACGAGCACCACGAGCTGCACTCCCGCTGTCACCGCGCTCGAGCCGATGACGCTGAGGCTGAACAGCTCGCGTGGCAGGTACACCTTCTTCACGAGGGCCGCGTTGGCGATCACGGCCGTGGTGGAACCGCCGACGACCTCGGTGAAGAACGTCCATGCCGTGAGCCCGGTGAAGACGAAGAGTGCGAAGGACGGGATGAGGCGCTCCGCGCCCAGGAAGCCGCCGATCGCGACGACGTACACGGCGAGGAGCGCGAGGGGTCGTGCGAGCACCCAGAGCGCACCGAGAACGCTGTCGCTGAATCGCGAGGTGATGTCGCGACGCACGAGCATGCCGAGCAGTTCGCGACGGTGCCAGATGGCCGCGATGGAGTAGGTGAGCCCCTTGACCGCCCCACGCGGGGGCGTCGACGACGTCAGTGGCGAAACCTGTGTGGTCACGTCTGCCCCTTCGATGCGCCTCGATGGCCACTCGCTGCGCTGCCGTTGTCGCGGCCTAGTCTAGAAGCGCGGTGGTGGTGTGGTCCCCACCTAGCAGAGGAGAGTTGTGCCTGAGTCGTCAGACGCGGTGAGCGCGATCGAGTTGCGCGGCGTCTCCAAGACGTACACCGTCCGCTCAGACAAGTCGTTCAAAGAGCGGCTGCTGCACCGCCGTCGCTCGAGAGTCCATGCTCGCCGCTTCGAGGCCCTGCAGCCGCTCGATCTCGTTATCGTGCAGGGCGAGACTGTCGGGCTCATCGGAGCCAACGGATCGGGCAAGTCGACTCTGCTCAAGCTCGTAGGCGGCATTCTGCGCTCCGATACCGGTGAGGCACTCCACCGGGGTCGGGTGGCCGCGCTGCTCGAGCTGGGCGCGGGTTTTCACCCCGACCTGACAGGTCGCGACAATGTCTATCTCAACGCCGCCATCTTGGGCCTCAGTCGCCAGGAGACGCGCGAGCACTTCGACGAGATCCTCGAGTTCTCAGGCATAGGCGACTTCATCGATGTGCAGGTGAAGTTCTACTCCTCGGGCATGTACGTGCGCCTTGCGTTCGCGATCGCGGTGCACGTGGAGCCGCAGATTCTGCTTGTCGACGAGGTGCTCGCCGTCGGTGACGAAGCGTTCCAGCAGAAGTGCTTCGCCCGCTTGCGCGAGCTTCAGGCCAACGGGTGCACGATCGTGCTCGTCACGCACGGCCTGGACTCCGTCGTCGAGCTCTGCGACCGGGCGATCGTGCTCGATCGCGGTTGCGTTGTCGCCGACGGTGATCCCGCATCGTCGGTGGCGACCCTGCGGGGCATCCTCGGAACAGACTGACGCGCGACGGGGCTACTCAGCGCGCGCCACGTCGGGCGAGTATCGCCGCGCGCATCGAGAGCCCAGTCGACAGCGTGGCTCGGACCGGCCACAGCCACCACCCGCGGTACTTGCGGGCGAGGAACCGTCGTGCAGAGTCGTGGTGGGCGCGCACCATCTTCGCCGACTCCTGCGTGGTCGAGTGCGCCCCCGTGTGCGTGACGCGCACGGAGGGCTCGTAGCGGTTTCGATATCCCGCCTTGCCGATGCGGTATCCGAGGTCGACATCCTCGAAGTACATGAAGTACCCCTCGTCGAATCCGCCGAGTTGGTCGAAGACATCACGCCGCACGAGCAGGCACGAGCCGGAGAGCCACCCGGCATCTCGCGGCCCGACGTCGGCCTGCGCTCGGTGCATGTAGCGACGAGTCCAGGGGTTGTTGTGCCAGACGCGGACGAACAGGGCGTGGCCGACTCCCGTGCGCAGAGAAGGCACGGCCCGCGCCGAGGGGTAGAGCGAGCCGTCGGCATTCACCACGGCGGGCCCCACGGCGCCGATCGTGTCGTCGCCCTCGCCGGCCGTCAGCAGCGCGTCCACCGCGTCGGGCTCGAGCACGACATCGGGGTTGCTGATGAGCACCCAGCGCACAGAGTCGGGCAGCGCCTTCACGCCGGCGTTCATGCCGCCGCCGTACCCGGGGTTGGTCGGCAGAGCCACGTAGTGCCCGCCGGCCGCTGTTGTCAGTTGCTCGGTGAGCGTGCCCTCCCGGGGGTCGTTGTCGACGACGACGAGAGCGGCCGGGTGGCGGCACGCAGAGGGCACCGAGTCGAGGAACGCCGGCAGCACGTCATCGGAGCGGTAGGCGACGGTCACGATTCCCACCAGGGGACTGCTCGGCTCGGCGGTCTCGTCGCTCGATCTGCTGCCCATGGTGCTTCGCATCCTACTGGCGGGGCGCGCCCCCTTTAGGCTGGCCGAGTGACGCACCCGCCAGACGTGAGCAGCTCGGTGAGCATCTCGGTGGCGCTGTGCACCCACAACGGTGGGCGATTCGTCGAGCAGCAGGTCGCGAGCATCCTCGATCAGAACCCGGCACCCTTCGAGCTCGTTGTCGGTGACGACGCCTCCACCGATGACACGATCGCCATCATCGAACGTCTGGTGGCTGGGAAGCAGCGCGACGATCCTGACCGGGCGCCTCGGCTGACGGTGCTGCGCCACGACCCTGCGCTGGGTGTCGTCGAGAACTTCGCGGCGACGATCGCTGCGTGCGCGGGCGACCTCATCGCGCTCAGTGATCAGGACGACGTGTGGCGTGCGGGCAAGCTCGCGGCGCTCGCCGGTGCGTTCGGCGACGACCCCGCGCTGCTGCTCGCGCACACCGACGCCCGCCTGGTCGACGGCGAGGGACGCTCACTGGGTCTCACCCTGCTCGACGCCCTTGAGGTGACTCCGGCGGAGCGGCAGGGGCTCGAGGCCGGTGAGGCACTCGCAGTCCTCCTGCGGCGCAACCTCGTCACCGGTGCGACGGTCATGCTGCGCCGTGATGTGCGGGATGCTGCCCTGCCGTTTCCGCACGACTGGCTGCACGACGAGTGGCTGGCCGTGATCGCGGCGAGCGTCGGGCGCCTGCGCCTGCTGCCCGAGCCGCTCATCGACTACCGCCAGCACGGCGGCAACCAGATCGGCGCCCGACGGCCGACCCTCGTCGACAAGGTCGCCCGCCTGCGCGAGCCGCGGGCTGAGCGTGCCGCCCGTTTGGCGCGTCGCACCGCGGCCCTCGCCGAGCGAGGTCGCCTGCTCGGGGTTGCCGCCGAGGTGCAGACTCAGCTCGACGCGAAGGCGGACCATGAGCAGCGCCGCGCACGCCTGCCGCGCGTCAGGCTGGCTCGCGTTCCCGCCGTGGTCGGCGGTGCCATGGTGGGGCGGTACTCCCGGTACAGTCGGGGCGCCATGGATGCACTCCGTGATCTCACCGCTCCTGCAGGCGACCTTCCCGTCATGACCGTGGCTGAGCAAGGCCGGCCGGCGCCGGCGCCGACAGATCGGAGCGCGGAATGACGCGCGTACTCATCATCACGGGCGACCCGCTTGCCGCGGCGATGGCGGGCCCGGCCATCCGGGCGTGGAACATGGCGCTCACACTGCAGGAGGCGGGTCATGAGGTGCGCCTCGTGTCAACAACCCGCGCGCAGCATCCGTCGCCGCCCTTCCCGACCTCTCGTGTGGCACCCGGCGATGAGCGTGGCATCGCCGTGCACGAGCGCTGGGCCGAGGTCGTCGTCTTCCAGGGGTACGCGAACACGCAGTTTCGCACCGTCGCGCGCACCGATCGCATGCTCATCGTCGACGCCTACGACCCCATGCACCTTGAGATGCTCGAGCAGGGGCGCGAGCTGCCGCCGGCCACCTGGGCTCTGCGCGTCTCGACGGCGCGCGACGCGCTCAACGATCAACTGCGGCGGGCCGACCTCGTGCTGTGCGCGAGTGAGCGGCAGCGGCTGTTCTACCTCGGCCAGCTCGCGGGCCTTGGCCGTCTGAGCCCGACGACCTACGCCGACGACCCCGACCTGCGCGGGCTGCTCGCCGTGGTGCCCTTCGGGCTCGAGCCGAGCCCTCCCGTCGCCGATGCGGGTAGCGGGATGCGCGGCGTCGTACCCGGCATCGACACCGACTCGCGGGTGCTGATCTGGGGCGGCGGGGTCTACAGCTGGTTCGACCCGCTCACGCTGATTCGCGCCGTCGGTGTCGCCCGTGGGCGGGTGGAGGGCATCCGTCTCTTCTTTCTCGGAACCCGCCACCCGGGGGTCGACGAGATGGGCATCGTGCGCGAGGCCTTCGATCTGGCGACCGAGCTGGGCCTCGAGGGCCGCGAGGTCGTCTTCAACGACACCTGGGTTCCCTACGACCGCCGCGGGGCCTACCTTGTCGAGGCCGACGCCGGCGTGAGTACGCACCACGTGCACGTCGAGACGACCTTCTCCTTTCGCACGCGCATTCTCGACTATCTGTGGGCGGGGCTGCCGATGGTCGTCACCGAGGGCGACGGCTTTGCCGAGCTCGTCGAGGCAGAGGGGCTCGGCCTCGTGGTGCCGGCGAACGATGTGGATGCTCTCGCCGATGCCCTCACGCGGGTGCTCGCCGAGTCTGCCGAGGTTGAGACGTGGCGAGCGAACGTGGCGCGTGTGCGCGAGCAATTCGTGTGGTCGGTCGTGCTGCAGCCCCTGCTGGAGGCGGTCGCGAATCCTCGCCGCGCCGCCGACGCGACGACCGGGCGAGACGCGATGGGTGTCGGCGCGCGCACCGCTCGCACGGCGGGCACCGCCCACACCCTGCGCATGGTGGTGCATCACCTGCGAGCCGAGGGCATCTCGGGTGTGTCGACCCGCATTCGAAAGCGACTGTCGCGATCGTGAGCCGACTGCGCCCGGGTACGCTGAACCGGTGTTCTTCGCCGCCCGCTCCGCGCTTGCGCTTCTGACGCCGCGCGAGCGGCTCGTCTTCTGGTCGCTCGTCGCGGCGCGCGCGATCGTCGGGTTTCTCGACGTGTTCGGCATTCTCCTGGTCGGCGTCGTCGCGGCGCTGGGGGCGACGCAGTTCGAGGGGGCTGATCGTTCTTCGGTCGTCTTCGGTGTGGAGCTTCCCGCACTGGACGGCCAGGGTCTGCTGCTGCTCGTGCTGTTCGTGCTCGGCGTCTTCGTCATCAAGGCGCTCATCGCGATCGGTCTCTCCCGCGCGCTCACCGCTTTCGTCGCGCGCATCGAGTCGCGCAATGCGGCGGCGCTCGCGACCCACCTGCTCACCGGAGACCTCGCGCACGTGCGCCGGTTCTCGCGCAACGAGCTGCAGTTCGCGCTCACCGAGTCGATCAAGTGGACGTTCACGGGCCTGCTCAACAACGTGGCGGGAATGGTGGTCGAGGGGTTCCTGCTGATCATCGTGGCGGTCGCGTTCTTCGTCGTCGACCCGGTGGTTGCCGTTTTCGCCCTGGGGTATTTCGCGCTCATCGTTGTGGGCATGCAGGCGGGCATCGCGCGCGTGCTCAAGCGTGCAGGCGAGGACGCCGCGGAGGGCACGAAGCTCACGCTCGGCGCTCTGGGCGACACCCTCGACACGTACCGCGAGATCACGGTGCTCGGCCGCAGCGAGCTCTACCTCGACCGCATTCGCCGCTCCCGCACCCGGGCGGCACGCTCCGGGGCCGTGCTCGCGTTCCTCGGCGGTATGCCGCGGTACGTGGTCGAGACGGCGCTCATCCTCGGTGTCGTCGTGTTCGTCGGCCAGCAGCTGCTCACCGGTCAGCTCGCGAGCGGGCTCGCCACCCTCGGAGTGTTCCTTGCGGGTGCGGTGCGCATCATGGGCGCGATCCTGCCGCTCCAGACGGCCGTTGCTGCGCTCAAGGTCAACACTGAGCAGTCCCGCACGGCACGCGAGCTGCTCGCAGAGCTGCGGAGCGCCCCGCTGCCCGAGACTCCTGACGCGCCGGTCGGCGCGGAGCCTCCCAGCGGGGGTGCGCCCCTCGGGGTCGAGGTGGTCAACGTCGACTACCGCTACCCCGGTGGCGATGCGGCCGTGCTCGATTCTGTCTCTGTCTCGATTCCGGCGGGCAGCTTCGCCGCGGTCATCGGGCCTTCGGGGGCTGGCAAGACGACACTCGTTGAGCTGCTGCTGGGCCTCGGCGCACCCACTGCTGGCTCGGTGCGCATCGACGGCTGGCACCCTCAAGCGCTGCGCCTCGCCGCCCCCGGGCTGGTGTCGTACGTGCCTCAGAAGCCTGGGCTGGTAAGTGGGAGCATCGCCGACAACGTCGCGCTGGGCATCCGTACCGAGAACGTCGACCGCGAGCGGGTGCGCACTGTTCTTGCTCAAGCCCAGCTGCTCGACTTCGTCGACTCGTTGCCCGAGGGCATTGACACGCGGGTGGGCAAGCAGTCTGAGGCGTTCAGCGGCGGCCAGGTGCAGCGCATCGGGCTCGCCCGGGCTCTGTATGTCTCGCCGCGCCTCATTGTTCTCGACGAAGCGACGAGCGGCCTCGACGCCTCGACCGAGGCGGTCATCAGCTCGACACTGCGCGAGCTCAGCGGCGAGCTCACGATCATTGTCATCGCGCACCGGCTCTCGACCGTGCAGCGGGCCGACACCGTCGTTGTGCTCGAAGGCGGGCGAGTCGTGGCCGAGGGCGATTTCGCGACCGTGCGCCGCACCGTGCCGATGGTCGCCGAGTACGTTAAGCTCATGTCTTTCGACGACGAGCCCGGGGCCCCTGGCGCATGATGGCGCGACTGCGGCGCCTCCCACTGCTCGCGCTGGCGCCGTTGCTGGCGTTGCTGACGCTCACGGCCTGGGTCTTCGCCTCACCCGTCGGGGCCGGGCCCGACGACGACTACCACCTCGTGAGCTCGTGGTGCGCGGGGCCCACGGCAGGGCAGACCTGTGCGCCCGGTTCCGAGTCGACCACGCGCGTCGTACCGATGGCTCTCGACGATGTGGAGTGCTTCGCCTTCGACCCGACGGCGAGCGCGGCATGTCAAGGAGAGGACTGGTCGTGGTCGGTTCTCGAGCTGGTCGAGACCGATCGAGGCAACTTCGGCGGCGCCTACCCGCCGGTCTACTACGTGGTGACGGGAGTGTTCACGGGGTCTGATATCCAGGCCTCGGCGATCGGCATGCGTCTGCTGACCGTGCTGATCTTCGTCGCCCTGACCACCGCACTGTTTCTCGTCCTCCCCGAGCGTCTGCGGGCTCCTCTTCTGTGGGGCTGGCTCATCTCGACGGTGCCGCTGGGCGTGTTCCTGTTCGGCACGAACAATCCCAGCACCTGGGCGATGATCGGCGTGGGGTCGAGCTGGCTGGCACTGCTGGGCTGGTTCGATACCAGCGGGCGTCGCAAAGTGGCGGCGGGTGCCCTCTTCGTCGTGAGCGTCGTGATGGCGGCCGGGTCGCGCGGTGATGCTGCGCTGTATGCCGGGCTCGGCATCGCGCTCGTGCTGGTTCTGCGTGCGGCTCGTCGCCGCGACTTCTGGATCAGCTCGATCCTGCCGGCGATCATGGGGCTCGTCGCTCTCGCGTTCTTCCTCACCGCCCGTCAGTCTCAGAGCGGACTGGTCGGTTTCGGCGGAGGCTCGAATCTCGTGTCGTCGGCGGGCTCAGCGGGCGGCGGCGAACCCGAGCAGGCGCTGTCGGGCTTCGGCCTCCTCGCGTACAACCTTCTGAACCTGCCCTTCCTCTGGAGCGGTGTGCTCGGTGAGTGGGCTCTGGGTTGGCTCGACACGTCGATGCCCGCCCTTGTCTCCGCCGCCACCGTCGCGGTGTTCGTCGGTGTGGGATTCGTGGGCATCAGTCGCATGTGGGGCCGCAAGGCGGTCGCACTCGGCGCCCTCATTCTCGCGCTGGTGGCGGTGCCCCTGTATGTGCTCCAGGCAGGCGGCGACCTGATCGGCGAGCAGGTGCAGCCCCGCTACCTGTTGCCGCTCATCGTGATGCTCGCGGGCCTCCTCATGCTGACAGAAGCGAGAGCTCCGATCCGTGTCACCCTGTCGCAGCGATTCGCCGTCCTCCTTGCCCTCTCGGGTGCACACTTCGTGGCTTTGCACCTCAACATTCGACGCTACGTCACCGGCATCGATGGCGTGTCGGTCAACCTCGACGCTGGAGTGGAATGGTGGTGGCAGGGCCCGATCGGGCCGAACGCCGTCTGGTTGCTCGGCTCTCTCGCGTTCGCCATGCTCGTGGCATTGCTGGTCTTCGGGCGATCCCCGCTCAACCCCGCCCATCGAGTTCGGCCCCTGACCAGCTCCGACTCCGCTCGCGAACAGTAGAGGACACACGGTGACTCAGAGGGTGCGGCGAGCCTTGAGGTTCGCGACGGTCGTGATTCTGTCGGCACTCACGCTCGTGGCATGGTCGTTCGCCTCTCCTGTCGGCGCGTCCCCCGACGACGATTTCCACTTGGTGAGCACCTGGTGCGCAGGCCCGATCGCCGAAGAAGCCTGCGTCGATGACGGAGACGAACAGGCCACACGGCAGGTGCCGCGCGCCCTCATTCTCGCGCCCTGCTACGTGGCTGATGAAACGGCCTCCGCCGCCTGCCAGGAGGAAAGGCTCTCGTGGGAGCTAGACGACACGGTGTCGACCCAGCGCGGCAACTTCGCGAGCGGTGGTTACCCGCCTGTCTACTACGCGGTCAGCGGCCTCTTGGCAGGGCCCGATGTGCAAGTGTCTGCATTGGCGATGCGGCTTGCCAATGCTGCCGTCTTCCTTGCCTTCGCCAGCGTGCTGTTCGTTCTGCTTCCGCGCGATCTTCGGCTGCCGCTGGTGGGCGGATGGTTGATCGCCACGGTTCCCCTGGGGCTGTTCCTCCTTGCCTCCAACAACCCGGGTTCCTGGGCGTTGACCGGCGTGGCAGCAAGCTGGCTGTCTCTCGCGGGGTGGTTCCGATCGTCGGGGCGACGGAAAATCGCCCTCGGTGTCGTCTTCGTATTGGCAGTCATTGTGGCGGCGGGGGCTCGAGGGGATGCCGCGGCGTACGTCGGCCTGGCGATCAGTCTCGTCATCGTGCTCGAGGCGCGCAGGGCCCGCGAATTCTGGGTGAGCACACTCCTGCCGCTCGCCATGATCGTCGTTGCGTTCCTCTTTTTCTTGAGTTCACGCCAAGTCACGTCGGGAGTCGAGGGCTTCGGGGGAGGCAGCGAGGTCGCGCAAGAGCAGTTGGGCGAGTTTGGCCTGCTCGCCTACAACATCTTGAACGTGCCGTGGCTGTGGTCGGGCTTCTTCGGAAGCTGGGGTCTGGGGTGGACTTTCACGACGATGCCCTACGTCGTGCCCTTGGCCGCCACGGCGGCCTTCGTCGTGGTGGGCGCCGCCGGTCTCTCCATGATCAGTCCTCGCAAGGCAGTGATCGTGGGTGTCACGGCACTCGCGCTGTGGGCGCTTCCCGTGTACGTACTGCAGGCGGGAGGAGATTCGGTCGGAGCGAACGTGAGCCCGCGGTACCTCCTCCCGCTGGGCGTTCTCCTGGCCGGCTTCCTGTTGCTCGGAGTGCCGGGAAGGTCACTGCCTCTTACGCGAACCCTTCGAATCACGGTGGCGGTGGCGCTCATCGGTGCGCACTTCGTTGCGCTGCACATCACCATTCGCCGCTACGTCACCGGTCTTGATGTCGGAGGGATCGATCTCGGTTCCGGGGCCGAGTGGTGGTGGGATGGCCCGATCGGTCCGAATGCCGTGTGGCTTCTCGGCTCACTGGCATACGCCCTGCTTGTCGTGCTGGTCTTGCCCACCGTCGACTATCCGACTCAGTCGACCGAGGCAGAACAAGCGGCACCGACGCGCAGTGACGCTGTGGCCAGCTAGAGCCGTTCGACGCGTGGGCCCGATACTCGATTGCGGGTGTCGAGCACGAGCGCATCTGACTGAGCGACTGCCTCGAGGTCGAAGTCGTCGTGATCAGTGACCACGATCACGGCATCGGCTCTCTCCAGGGCGTCGATATCGAAGGGCAGCTTCTCGACTCCTTCCGGCCAATAGTGGTCTACGACGTGATCATCCACTCCCACGACGACGGCACCCAAGTCATGCAGAAGCTCGATGATGCGCAGCGCTGGGGACTCCCGAATGTCACCAGAGTTCTTCTTGTAGGCCAGCCCGAGCAGCGCGACCGTCGAACCCTTGAGCGACTTGGCATCTTCGTTCAACATGCGCATGAGGCGCTGGATGACGTAGTCGGGCATGTGGTCGTTGATGTCGTTCGCCAACTCCACGAAGCGAAAATTCTGACCAAGCTTGCGGCGTACCTGCCAGGAGAGATAGCTCGGGTCCACGGGCAGGCAGTGGCCGCCCACGCCTGGGCCGGGAGTGAACTTCATGAAACCGAAGGGCTTGGTGCTCGCAGCCTCGATGGACTCCCACACGTTGACGCCGAGCTGATGCGCAAAGATGGCCAACTCGTTGACGAGGGCGATGTTCACATGCCGGAAGGTGTTCTCGAGCAGCTTCGTCAGTTCTGCCTCGCGGGGAGAGCTGACCGGCACCACCGTGGTGACGAGGTTTCCGTAGAACTCCGAGACCTTCTCGAGGCAGGCCGGGGTCAGGCCGGAGATCACCTTGGGCGTCTCCACGAAACCCCAGGTCTTGTTGCCGGGGTCAATGCGCTCCGGGCTGTACCCGACGTGGAAGTCGACACCGGCGGTCATAGACGAGCCGGCTTCCAGTATGTTCACGAGCAACTCGTCCGTCGTCCCTGGGTACGTGGTTGATTCGAGCACGACAAGAGAGCCCGGTGTGAGCAGTGGGGCGAGGGAGCGTGCTGAGCTCTCAATGAAGCTCAGGTCGGGCAGGCTGTCGCGAAGGGGCGTGGGCACCGTGATCACGGCGATGTCGAAGCCCTGGCAGTGGTCATAGTCGGTAGTCGGCAGGTACCGTCCGGAGCTCAGAGCAGCCGCCAATTCGGCGTCAGAGATGTCTTCGACGAACGATTCCCCCTCCGCGAGCTTCCCCACGCGCCGTTCGTCGAGATCGATTCCGACGACGCGGTACCCCTTTTCGACGGCGCGCATGGCGACGGGGAGCCCCACATACCCTTGCCCTACGACGACGACCAATGACTCTTCCGGGCTACTCATGTTCGTGAACCTACCATTCCTTGTGGGGGTGATTTCGTCGCTGACCGGGGAGCCGAACGCTCCTTACAGGGCGACGTGCACGGCTTGTTTCAAGCACCGCTGAGATCGCTGAGACCGCGATGTCGGCGACGGCGCCAAGCGACACGTGCGCGGCCGCCCACTGCGCTATCCGTCGCCGGCGATCACGAGTAGCGGGCTTCTGGAGGGCGCGGTACATCGCCGCCGCGACGTCATCGACGTGGTAGGCAACTGCTTCACCGAGATCCTGCTGAGCGGCGAATGTCTGACCAGGCCCTACTCCGGTGAAGATCACGGGAGTGCCGCATGCCACGGAGGCATACATCTTGGTCGGGAAAGCGCGAACGTAGCCGTCGGGAGCGACGCTGGCGAGGGAGGCAACGGCGCCCCTCAGCCAGCCGGCCGCGACTTCTGCCGACACTCTGGGCTTGAAGAGAACAGAACCATCACGAAGGCGCGATGCCCGATCGCGCAGCTCCGGCCACGATGAGCCCTGCCCCAGAAAGACCAGCTTTGCGTCAGGGTGGTCTCGAGCGACCACGGAGAAGGCGTCGACGAAGATCTCGGCACCGTGCACTTCTGACGCAGTTCCGGCATAGATGAAGTAGGGGCCGTCCAGCTTTTCCGCGTCGCCGGAGGCCGTGTATCTGGCGAGATCGGCGCCATTGCCCACGATCTCGATCGGGGCAACGACACCGATCGAGTGGAGTCTATCGGCGAACTCGGGTGACACGCAGAGCACGGTGGCCGCGCCTGCCATCGAGAACCTTTCCATCCACGTCACGGCGGCGACGACCGGTGCGGGGCTCCCCGCCACGCGTGCCGCATCCGACCAAATATCGGCGGCGAAGTAGACGTAGGGAATTCGGCGTATGGCGCACGCGAGCCGCGTCATCACGCCAGTGGTGGGGGGCGGCTCAACGACGACGAGATCGGGGCGGTGCGTGAAGAGGATGCGCCAGAACGCCGGCAGATCGAAGCTCAGGTAGGGCAGGTAGCCGCGCACATAGCCCGCCTTGTCGCGCACGACCGGGAACGTTCGCACCCGCACTGACTCCGGGTGCGAGGACGCAGCCGACGTGCGCAAATTTCGTGGTGCCGTCGCCGTGAGCACCGTGGTGCGGTACCCCTGCTCCACCAGCGCATGGCAGAGCGCCGCAAGACGAATGGGCGCAGCGCCGGCTTCGGGGAGGAAGATGCGCGAGACGAGCACAACGTGCTTCTGTCGCGTTGGCGTCGCGGGCAAGTGAACCTTCAGCGGGGGCATCGGTGGGGACTCGATGAGTCAAGACGAATGAAGACCAACCCTACTGGGTCTGCAAGAATCGAGGAGTGTCGAACCCGAGCCCCGATCTCCCTGCCGCCGACGAGGTCGATCATGAAACGTGGGTGGTGATGCCGCTCTACAACGAGGCGTCGATCGTGGGTCGAGTTATCGAGGAGCTGACCACTCGTTTTCCGCACGTCGTCTGCGTCGACGACGGCAGCACTGACGGGTCTGCGGAGGTGGCAGAACGCGCGGGCGCCCGCGTGCTGCGGCACCCCATCAACCTCGGTCAGGGTGCCGCGCTGCAGACCGGGATCAGCTACGTGCTCTCGCACCCTTCTGCGCGATACCTGGTGACGTTCGACGCTGATGGCCAACACCGGCTCTCCGACGCGATTGACATGGTGCACCGTGCGAGGGAGGAAGACGTCGCGATCGTCTTCGGCTCCCGCTTCCTCGATAGCCGCACGCAGCCGGGTGCTCTCAAGAAGCTGGTCTTGAAGACGGCGGTCGCTGTCACCAATCTGAGCACCGGCCTCTCGCTCACCGACGCCCACAACGGCCTCCGAGTTCTCAGGGCAGATGCCGCTGCGCAGGTCACCCTGCGTCAGGACAGAATGGCGCACGCGAGTGAGATCGTGATGCAGCTGGGTCGCACCAAGCTGCCGTGGCGGGAGCATCCCGTCGAGGTGCTGTACACCGACTATTCGCGAGCGAAGGGGCAGTCTCTCCTCAACTCCGTCAACATTCTCGTCGACCTCGTCATCAACTAGGAATTCCGACTCATGTGGTTTCAACTACTACTCATCGTCGCTCTTGCGGGAATCGCGGTGTACCTGCTGCGATCGACTCCCAGCCCGCGCCATCTTGCGATCCGACGCCTTGTCGTTCTGGTCGTGATCCTGGCTGGCGTAGTCGTCGTCCTGGCCCCCGGTGTGCTGAGCGAGATCGCCCGCTTCGTGGGTGTCGGGCGAGGTTCTGATCTGCTCTTCTACACGGCGATCATGGCCGGGCTCCTCTATATCGTGAGCGAGTACAAGCGTTCGGCGCGTTCAGCGAAGACGATGACGAGCTTGGCGCGAGAGTTGACCTTGACCGAGGCTCGGTTGGCTGACCGCATCGCACTACTGGAAGACGAACGGGCCGACGTGCCCAGCAAGGAGAACCGGCAGCGAGATCTCGAGTGAGAGTCGGCGAACAAGTCAAGGACGGCACGCCCGCGGTCAGCCCGAGGTCGAAGTACTCGGAGATCGAAGGTCTGCGAGGTATCGCGGCGACCCTCGTCGCTGTATTCCACATCTGGATCGGTGGCGTCTCGGGCGGGGTTGACGTCTTCTTCGTCGTCTCCGGGTTCCTGATCACTCGAACACTCCTGGGGCACATTGGCCGTTGGGGTGAGGTGCGCATCGGCTATTTCTTGAGGCGTCTCCTGCGGCGTCTCCTCCCGACGGCGTTCATCGTCTTGGCAGCGACCGCGGTCGTCGCGGTGGTCGTTCTGCCGCAGCAGCAATGGCGAGCTTTGGGTGAGCAGCTCGTGGCATCGTTGCTGTACGTCGAAAACTGGTACCTCGGGTTCACCGCAGTGGACTACAACGCGGCTGACCAGTCTCGGTCGTTTCTCCAGCATTTCTGGGCGCTGAGCATCCAGATGCAGTTCTATCTGCTGTGGGCCGTTGTCTTTGCCGGGCTTGTCGTTCTGTGTCGATACTCACGTCTGTCGATCACGCGCTCCCTGGTGGTCGGCGTCGCCGGGCTCGTGGCCCTGTCGTTTGTGCTGTCTCTCGTGCTGACGGCCGTGAACCCTCAGTTCACGTACTTCAATCCCGCGGCGCGGGTCTGGGAATTTGGCATGGGAGGCCTGGTGGCGCTGCTGGGCAGCAAAGTCAGGCTGTCCGGCGGGGGAGTCGCAGCTGCTCTCTCGTGGGTAGCTCTCGGCGCGCTGGGCCTCACCGGTCTGATAGCGACCACCCTGGGGGCTTCGTTCCCGGGATGGATTGCGGCGGTTCCGGTCTTGAGCGCGACCCTGCTTCTGGCGAGTGTCGACAACGCTGGAGCTCATTCGGCGCACCGACTGCTCCGGCTGAGGCCACTGGTGTGGTTGGGCGGAATCAGCTACGCCTTCTACCTGTGGCACTGGCCCGTCCTCGTGGCGACGAACTACGTCCTGGGGGGCGAGAGGGGCGCTCTCGGAGGAGGCGCGGTCATCGTTCTTTCCATCATTCTCGCCTGGGTCACCACGCGATTCCTCGAGTGGCTCCAGGGCTCGCGAACGTTCGTGGTCGGTGTCTCGGGCAGGGTGATCACCCGTGCGGCGACTGTTGCGCTCGGCAGCGTGGTTGTCGTCGCCGGCGTGGCGCTGATCGCGCTCAGCCCCAGCGCCTTGACAGCGGAGGAGAAGGCAGAGCAAGAGGCGATTCTCAGCGATACCGCCACGTGCTGGGGGGCGCGGGCGCTCGATTCACGAGCGATCTGCGAGGAGCACCCCTCTGACGTGGTCCTGCCGTTCGGCGACCCGGCTTTGGACTTGGCGGCCGTGCACACCCCCGCCTGCAATGTCGGAAACGGCAGCGATGCCCTTGTGCCGTGCCAGTGGGTGACCAGCGATCCCACCGTGCGGGTCGCGCTGATCGGGAACTCGCACGCTGGTTCATGGTTCCCCGCGCTGATGCGTATCGCGCAGGAACAGGGGTGGCAAGTCGACACCTACATGAAGGACGCTTGTGCGTTCAACACCACCTACCGAGCCAACGGGAACGATGAATGGGAGCAATCCTGCGTGTCGTGGAACGAGAAGCTCTCAGCATCTCTCGCTGCCGCTCCCGCATACGACTTCGTCATGACGTCGGCGTCGGCCGGAAACGCACGATTCGTTGCATCGGATGGTTCCATCTCTCTGGACGCGGGAGTGCGTGGCTATGAGGATGTCTGGCGCCCGCTCGTCGAGCGGGGCACAGCAGTGATTGTGATGCGGGACTACCCGAGAGGCTCCGAGGAGGCCATCGTGTGCTCCCAGCGAGACCCGAATGGCTCCTGCGGCAGGGAGCTCGATGGGGAGGCCCTGCCCGATGTCTCCCGTGATGCCATCGCGTCGGCCGCGCTCGGCACTCGAGGCGTTGAACTGGTGGACATGACGCAGTGGTTCTGTCGAGACGGCTTCTGCCCCAGCCTCATCGGAGGGGTGCACGTCTACCGTGATCCTGGGCACCTCACGAGTGCCTATGCATACTCGCTTGGACCGTATCTGGAGGCGGAGCTCAGAGACGTTGACGCCGTAGAGCGGCTCTTCACTGTTCCGTGAGGGTGGCCGCAGTTCGCCGGGGCCGGTCAGGTTCACCCGGTGGGCGGAGGTGCGGTCATGTCACGTCGCTGTAGTGCGCTTCCAGTTCATCGGCACTGGCACGAAGGCTGCGATGCTGCGTGACGAACTGTCTCGCCTCACGCGACAGCGAGGCGTGGGTGTTGGAGTCGGCGACCAGCAGCGATTTCACGGCGGACTGTAGGCCCTCAGCGTCTTTTTCCGCGACGAGCAGCCCAGTGCGCTCGGGCTCCAGCATCTCTCGAACTCCTCCACTGTCGTAGGCGATCACGGGGGTTCCGCATGCTTGCGCCTCAAGAAGCACCAGTCCTGCCGCCTCCCGCCACCCTCGGTGTTCCTGGGTGGGGAGCACGAGCATCGCTGCATCCCGCATCGCGTCCCTGATGCGCTCGCGCGAGACGGAGCCCGTGATAGTGATGTGATGGTCGCTTTCGGTCTCGCGGCGCAGTTCCGATTCGAGCGGGCCAGACCCCATGAGGACAAGCCGATGGTCGTGCTGCCCGATGAGGGCACGGGACGCGGCGATGAGATCGCGGGGCCCCTTGCGCGTGGCGAGCACGCCCACGAAGAGCACCGTCGGAGCCTCCTGCTCGTGGGCAGGGGGCGTGCCCGGGGAGGGCGTGAAGAAGTCGGTGTCGATGCCTTGGTAGTGCACCTCGAGCCGGTCTGAGCGCATGCCGCTTGTGACCGCGTGATCGGCGAGGTAGCGACTGACGGCGAGAACTTTCGCGCTGGCCTGGTGCGACTTCCGCACATTTCGCCGATGCCACCGACCGACGAGATTGGTGGGAGCAGCCGTGAGGGCCATGACGTCGTACCCGTGAAGCGTGGTGATCAGAGGAGCGTCTGCTCGGGCGGCGCCCGAGATCGGCCCTGACGACCAGGTGCCGAAGTGCAGGTGCACGACATCTGGGTCGAATCGAGCGATCGCGTCTGATTGGAGGCGCGATGAGATGGCGGCGGACGCATTCTTGAGCCTCGGGGTGGAGCGCGAGAGGAGCGCGCAGTCCTGAATCGGAACGACGAGGTTCGGGTCAGACACATACGCCGCCAGCGCGAACATCTCGAACTCGTGGCGGTCCGCCAAGACTGTCGCGTGATTGATGGCGAAGTAGGTGGGGGGAATCTTGAGCACATTGGTCGCCAGGGCGATGCGCATGGGGTCCTCCTCGGCACGCCGATCGACTCAACTCACGGTGCGGGCCCTCGAGCGATCGGAGCGGCTCATCGTGAACCCGGTGTTGCTATCGTAACTTTGTGACGGGATCGGGCGAACGCACTGCGCAGCACGGCACTCGCACACGATCTGACATCACGGTGATCATTCCCGTTCATGATGCTTCGCGGCCTTTGGCTCGCGCGGTGCGCTCACTGTCGCGTTCCGGGATCACGGTCGACGAGCTGAGGGTGCTCATCGTCTGTCACAACATCGCCGCGGCCGAGATTCGCCCCCAGCTCACCGATTGCGAGGGCGTGCGATTCGAGCTGCTCGAGTATCACGACGGTCTCCGCAGCCCAGCCGGGCCGCGTGCTTTCGCCCTGGACGCGACTCGGAGCGAGTACTTTTCGTTCCTGGACTCCGATGACTTTTTCGAGGACGGCGCACTGGACCGGTGGCGATCAGCAGCCGACCGCGGCCGCCTTGACGCGGTGATCCCGCGCGAGAGGCACGCGTCGGGTCGTCGAATCCTGACTCCGCCGACCCGGCTGTTTCGGTCTGCGCGTCTCGACGCCACCCGGGATCGACTGCTCTACCGCACGGCGCCGCTCGGGCTGCTCAGACGCGAGTCTGCCATCAGGGCGGGAGTTCGCTTCGGCGACGATGTCACGAACGGTTCCGACCAGATCTTCGGGCTCACAATGTGGTTCGGGTCACAGCGGGTGCTCTATGACCGCAGGGGCCCTGCGTACGTTGTGGGCGATGACGCCCAGTCGCGGGTCACCAGAACGACGAAGCCTCTAGCGGTCGAACTCAAGGCGTCAGTCGACATCCTGAATGGTGACTGGTTCGCGTCTCGGTCGCTGGCTGAGAAGCAACTCATTGCCACGAAGTTTGTGCGCATCCACCTCTTCGACGGCGTGACCAGTCGACTGCGCGGTGACGAGTGGACTGCGGCTGACCTCGAGGCTGCGAGCCGGTTCATTGCTCTCGCCGCACGCGCAGCACCGGGTCACGAGCGGTCGCTCGGGCGCGCCGAAAGCCGGCTCTGCGGGGGCTTGCAACGCCCCGAGATGTCGTCAGAGGCACTGCGTTTGCTCGTGAGCGATCGACGCCGGTTCGTGAGCGCAGCGGCCCTGCTCACGCCTCGATGGCGGGATCTTCTCCGCAGAGATGCGCCGTGTCGATACTCCGTTGCCTCATTCTTCGCCTGAGCGTGCCTTCGCTTCCGACTGCATCGCTGCCAGAGCATCTGCCCACACGCGCACCGTCTCCTCTGACGACAGCTCGGGTGCGGCGCGGTGCGCTGCCTGCTTCCACGCGGTGACCTTCGCCGGCGTCAGGTTGTGCAGGGTGGTCGCCAGCGATCGCGCCTCGTAGTCCGTTGTGCTCTCCCCGAATCCGTACTTCTCCAGAAGTGGTGACATCTCGGGCCCGGGGCCGATGATGACACCGACGCGCGCCTGTACCGCCTCGAAGAACTTGTTGGGCAGCGCGTTCGCCTTGCTGAAGTTTGTCGGTGGAATGAACGAGAGAGCCACGTCGTACTCTGCGACGGTGTCGACCAGCTTGTCGTACGGCACCGGCTCCCGAAAGTGCACGCGGGGAATCTGCGCACCCAGGCGCTTCAAGTCGGCGACGTAGTCAGGCTCATTGGGCATGACGATGAGGTCCAACTGGATGTGGGCAGGGGCTTCTCTCATGGCCTCGAGCACGAGCTCGATCTTGCGTGCCCGCGCTCCAGCGGTCGTGTAGATGATCTTGATGGGGTCGTGAACCGGAGTCGGCTCGCGATCAACGTACGGGGCCGCATTGGTGACAACACCGAAGGGTATTCCGAGGTCGGACTCGTAGCGGCGAGCGAAGCCGTACGACCCGGCGGTTCGACTGCGTGCACGCGGAAGGAAAGTGCGGCACAACCATGCCATGTAGGGAGCGACGAAGAGCCGCCACTTCCAGTCATTCGTCTTGAGCTCGGGGAAGTACTCGTGAAGATCGGCGTGCACGCCCCAGCGGGGCTGCAACGAGAGTGCGACGGGCACCGTCTCGATGTCGTTCGCCAGAATCATGTCGAAGCTGCCCACGGGCAAGATCTTGAGGGTCTCGAGCACGGCAGGCAGGTTCCAGTACGCCGTCGAATACCGGCGGAAGATCATGGCGAGTCGATCGTTCACCCACGCACGCGCGCCGTCTGGAAGCTGGTAGTGCTCGATGACTCCACGGGGGGCGGGCCCCATCCCGCACGAGTAGACGTCGTAGTCGCGCGTGAGCACGTTGAGCTGCTTATTGACCCGAGGGTCTGAAACGAGGGGGGTGAAGCACAGGATCAGCAGGCGCGGGCGACGAGTCACCCCTTGATCGTACTGACTCGCGTGTCGTCCGGAGTCGGCAAGGCGGCCTGGGCTGCTGTGGGAGAATCGGCGGAGCCAGGCCCCATGGAAAGGCTTCTCTCGTGATCGTCATTGTCCGTCTTCTCAGGCGTCTGCTCCCGCACCTCCCCAGGGATGCGCGACGTTTCCTTGCCGTCTACACCGGTGTGACGATCGTGCTGTCTCTGATCGACGCTGCAGCTCTTGGCCTGCTTGCGATCTCCCTCGGGTCCATCATCTCGGGCAATGCCGTTTCCCTTCCCGTCTTCGGCGCGATTCCCGAGTCAGGTTATGTGACCTTCGTTTTGAGCATCTCGCTCGCCATCATCGCCAAGTCGCTCTTGAGCATCCTGTTCCAGTGGTACGCGACTCGGGTGATCGGCCGATTCGAGCTTGAGTTGGGGGAAGAGCTTTTCCGGGCCTATTTGAATTCACCGTGGACACTTCGCATCACCAAGAACAGCTCCCAGCTCGTGCGCCTAGCCGACTCGAGTCTCTCCCAGACCATGAGCGGCTTCCTTATTCAGGCGATGACGATTCCTACGCTCGTCGTGACGGCTGCGGGGGTGGTGGCCATCATCGTTGTCGCCGAGCCGCTGACGGCTCTTGTGACCTTCGTCTATCTCGGGCTGATCGGCTGGCTGCTCAATTTCGTTCTCTCGCGACGCGCGGTGCAAGCCGGACGAGTGAATCGTGACTACGGCTTGCGCGTTGCCTCGTTGATGACCGACATGCTCGCGGCGCTCAAGGAGATCACCCTTCGAGACAAGTCTGACGAGGTTGCGATGGTCGTTCGGGCGAGTCGCAAGCGTTCTACCAGGGCTCGCGCGAATCTGACTTTCTTCAGGATGGTGCCTCGATTCGTGATCGATGGCGCGCTCATCGGAGGATTCCTTGTCGTGGGTGGGGCGAGCTACTTGGTCGGTGGGCTTGACGCAGCGCTCGCCTCGGTCGCCCTGTTCGGCGTTGCCGGTTTCAGGCTCGTCCCCTCATTGACTGGCTTTCAGAACGTCATCACGAGCACGCACTCCACGGCGCCGCACGTCGAGCGCCTCATCGATGACATCCGGGAGGTCAGCGCGGCGCGCGGAGCGTTACCTGAGGCCGGAGATCGACCCATGCCCGAGACGCCCTCGGTTCTCTCTCTCACAGACGTCAGCTTTCGCTACGCACCGGCCGCTCGCAATGCCCTCGAGGGCATCAGCCTGAGTATTCCTTTCGGGAGCAGGGTGGCGTTCGCGGGCGAGTCGGGCTCTGGCAAGTCGACGCTGGTAGACCTCATTCTCGGGTTGCTGACTCCGACGGGCGGCGACGTCGAGGTGGATGGTGTGTCGCTTGCCGAGATGTCCCGTGCCTGGAAATCTCGAGTTGGCTACGTTCCTCAAGATGTCGCGCTCTTCGACGGCACGATCGGGCAGAACGTGGCACTGACGTGGGGGCGGGACTATGACAGGGCCGCTGCCGAGCGCGCCCTGCGCAAAGCGCAGCTGTGGGAGGTCGTCGAGCAGAGACCAGGTGGACTAGACGCGCGAGCAGGAGAACGTGGAATCGCTTTGTCGGGAGGTCAGCGTCAGCGGCTCGGAATCGCCCGGGCGTTGTATGCCGAACCTGTGGTGCTCGTCCTCGACGAAGCTACGAGCGCGCTCGACGCGCAGACAGAATCTGCCGTCATGGCTTCAGTTGATGCGCTGGGTCGTGATGTCACCGTGATCGCGGTGGCACACCGGCTGTCGACGATCAAGCATTCCGACGTGATCTACTATCTCGACTCGGGCCGGATCAGGGCATCGGGCTCGTTCGCGGAGCTTGTCAGGGACGAACCGTCTTTCGCTCGGCAGGCGAGACTCTCGGGACTCGACGACACCCCGGAAGAGCAATGAGTGGCAGCAGGCCTCTCGCAGCGGTCGAGGGGTATGAGGAACCCAGAATGGGTCAGGCGGCGTGACTAGTCCCGGGCTCGAGGCGCTGATCGCACTCGAGGACGAGGAGCCTGATTTCTTGATCGGGTCGCTCTCGGGGACCCCGGTGCAAATCTGGCATCTTCTGCGATGGCCGATTATTCAAGAGCTAGCCCGACGTGACTACGGCACTGAAAGTGCGCCATCCTCCAATCCGCGCGCCGTGCGCCGCTTGTCGGCCAGCGCCCGCGTCGTCCTCCCTCGCAGCACTGATGCTGAGCGTGCGCCACGAGACGCCTCAGTGGTTTTTCACGTCTCAGGACGATCGACAGTCAAGTCGGATGGCCGCTGGAAGAACTGGATGGTTGACGATTTCGCTCTCGAGCTAGGTCGCGATGCTCTCGTCGTTCAGGACAGGGAACTGCCACAGCGCGGCGAAGGCTCTCTGGAACGGGAGGTGGAGAGTTTCACGCTCAAGAGACTCCATTTGCGAGTTGAGCTGAGAGCCCGCATCTCAGGGCTACCTGACCGCGACGAGCGGGCCATCCGCTCCGTCGCGAAGTCTGCGTTCAGTCGACTCGGGATTGCACTCGATTCAGCGGCGCAAGCGCGAGCGATCGAGAAGGCGCTGGCGAATGCCCGGCGTGCGAGCCCGCTAGCGCGCGAGTATCGACGCTGGTTGGCCGCTCGCTCCAGCACCCGTCTGTTGTTGATGGAGAGCGCATCATATGGCGGTTCGCGGGCAGTGCTCGCGCATGCGGCTAGAGACCTCGGAATCGACGTGGCTGAGCTGCAGCACGGATGGATTGGGCGCGTACACGGTGCCTACAACATGGGCCGCATAATGTTCCAAGAGCCTCTCCGCTCTTCCCTGCCAGACACGCTGTTCACCTATGGAGAGTATTGGGGACGAGAGTTGCGGACGCCGTCCTCCATCCATGTGGTGGGCAAACCACATTTGAACCGAGTCGCAGCGTCTGCGCTGCCGATTCGGCATCGCTCCCCGGCAGTCCTCTTTGTCTCCAGCATGTACCGAAGAGACGAGCTCGCTCGCCTCGCATTGCACGCTCGATCAGCTCTCCCTGAGGCGTGGCGTGTGCTTGTGAGGCTCCATCCGTCGGAACGCAACTCTGATCTCAGTGATTTTCCCGGTCTGACCGGCGCCTCGGGCATCGACATCGACCCGGAACTGGATGTCTACGAATCGCTCTCGAGAGCCTGCGTCGTCCTTGGGCACTCGAGCACGGTCCTCTACGAGGCGCTTGCGTTCGGATGCCGAGTGATCCCCATCGACTCACCGTTGCTTGATGATTACGCTCGCAACCCTAGCTTCGGCAATCCGGTGCACGACGGACGCGGTGTGGCTAGAGAGTTGACCGCGCTCGTCGGGGCTGGGTTGCACGACAATGTCGACGAGTCGCATGAACTTACGTGGTCGAGTGCCTCGCCGTCTGAATTTCTGGATGCGATACGGTTCACAGCGGCGCGCTCGAGGAAGAATCCTCCTGGGCCCTAGTCACGCTCGCTCAAGGCGAGGAGATGGTCGAACCTGTGTTCAGTGATGTCCGGTCGAGTGCATTTGGTCATGCGAAAGTCACGTTGCACGGAGGTCGACACAGCGGGAGTCGAGCTTTGGTGTCAAGCATTGATTTCGCGGAGTTGGGGGGAGTCCATCGGAGCTCGAACCAATCTCTTGGAATAGCGCGCGTGAGCCGCGGCGCTATCGCAGGACGCAGCGAAGAGTTCGGCGCTATGATTCGAAACGATGGCCACTTCTCTGACCAAGTTGGCGATGCCAGCTCTGCACCTACTCCGTGATGATCGCCGGCAGTTGGTGGATTTCGCCTACTCGCTTCTCGCCGGAGACTACAGACATCGTCTCAACGCTCCCAGTCTGAAGGACTGGAACGCTCCGGACACTTTGCTGCGGCCCTCTTTACGCAACTGCCTCAACTCTCGGCTAGACAGCCCGCGGCAACGGCAGTGGAAAAGCGAGCTCATCCGGACTCTCGTCGAGAAATCTAGCGACCGCGTCTCCCACAGTGACTCCACAGTGCAACTCACTTCCCTGGGTGCTTCGCTTTCGCCGAAAGATGACGGTAGACGAGAAGCCTTTTTCGCGGCAGCCCGTGCTTGTGCCAGCGCCGGTTTGTTCCAAGCCTCGCAGGCATTCCTTGACCTGGGTTATGCGCGAATCGAGCTTGACGCCAAGCGGACCTCCGGCTTCCGGGACGTCCTGAGCGCGGTCCTCGTCAGCATCCAGCGAGGCGACAAAGAGGCCGCTCTGGGGCGCTGGCATTCCCTCAGCACTCGCGCTGTTCCCGAGGGCATCACTCGAGAGGTCTGGGCGAGCGTCAATCGCTACCTCGCCCAATGGCTTGGTATCGAGGAACAACCGTCCTCATCCGCGGTCTTGAACGTCGTCGATTCGAACTGGAAGGAACTTGTCGGCGGACGAAAGGTCCTCGTTGTCGGGCCTGCACCTCGTCTGCAGGAATCAGGTCCAGCAGGCCATGACCTGACGGCGCGCATCTACCGAGGTACGGCACTGTCTGATGCACTTGGTTCGCCGCAACGGGAGATCATGTACCTCAACAATGATCCCGACTTGCCCAATGATGAACTTGTCCCGCGTCAAGTAGTTGGCAGGGTTTCTTCGATTTCGAAGTTGGGGATGGTGGGGTCGGCCAGGCCCGCGTAGACCTCGGCGGGTCGGTTCCAGGCGATGGCTTCATGCGGGCGGACGTGGTTG